>ERZ773246.1058-NODE-1058-length-10608-cov-15.9713_pt1 | contig 10608 bp, 7 predicted proteins | sample MGYA00580519_ERZ773246 | MGnify/ENA primary metagenome ERZ773246 (study PRJEB29015, sample SAMEA2738153) | human oral metagenome | biome: human oral; feature: human-associated habitat; material: saliva | place: China | collected 2246 ...
ATCATGCCGTAGAGGACGGTGCCGGCGCCACCGAGGACACCGGAGGGAATCGTTGCGATGAGCGCACCGAACTTGGGCATGAGGGAGAGCAGGAAGGCGCAGCATGCAGCGACGATGTAGGCAGCCGTCGAGTAGACGCGGGTTGCGGCCATAACGCCGATGTTCTCGGCGTAGGTGGTCGTACCGGAACCGCCGCCCGCACCTGCGAGCATGGTGGAGACACCGTCTGCGAAGAGTGCGCGTCCGGTCAGATCGTCAAGGTTCTCGCCGGTCATTGCGGACACGGACTTCACGTGGCCGACGTTTTCGGCGATGAGGACGAAGACCACGGGGACGAAGAGGCCCAGAGTGGAGACGGAGAAGGAGGGGGTGTGGAATTGCGGCAGACCGAACCATGCGGCCTCGCGAACTGCATCGAACTTGACCTCGTGCTGGAACACTGCAGCAATGTAGCCAATGAGGACGCCGAAGAGGATGGAGAGGCGGCCGATGATGCCCTTGAAGAGGACCGTGATCAAGCAGATCGAGACGATCGTGATGACGGCGGTGATGGGGCCGGTCTTCACCCAGTTCCATGCGGCGGGCGCAAGGTTCAGACCGATGAGGGCGACGATTGCGCCGGTGACGGTCGGGGGCATGATGGCGTCAATCCAGCGCACACCTGCGAAGTGAACGATGATGCCGACAAGAGCCAGGGTTGCGCCGGTGGCGATGATGCCGCCCAGTGCGAAGCTCGGGCCGAGTTCCTTAGTTCCGGAGACTGCCAAGATCGGCGAAATTAAAGCGAAGGACGACCCCAAATAACTTGGGAGTCGTCCTGCAGTGATAAGGAAGAAGAGGAGCGTTCCAATTGCCGAGAAGAACAATGTCGTTGACGGTGGGAAACCGGTGAGCAAAGGAACCAAAAAAGTTGCCCCGAACATTGCAACGACGTGTTGTGCGCCAATTCCAATTGTTCGAGGCCAAGAAAGACGTTCGCCGGGAAGAACTACGTCTCCGGGAGCAATACTGGTGCCATCGCCATGAAGTTTCCAGCGGAAGAATCCTGATTGTGCAACAGACATGCTGCTAAATCTCCGATCAGTTGAAGGGTCTGGGCCGAAACCGGTCGGAACACCAGCATAGACCGAAATCTGAGTATTGTGTAAAAGTGCTCGCTATGTGGCGCCTCACAGGACGGCCTTACTTCGTTCGGTTGCGGCCTAGTGCTGCAGTATTGACCTTGAAGGCGTGAGATATGGCATGCTTGAGGAAGGAATCAATGTGTGTGTAGGTCGTAGGAGTATCGGAGGGTATTCATGGCACTCAATCCCTATGCTCCCGGCGGCAGTGGGACAAGCGCAGCCAATGCTGCCAATCCAGCAACGGCCTCGACCGTCCTAGACCCCTATGGACCAACTCCACACTTAGGGCAGCCAAAGTCCGAACAGCCGCAGAGCATGGTGTTCCCGGGCAGTGACGACACCTCGCTGCTTGATGTGTTTGCAAGCCCCGGTTACACCTCTCCCAAACCGCAGGTCAATACGATTGCAAATATTGCGGCGTGGGTAAGCACGCTCTCACTATTCTTCTTTCCCGCGATTATTGCTGTGATTCTGGGAATCATTGGACTTGTCGGTTCGACGAGCATGAATGGCGTGGGACGAAGGGCATCGATTGCGGCAATTATCGCCGGAGTTATAGGGATTTCGATCTGGTTCCTGCTCTGGATGGTATTCTTCTGGCGCCCTTCGTGAGGGATTCCACGCCGGAAGCTGGCGTGAAAATTTCGCGATTTCGACGAATTCCGCTAGCATTACGGGGTGCGTGTTTCACGCTCCGGAGGATTCGCCTAGTGGCCTATGGCGCACGCTTGGAAAGCGTGTTGGGTGCAAGCCCTCGGGGGTTCGAATCCCCCATCCTCCGCAGTTGAGCCCGGATTCCTTGTGAATCCGGGCTTTTTGTTGGTTTTGAGGAGCCTAGTAAACGGAATAGATCAGAATGGTGGTGTGGGAACTCTCTGCTCCCACACCACCGTTCGGTAACTTGAACAGCTACTGCTGGGGTTGTGTCAATATTCTTAATAGCTCAGCCGGTATTCCAAAGCGATCCTGTTTTACTGCCACCTTCGAGCTGCCTCGCGAATTGCATCAACGTGAAGATAGATGTCTTCAACGGCAGAAATATCTACACGCGTTTCATTCTTGTCGTCATCAAGGAATACGAGGTACTTATTTCGTCCGTTGAAGTAACAGCGCAAGATTGGGCGCCGGTTATTGTCATCTACGAGCACGGAGAAGTAACTCTTAGCATCGCGCCATGCAATGCGCTCGGGAGGCAGCTCCGCACAGGCAATTGCTTTAACGATATAGAATGCCGCGAGCTCATCTTCGGTGGTTTCAATGTCAGAAGAGGCTCGTGTTGGTGCCTCGTTTGGTTCAGGGTCTGTAGCAATTTCAAAGGAGCTTGTCATTGCTGAGGGAATTACGGTATTACTGTCAGCTCCCAGAGCGTTCTTGAGACGATCATTAACGCGTTCCGCGAGGAACTGGTTCATTGCTTTACTGGTCAGAGGAACGAACTTCTCGAGAGCAGGTTGAGTGAGACGGCCACTGTACACACGAGATGCGAAAAGGCGGATGAAATCACTAGATGGCTCCCTGAACTCTGCCGCAATTTCGCGTTTGATTGCTCCGACGTACTTCAGTTCTTCTGCCGCGCTCATGATTGAGTCGAGGTCAAACTGATCCTTGGTGAGCTTCCGCAGCTCAGGAAGAAGAGTTTCGTCAATATCGGCAAGATCCAAAACGAGGAATGGCTTTTCGTCCATCTTGTTTGGCTGCTCAAGATCTGTGTAGAAATTGTATTGCCGTCCATTCGTAAGGATTGCAATCCTCGCGTTTGTTACCGAGAAATAGCGGAACAGTTGTCCTGCATGTGAGGGTGTGAGATCGCCGCTGATCTTCTTGCACTCGATAAGCATTCGGACAGTTCCCGCGCCCATGATTGCGTAATCGACTTTTTCGCCGCGCTTGACTCCGATATCGGCGGTGTATTCAGGAATGACCTCTTGAGGATCAAAAATGTCGTAGCCAAGAACTGTGGAGATAAATGGGAGGATGAACGCAGTCTTTGTCGCTTCCTCGGTTTCTGTTTGTTCCCAGTTCGTTACAACGCGAGAAGCGAGGAGCGAAAGCGAGTCTTCAAATGTCATGATGCGCGCCTTTACGAATCGATCACTAGCTAGGCAGATTTGTCTGCCTAGCTAGATGATACAACTCACATAAAATATCCTGAAAATCGGCTCCTAATAAGCTGATTTGCTTGGCGGTGGCTCAAGGTACCCTCATTGTTGCAATGATAATGTTGGTCGACAGATCTTTGGTCCTTCGTGGGCCATAGCGCTGGTTCACACTTCTCTGGGTCGCCGCGTGCGCCTTGCTCTGTGTAAACTATTCCCGGATCCTCCGTGTGACGGTATCATCCGAACCTCCCCAGGGCAGGAATGCAGCAAGGATAAGGGTGCGCTGCCGGGTATGCGGAGGGTTCTTTTATATCTGCATTGCTACCGCTGGCCTGGCGACAACGAAGTGACTCAGACAGTGTTCAGTGGGAAACTGCTTGGGCCTCCACTTTTATGAGTTTCGCTGTGTTCTTGCGGCTTGTGGTGAAAACAGGACGCAAATGAGCGCGCGGGGCCGTAAAGTTCAAGTGTGACGACAGCTCTTTATCGCCGGTACAGGCCCGATACCTTTGAACAGGTCATCGGCCAGGAACACGTGACCAAACCCCTCCAGGCAGCTCTGCGTGCCCACAGGGTGAATCATGCGTACTTATTCTCTGGTCCGCGCGGGTGCGGAAAGACGACCTCTGCACGTATTTTGGCGCGTTGCCTGAACTGCGCTGAAGGTCCAACGGATACGCCTTGCGGTCAATGTGAGTCCTGTCGTGAACTGGCAACCGGTGGTCCGGGTTCGCTCGATGTTGTTGAAATCGACGCCGCCTCGCACGGTGGCGTGGATGACGCTCGTGACCTACGTGAGCGCGCTACTTTTGCACCGGTGCGTGACCGCTACAAGGTCTTCATCATCGACGAAGCCCACATGGTCAGCCCCCAAGGCTTCAATGCCCTGCTCAAGCTCGTTGAAGAGCCGCCTGAGCACGTAAAGTTCATCTTTGCGACGACGGAACCTGAGCGCGTCATTGGAACCATTCGTTCTCGTACGCATCACTATCCTTTCCGCTTGGTTCCGCCGGATATTTTGGAACCCTACCTGCAGACTCTGTGCGATGAGGAGCATATTCGCGTCGGTGAAGGTGCCCTTCCCCTGGTCATTCGCGCCGGTGGCGGTTCTGTGCGTGACTCTCTGTCGGTCTTGGACCAGTTGATGGCCGGCGCAATCGATGGCGAGATCGCATATAAGACTGCTGTTGCCCTTTTGGGCTACACGGATACTGCGCTTTTGGATGAGACTGTCGACGCCCTTGCAGGGGGTGACGGCGGTGCTGCGTATCGTGTGATCGAAAAAATGGTGTCTTCGGGTCACGACCCGCGTCGTTTCGTCGAAGATTTCTTGCAGCGCTTACGCGATCTGTTGATTATTGCCGTCGCGGGTGATGGCGCGAACGATGTGTTGGTGGGTACGCCTCACGATCAGTTTGAACGTATGAGCGTCCAGGCAAAGAACTGGGGTACGCAGGCCTTGTCGCGCGCTGCTGACCTCACTGACGAGGCCCTCCGCTCCATGACTGGTGCGACCTCACCCAGGCTGCAGCTTGAGTTGCTCATCGGCCGAATCTTGGTGCCCGGTGGAGGCGTTGATGCCACTGCTGGTGCCTATGGAGTAGCACCTGCAGCAATCGCTGGCGCGATGGCTGGTACCCCGGGACCGCTCTCTGGTGGAGTTGGCTTGGTTGGGGGCGGTGCCCCTGCCGAGGCCCCGGCTGGCTCGGGTTCATTTGGTGCCCGTCAGGCGCGCGAGGCTCTTGCACGCAAGAAAGCCCAGAAGAGCGGAGACCAGGGCGCCTCGGCGGCGCCAGAAGCTTCCGCCGATGGACGCATTGATTCGCCTCGACAAGCAGAACACGCTCCCCAGTCTCAGCCCTCATCCGGTGGCTGGGAGGTCACTCGCCCTGCTGCTCACAGCGATGCACCTGCGCAGCACAGCGCTCCTGTCGAAGCTCCCGCTGCTCAGATGCCTCGTGACGCTGCCCGTGAAGGTTCTGAAAAGGCTCCGGAGCAAGTTCCTGCGCCTTCTCAATCGCCCGCTCCCACGCCGCCACCCGCGCAGGTTTCACGCTCCGCTGCTGCACCCAATGCGGACCTTGTGCGACAGCGCTGGGGAGATGTCGTTGAGCGTTTGGCCACGCACAGTAGGGTTGTGTGGAGCTTGCTGTCTCAAAACGGGCAATTGGGCGCCGTTGACGGAGACCAATTGGTCATCCTCTTCCCCAGCCAAGGGATGGTCGCTAGCTTTACAAACGGGGGACGTGCGCAGATCGTGGAGGATACGATCTACGACGTCTTGGGTGTTCGTTTGCACGTCAGTGCACAGGTGGGACAATCCGGCGGTGGGCCGGCAGTTTCAACGCCTTCGGCCAATGCCCACTCCAGCGCGGCTCCTGTACAGGGCACACCAGTGCAGGCCGCAGTGGCTCAGGCTTCACCTGCTCAAGAACCGGTCCCCTCTGGGCTCGGCAACTCAGACGCCTCGGCGCACGAAGCCGCGCCGGCACCGGAATTCCATGTTCCGGCGGAACCGATCGATGCCTCGAAACCCTATGATCCGCAGGCACCAGAATCTTACGATTGGCATACTCAGGCGCCGCCCCCTTTTGATCCAGGGGATCAGGTTGAAGAGGTAGAGCAGGACTTGCAGGAAGTACCTGCTCCATCACCTGAACCTGATGATGAACCAGAGGATGGGCCTGTCGCGACTTCTGGCTGGAGTGAAACTGTCGTTCAGCCTCCAAGTTTTGACCCGCTTGAAGAAGAGTCAGCTCCTGAGGTTCCAAACTTCGCCGAGGTTACGCCGCTTCCTTCGCAGCGTTTTGCGCGCGTGGAAGAAGATGACGCGCGCTCTCGCGACGATGCTCGTTCAACTACTGACGTGCGTAAGGAAGAGGAGCCGGCAGCTTCAGCGGAGGCCTCAGCAGAGGAAGAAGCGCAGGAAATTCCCGCAACCCCCATCGTTTCTGCGGCAGAGGACGACAGCGCCAGCATCGATGATCAGGACATGTCCGAATCGAATCTCTTTGGAATTCCAGCAGTTTTGGATATTTTGGGCGGAACCATCATCGAACAAAAGACTGACGATCAGGGTGGGTGGTGACGCATGTACGAAGGAGCTCTTCAAGACCTCATCGATGAATTGGGACAACTTCCCGGAGTGGGGCCAAAGAGCGCGCAGCGTATGGCTTTGCACCTTCTCGAGGCCGAGCCCGAGGATGTCGAGCGCCTGACCACTGCGATCAATGCGGTTCGTCATCAGGTCAAGCACTGTGTTGTTTGCGGGAACCTCACCGAAGACGATGAATGCTCGATCTGTCGCGATCCGCGGCGTGATCCCAGCGTGATCTGTGTTGTCCAAGAACCCAAGGACATCCAGGCCATTGAGAATTCACGAGTATTCCGCGGACGCTACCACGTTCTGGGCGGTGCTATTGATCCCATCCACGGGATTGGTCCCGATCAGCTCAGTATTCGTCAGCTTCTGGGACGCCTGTCAGATGGTGTTGTTCAAGAGGTCATCATCGCGACAAACCCGAATATTGAAGGTGAGGCAACCGCCTCGTACCTAGCACGCACTCTTTCGACAATTGGTGTGACGACAACGCGCCTTGCCATGGGTCTTCCCGTGGGCGGCGATTTGGAATATGCGGATTCCATTACCCTGGGACGGGCAATGGAAGGCCGGCGCAATATGTCCTGAATTTCCGCGGAAATTGTGAAAGGATCGCGACGTGAGTACAACAGAGTCCAGCTTTATTCGCCCCGATGGGACACCCGCGCGCGTCCTTGTTGTGGATGACGAATCGGTCTTGGCCGAGCTACTTGGATCAGCACTGCGCCACCAGGGCTGGGAAACCCAAACGGCAGCAAACGGTTGGGAAGCACTGGATAAAGCCGATACCTTCGATCCCGATGTCGTGGTCTTGGATATCCAGATGCCCGGACTGGACGGAATGGAAACCCTGGAACGCCTGCGTAAGCGCAAGCCACACCTTCCCGTCCTGTTCTTGACGGCACGCGACGCCGTTGCCGACCGCGTTGCCGGACTGCGTGCAGGTGCAGATGACTACGTCACTAAGCCTTTCGACCTCGATGAAGTCACTGCGCGTATCGACGCACTGCTTCGCCGATCTGGAATGGCTTCGGTCACCGCTGAACGCGTTCTGACCGTTGGCGATCTGACCCTGGATGAGGACTCTCACGATGTTGCGCGCGGTGGTGAAGCGATTACGCTCACCAACACTGAATTTGAGCTGCTGCGCTACTTCATGGAAAACCCAAATGTTGTCCTCTCGAAGTCGCAGATTCTTGATCGAGTATGGTCTTACGACTTTGGAGGCCAGGCAAACATCGTCGAACTGTATATCTCCTACCTGCGTAAGAAGATCGACGCCGGGCGCGAACCCATGATTCACACGGTCAGGGGAGCCGGCTATATCCTCAGGCCCGCCTCGTAGGAGCGCAAATGACAGCCTCTGCCCCCCAAGCTTCGAATACCGAATCTCAGGCGAGCGCTCCCAAGCACAGTGCACCTCAAACGAAGCGCAAGCGATCGCGTCTTCTCACTGTTCGCCTGAGCCGTTTTCTTGCGGCTGCCGTCGCTATCGCTCTGGTGACAATGCTTGCCGCTTCGGCATTTGCGATGCGCTCGTGGATGACATCAAAGCTGGATTCTTCGCTTGAATCAATGCTCTCTCGGCTGGAGAAGAATGCTGAACTGACTTTGGAACAGCCGCTTCCCCCGCCCCCGCCACACCACGGGGATGGCGATGATGACGACGACGCTCAGGCCCCGGCCTCGAATTCTCCCAGTGCGGACCCAACGGCAACACCGACTGATAAAGGACCCCGAGGCCTTCGCGGACCGGGATCCTCTGACGGTCAGTTGCAGCTCATCAAACACGACGACGAGGTGGTTTCCGGTGTCGTCAAACAGTTTGACGTTGTCGAGCTGGATTCGGAAGCCCAACAGCAGCTGCTTTCATTGCGTTGTGACTCCCATGGGCATGACGTCAATCTGAAGAATTACGGTGCTTTCCGCGTGATGTGCACGCAGAAAGATTCTCAGACGCTGGTTGTCGGTCTGTCTTTGGCAGCGAATAATTCGACCTTCTTTGCGCTCATTGCCGTTGAAGGAGTCATCGCGCTGGTTGTCATCCTTGGTGCGACCTTCATCGGACGTAAGTGGATCCGCAAGGAAATGCTTCCTTTGGGTGAAGTCGCCGCGACCGCGCGGAATATTGGTTCCCAAGATCTGATCGCCGCACCGACTGTTGATACTTTTGATCGCGTCGATAGTTCCATTGCCCAACCTGGAGATGAGGTCGGTGACGTCGGTTTCGCGTTGAACACCATGATCGACAACGTCGAGACTGCGCTTCAGGCCCGCGCGGAATCCGAGCAGCGCCTGCGTCAATTCGTTGCCGATGCCTCGCACGAACTCCGAACGCCTTTGGCATCGATTCAGGGTTACACGCAGCTTCTTCAACGCGGGGCAACGGACCAAGAGCTTGCGCTTTCGCGAATTGCATCTGAGTCTGCGCGTATGTCCGGTCTGGTTGAGGATCTTCTGCTCTTGGCTCGTCTTGATGCGGGACGCGAACTGGCCAGCGATCCGGTAGATGTGATCCCTCTGGCCATCGATGCAGTCTCAGACGCCCACGCGGCAGGTCCGGATCACCAGTGGAGCCTGGACCTTCCCGAAATTGATGACGAGGCCGATTCCTGCACTTCCTGCACCGTGCTGGGTGATGAGTCTGCGCTTCGCCAGGTCTTTGCAAACCTGGTCAATAACGCGCGAATCCACACTCCCGCTGGTACTCACGTCAAGGTTGGAGTGCAAACGATCGCCGGTACCGCGTCGGCGCCGGGATTTGTGCGCCTGAGCGTTGCCGATGATGGACCGGGAATTGCGCCCGAGCTGCGTGCGACCGTCTTTGATCGCTTCGTCCGAGGCGACACTTCGCGCTCACGTCAGGGGAAAGGATCCTCGGGGCTGGGTCTGTCGATCGTTTCGTCGATTGCCGAGGCCTTGGGTGGCCGAGTGGATGTTGATACCTTATGTGAAGGTGAGGGCGCACCCGGCGAACACGGAACGACCTTCTCAGTCATCTTGCCGGCGGCAAAATTATGACCTGCACAATTTATTAGAAAAGCGAATGACAGAATGGCATAAATTCGATATTCTTTAATCAATCGTTCAGCCCGCCTCAACCAATATGGTTGAGAGTGGGCTGGATCTTTATCAGCGAATGACGAGGATGTCTTCGATGTCAAAGGAACTGAAGCCGGCAACCACGATTAGCGAACAGATAGAAACATTACGCGAACGCGGCATGCAAGTTGATGAGCAGCTTGCGGGGCAATGGCTCTCAAATGTTAGCTATTACCGGCTCTCAGCGTACTGGTATCCAGCTCGGAAACTTGACGATGATGGTACACATCTCGATGAATTCGACAATGGAATCTCTTTCGCGGATGTAGTCGCATTGTATGAGGCCGATCGGAAGCTACGTACCCTTCTTTTCGATGCGATTGAGCGTATTGAAACGACAATGCGGACGAGAATCGGGGACTGTCTATGCATGACCGATCCGGTTTTCTATCAAAATTCTGCTAATTTTCGTCCGACCTTTCGACATAAGCAGTGGCTCGAAATTGCCGATAAACGGATTTCGCGTATGCGTATGCGTAGCGAAGCAATCCAACATTATTGTGATGTCTATAATTCTCAGTTTCCGTTTTGGGTATTGGCTGAGGTCCTTGATTTCAGTGATTTATCGCGAATGTTTGACGGGATGCGTGTTCGGGACCAACAAACGATTGCAGAGAGTCTGGGGATACGAATTAATCTGAATTCCTTGTCGCGGAATCAGCAGGAAAAAGCAAAGAAACAATCACCACTAGCACGGTGGCTCGAACAGTTTGCAATCATACGGAATACATGCGCACATCACGGTCGACTGTGGAATAAATCGTTTACCCCGGCGCCCACTTCGGCCTTAAAGGCGCAAACGAAATTCTCTGCGCTCCCAGCACGACAAAGTGAACGCATCTTTGGCGCGATTGTCGTCATGTCGCATCTTCTGAGAGTAACGTCTCCGGGAACTACATGGCCGGATAAAGTTTCGAGGCTCCTTGTTGAGGAATTTCTGCTGAATCCTTTGGTTCGAACTCCGAGCCTCGGAATACCTCAAGAGTGGAACCGGACTTTTTAATCGTCCAGATCAGATTCAGTCAGGTAGCTGCGTAACCAGAAGTGAGTACTTCAGATCCTTGCTTCTCCTTAAAACTCCACCTGGAGTGCCTCGCGTGCACGGTAGCGCGCATCGCCCGGATCAGCGGCCTCGACAACGGAAGCGGCAGCTAAGCGACACTGTGCCAGGCTGACCTGAGCA
>ERZ773246.1061-NODE-1061-length-10592-cov-7.93974_pt1 | contig 10592 bp, 4 predicted proteins | sample MGYA00580519_ERZ773246 | MGnify/ENA primary metagenome ERZ773246 (study PRJEB29015, sample SAMEA2738153) | human oral metagenome | biome: human oral; feature: human-associated habitat; material: saliva | place: China | collected 2246 ...
GACGAGGTCGTTGCCGGTGTTGTTGTGGGCCGGGCTGTTGGCGCTGTTGGCGGGCGTGATGAGGGGGCCGTCGGAGACGAGGGTTTCCTGCGGGTCCAGTGCGCCGTCCTCGGTGAGCGTGGCTGCTGCTTCCTGCTCGGAGGGTGCGCCGACCTCGTCGAGGGCGCTGAGCGTCTCCTCGAACGACGGGGCGGACATCTCGGCGAGCGCGTCCGCCATCGACTGGGCGGGCGTCTGCGGGGTAGCCATGTGCATGGCGGCTTGCTCGCCAGCTTGCTCGGCGGCGGCCGTCACGTCGGCCAGCTCCTGGCTATCCGAACCGTGCAGGTTTTCACGCGGGTCATTCGACATGCCCCCATTGTTTCAGGATCGTGCCACTTGTGTCGCCATGGCACGCGGGAGTGGGTGGGGTGGCATCTCCGAAAAATCCTCGCGGATGTGGCTTGCATCTCTGAGATTGAGGAGGTATCATGACTCATGATCAATTCTTAGTAAGGGTCGACTCGTTAGCGGCTCCGAATGCTCCACCGGGTCCTTCTCCGCGAAGGGCCCGGTAATTTTTTAAAACGGACGCAAATGTGTGTGCGGTGTGACACTATGTGTCCATGCTTACTTCCTCAGAAAACATTCCGGGTATCCGCTATCGCGTCGGTATTGACGTCGGCCTGAAATCTATTGGCTTCTGTGCGGTCGAGGTCGATCACAACGATCAGCCTCTGAAGCTGCTGAATTCCATGGTTTTCATCCACGACGCTGGCGTCGATCCGAATGAGAACAAGGCGGCGAAGAGTCGAAAGCTGACGGCCGGTGTCGCCCGTCGAACGAGGCGCCTCTACCACACTCGCCGTCAGCGATTGGCAAATCTGGATCGTGTTCTCTCCAAGGATTTCGGATGGCCGCTGCCTGACCAGGCCACATTCAAGTATCCGACAGAGCCATGGCATGCACGGGCACGTCTTGTGGAGCGCTACGTTGCGGATGATGAGGATCGTAAAGCTTACCTATCGATCGCTTTGCGACACATTTCCCGGCACCGCGGCTGGCGCAATCCCTACGCCAAGGTGGAGACGTTGCTGCAGCCCGCCGAGCCGAGTGAGTTTCTCAAAGGACTGAACGAACGAATTAGTGCCTCCCTCGGTAGGAGCTTCCCGGCTGATTTGACCCCCGGTCAGCTCGTGGATGCGTACCTTGCTCACCCCGACTATGTGAAGGCCCCTGGTACGCCGAAGCTGCGTGGCCCCGAGGGTATTCTCGAGGGTAAGCTCCATCAGAGCGATAATGCGGAGGAAATCCGCCGGATCTGCGACGTGCAGCGGATTGATGCTGTGGACCGTGATCGACTCATTCGAGCCGTTTTTCAGGCGAAGTCCCCCAAGGGGAGCGCGAAGGAGCGTGGCCTCGTGGGGCACGATGAGCTGCCGGGTCAGGGTAAGCATGTGCGTGCGGAGAAGGCGCATCCCGCCTTCCAGAAGTTCCGCATCGTCAGTGTGCTGGCGAACCTGCGTATTCGCGAGGGGCGCGCGGAGCGGCCGCTGACTCCGGAGGAGCTGCAAGGTCTGACTGACTTCCTGCTGATTGCTGGCCTCAAACAGGAGGTCACCTGGCAGGATCTGGCGGATAACTTGGGAATTGAGCGTTCGGATCTGCGTGGCACCGCGAAGGCCTCGTTCGATGGGTCGCCGGTTCTGCGCACCCCTCCGACTGACGTCACCACCGAGAAGATCATGGCCTGCAAGGTCAAGTGGCTCAAGGATTGGTGGAAGGACGCGGACGATGAGCAGCGCGGCTACTTTGTGGACGCTTTCTCGAACTCAGGCGGTTCCGAAGATAGTGGCGATGTGAACGATGAGGTCGCGGAGCTGCTCGAGCAGGCGACAGAGGATGACCAGCTCGAGTTTGAGAAGATCTCACTTCCCCAGGGGCGAGCGGCATACTCGCTGGACTCACTACGCCGCCTGACGGACAGGATGCTGCGTGATGGCGTAGATCTCCACACTGCGCGTCGCCTGGAATTCAATGTCGGAGACGACTGGAAGCCTGCAGTGGAGCCGATCGGTACGCCGACGGGCAATCCGGCCGTCGATCGCGTGCTCAAGCAGGTGAGCCGATGGCTGCATGCGGCGACCGAGCGCTGGGGCGAGCCGACGGTCATCAACATCGAGCATGCGCGTGACGGTCTGGGATCGGAGCGTGTTGCCCGTGAGCTCATGCGTGAAAACGATAGGCGGCGCAGTGCGAACGCTGCGGCCGTCGCTGAGATGGCGGCACAGCTGAAGCTCTCCGGTAGGGTGCGTCGTTCCGACCAGATCCGCTACTTCGCGTTGCAGAGGCAAAACAATGAGTGCCTTTACTGCGGCACTGAAATTACGTTCACGACGGCGGAAATGGACCATATTGTTCCGCGTGCGGATGGGTCCTCAACGAACGATCGCGCCAACCTGGCTGCGGTGTGTCGTACGTGTAACCACAAGAAGGGGGCCGTTCCGTTTGCCGCGTGGGCGTCGTCTGATCGGGCGAATACGGGCGTCTCCCTGAAGGGCGCTCTTGATCGTGTGAAGTTCTGGGTGCGCGATAACGGCATGTCGCCCAAGCAGTTCAAGCAGCTGCAGCGCGAGGTGTCTGCCCGTCTCAAGTCTCGTAAGCCGGACGAAGAGTTCGATGGTCGCTCCATGGAGTCTGTCGCATGGATGGCTGTTGAACTGAGGACTCGTATCGAGGGCTTCTACCGCACGCGTGACGAAGAGTCCGTGCCCTCCGTGTGTGTTTACCGTGGCCAGCTGACGGCGGAGGCCCGGAAGTCCTCGGGCTTCGAGAGCCGAGTCAACCTGATTGGTGGCCGAGGCAAGACTCGTTTCGACAGGCGTCACCACGCAATGGATGCGCTCGTCATCGCGCTGATGAATCCGTCGGTGTCCTGCACCCTTGCCTTGCGCGTGAACATGCGCGATGCTCAGCGCCTCGCAGGACGCGAGGAGACATGGAAGAACTTCTATGGGAAACCGGGAGAAGCCTCGCGTCGCTTCGAATCCTGGCGTCAATCGATGTTGCTAGCATCTGAGCTCTTCAACAGTGCACTGTCTGCAAACGCAATTCCATTTTTAGAGAATAAGCGCCTACGGGCAAACTCGAGCGCAATGCACGAGGCCACGCAGTTTTCTTTCTCTCATGCGAAGCCGATCAAAAAGGGATCGAAGATATTGAAGGAAAAGGGAGAGCAAAGAATGTTAGGAGCTGCGATGTCCGTTGATTTGATTGATCGGGCTGAAACTCCGGCTTTGTGGACCGCTCTTACGCGATGCCCAGACTTCGATCCGAAAAATGGGCTTCCTGCGAATCCGGAGCGGACGATCACGGTGAACGGTACGCATGTAGGGCCGACGGAGCTGCTGAACTTCTTCGGATCGACATCAGCATGTCTCAAGGTGCGTGGTGGCTATGTCAAGCTTGCGAACTCAATTCATCATGCAAGGATTTACCGTATCGGTGGCAAGAAGACAACGTATGCGATGGTTCGCGTCTTCCAGGTGGACCTCCTGCATCTGAAAGACAGGAAGCTATTGAAAGATGGGAATCTATTTGAGGCGCCACTCAAGCCTTCGTCAATCTCGATACGTACAGCTGATAAGAAAATTCGTCGGGCTTTAGCTGAGGGGACGGCCAAGCAGATCGGATGGTTAGTTGAAGGTGATGAACTGCAAATCGACACTAGTAAGTATACCGGCGGGCTTATAGAAGACGTTCTCACGCAGTATCCAGAAGCTGTGAGCTGGCGTGTAGCAGGTTTTGCTGATAAGTCCAAGCTACGGTTGCGCCCGTATCTTCTTTCCGCTGAAGGACTAGATGAGGATGCCCCCCAGGGGATGAAGGAGCTTCTTGAAGGGAGGGGATGGCGCCCTGCGGTGAATGTTCTATTTAGTCCACGATCGGTGGTGGTTGTCCGTAGAAACTGTCTTGGTGAACAACGGAAGCGCCTCGATAGCGGCCTGCCTATTACTGAAGTTTTGCGATGAGCTATGGCAGAGCAATGGCGTGTGATTGACCTGTGTGGATTCGAGGGTGAACTTCGATCGATACGCGGTGGGGTCGAGGTGTGCCCCGAGGAAGGACCGCCAACGACTATTCCCGTCGCTGAGGTGGCAGTTGTCCTGGTGGGTATGAAGGTTGCTCTCAGTGCCGCTGTTCTGCATCGTTTAGCTGAGGCCGATATTGCCATACTCTTCTGTGACTGGAGGGGAATCCCGGAGGGTGGCTGTTACTCATGGTCAGATCACGGCCGGGTAGCAGCCCGCCACCGAGCTCAGGCGGAGGTATCGCTGCCTCGGAAGAAGAACGCATGGGCGCGTTTGGTTCGCGCAAAGATTGAGGGGCAAGCATCGGTTCTGGAAAACCTCAAGATTCGGGGTAGTGGTGAACTACTCGCTCTCGCGGATCAGGTTCGGTCGGGTGACCCAGGAAATGTTGAGGCCCAGGCAGCTCGCCTGTATTGGTCGCGCACCTTGGGCAAGGGCGTGGGGCGTCAGCCAGCAGCCGGTCAGCTGATTGGTTCGAATGCCTGCCTGGATTATGGCTATTCCGTGCTTCGGGGACATCTGATGAGGGCTGTTCTTGCTGCGGGGTTGGCTCCCGCCTTAGGAGTGTTCCATCGTGGCCGGGGCAATGCGTTTGCCTTGGCCGACGACCTAATCGAACCTTTTAGACCCGCGATTGATGAGGTTGCATTGCAGTTGCCCCCAACCGCATCTCCTTCGGATCGTTCGGTGAAGCAACTACTCGTGGCGGCTGCGTCGCAGCGCTTCGACGGGGATGGCCACGGTGTCCCAGCTGTTGCCGCGGCCCTGGCCCAGTCGTTCGGTCGCTACGTGGAGGGTGACATCGATCGCCTCAATGTTTTGTCGTGGCAGGGACCGTCGGTCGTGGGCATGGGAGATTGAAATGGCGGACGATGCAATGTGGTGTCTGGTCATGTTTGATCTCCCGGTGGAGACGAAGAAGCAGCGTCGCGAGGCGACGCGCTTTCGTAATGATCTATTGGACTGGGGCTTCTCGATGGTGCAGTTCAGTGTGTATGTGAAGTACTGGCCAACCGGTGGGCAGGATCATGCAACATTGCGGGCGATCAAGTCACACTTGCCGGAGGGTGGGCAGGTTCGGGTGTTGGCGTTGACGGATCGACAGTGGGCTACGGGGCTTCGTTTTGAGAACGCGAAGCCTCGGGAAGAGCCCGGCTCGCCGGAGCAGCTCATGATTTTCTAACGAAGATCCCCTGGTTTTCCGCTATTTTTCAGGAAAAACCAGGGGGTCTAAGTGTATCAAAGGGGAATCACGATTGAATCCCAGCGGTGATTTCGGGGGGCGGGGCGGGGATGAAGTGTATCAAAGGGGAATCACGATTGAATCCCAGCGCTTACGGAACCGCCTACCGCCGTTGGGAAGTGTATCAAAGGGGAATCACGATTGAATCCCAGCCGGGTCGGGCGCGCGGCGGTCTCGGCTTAAGTGTATCAAAGGGGAATCACGATTGAATCCCAGCGCTTGATGGCATTAAGGAAGGCTACCTGAAGTGTATCAAAGGGGAATCACGATTGAATCCCAGCTGACAGTGCGAGACTTGGGGCCGCCGCTAAGTGTATCAAAGGGGAATCACGATTGAATCCCAGCCCTCGAGGCCGCGATCACCGGCGGGCTCAAGTGTATCAAAGGGGAATCACGATTGAATCCCAGCCTTTGGGTGAGCATGTCTCGGTCGACGAAAGTGTATCAAAGGGGAATCACGATTGAATCCCAGCGATGCTGAGACGGGTGAGCCGTCGCTGCAAGTGTATCAAAGGGGAATCACGATTGAATCCCAGCGAAGGAGGTGTGAGTCTGTGATTATTGTAAGTGTATCAAAGGGGAATCACGATTGAATCCCAGCTCCACTTTCGATTAGCCATGCTGTGCCTAAGTGTATCAAAGGGGAATCACGATTGAATCCCAGCTTGTGGGTTAGCTTGCATCCCGTTAATGAAGTGTATCAAAGGGGAATCACGATTGAATCCCAGCCACCGGGTGACAGCGACTAGGCCAGCGAAAGTGTATCAAAGGGGAATCACGATTGAATCCCAGCTTGCCGCCGGGCAGCGCAGCGCCACCTAAAGTGTATCAAAGGGGAATCACGATTGAATCCCAGCCCACCTGGACGGGGGCACTGATCGTCGCAAGTGTATCAAAGGGGAATCACGATTGAATCCCAGCCCACCTGGACGGGGGCACTGATCGTCGCAAGTGTATCAAAGGGGAATCACGATTGAATCCCAGCCTCCCGCGTCGCACGGCTCTTTGGTATCAAGTGTATCAAAGGGGAATCACGATTGAATCCCAGCCGAGGGCTTCCGTGATCTTGTCTGCGAAAAGTGTATCAAAGGGGAATCACGATTGAATCCCAGCACCAGATCACCCGCGCCGACCTCGACACAAGTGTATCAAAGGGGAATCACGATTGAATCCCAGCCGGCTCGTCCTAAACCGTGCGACGCAATAAGTGTATCAAAGGGGAATCACGATTGAATCCCAGCCGCGGGTCAGGGTGAGGTCGAGTGTCCAAAGTGTATCAAAGGGGAATCACGATTGAATCCCAGCTTGTCTTTCCAGTGGGGCCGCGAAACCAGAAGTGTATCAAAGGGGAATCACGATTGAATCCCAGCGCTGTCCTACCTAGGGATCAAATCGCCCTAAGTGTATCAAAGGGGAATCACGATTGAATCCCAGCTGATGCGCTCCTGGATCGTCGTCGCAGAAAGTGTATCAAAGGGGAATCACGATTGAATCCCAGCGCCTGCCCGTCGATCTCCAGGCGACGCTAAGTGTATCAAAGGGGAATCACGATTGAATCCCAGCGCACGAATCTTTGCCCGAACCCCTCTTTAAGTGTATCAAAGGGGAATCACGATTGAATCCCAGCGGATGGTTCGTCTTCCTCAGCGTCTACCAAGTGTATCAAAGGGGAATCACGATTGAATCCCAGCTGGACGTGAACTCCATCGGGGCACTCGCAAGTGTATCAAAGGGGAATCACGATTGAATCCCAGCGTAGCCAAGCGGCGATCTGCGCGAGCATAAGTGTATCAAAGGGGAATCACGATTGAATCCCAGCGCTAAGCGCGTCGGCGTGTCCGTGCCTCAAGTGTATCAAAGGGGAATCACGATTGAATCCCAGCTGCGCTCGCTCTGTCCGGCGGCGAAGCCAAGTGTATCAAAGGGGAATCACGATTGAATCCCAGCAGAAGGGCGCTATGGTGGCGGGCAAGGTCAAGTGTATCAAAGGGGAATCACGATTGAATCCCAGCCTCAATGGTGATGATCTGTGCCTGTGCGAAGTGTATCAAAGGGGAATCACGATTGAATCCCAGCACGGTTGTTCGCACCGTGTTTCAGGTTGAAGTGTATCAAAGGGGAATCACGATTGAATCCCAGCCCGCCGACGCGTCGTCGCCGTCCGTAGTAAGTGTATCAAAGGGGAATCACGATTGAATCCCAGCTTCTGGCACTTCTCATCGTGTCGATCCTAAGTGTATCAAAGGGGAATCACGATTGAATCCCAGCGGGCGCGGGCGCGGGCGCGTCGGCGAGGGCGGTGAAGTGTATCAAAGGGGAATCACGATTGAATCCCAGCGGGAGACCTCAAACCGCGCCGCCCGTCTAAGTGTATCAAAGGGGAATCACGATTGAATCCCAGCCACGTCCGGGTAGTTACGCAGCGACTTAAAGTGTATCAAAGGGGAATCACGATTGAATCCCAGCTGAAGCTCGTAGGTGATGAGCTTGCCGTAAGTGTATCAAAGGGGAATCACGATTGAATCCCAGCGCGTCGTTGTAGACTCTGCCGACGTCGCAAGTGTATCAAAGGGGAATCGCAATTGAATCCCAGCAATCCCGAGGTTGTAGGTTCGAGTCCTGAAGTTTATCAAGGGGGAATTACGATTGAAACACGGTGTCGCTACGAGAGCTTGTAGGTCTCAAGAAGAGTATAAGAGTATAAAAGGGGATTGGTGATTAATTTCCAGGTGTGCATCGATTGTGAATTGTGCTATCAAATTGAGCATACAAAATGCTCCTGAACATAGTTCGGGAGCAAATGAGGCGAGAGGATATCATGGTACATGGGGTCTTTACAGCCTGAAGCTGAAGGCAGTCCCACACCCGAAGTCGCTGCTGCAACTTCCTTTGAACGTGCTGTTACCAGACGTCCTACCGTATCCTCTCGCTAGGCCGATATTAGCCTAAAAGCTGGGTTTCGGTCAAGGAAGACGTGAACAACGCTCTCTTGCTGACACCGGTTGATCAGAGTTTCCCCTCTGAGCAGGGGCGATTCATCCTCGAAATAGTGATAAGGTGCGTACGAGGGTGGCAGCCAGCCCACCTGGGAGCGATCCCCGGGCAGGTGAGCCACCCTCGTTACGTTTTCCTCATTGAGTGGGTTTGAGGCAGTGTGGAACGCAGCTGTGAGAATGGCATGAGCAGTGACGATCAGAATCGTTCTGCTGCGCCTCGGGCACGCACCCGCGGCCGGTTGACCAGAACGCCTGCAAAAAGTGAGGAGCGAGGCCCATTGCCCGGACGTTCTGACGGTCTATTATTTCAAGACTAGTCCAGGGGGGATTCCCGCTCCGAAGCCCAGTCTAGACATGCTCCAAGTGATTGGACGCGGAAAGGGCAGCGATTGGATGAGGCGTGAACTGGGCAAACAGATGCCGAGACTGCCCGCCTCGGCGTTGCCTCGTGACGCCGCGTCCGCCTCGTCTAATTCTCGGAATCAACCATGGGGTTACGCAGCAAGGCTATACTGGCCCGGACAAAGGAGTTCTCATGCCAGATACGCCCCTGCAAGCCCTGTCGAACGCGCAAACGATCCGCGAATTGAAGGGGCGCAGCACCGTCGCCTTCCCCGACACGTACTGCGTGATTGACGTCGAGACCACGGGACGCAGTCCCCAGTGGGACCACATCATCGAAGTCGCGGCCGTCAAAATCTCGGGCGGCCAGGAGGTTGGGCGCTTTAGCTCGTTGATTCAACCGCCGAGCATGCCGGGCGGGGCCTTCGTCGACGACTTCATCGAGGCACTGACGGGTATCACCGATGAGATGCTCGCAGGAGCTCCATTTGCTCCCGACGTGCTCGAGGAGTTCGCGGCCTTTGTTGGGGATGTGCCCATCGTTGGGCATTGCGTCAGCTTCGACATCAACTTCCTCTACGATTCCTTCGACCGCTACCTGGACCGGCCGTTCTCCAACGACTACATTGACACCTTGCGTCTCGCTCGAAAGCTGCATCCCGAGATGGCTCACCATCGCCTGGCCGATCTCGTGCAGCTGTTCGATGTCGCGCACAACGACGCTCACCGCGCCATGGGTGACGTCGAGGCGACCGCCCAGTGTTTCGCACGCCTCAAGGCTGAGGCCCTCGAACGTCACGGAAGCGAAGAGGGATTTCAAGAACTATTCCGTTCGATGCGCACGCGGCGTCGCATGGTGTCTGAAGGACGTCACACGGGCGGCAGTCACAGCGTCAAGGCCGCCGATATTCACGGCGACGCCCAGAAAATCGACGAAGACAGCCCGATCTTCGGGTGCGCCTGCGTCTTCACGGGCAAGCTCGAGAAATTCACGCGAGCTGAAGCCATGCAGATCGTCGCCGACCTGGGAGGCATCAACCAAGACGGTGTCACCAAGACGACGCGCTATCTGATCCTCGGCAACAACGACTACTGCGCCAGTATCAAAGACGGCAAGAGCAACAAACAGAAGAAGGCTGAAAAGTTGGCCCTTAAGGGTTCTGGGATCGAAATCCTCCCGGAGACCGCTTTCTACGACATGCTCGGCGAGGAACTCCTGAGGGACCACTAGGGGTTTCCTCGCGTATGACTGTGCCTCGACCTCGTCAATACGAGGCCGGGGCTCTTGCCGGGCAGCACATTGACTGGCGTCATCTTGTTCGCTTAGCTCTGTTAGTGGTGTAGGCCGCGCATTCCGCCTTGCTGTCGGGATCATGGAGCGTGACGTGTTGACGACGGGGGGTGGGTGGGGGTTTTGCACTACACGAAGCCCTCTTGCGGCGTGTCGCCGGCGTGTCGGAGGCTTGTGTAGTGCAATTCCCCCGATTGGTAGTAGCTCGACCCGCTCGTAGTAGAGGACGGGAGGCTTGTGTAGTGCAATTCCCCCCGATTGGTAGTGGTGGGGTCGCGCCGTGGGGTCTAGGAGTCTCGGGTCTCCGGAAATTTCGCACGTAATTCCCTTGAGGGTGCTTCAAACCTTGAATGAGCACTGTTGGAATCGCAACGTTTTCTGACGTGCTTGAAAAATGACCGTTGGAAATTATGTGCGAAATTTGTCTGGTGAGGTGTGTTGGTCGCGCGTGTGTCCCTAGATGTGCGCGTTAACCCCTTGGTGCGCGCGTTAACCCCTAGATATGCGTCTGGGCGGCGCTGCCTGCGCGCACATCGTCGGGTTAACGTGCGAGGTGAGCGGCCCCGTCCCAGGCAAAAAAAAGCCCCGAAGCGAATGCTTCGGGGACTTGCTGGTGGCTCCGACCGGCGTCGATCCGGTGACCTTTCGAT
>ERZ773246.1063-NODE-1063-length-10590-cov-10.0282_pt1 | contig 10590 bp, 16 predicted proteins | sample MGYA00580519_ERZ773246 | MGnify/ENA primary metagenome ERZ773246 (study PRJEB29015, sample SAMEA2738153) | human oral metagenome | biome: human oral; feature: human-associated habitat; material: saliva | place: China | collected 2246 ...
TAAAATAGTTAATATTTTTGGGGTTTACAAAAATATTTCTAATCTTCATTAAGTTTCCATTATTAAACTGACTAATAATTTTCTTCAACTCTTCTTCACTAAAATCATTCGCTACAAACTTGATTTCGTTCAAATTTGTAAAACTAATTGTGAATTTTTTGTGTTCGCAAAAATCTAATTCATTCATTTGGCAAATCCTCTTCTTTCACAAAACTTCCATCAATCCATTTACCTTTGCGGTCTTTGATTTCGTTATATGCCACCTCAAAGCAATCCGCAAAGTCGTAGTTAAGTGCCTTACTAATAGATTTAAGATAAGCTACCGCACGTACTAGATTATGTCTGCACATTTCTTTACTTGCCAAATCCTGCGATAGCTGGAACTCTGAAATATTTGCGTTTAACAATTTAAAACATTCCATTGCATCTTTTCTTCGAATATTGTCAGACTCTTCAAAGATTGCGTGTACATCATCTTTAATTAAGAGTGCCAGCCCTACGATTACTACAGCACAATCACCGATGCTATCCTTTGTCAGCTTCTCATTCTGCTTGAGGTATCCAGCGCATAGCTCGCCAAATTCCTCACTCAATTTAAGAGCCTGCTTGTCTAATCGTCCACCGTGTTCGAGGTCACGGTCAATAAACCATTTCTTAGTTAACGTTACTAATTCGTGTTCTAATTCCATAATATTTTTATCAATCCTTTCTTTAATCACCCGTGATCTTCCAACCACTGCTGTTTTGCCTATATTTTTTTGTATGAGCAAGTTACTGCTCGTATCTTGTAGTCGCTGTCGATCCAATCGGATTGACCGTTTAATTAAATCAATTTCCATAATAATCTCTATCTACTTTACTAAAATAGGGGAGTTGCTCATGCTCCCCTCGTTCAGAAAAACAGATTAGAGGGCCTTTCTAATTTTATAGTGAGCAATACCCGATAAGTGGAATCGCACCACTTCGAAGTCTGACATCGGGTAGCTATCGGGACGGGTCGATAGCGTGAAATAAAGAATGTATCATAAGGAGTCCTAACCCGTCCTAAATCCTATAGAGGGAATCGAACCCTCTGAGGTTTTCCAAGCCTCATACCAATCTAGGACGCAATGGATCAACAGCATTGCTCTGAATTATCATTATTTTGTTGATCGTTTGGAACGTATATCAGATTCCTTGCATGTAAATTTATGTAAGAAAGGACTCTCCTTTTTTTATTTATATAGTTGATATACATTGTCGAATCGTGTGTTAAGGCATAAAACCAGTAGTTTTATCACGATTCGCTATGACTAGCAGACCTGTTACAGTCTGCCAGCCTTAATCAAGCACCCAAAGCCCACGCACGTTCTAAGTGCATTTGAGATGATAGCCTGCGTTCTTTTCTTCGACCGCGCTTGCGATATTTAAATGTAAACTCGTCTAGTGCTAAATCCATTTTAGCCGTCATACGGTCTGGATAGCGGTCACTATAATACTGCATACATTGCAAGATAAATTGATTATCCAGATAATTCTCAAGGTATTTTAGCTGGGTAGGTGGTGGCATCCGCTTGTCACGTCTAGCCTTTCTGATATACTGACAGATTTTTTTATCAGTAATCCTTCTCCAAAAGGTTTCAACCCCACCCTGCTCAATCATGAGGTTGTCATATTCCTCGAAGAATTGATTTATCAATGACATTATTCACCCTCACGCTTCAATGCGATTCGTGCCATACCACCGAGGATAAACATACCAGCGAATGAAAGAACCAGTCCACTCTCCGAACCTGTATTAGGGAGCGTGTGAGCGTTTGTTTTAGTCGGTTGATAAATAACATTCACTTGCTCTTTCTGAGGCTCTACGGTCGTTTTAGACGGCTTAGAAACGATTGTAGTAAGTGTGTTTGGTTTATCCTGTTTAGGTTGTGGTTTAGGTTCGTCATATTTTGGCTCTGTGTTTGGTTTAGGTTGGTCTGCTTTTGGTTCCGGGGTTGGTTTCACTGGCTCATCTGGAATTTCAAGTTCTGGTTTATCTAACACTGGAGCGTCAAATGGTACCACTCCACCATGCCATTCTGGTTTTTCGTATTTCGGAGCGTCAAACGGTACTGTTCCACCTTGCCATTCGGGCTTATCTAAAATAGGCGCTGGTGGCATTAATGGAATATCGTTTAAATCGATTGATGGTTTTTCATATTTTGGCGCATCGTTTGGAATTTCCCAAACTGGTTTATTCTCACCACTTGCATCACCTTTACCTCCCACAAGCTGTACATAGCTATATGAGGTAGCTCCATCCGTTTTAGCTTTTAGCTCAATTTTGTTAGTTGGATTATTACTATACTTAACTGCATTAACAAGTTTAGTCTTATAGTTAATATAGATCATGTGATCCAAGCGATCCATCTTGATGGTAAAGCCATGATCTGACTTACTGATTGATTTAACAAGATCCATAGCAGATCCTTTATCAATCCAAGGGTCAACACTTTCAATGCTCTTAATTTCAAAGTAGTCATCAACAAGTTTTTGGTTTTCGCTCATTTCATCAATGATAGTTACATAATTTAGCACACGTTTAGCATAATTCACACGAGCAGTCCAGTTAATAACTGTTGGATCGTCTTTATCTTGACTACCCCACTTAGCAAGTAACTCATCTTTACCGATGACTTGTTCTTTCCCAATGTTAGCAGTAACCACTGTACCGTTAAAATTCACATTTACCGGTTTACCAGATTCAACCTTATCAGTCCATTGAGCGTCCAGCTTCAATGACATTTGCTTGTTCAATGGGTGAGTTGCAAAATAGTCATTGAATACTGTGGTCACAGTACGATCTTCAGGATTAGTAGAAGCCTTGCCAACCACAGCATCCTCTGGATTTTTCACGTCAAATTCATACTTAGTCTGAAAGTTGATTTCTTCTGGCAAGTTGAAAGTGACTTTATCACCCTCGTTAATCGTCATATCATCTGGAAAATGCACGTTTTTATACTCAACCGTAAAGCCTTGGTACTTCCCTGTGCCTTTTGATTGGTCGATTTCTACCTCTGGATTGGTTACTTGAATATCATTCCCATTCTTGACAAATTGTGTAGCATTTCCCGATTGGTTTGAATCGTTGCTTTGGCTTCCTGCTTCTGCATTTGTAGTTTCAGCAGTTGGTTGTTTATCAGCTTGCGTTGATTCATTTTTTTCTGTTCCAGTTCGTCCAGTTTCTGCAGTTGTAACTGCGCTTGCTTCATTTCCTGTTCCAGTTGTTCCTTGTACTTCATCTGCATATACTCCTTGTGCTGTTGCGACTGCTGTGATTGTTGCTACTGTTGCTAAAACTAATTTTTTGTTCATTGTTGTTATCTCCTAAATTTTTTTGATTTTTATTTCGATTCGTGGATTTGGTGAGTACACTTTTCTTGTTGTATGCTCTACAACTTGGTTATCATCCCACCAAATGCAGTTAGCGTCTGAAATGCTGTCATATATTGCCTTTTCTAGATTGTCAAGATCTGGCTTCTTGGCGCAGTATATTCGCTCATTCATAAATCGTTCATACCGTTCCCATGTTTTGGCTTTAGCTTTTGGTGTAGGTTTCTTTGATACGACTTGAGGTGCTTTCAGATAAAATGTGACTTCTGTCTTGAGATAGCCTTGTAGCTTCTCTCCCTTATACAGACTTTTGATAAGGTATGTAGCAGATCTACGCCACGCTTTCATTTTTGGGTCTTCGTATGCCCCACCTCGCCCAAAATTTGGGCGGGTTTGGGCTTTCGGATCGATAGGTATCGTTAGTTCGATCATCTTAAAGTCCTAACATTTTTTTGATAAAGCAATCAAGGGCATCGTGGTCACTTTCTTCGTTGCTTTCAACTGGTTCTTTTAATTCCGATCCATCTTCTTCCGCGATCTCGTATTCTGCTTTGATTTTAACAAGACGACCACCTACAGCCTTAGCCAGATTTTCCATGGATTCTTTGGTTCCTTCATCTCTTTTTTCAAAAATCAATGCACAGCGAACATCATTAGTAAATTCAGCACTAAACGTTAATGCGTGTTCTCGATTTTTATATCCTGTTAAAAATTTGTTCGTTCCATTTTGTGCGATTGTGTAAAATTCTTTTTGTTGTTTCATGTTATTTCTCCTTTTTTTAAAATAAAGTTAGTTGCTGTTTAAAATCTGCCAAAGTAAGCCCGATTGAATTTAGATCGTTACTAATAGCGGTCAAGTCGTTAGTGATAATCACTTTATTCAATTCCCTCGAATACCGCTGTGTCTGATATCCACCTAAATCATCCTTGTCCCAGACGTCTTGTATAGATTTGATTTCTGGATATTCCTTGGCAAAATGTTCTTCAATCCAAGTCATAATAATGCCGATTTGATTCCTTCTGTCATTTTATCCTCCCAAATTGCTAAACGGGACTTCCCATCGATAATCATCATATCCATTACAAACGTTTTTGATAATTTTACCTTTGGAAATTTCAATTTCCTGTGTAAATTCCATGCCACACTCAAATGTAAAAATTTTAATATCAACATCAAACTCACTTGAAATTTCTTGATAATTTTCTGGAATAGCACTCCATGCTTGCTCAAAATTATCCAGTTCAACGGTACAAAATTCTTCTTCAAGCCAAACTTCTATTTGTTTTTGGTCAATAAATGCTCGTCTTGTACCATTGATGTAAAAATAGGGAGCTGTGTTGTTGAATTCAAGTAGAGTACCATCATATTTTTCTTCTAATGTTACAGTGTCGCTTAATAGCATTTCTTTCAATGCTGATGAAATATTTTTGCTTCTTCCTCTTAATTTAAGAGATCCTTTGGCCCAATTTGGCATTATTTTTCTCCTTTGATTTTTTAGAACGGGAGATCATCATCTGAGATGTCCATAGGGTTTGCATTCATAGGCTCTGCCTGACGTCCAAAATCTGGCTGGCCGTATCCTTGCGACGGCCCAGCTTCACGGTCTTTCCGACTTTCTAAAAGTTGGAAGTCATTCGCTACGACCTCAGTCACATAGACCCGCTGGCCTTGCTGGTTCTCATAGTTTCGCGTCTGGATACGTCCTGTGATCCCAATCAAAGCCCCTTTCTTGGCCCAGTTAGCAAGGTTCTCTGCTTGTTGTCGCCAGATCACGCAGTTGATGAAATTAGCTTCACGCTCGCCATTTTGGCTCTTGAAATTGCGGTTGACAGCTAAGCTGAAAGTAGCAACTGCTTGATTGCTTGGAGTGTAGCGAAGTTCAGCATCACGGGTAATACGGCCGACAAGACATACATTGTTTAGCATTTTTTCATTCCTTCCACTGTTTCAAATTTGATGTTCTGAGTGTCTAACCACTCTTTGAATTGTTTCGCTTGTTCAAGATCAAACCAAAACTTTATAGTAGTAACGTATTTACTATTTGTTGGCTCTGGTTTCGGTTCGTCTTCGATAACCTCTCCAGTTTCTGCATCGTAGGCCTTGATACTTGCTTCTGCTTGTTCTTTTGCCATACGCTCAATTTCTGCCTTGCGTTCTTCCTCGGCTCGCTTCTGTGCCTCTTGACGCTCTTTGAATAGCTTGGCACTCTCGACATCTGCAGTGATACTGTCAAGCACCTCTGCGAGTGTCTGACCGCTTTCGTAGGCTCGGATATAAGTAGCTGGCCCGATGTTGTGAGTCGCACACTGGCTACTGATGATTGAAATATCTTGATCTTTCTGGTTCTGCTTCTGCAATTCAGCAAGTACGATACCCTCTAACTCTGTTTCCGTTTTCTTTAATAGTTGGAAGCTGTCTTTTTTAAATTGTCCAGCTTTGGTGTAACCGTCCAGATATTGCTCAAAGATTTCTGGGTTTAGATTACCCTCAAGGGCCTTTTCTTTAAACCAGTTACGCACCGCATCTTTTCGCAAGGTTTTCTGGTTTTCTTCGTACCCGTCAATCTGTTGTTTCAAGGTGTCGATCAAGCCTTTTAGTTTGCTGTAAGGCGCTTTGTACGCTTTTTCAAATTCTGCGTAAGGTTCATCGATTTTGCACTTGATTTCTTTTCGACGTTTTTCAAGGTTCTCGCTCAACTTGTTAAGATCAGTTCGTGCTTGCTTGACTTCTTCGATCGTGTTGACTTCAAGGTCAAATGTTCCATATTTTGCAATAGCTTGCTCAATCCCAGCCTCGAACGCTCCAAAGTCGCTAAATGCGACCTTGGCAGGTTCAAAGTTGATCTGAATATTGTCAAGCTGACTAATCGTTTCTGCTTCTTTCATTTCTCTGTGTCTCCTTTTTTAAGTAAATGGTAAGTCAATATCATCTGGTAGCTCTTCTGCTACAAAAGGCATTTCTTCCACTGGGTATTCCGTGCTTGCGATTGGTTCAACCTCTTTCTTTGGTTGTTCCTGTTTCATCTGTTCAATCTGCGCTTGTTTGCGCTTCATGACTTCCTCACGGCTCTCTTTAGGTGTAACATCAATAGGTTGTGCCTGTTCCATTTCGTCTGCTGTGTACAAACCTCCAACGTTTTCGCTAAACGCTTCACGCATCGCAGACACAAGAGCTACTTTACGGATCATCAATTCTGGCATTTTAGACCACATAGACTTGCCAGTGTTATATGCTTTAAAATCAGCATCTACCTCGATAGGATATCTACGGTCTTTACGGTACACCTTAGCCCAGCCCCCCAAAAGTTCATCATTCTTGCTATGGATTGTACCTGTGATCTGTTTGATCTCGCCTTCTGGAGTTTCTACCACGATGCCAGCTTCAAACCCGTCAAAGTTCGGGTTCTGCTCCGCCCGCTTCATGAAAGCATCTTTTGATACGACTACTTGCGCTGGATTTGTTCCATACTTGATAAAGTACACCTCTTTAGTAAATGGATTGAGATTGCGTTCTTTACAAGTTGCGATAAAGTAAGCTAGTTCTTCATCGCTGGCTTTTCCAGATGGGTCAAGATACTGCTTCACGATCTTCGCATTTAATAGTTGCGGATTTGTAAGAAAGTCTCCTGTTGTTTTAACTGCCACTTGGTTGTTTGTCATTGTTTTATCTCCTGTTTTTCATTTCAAATTTCATCATCATCGCCTAAATAGCGATAACCCGATCCATACCAATGCCATAGATCTGGATCTCTTGATTCTCGACTTTCAAAATAGTCGTCATCGTCTTCTCTAAACATTGTCGCCCCTCTTCTGATACCATCTGTCTTCTATGACTTCTACTGGTTTATTCAAAACCCATGCGCACATTTGAAACGGATTCAAGTAATATTTTTTCTTTTCGCACAAATCTACAAAATTCAAAAATTGTTCTTTCGTGATCTGCGTATTAAAGTATTCTTGCATATACCGTTTGAACTCGTGGAATAGGTCGAGATCAGTAGCAGCCTTTTGATAATTAATACTAGTCATCTATTGCCAAAAATTCCTCTCGTGTTAAAACTCTCTGCGGTTCTTTCGCTTGGTTTTTCGGATGAAGTACTGACCATTCTGGAATGTCTGTTTTAGCAGAATGACTTTCTTTTTTCTCATAGAATTTTTGTTCTGCTTCTTCGACTTCTTTGAGGCTGGTAAAACCTCTGTCTCGCCAAGACTTTAAAATCTTATCCAGATAGTTAAAACTAGTAGTCCCTGCGTCTTCTGTTTTTTCCACCGCATATTGAATCATCGGAACTGTGAAATGATCTAATGCCACATATTCAAGTAATATCTGAGCTTGTCTCTCATTGATTCTAATTTCACTATCTTTCAAAATTTGTGAAAATGATTTTTGGCGCTTATTGTCGACGACATGGTTATTATTAGTCTGGTTAGTATTAGTATTGATTATATTAGTCTTGATTCCGTCTAAATTTTGGACTTCCTGAAGTCTATTTTTTAGACTTCCTGCGTCTAAATTTTGGACTTCCTGAAGTCTATTTTTTAGACTTCCTGCGTCTAAATTTTGGACTTCCTGAAGTCTATTTTTTAGACTTCCGTTGATATATATACGATTAGGACGATTCATGCCTTGCTGGTCCTCTTTAATCAAGCCATAATCTTGCAGTTCTTTCTTTGCGTTAATTACAGATTGACGGCTGCAAGATAGCTTTTCCATAAATTCCTCAATCGTAAAATATACATATACTTCGCCATTTTGATCGTGCCAGTTGTTTTTAACCGACAATGTGCGTCTGTCGAAAATCAGCATATAAACAATTTTCGCCCTGAGACTCAATTCTTCATGCTCTTTATCAAGTAGCCATTGCGGAAATTGATAAAAAACATTTCGTCTAACTTCATCTATTTTCATCCGCTACCCTCTTTTTGTATTTTTCGAGATCGTTTACCAAAACTCGTACAAGATTTGTTTGCTCGATATTCCTGCGTTTGTAATATCTAACAAGATCCCTTAATTCCTTAATCTCTCTCGACTTCCTAAAGAACATCTGCTGTACCCCAATCATTATCAGAGTAAGAATGTTTGCGAGCTTCTGCGAGATCGATAAATGATGCTCGATAGCCTTCGTTGAATTTTTCTTGTAGATCTTCTTCATACTGCTGCATGATTGCATCTTGTTTCGCTTGACGGACTTTTTTTCTTTGTACTCGTTTAAAATCCCAAACCGCTCCGATAAACCCAGCCGTGAAAAATGTTCCTGCAATTGTTAAACCTGCAATAATATCGTTATACATGTTGTATCTCCTTCTCTAACTCCAAAATTTCATGTACATCGTTTAAATCGTACATCGTATATTTTCCTTGCTTGCGAAATTTCAATCCCTTGCGCTTCAAGCGTTTTAAGTATTCGTTGCTAAATCCAAACATGTCTTGTAGTTCTGCTTGACTGACTGGTAGCAATTCCTTTTTAGCTTGTTCTTTCGCTTCAAGATAGATTTCTCTGATTTGTTCTTTTATCAATTCTTCAATCATTGTCTATCTCTCTATTCTGTGTTATAATTAATTTAGTTATTTTTTGTGAGCGCTTTTTCCGAAAAGTGCTTTTTTATTTTTTTCTAGCCATTTCAACCAACCAAACTCATTTGGCCATTGCGGTTTTTGATTTCCAATTTAGTGTTGGCTGATGGTTCCCAGCTTCCCCAATAGTCAAATGCTTGTTCTTCGTCTTTACGTTTCAGCAAGTCATATCGTGGGATTCGGAAGTATTCCTTGAAGTCTTTGGCAGCCTGTGAAAATACCGACTGAGCAAATTTCCGATCCTTATAAGCTTGGCTATCTTTACCGCCCAGAAGTTCGACAACTTTTTGTTTTCGCATTTTCTCAAGTGCTAGACAAATTGACGGATTTACTGGCTGTTCATTTTTCAAATAATCAACATCGGCTGATAAGACGGATTGCCCTTCTTTCAGTTTTTTTTAGTTCTTGCAATGCGTGGATCATCACATCTTCTGTAGTTAAGTCATTATTGACTTTTGCAATTTCGTTTGTCATTCAAATTCTCCTTCTAAAATGTTGCTTTCTTTGCGAATGTCGTTCAGATCATTGAAAAATCTCAAACCTCGACTAATAAAGCTATCAAATTCGTTTCGGATGATTCCGTCTGCTTTCAGAACTTTCTCTTCGTCTGCGTAGATTAGACCGCCCATGCTTGCTAAAAAGTCATTTCCTTTTTGCAATAGGCTTGTGATATTCTTGTAAGCTGAGATCTGCTTCTGTACGCTGTTCAATTGCCCTTGCGATTCCTCAATTGCTCTGGTCAATTCATCGTACTGAGCAGATTTTTGGTCAACTTCTGCACGTTGGGCCATCATGTCATTTAATTTGTTGTTGATAAATTCAGAACGTTCTTCAACTGCTTCAATATTTTTTGCAAGTTCTTTGTTCTTTGCCAGAAGTTGCTTATTTAGCTCCTGTGTTGCTCTGTAATCATCTGGGATGACTTCTTTGATGATTTCCTTCACTTCTGTTTTAGAAGCTTTTAGAGCCTCGTTTTCACCCTTTAGAAGTTCATTTGCTTGTTGACTTAGTTTAAGTTTTTTTGTAACATCACGAAGCTCTCGAACAGTAGGATTATCACCTTCTTCAATCCGTTGAATCTGTTCTTGTTTTTCTTCTTCGGGAAGGCTTGCAATAAGATGAAGCACCGTAGTCCCCAAATGCGACAACGTTGTCGTGTTTGGAAGTTCAGAAGCTATTTTCATCATTCGCTGTGCTTCTCGAATATGAATACCTTGACTTTCAACCCAATTCGTAAATTGCCCGTGCGTGAGATCATTTTCTTTCACATGTTTCAATCGTCTGCCAATTTCCCAAATGGATTCACCAGCGATTTTCTTGTAATGATTGATCTCTAGTTCAATTTGACTTAGATTGCTCGATAGAATTAAATCATTCATTTTTGTTATTTCTCATTAATGAGATATCCTTTCTAAAAAAATTAGACCACTATGTCCAGATGATATCTTTATAGTCGATATCAAGCGTTTGCTCAATGATCGGGATGTACTTTGCGTTTGGCTTCGTGTGACCAAGTCGCCAATTTGATACTGTCGGGTAACTAACTCCGATAGCATCAGCAAATTGTAATACCGTCAAATTTCGCACTGCCATCCATTGCTTCAATGTCAATTTTTCCATATTGCAGTTCCTTTCTTTTTTTATTTTTATGGATCATTCCC
>ERZ773246.1073-NODE-1073-length-10531-cov-111.156_pt1 | contig 10531 bp, 9 predicted proteins | sample MGYA00580519_ERZ773246 | MGnify/ENA primary metagenome ERZ773246 (study PRJEB29015, sample SAMEA2738153) | human oral metagenome | biome: human oral; feature: human-associated habitat; material: saliva | place: China | collected 2246 ...
ACAACGCAGGAGGGCAGTATGCGGCCCCCGCATCGGGGGTGCCCGGACCTCCGCCGAGCCGCCGCGACGTGCAGGCTGCGCAGCGCTCCGGCACCTCCCAGTGGGGTGGGGCCGGCCAGTCCCAGTGGGGTGCACCCGCGACGCCGCCGCGCACGCAGCTCCTGTGGCTCATCTTCGACTCCGGGCAGCGCGAGCTCATCGACATGCCGGTGACTCTTGGGCGTGCACCCGCAGCCGTCGAGGGCTCGCGTGCGGTCGTCGTGCCCGACGCGACGATGTCGCTCTCGCGCACGCACATGCGCCTGGGGCCCACGGCCACCGGTGCCTGGATCGAAGACTCCTTCTCCGCGAACGGCACGCAGATTCGTACGCCCGATGGCCGCGTCATGGAACTGACGGGCGGACAGGCGGTCGAGGTGCCTGCCGGTACCGAGGTCATCATGGGAGACCGGAGGGCCACGATCGTCTACGCCGACGCTGACTCGGTGCACTGATTTCCTCGCCTGGCCGATCCTTCGAAGAGTCACCGCCGCCGTCCCGATAGGGGCGGCGGCGGTTTTGTAGGTGCTCGCTCCCACCCCGATTTAACCGAATGGGAAATTCTTGTGGATGGAGGCGGGGCAAAGCGGCAGTCGGTCGATTCCGGGTGTGGAATCGACCGACTGCGGCTACGGAAAAGGGCCGCCCCAATGGGGCGACCCCTCCCGTAGCGCTAGGCGCTCATGCTCTCAGAAGCGGGCAGCGTTGGACTGGTCCGTCGACTGGTAGTTGTCGCGAGCAGCATCAACGGCGGAGGAGGTGCGGGTCAGCACGTCCTTCAGGCCCTCAAGGCCCTGGTTCCACTGACGCTGAGCGGCGTCGTAGGCTTCCTGTGTCTTGCCTTCCCAATTCGAGCGCAGCCTGTTCAGCGTCTGCTCGAGGTCGTCGAGGCACTTCTGCAGGTTATCGGCACCGCCTTTGATGTCAGCGGCAGCGGCGTCAAGAGCGCCGTAACTTACCTGGAAATCCATGTCAGTCTCCTAATCTAATCTCTCACAGGCCGCCGAGCAGCTGAGCGAACGAGTTCTCGGTCTCGGACTCGTTGGCTTCCATCGACGAATCGGTGGCGCGCAGGTTATCAGCGAGATCCTGAAGAGCCTGGTTAACCTTTCTTACGTTCTCATCCCACTGATCCATCAGCGACTGGAACTGCACCGACGCCTCGCCCTGCCAGGAGCTGCCGATGGTCGACAGGTCGCCCTTAAGACGCGTGGTGTGGCCGTCGATGTCGTTCTTGGTGGACTCAACCGCTGCGAAGCCCTCCTTTAGGGCACCTTCTGCGGCCCTCTGGTCTGCCATGTGAACCTCCATTTGTATGAGTGGACTCTCTCGCCGGGATGCGTGAGAGCATGGGGACACATGAATACTAACCATGTTTTCATCGTTTTTTTCGATGTTACGGAAAAATCATGACAAAACCTGACCGAGAATCTAGACTTACAGGGTTGTGTCGTGTAGCCAAAAACCCCATCACGCGGCATTCGGGAGGACCCAATGGCATCGAAAACATCACGAGGAGTGGCGCTGATTCCGCTCACGATTACGTACGGCGTTGACCGTAGTGACGTGACGCTTCCGCAGTCGATCCCCCTGGTGGAGCTGCTCCCTGGAATGGTTGAAACGGTGGGCGCTTTCACTGATCAGCCAACGAATGACGGCTTCGCGGTGCGTACGGCCTCGGGTCGTCTGCTCGATCAATCCAAGTCCCTGTCCGCCCAGGGAGTGCGCGCCGGCGCGGCGCTCACGCTCGAGCCTCTGGGTGAGGGCGCTGCCGATATGGTCTATGACGACCTCACCGAAGCGGTCGGTCAAGTCGTCGAAAGGGTGTCCACTCCTTGGACACGTGAGGACGCTCGCACTCTTGCTGCACTCTCTGCGGCGGGCCTCGTCTTCGTCGCAGCCCTCCTCCTGGCCACCACTCCTCCGGACGCCCTCACCGCCCTCGATTCTCATTCCGTCACGAGGTACAACGTCATTGCCGGCGCAATCGGTATCGTCGCGGCGCTGCTCGTGACTGCGACGTCCGCCGTGATGACCCGGAAGTACCCGCAGGCGAGCGGCATCGCGCTGGCACACACCGTCCCCTTCCTGACGGCCGCATCGGCTCTGCGCCTGAGCCAGAGCCACTGGGACACCGCCGGCTGGGGGTGGACCGGCCTCGGCCTCCTGATCGGCTCCCTCGCCGTTCTCGCGCTGCCCAAGCGGTACAGAATCTCTATCGCGGCCCCTCTCGTCGTCGGTACGGTTTTGGCCGCGACCGGCCTCCTGGTTCGGCTCGGTCAGCTCTCTCAGGCGGGTATCTCCGCAATCCTCTTCGCCCTCGTGATTGTGCTTCTCCAGGTCGCGCCCTGGATCGCGCTGGCCCACATCCCCGTGCGCATCCTGGATGCGGACACGACTGAGCAGATTCCCGCGAAGGGCATCACCGACCAGGTCAGCACCTCCTTCGTGTTCGTCGTCGCTCTGCGCGCCGGCGGGGCAATCGCCGCTCTCTTCCTGGCCGTCGCCCTGATGACGGCACCCGAAACGCGGTCGATCTCCCTGCCGCTGACCCTCATCGTGCTCGGTGCGGTCTCCCTCGTTCTCCAGACGCGTTCCATCCGCGCTCGTGTTGAGGTGCTTCTCGGTGCTCTCACCGGCCTGATCGTGATTCTCGTGGCCACTGTGCTCGGCGCCTACGCGGACCCGAGGACCATGCCGTGGCTGACGCTGTCGGCGATCGCGACCGCCCTCGTCCTCGTCATCACGAACGTCGTCGGGCCTCGTGCACGCCCGCACCTGACGCGCATCGCCGACACGATCTCGGTGCTGTCGCTGTTTGTCCTGCTTCCCCTGGCCGTCTACCTGTGGAGCTGAGCCATGCCGTCGAGTAAAGACATTCTCGAAGCCCAGCGTTTTAATCGAAACCGCCTGATCACGGCCTTCACCTCCGGAACGCCCGACGGGCGCGAGGTCGACACGCCCTCGCCCGTGCGCCCCCTTATTTTCGGGCTCGTGGTCGCCGTTATTCTCAGCGTGGTGGGAATCGGCATGCGCGTTTTTGCACCGAACCCGAAACTCGGGGAGGCGCAGTATCAGCTGATCGACGTCAAGGGGACGGGTGCCCGCTATTTCTGGGCAAACGGCGTCCTCCATCCCATCGCGAACGTGACCACGGCTAGGCTCCTCAGCCCCGAATCGAAGCTGACGACCATCCAGGCATCAGCGTCGTCACTCGAGAACATTCCGCGCGGCGCCCAGATCGGCCTGCCCGACGTCCCCGATGACGTGCCAGTACCCGACATGTTGAGTAAGCAGTGGCTGTCCTGCGACATGGAGTCCGGCTACCACACGTGGATCGCCAAGGAACTGCCTGCGGCGAATTTTCCGGTGAAGCAGGCGACATCCGCGCTCGTGCAGGCGACCGGCAGCGGAGACAAGTACTTCGTCGATCGGGAAAAAGGCAAGAAGTACTACATCGACTCCAGCGTGAGCCGCCTGGGTGACTGGGCGCTGTCCTTCCAGAACCTCACCAGTTACCCGATCACCGTCGAACCCGAGTGGCTCGACCTCTTCCCTTCGGGCACGCCTCTGCGCCCCTGGAGCTACAACGACATTGAGAACGCGGGGCAGCCGGCCAAGAACCTGCCCGGCGACCTGAAGAACGAGGGCATCACCATCGGAATGGTCCTCGACCAGGTCGACTCCACCGGTCAGGTCAAAAACTCCTACCTGGTGATCGACGACTCGAATCTGGTGGTCTTCAACTCGACTGCGGCGCGCCTGTATCAGGACGCACCGCCCTCGAAGAAGTTCCCCACCGAGATGTTCAAGTACGTCGAGCCCGTCCAGGCCGTCTTCGTCGGTGACGATTGGCCTGCCGTCGAGGACTTTGAATCGCCCGAGTGGTTCAACGAGAGCCGCGACGCGGCCAGCCGGACGGTCCTGTGCGCCGCGATGGACACCACTGATCGCGCTAATCCGACGTTCGACCTGGTCACCATGCCTGAAAAGCGCGCGATCGAAGCGTCCTACGATGCGGAATCTCTGCAGTCCCCGAAGGGGCCGTCGACGACGCGCAACGTCACTGTCGCGGGCGGATCTGGCGCCCTCCTTGCCCTCACGTCCGGCGGTGGTGGCGAGGCCGCGTCCTACGTCTTCATCTCCGATATGGGCTTCCGCCACTCCCTCGGCGATGTCCCCTCCGTCTCCATGAATGCCCTCGGCTGGAGCGCCTCTGAGGCCGCGTCGGTCCCGCGCGCGTGGGGCGAGCTCATCCCGCCGGGTTCCGAGATGTCGCCGAAGGCCGCCGCCACCTCAGTGGGGCTCAAGTGAGTGCCCGCCGCACGCGTTCCCTGTCCTTGGGCCGAGGCCTCGTCGGGGCCTCGCTGATCGCAGGACTCGCGCTCGTGCCGATTGCCGCACCCGTCGTCTCGCCTGATGACTCCGGTGCGTTCGGTCCCGGCGTCGCTCACGCTGACCCGGTGCCGACCCCGAGCGTGCGTCCGACTCCGACTGCGACTCCCTCGTCGTCGGCGACGACGCCCGCGAGCGAATCCGAGGGCGGCGAATGCTCGCAAAACTCGCCCTCGTACATCAAGCAAGCACCCGCCATCTTCGACGCCGTCGGGGTACGTCGAGCCTGGGAGGTCTCACGAGGCCGTGGCGTGACGGTCGCGATCGTCGACTCGGGCGTCGCCGCCGGCAATCAGCACTTTCAGGGCCCGGACGGGCCCGTCGTGCTCCCCGGCATCGACCTGAGCGGTGAAAACACCGACGGGCGCGTCGACGTCGGCGAACACGGCACGGCCATCGCCGGTGCGATCGCGGCGCAGGAGCTGCCCAAGGAGATGGGATCCGGCCTCGTCGGCGTCGCCCCCGAGGCGAAGATCCTCCCCGTGCGCGTCGACACCGGGCTTCAGGACAATCGCCCGCACAAGGAAGGCGAAGAGACCTTCATGTCGAAGGTGGGCCGCGGGATCCAGTGGGCCGCCGACCATGGCGCGCAGATCATCGTCGTCGCACAGTCTGCTCCCGAGGGGGACCCCCAGCTGGAGGCAGCCATTAACGCCGTGCGCGGCCGGGCCCTCGTCGTGGCATCGACCGGCAACGTGTACCAGGGACAGGAAGCGAATCAGGTCGTCTACCCGGCCGCCTACCCGGGTGTGCTCGGCGTGACCGCCTCGAATGCTGACGGATCGGCCTCGGACCAGCAGGTGCACGGCGCGCACGTCAAGCTCGCCGTTCCCGCCGGCGTCATCCTCACGACCTGGTTCGATCAGGCCGACTGCCTCGTCGGCGGATACGAGGGGGACCAGCCCCTGCCGTCCTCGTCCTACGCGACCGCATACGCGGGCGGCTTCGCGGCCCTCGTGGCCTCGGCCTACCCCGATGAGGGGCCCGACATGTGGAAATACCGGCTCGAAGTGACCGCCCTGCGCGGCACGCCCGATCAACGCACCGACGCCCTCGGCTGGGGTGTCGTCGCTCCCTTCGACGCCCTCACCTTCACCGATATCGGCACCAGGTTCGGGCCGGAACACCCTAACGCCGCGGAACATCCCGCTCCCGCCCGACCGGCCGTGGCCTCGGCGGACTTGACCTCGCGCGATAACAACCTGACGATCCGCGCCTACATCGTGTCCGCGATCGCAGTCCTCGGGGCCTCGCTGATCGGAGGTCTCGTGATCCTCTCCCACCTGCGCGGTAGGCCCGCCGTGGTCGAAGACTCAGAAGAGGACTTGTCGTGACCACCTGGGTGTCGCGGCGCTGGGCAAAGAGCGTGGGCGTCCTCGCCAGCGCACTCGCGCTCAGCCTCGGCGCGAGCCTCACCCCCGTTGCGCCGGCTTACGCCGCCGACCCGCCGGTGACCGCTGACAAGCAGGACTACTACAAGTACTACAAGCTCAAGTCCATCCACGATCAGGGAATCACAGGCAAGGGCGTCACCATCGCGGTCCTGGACGGCGCCGTGAACCCGAACATTCCCGAACTCAGGGGCGCGAACATTCAGGATCGGATGCCCTGCGTCAAGGACTCGGCCCCAGAGAATGCGGCACACGGCACCACGGTCGCGCAGATCCTGGTCTCGCCCGAGTTTGGTGTTGCGCCGGACGCGACGCTCTACACCTATACACTCCCCCTTCATGGTGATGCGTCGAACTGCACGCTCTCCGGCTGGACGGGGGAAGCAGAAAACGACACGCCTCTCCTCATCGAGCAAGCGATCAACGACGGCGCCAACATCATCACCATCTCCAGTAACTTTGGCGATAATTCCATCGACCTTCGATGGGCCATGGCCAGGGCCATGGCCGCGGGAGTCATCGTCGTGGCCGCGATGGGCAACGAGACTACCGAGGACCCCGATGATGCGCTGGCTATCTGGACGGGAATCTGCGGCATCGGAGCAACGCTGCATGATGGCAGCCTGACGGAGTACACGAACTGGGGCAACGGGTTGTTGACGACCGCCCTGGGAACAGTCGTGACGCGTGACACCTCGACCGGTCGTGTCGAGGAAGCTGACGGAACGTCCTTTGCGACCCCGATTATCGCCGGCTTTTTGGCGCTCGGCTGGCAGCACTTCGACGAGGACGTGAGCGCAGGTCAGATGCTTCAAGCGCTGGCTGCAACGGGGAGAAGCGGAAACGAGTGGAACAAGTTCACCGGCTACGGCCCCGCCGACCCGATCGCGTTCCTCCGGTCAGACCCGTCGCAGTATACGGACGAGAATCCGTGCGTTCCGCAGGACAACAGGTCTTTGCCAACGAGGGATGATGTCATCGACTACATGGACGGCGTCGTCAACCCCATTCTGATTCGTAATGATGATGTCTACGTCTACCGCGGCGTGAACGAAGAGGCTGCCCTCAGCCGCGAACACGGCTACCCGACACACATCGGCACCAGCCCCCGGTACCACAGTCAGTGACGGGCCTCGGCTTTCCTGCGAGCCCGAGTGCCTGAGCGCCCGAACGAAAGGAACAGACACAATGATGCGGTCGGCCGGTCGGTCCCGAGGCCTGCGTGCCCTCTCCGTTCTGGCATCGGCCTGTGCCCTGGCCCTGACGGCCGTGCTCTCGCCCGTCGCCCCTGCTGCCCCTGCGACAGCGGTGGATCGCAAGGTGAGAGTCTCGGATGAAGAGTACTACTCGCGCTACGACCTGGACGCGCTGCGCGCCCAGGGGTACACGGGCGAGGGCGTGATTATCGCGGTCATCGACGGGCACATCGACACGTCCATTCCCGAGCTGCAGGGTGCGGACATCGTCGATAAGAGTACGTGCGACGTGCCCGTGGACGCCGAAAATGACGTACACGCGACGTACATCGCGCAGCTCTTGGTCGCACCAGACTTCGGCATCGCGCCGAAGGCCACCATCTATAACTACACGACGATTCTGGATCCACAGAAGAGCAGCGATGACTGTTCGCTGGGATGGACGCGGGCAGGGCGAGCCGATACGGACTACCTCATTGAGCAGGCGATCAACGACGGCGCTGATATCATTTCGATCACCTCCACTTATGGCAAGACCGAGAGTCAGGGGATGCGGTGGGCGATTTCTCGGGCGACTGCCTTGGGTGTGCCGATCGTTGCAGGCGTCGGTAATGATCGGACCCGCGATCCCGATAATGCGCTGGGAATGTGGGGAGGCGTCATCGGCGTCTCCGCCCTCGATACAAGCGGTAACTTCGCAGACTATTCGAACTACGGGGAGGGGGTTACCGTTTCCGCTGTGGGGGTTGTTGTTGGTAGGTCGACGCTGGACAATCAGCTTAAGCGGGTGCAAGGTACTTCTTTTTCGGCGCCCATGGTTGCCGGTTTCCTGGCCCTCGCGTGGCAGCGTTTTGGCGATGGTGGGGTAAGTGTGCGCCAGGTTCTTCAGGCCATGGTGGCTACCGCGTGGGGGACGAACGGGCAGTGGAACGAACGCACCGGCTATGGCGAGATCAACCCGGCGGCTCTGCTGTCTGCCGATCCGTCGCAGTACCCGGTCGAGAGTCCGCTCCTGGAGAAGGGCAGTCGCTTTGCCTTCCATGAGGATGACGTCTACGACTACTACTACGGGCTGGCGAATCCGCGCGAGGTCCTGAACGACGACTGGTACGTGTACCGTGGTGTGGATGAGGAGGGTGCTCTGTCCGAAGGGCAGGGGTACGAGGTTCACCTGGGGACGAGCCCGCTCTATCACAACCAGGGATGAGCGGGCCGTGAGCCGCGACGCCCTCGCGAATGTTGAAACGCCTCGATGAAAGGAATAGACAAGACGATGCGATCGATTGGTCGATCCCGAGGCCTGCGTGCCCTCTCCGTTATGGCCTCGGCCTGCGCGCTGGCCCTGACGGCCGTGCTCTCGCCCGTCGCTCCCGCTGCCCCCGCAGAGGCGGTGGATCGCAAGGTGACAGCGGCGGATGAGGCGTACTATTCGCGCTACAACCTTGCGTCCTTGCATGCGCAGGGGAAGAGGGGGGATGGAGTCATCATCGCGCTCATTGATGGTCGCGTCGATACGTCGATTCCGGAGTTGCAAGGGGCTGATATTCAAGACAAGACCCCGTGTCAGGTCACGCCCGATGCGGAGTCGAACGATCATGCGACATTTCTCGCTCAGCTTCTGGTCGCCCCGGACTTCGGAGTCGCTCCCGGTGCGACACTCTACAGCTACGCCCAGGCGGGTTCGACGAGAGAAGCGGGCGGAGACTGCAACCTAGGGGCGCGTTCAACAGCCTATGCAGATCAATCCGTGCTGATTGAACAGGCCTTGAATGACGGCGTGGACATCATCTCGATCTCTTCCAACTATGCGTCCAGGGACAGCGAATCATTGAAATGGGCAGTTGCACGCGCTGCCGTCGACGGCGTGCCAATTGTTGGTTCGATGGGTAATGACGGAGAGCGTAATCGCACGGATCGCGTGGGGGCCTGGGGTTCGGTTGTTGGTGTTGGGGCACTTGAAACTGATGGGCGCTATGCGGACTACTCAAACTACGGTGATGGGGTCTCCATCGCCGCAGTGGGAGAGATGATTGCGCGTCAGGCCAGCACCAATAAAATCGTGACAACAGCGGGTACTTCGAACTCCGCACCTTTGGTTGCGGGAGTGCTAGCCCTGGCGTGGTCCGACTTTGATGACGGAGTGACGGGGTATCAGATTCTGCAGGCGCTGGTTGCGACCGCGAGCGGGTCGGGTGGCAAATGGAACGATCGGACCGGTTATGGCGAGGTTGATCCAGCGGCCCTGTTGGCGTCTGATCCGTCGCGGTATCCAGACGAGAACCCCTTCGAAGAGAAGCAGGGTGATTCCGTCGTGACTCCGGATGATATCGATGATTACGACGATGGGCTCGTCAACCCGAGCTCCGTTTATAACGACGACACGTATGTGTACCGGGGCCTCGATGAGCAGGTGGTGACTTCGGGCGCGTCCGGTTACCCGGCTCACCTTGGTACGAGCCCCCGCTACCACGCGCAGTGAATGATTCCCATGAGCGAGCAATCACTCGCAAATACTGAACGTATTGGTGACTTCCGGTCGCCATAGAGGCGGTCTTACCGTCTCGGTACATGAAGTGGTGCACGTGCGCCAAGGAACTCAGTTAGGATAACCGTATGGTAGAGACGATGGGGAGCACCCCCGAAGAAGTAAGGCAGACTATCCGGGCTCAGATGGAAGCCGCTGAAAAGCGTGCCGAGAATGCCCGTGAACTCGTCGAGATTCTCAAGACAGCGAAGACGCGTGGCGTCGACGCTCAGGGCGACGTTGAGGTCGAAATCGACTCGGACGGTCGACTCGTGAAGCTGTCGATCGATGATGACGCGCTCCAGGGAAGTGCGCGTGAACTCGAGGACTCGATCATGGAGGCCTACGCCGACGCCGGTCGCAACATGCGTGACTACGTGCGCATGCAGACCACCCAGCGGTTCGGCGAGGACGGTGGCTCGCTCGGCGGCTACCTCGAGACTATTTCCTCGAACCTTGGTTCCCTCGGAGCGGGTCAGCGATGAGCGCGGATCTTGGCGTCAATACAGAAGTAATCCGTGATCATGCGACCACGGTGAGTGACTGTGCGTCGACCCTCGACGAGAGCGTGGGCGTCGCCAACTCGACGAAGGGCCAGGTCAACGGCAACGCCTTCGGCCTGATCTGTTCCTTCTTCGTTTCCCCGGTCAATGAGCAGATCACGAACCTCACGAAGATGATCTCGGACTGCTCCGCAGCCGAGAAGCGTCTTGTCAACTGCCTGCTCCAGTGGGCGCAGGAGATGGACGATCTTGAGCAAGACATCGTTGGGGATCTGCAGAAAATCCAAGGCGCCGTGGGCACATACACTAAGCCTATTGGCAACGGCGGCGACGGCGGAAACGGCGGTGCCGGTGGCGCTGGCGGTGCCGGTGGTGCCGGTGGCGCTGGTGGAGCTGGCGGTGCCGGTGGAGCTGGCGGTGCCGGTGGAGCTGGCGGATATGGCGGCGGCGGAGGTGGCGGCGGCTTCGGCGGTGGAGGCGGCT
>ERZ773246.1076-NODE-1076-length-10520-cov-137.331_pt1 | contig 10520 bp, 9 predicted proteins | sample MGYA00580519_ERZ773246 | MGnify/ENA primary metagenome ERZ773246 (study PRJEB29015, sample SAMEA2738153) | human oral metagenome | biome: human oral; feature: human-associated habitat; material: saliva | place: China | collected 2246 ...
ATACTTTCCGGAAACCTACAGGTCAATCCGTGAAAATCCGCGATTCCGGACACACTTTTTGACCCTTAACCCGAGGGGGGGACTATCGCCCAACATCGAGGACTATCAATCAACGCCCCTGCGGGGCGTAAGACCATCCTCACCCTCCGTATGTTCTCAGGGAAGGGGCGGAGGCGGGGGGTTTGTAACGCTTAATCGGGGTTTGTAACGCTGGTGTAACACCTAAAAATGCACAAGCGTTACAGCGTTTCGCCTCGTATCTCAACGAAAAGCTGACCTTGTAACGCTTGTAACGCCTAAAACCGAAAACTTTTATATATAGAAAAACACGGGTGAAGAAGTATTTCCCGTGCGTAATTTATAGAAAATAGGCGTTACAGGCGTTACAACATATAGTTTTGCTTGATATACCAACGTTTAGAGCGTAACGCATGACGAAAAATAGGCGTTACACAGGCGTTACAAGCGTTACAACTAGCGTTACAACCCGCGCTGCCGGGGAGGGCCTCCTCACCCTCCCGCTCCCACTCCACGAGAACATGCAAGGGCAATAAAGATCATCCCCCTGAGCGATAAATATCCTCCTCCCGCTCATTCCCTGAGAAGGTCGCAAAGCGACCCCGAGCCACTCGTTGGAGGTGAGGTCGCCTGTGTGCGTCCTTACCCGAGCTGGACTGCCCGGCCTCACCTCCACCTACTCGGGAGGTTGGAATGATTACTCAAACTACTGTTCGCCCATCAGTCTGGATCGGCTGCCTTGCCTGCTATAACGAAGGCATACTCAACGGGAGATGGTTCCCGGCAGAAGAAGCCGGTGAGGTAACACCTGAAGACCTACACCTTGGCCTCACAGCTCACGACGAGCTATGGATCTTCGATCATGAGGGGTTCCCTCGCGGAACAGGTGAAATGTCGCCCGATACCGCACAGCTTTGGGGTGAAGTCTTCGATGAGATCGGAGAAGAACAGTGGCCTGCACTGCTCGCATGGATTGAAACAGGCTGTTACGTAGCATGTGGGGATACACTACCGAGTTCATCCGACTTCAAGGAGAGGTATTGCGGTTGCTGGGACTCGTTCGAGGACTACGCGACACAGCTCGCTGAGGACACCTGTTTGATGGAGGACTGGCCTGAGGAGGCGAAGCGCTACTTCAACTGGAAATCATGGATCCAAGACCTCGAATACGAGTACACAGTCACCAACGCGCCTGATGGTGGCGTCTTCATCTACAGATCCCTATAACACGAACCCCGGTTACCTCACGGTAGCCGGGGTTCTTGTTTTCCTCATCCTTTGCCTCAGAACTCCATCCCATCGTCTTCATGCTGTGTGACCTCAGGGACGATAACACCTCTCATACGGCGTGCGTCTCGTTCTTCGGTAGTCTCAGGTCGCGTTCGGGGTGAATGTGTCGAGGTCTTCTTCAGTTCGACACTCTCACCCGCAGGCATTGGTATTTCTGCCTTCCCCGTGAGCACATCGAAGAGCGATGGTGACTGTCGGGGTGAGGGTGGCGGAGTAGGTTGAGGGTGAGGAAGCGGAGGCTTCTTCTTGGGTGCGATCTCCTCCTCCTCTTCGTCTTCCAGAACCGCTACCACTTGTCGGTGAGCAGCGAACACATCTTGTGCCTTATCGGCGGTGAAATCTGGAGACAAGGCGCTTGCTTTCTTCCTTCCCCACTTGCCATTGTCGAGCCGCCTCATTTTGAAAGACCATCCATCACGATCCGTGACCGCGAGGCGCACGTCATGTTCAGCGAGGACTTCCTCAAACGACGCTTGATCCACCGAGCGCGGATCAGCAAGCGCGTCGTTGACGATGTCGCCAAGTTGTTGCTCAAAACCACCGGGAGAAAAGTCCTCTCTGCGTTGAAGCCACCCCGGCTTGGGCCTGGTTGGATCGGGGAGCACGCGGAGCTGTTCCTCACGCATGATCTGATCATTCAACTGGTGCAGTCCGTGACGCCACGAGGTATAACGCGAGAGCGCCTTGCCCGTGAGGTTGTCATGGTTCGTCACTGTGATATGCGCATGCGCATGCTGACCCTTCGAGTCCGTATGAACGGCAATCAGGTAGTCAGCACTGTGCATAGACTCTGTGAGCCTCTTCGCGACATCGCACACGCGTTGCATATCCTCCGGTGAGGTCACGTCGAACTCGTCCGGGTGAAAAGCGAGAACATAGGTGTACGCCTCCACCTTCCTCCCATGCAAGCGTGCGAGTGATTCAGCGCGAGCAAGGAACTGCTCCGGTGTCGAAGCACCGTCCGCAGTATGGATGGCGAGTGCCGCCGCCCGAGTGCGTCCCTCTGATCGGAGGCGAGAGCGCACCTTTGCGTCGGCACCATACAGCACGTAGTTCACCGCCGAGGCGGCGGACTTCGAGGACTTGACGTTGATCGTGCTCATGACGTGATCACCGTCTTGTCACCAAGACTTGCACGCAAGTCATCGACGGCGCGAGCGAGGTCTCGCACCCGCTCGGGGTCAATCACCGAACCGCGCCTGAGTGCTTGGTTCAGATTGACCCCCAAACGCCGCAACTGCTCAACAGCCTGAGCAGTTTGCGCCGACTCTGGAGCCGCCGCCTGAGGCACCGCCTCCAGAGGTGGCTTCGCAGCGTCGAGCACATGTAGTGCTGCTGCGCGAAGCCATGCGCTCACCGTAACGTTGAGCGCAGTCGCACGACGCTTGAAGGCGTCGTACTCCTCCTCCGACACACGCACTGTGATCCTGTGCGAACGAGTGTCGGAGAACGTGGTAACGCCCCCATGCTGAGGCATGACTTTAGGCGATACCACGGTATGGCCAGCAGGGAGAGTGTCAGACAACGGTGGCGTGACCGCCCCCTGTCTGACATCTCTCCGCTGGCCCACGTCCTCGTTCGCGTTGCTCACTGCGGGCGCGGGGGACACCGTCCCTGCTACCCCTTGACGGGGAGCAGGAGACGGTGGGAGCGAGACGCGCGATAGGACATCCCCCACCACGTCTCGCACCAGCTCCTGCGCCTCGCTGAGCGGAGTAGCAGGAGCTTCGTCACGAGGCATCACCTGACGCGGCGCACGCGCTGCACGCTCCGACAGCGAGGGTGCACCTACCCCTGCCTCTCGCAACGCTTTGCGTGCCTCGTACACAGGGTCGTAGAACGTAGACGTGCTATCAGTACTCATAATTCGTACCTCCGTCCTGCTGGTCCTGCTCCGCCGTCGCAACCTCCGGCTGCGCGTCGGACTGCGCCGAACGCTTCGCCCGAGAGGAGCGAGCCAGTCGCTCCTCTTCGAGGAGGCGACGTGCCTCCTCCTCATACTTCGAATACGTGTCGGGGTGCTCCGTACGGATGATCTCCGCCGTGCGCAAGGCGAGGCGTTCCTCCTCCTTGCGTGCTTGTTCACGCAAGCGACGAACGCGCTTCTGATAAGCAAGACGTTCCTGCTTGATAAGGTCATCGAGAGCGTTGTTGCGATTATTCATTGTGCATCCTTTCGTAACTTGTTGCCGCTGCCCAGACGGCGAGGATTGAGGGCAAGTTTTGGGTCACTCGTCGTCAGTAGATGAAGTGCCTGCCCGCAGAAGCCCACGGGCCGAAACTGGCATGTTATGCGGGATCCCGATCTTGCACATAGAACCGCCTACAGGTTGGAGATCAAACCAGTTACTCAGGTCGTATTCCACAGCCAGAGGTTCATCACCGACAATGCGGTTTTGCGTACGCATGGATTTCTGCTTGCCGTCCGCACCATGAGGAACAACCCACCCGCACGAGGGGGTGGCATCAACGTATGCTGTAAGCCGCTTGTTAAACTCCCGAGAGCTGACTGCACGACCATTGGGAACCTCTTTGCGCATCCATGCGGAATACACCCCGTAGAGGAACCCCCACGGCAACAGGTCCCAAACGAACTGAGGCAAAAACTCCTCAGCGAACTGAAGGACCGGATCATTCTCAACGCGCATCTCACCGAGCAGCTCCTGACACACCGCAGGCTCAATAAACGAATCGAACCACGGCCACATCAGGGCCTTGTGCGCGACGTACGCAAGAACCTCAGGCCGCTTCAAGTAATCGTTCTTGATCGCCTTGTTCTCATCCGCGCCAACATAGCGCTTGCGGAACGGAATGAGGATAAAACGGCGATAGAGCGACTCAGACTTGTCCTTCGAGGACGGCAACTCGTTGGCACAGAACACACACAAGCCACGACCCTTGATACTCGTCATTGGGCCGTGCTTAACGTTGAAGCGAGTCCAATCGTGAGTAACCCACGCCTTGAACGCCCCAGCTCGCTTCATGTAATCGCCAACCTCGTTCTCATCCGAGAGAACGCAAAAAGCGCTACGCAACTCCTCAGGAAGATACTGCTCTCCAAAATCAGACATTGAAAGCGTAGCCACTCGCTCAGCTCCCACGAGGTTTCGCATCAACTCAATAAGGGAACCCTTACCATTTGATCCGGTAGGGGAGTACAAGAGCATAGCCTTACCGAACGGGTGATTAGGGCGGAACAAGGCCGCAATGTTCTCCCAGAACAGCTGCTCGACTTCGGGATCATTGTTCGCAAGCTCCCTGAACCACTTGTCAATGTGCCACCCGTCAATCTCCTGGCACGAGGTAGCGTCTGCAAGGAAGGGGACGAACGCCTTCGACGTGAGAACAACCTCGGGTGAGAAATCACGCAGCTCCTTAGAGCGCACATTGAACAACCCGTTCGCCAATGCCACGACATCGCTGTCCTCGCTCTCCTTGAGCAACGGCACCGAGTCGCGCACACATTCCACGACAGCGTTGAGATCCTTGGGTGAGATCGTGTAGTGGTACTGACGAGCCAGGCTACGAATACGCTCCTCAGCAGGCACGTACAGCCCCATATCAGGCCCCTCAGCCTCATAGGTCATCAGCTCAGCCGTCGCTCTTGACTTACCAATCAGACCCGTGTGCTTAAGCTCGCGCTTGAGAATACCCTCCGCAATCACAGCAGGCGGAAGAGCCTTGAGCTGCTGATAAGCGTCCCTACCCTTAAGGCCGTAAGCCACGCTCTCACTGACCAGACGCGTGTTAATCCGGTTCAGTAGCTCCATCTCCACGTCCTCAGGGCTGCATGTGCTCTGGTCCCTCGTGTCGAAGAAGAGCAAGACCTCATCATGGATGAGCTGGTTAATTGGTGGCTTCCGTACAGCACGCCTGTCAGATGTGGTAGAATGGGTGCCAACAGAACTGATTGCCTCGGTGCTCTCCTTGGGGGTGCCGGGGTGATTTTTTATGCTCGTCATCGCTGGCCTCCCGTCGTCTCAACGCGGTTGGCACGGAGGAATGCATCGAGGTCCTCAGGGAGGTACACGATACGAGGACGACCAGGGCTTCCAAGACGCAAGTACACAGGCCCTAGACCACGAACTCTCCAGTTCGCAAGCGTCTGAGGAGACAAGCCGAGATAGATTGCTGCTTCTTCGGTAGTGAGAACAGCAGGGGTAACGAGGGTAGTAGGGGTAGACATTGAGGTCTCCTAGATATAGAGGATCTAGGCGACCCGAGTGGGATCCCTCGGTTGCAACGGGTGTTACATCGCTTGGTTTTGTGGCGACGGAGGCCACGCCTACTTGCTTATTCAGCATCCCTTATAGCATGCCAAAATAATACCACCATATACCTACATTTGGCAACACATCAGCGTTAAATTGAACCACAATTGCTAGTCCCTATGTATAATTAAGGTATGCCTAGACTTCAAATCGCCTCAGGAACCAACACAATCGACTCCGTGACCCCGGTCCGTCTTGCCAACGGCAAATACCGCATCCAATGGAAAATCAGACTCCAGGATGGTCGTCTCCTCTCGCGTGACACTACAGGCTCAACCAAAGGCGAGGCCCGTGCACGTGCGCACGCAAAAGCTGCTGAACTACTCGCACAGGGAGGAACTGGGGGCACGTGGAAACCATCATCGCTTGCAACCGAATATCTGGAAACGGTATCCAAACCCATCATCACCGAGTCCTCACGCCTGTCGCCCAACTCCAAGGCCCGCTACAAGACTGTGCTGACCTACCTCACTGAGGCGTTCAAGGGGTACTCCATCGCCTCAGTTGCCCGCAGGCGCACCATCGAAGAACTGCTCAAGGGGATCGCTGCTGAGCACGGCGCAGAGAGCGGCAGGCACGCCAAGGGAGTAGCCAGCAGGTACTTCTTTGAAGAACTCATCAAAGACGATGTCATTGAATTCAACCCTCTCGCAGGCGCACGGATCGACCTAGGAACGGTCAAAAAGACCACGCGCCCTGAAGGAGGGCGAGCGCTCACTACAGCCGAATATGACCGTGTGCTTACCCATCTGCTCACCCTCGACCCTGCCGAAGGTGTAGTACCACCCAAGCGAGGCCGGTACACGCTGGCAGACCGCGTTGCCGTCCACCGCTGCTGCATCGACCTAACCCTGCTCCAAATGGCCACAGGGCTGCGTGTGAGCGAGGCAAGAACTCTCATGTGGGACGACATCATCACCGACGACCAAAACCGCCCAGCGTGCATTATTCGAGCTGAAAACGCCAAGACTGGCACCACCCGCGTCGCGGCTCTCGTCGAGCCTGCGGTCTATGAGCACCTCATCCGTAGACGAGATGAGGTCGGGGGAGCCTATGTTGTGGGCGCACCGCTCAACCCGGACACCGAGTGGGACAGATACAACGCTCAGAAGGCTCTCAAGGCGTTCTATAAGGATCTGGCTCGCGACTGCGGAGTGCCTCTGTTGGAGACCTACCGCACCCACGTCTGGAGAACCACCCTCAACACCATGTACCGCACGGACGTAGACGCGCTACTGCGTGCTCGAACGCTCGGCCACTCGGTCGATGTGAACGCTCAGGCATACTCAGACCTGTCAGACCTCACAACGCTGTACGAGGCAGCCCGAGCACGGCGTAGGGAGGAAAAGTAGTCCCTACCTTATTCCCTATCTTTCATGGGGATATGCCGGTAACTTCAAGTATCTTTAGGGAAGGATAACGGGACAGTTACCGCACGATAGCAACGATTGCTCGGCTGTATCTCACTGTTTCATTAAAAAGAGGTGCAGACCCCGGAGGTCGCAGGTTCAAATCCTGTCCCCGCTACCACCACAGACCCGGTCCCGTGAGGGGCCGGGTCTTTTGTTTCACGCCGATGTTTCATGGTGTGAACGTCTTGACGTATACAACCCTCGGCGCGATAGTATTGGCTGTTCGCCATCAGGAACTGCACCTACGGGTGCGAGAGGAATACAGATGAGCACTATCGATCCGTCGCAGCTCACCGCTGCCGACTTGAGCAATCCGGCGCTTTCGGCCCAGGATCTCGCGGATATCACTGCCGCTCGCCCGGACCTGCGTCCCTACGTCGCAACGCACCCGTCGCTGTACCCTGCCCTCGGGCAGTGGCTAGCGGACCAGGGTGTCGTTCCCGCGCAGCCCCCGGCTGCTGAGGAACCTGCGGTCTCCGAGTCCGAGGCCCCCGCGGAGGAAACCAGCGAGCAGGCCGAGCCTTTTGCTGGTGGCCACGAGGAAGCGCAGCCCGAGGCCGACGCCGCACCGACTGAGGCCCCCGTCGAGCAGCCCGCGGTCGAAGAGCCGCATGTTGAGGCTCCCGCAGAACCTGAGATTTCCCACGTCGAGCCCGAGGCTCCCGTGGCCGAGGCCTCCGACGACAACCTTGAAAAGGCGATCCTCGAGGGCACGGCGCAGTCCGAGGCCCCTGCGGGCGACGAGGCCGCTCCCGCCCTGTCGACCGAAGAACAGATCGCGCAGTCTCCCTTCAGCAACCCGCCGCAGGCAGATGCTCAGCCGCAGGGTGAGCCGCAGGTGGATGCTCAGCCGCAGGGCCAGCAGGCCCCCTTCGGCCAGCCCCAGTACGGCACAGCCCCTGCGCAGGGCCAGCAGCAGTTTGGTGGCCAGCCGCAGCAGGGCCAGCAGGCCCCCTTTGGCCAGTCCGGCCAGCAGGGCCAGCAGCAGTTTGGTGGCCAGCCGCAGCAGGGTCAGCAGGCTCCCTTCGGCCAGCCCGGCCAGCAGGGCCAGCAGCAGTTTGGTGGCCAGCCGCAGCAGGGCCAGCAGGCCCCCTTTGGCCAGTCCGGCCAGCAGGGCCAGCAGCAGTTTGGTGGCCAGCCGCAGCAGGGTCAGCAGGCTCCCTTCGGCCAGCCCGGCCAGCAGCAGTACGGTCAGCCGGGTTACGCTCCGGCGGGTCCGTCGGCGGGTCAGCAGTTCGGTGCTGCCGCCCAGCAGTTCGGTGCTGCCGCGAACTCGGCGTTCAACCAGTTCCAGACGGCCGTTGTGGCCGAAACGGGCAAGGTGAGCGGTCGTTCCGTTCGCGCGACCTACTCGCTCATCGGTATCGCCGCGTCGGCGGTGCTGATCCTCGTCTCGATGTTCCTGCCTTACTTCAGTACTAGCTATGGCAGCATGTCGATGTTCACCGCGAACCGTGGATACTCGGCATTCCACCTCGTCATGCTGATGGCTGTCGTCGGCCTGGGTGCCGCCTACTGGTTCACGAACCAGAAGTGGGCGTACCTGTCGGCTGGCATCGGCGCGCTTGTGATGGCATTGCTAGGTGTTATTCAGTTCATCGACGCGGTTAGTAGTGATTACTTCGATGCCAGCTTTGGCGCGTTCATGCTGGGGTTGTTCTCCGTCGCGCTCGGCGCTGCGGGCGGCTTCCTGCTCATGGAGCTGAAGACCGGTGCGGTCGCACCGATCAACAACCCGAATGCCTTTGGTGGCGCGTTCGCCGGTGTGCAGATGGGGCAGCAGCAGGGCCAGTTCGGCCAGCAGCAGGGTGGCTTCCAGGCTCCGCAGGGCGGTCAGCCTCAGTTCGGCCAGCAGCAGGGTGGCTTCCAGGCTCCGCAGGGCGGTCAGCCTCAGTTCGGCCAGCAGCAGGGCGGTTTCCAGGCCCCCCAGGCTCCGCAGGCCGGTCAGCCTCAGTTTGGTCAGCAGGGTCAGTTCGGTCAGCAGCAGCCCCAGCAGCCCCAGCTGGGCGACAAGCCCTACAATCCTTTCGGTCCTCAGGCGTGATGCGCTGAGAGCCTGATGGCACGAACGAGGGGCCCGCGGTGATCCGCGGGCCCCTCGTCTACGCTGTGGACTTTATTCGTCGTCGTCTTCGCTGATGTCGACGCCTGCGACTCCATCGAGGTCGGCCAGAGTGGTCACCAGCAGGGAGCGGGAGAGGTCCTGGCGCGTCGCCGCAGTGAATCGCGCGGTGGTCGCGCGGTCACTTGAATCCGTGTGGGTCGACACCGCCGAGACCGTCCAGCCCAGGGAAGAGACCTGGCTCAGAATCGTGGAGAGGACGCCGTGCCCCGGCGTGTAATGGATAGTGAGCGTCACCTTGTGGCCATGGGTGCGCATGAGGATGAACTGAACGAGGGGCGTCAGGAGCGCGATGACGATGAAATGCAAAACCGTGCCGGCTACGGCAAGCCACCACAGGCCCGCCCCGCATGCCATGCCGATCGCCGCGGTCTCCCAGATGGTGGCCGCGGTCGTGAGGCCTCGAATTGCGCCGTGACGGGTCAGGATGATGCCCGCGCCGAGGAAGCCGATGCCCGAGACGATCTGTGAGGCGACGCGAGAGGGGTCGTAGCGAGTGATCCCGTCGACGAGGATGTCGGAGAAGCCGTACTTGGAGATCAGCATCATGAGGCAGGCGGTGAGGCCGACGATGGCCTGCGTTCGTATGCCCGCGCTCTTGCCTCGGATCTGTCGCTCGAGGCCGATGGATGCAGAGAGGACGAGGGCGAGGAGCATCCAACCGATGCTCATGAGGGATTGCGTCATAGGAACCTCCTGCGGTGGCGTGGGTGGGTTTAGTGTAACTGCCCAGCGTGTGTGTGGCTCGTTTGGTGCGGGCGAGGCCGTGGTGGGCAAAGGGGTGACAAAAGCGGAAGGAGAGCCCCGGCCTCGTTAAAGAATGAGAAAAGAATCTACCAACGTCGACACAAGCGTTTGTGGGACTAAGATGGGACTCGACGATCAACAGATGAGGAACCGACTCATGGCTACCCCCACTCCCGACGACATCGCCAGCGATGTGCGCGAGCGCTCCAACACGGCGCTCAAGCGCGGCCTGGCGTCGCGTCATATGCAGATGATCGCCATCGGCGGCGCGATCGGCACGGGCCTGTTCCTGGCCTCCGGTGCGACAGTCGCGAACGCCGGTCCGGGCGGTGCCCTTCTCGCCTATGCGGCGATTGGCCTGATGGTGCTGCTGCTCATGCAGTCCCTAGGTGAGATGAGCGCGCACCAGCCCGTTGCGGGGTCCTTCCAGACCTTCGCCACGAAGTTCATCTCCCCGTCTTTCGGCTTCGCGATGGGGTGGAACTACTGGTTCAACTGGGCGGTGACGGTGGCCGCGGATCTTGTGGCATCGGGCCTGGTCATGGCCTATTGGTTCCCGTCCGTGCCGTCGTGGATATGGGCGGTGGGCTTCCTCGTGATCGTCGTTGGGCTCAATGCGCTCTCGGCGAGAGTCTACGGTGAGGCCGAATTCTGGTTGGC
>ERZ773246.1077-NODE-1077-length-10511-cov-5.32001_pt1 | contig 10511 bp, 10 predicted proteins | sample MGYA00580519_ERZ773246 | MGnify/ENA primary metagenome ERZ773246 (study PRJEB29015, sample SAMEA2738153) | human oral metagenome | biome: human oral; feature: human-associated habitat; material: saliva | place: China | collected 2246 ...
GGGTTGGAAGTGCCCTTGGGAAGTCTACCATCACCAAACGTTGCACTTGCTTTGACAATTCAAGTACAGAATCTTTGATGAAATCAGGCAAATCCACCGAATCTTTGACGTTTTCAGGCAAAAGTTACAGATTCTTTTAAGAAGTCAGGCGCGCGCCGAGCGGCCCACTAGATGCGTTAAACACATAGCGAGAAACCCAATCTCCCCGCAACGTCCACACACAAAAATACCCGCCAGTAAGCCAATGACTTGCTGGCGGGTACATTTTTAACGCACTAGAAGTTTGAGCTGCGGCTTTTGCGCACTTACGCGCCTTTGCGCGACCGTGTCGTCACAGCTCAGAGCACCTACAACTTAGTAGTTGAGGGACTGCTCCTCGAAGTATGCCTGTGGGTGACCGCAGACTGGGCAAACCTTTGGTGCAGATGCGCCAACGTGCAGATGACCGCACTTGAGGCACTTCCAAACCTTGACACCCTCGCGCTCAAAGACCTCACCAGACTCAACGCGCTCAAGAAGCTTCTGATAGCGCTCCTCGTGAGTCTTCTCGATGTTACCGACAAGACGGAACTTAGCAGCGATCTCTGCGAAGCCCTCTTCCTCAGCTACCTTAGCGAAGTCAGCGTACATGGTAGTCCACTCGTAGTTCTCACCAGCAGCTGCGTCCTTGAGGTTCTCTGCAGTCTCTGGAATCTTGCCACCGTGGAGATACTTGAACCAAAGCTTAGCGTGAACTTTCTCGTTGCCAGAAGTCTCGGTGAAAATGTTGGAAATCTGCTGGTAACCCTCTTTTGCAGCCTGGGAAGCATAGTAGCTGTACTTGTTGGTAGCCTGGGACTCACCAGCAAAAGCTGCCTCGAGGTTCTTCTTTGTCTGAGAATTCTCAAAATCTACTGCCATTTTTTCTCCTCTCCCGCGTTAACGAGTGGCACGTTAACGCATGTCAAAGCGCTTGTGAGCGCGATGTTAAGCGCCTGGGTAGCGCTGTGTTACCTTTAGCAAACAAATGCAAATGATAATCATTAGCATTTATGCTCATATACTGACCCCTTCGTCAGCACTATGAATTATAACCATTTAGGGCAACCAGTATTCATTATTTTTCTGACAAAAGCCTTCCTTCGCAAGTTCTTCAAGTAAGCCAAGGGTAACCTGCTCATCAAGGGTTTCTCGCCCCGCATTGACCTCAATCTGGCAGAGCTCCTGGTGAAGCGTCTCGAACACCGCTCCTCCCTCGTCTTTATGGGCGAGAAGAACGCGCAAGAGCTCGGCTCGCTTCTGCCGATGTGATCCCTCAAAGCGCGACTGCTTGACGTGGCTTTTGGACCTTCGCGAAGGATTGGGAATGGTTTTCTTCAGGTACGCACCATAGTCGAGAAGGGCGTAGTACCAGCTACGTGGTGTGAGCTCCGCTGTGGCATCATTCTCAGTACTATCAGCGTCCGCGGCATTCGCGGCGGTGTCCACAGCGGTATCAGCGCCCGCTGTGCCGTCGGCGTTCCCGGCGTCCTCAACACTCGCAGGGCACGTTAGCTCTACCAGCGGGACAAGCTCGGAGTCTGGCACGCCCTCTGCCTGCGGATACAGCTCGTGCAGGAAGACCGTGCGCACGTTAGTCTCCAGGTAAACACCGTGCAGGTTGAACGCGAACGCACAAATACCCGCAGCAGTTGCGGGGCCAATACCTGGAAGCTTTACCAGCTCCTTTGGATCTTGTGGAAAGACTCCGCCGGCCTCAGAAATTGCCTGAGCTGCTCGATGCACGGACAAAGCACGACGGTTGTAGCCCAGGCCCTGCCATTCTTCAAGCACGTCCGAAGGCGCTGCGGCGGCCAGCGCATCAACCGTTGGGAAGCGCTCCAGCCATCTCTGCCAGCGGCCATCTACACGGCTGACCTGCGTCTGCTGAAGCATAACCTCAGAAATCCAGATAGCATACGGGTCATACGTGCGACGCCAAGGTAAATCGCGATACAATTCGCGACCTTTCTTGGCTACGAACTCGACAAATGCGCGCAACTCCGGAGTGAGTTCTGATGCGGGTTCCACTTCGCCACTCATTTTTGTATGTGAGATTTTCTTATCGACCAATATTGAACTCGTAAGGCTTTTTCTCGGCAGAAATAACCTCACCATCAAGCAGGTTATCAAATGTGCCGGCAGTAATCTCAGCCTCAATAGCGGCAGCGGCATTCTGGATAATCTGCTCATTACGCTGGGCGTTCTCATTCTTTACCAGATGGAACTCGCCCACCATCTCTGGCATAAGACCCTCTACAACAACTTGATGCAGAGTCACGGACGCAAAGAAATTACGCAAGGTTTTCTCGGCACTGCACCAAAGGGGTCCAAAATAGCACGAATTATGGCGAGGACAAGGCTCATTATTAGGACCTGCCCACTCACAGCTAGAAATAAAAACAGGTCCCTGAACTGCCTCGACAATATCAAGAACGCTTACTTCAGTAGGATCAATGGCCAACATCATGCCACCGTGAGCGCCGCGCGTGCTAACAATCACGCCCGCGATGACCAGGTCATGCTGGATTGAGCGAGCAAAGGAGTATGGAATATCGTTTTCTTCTGCGGCGTCGCGAACAGAAAGAAGCTTCTTTGGGCTTCTTACCAGCGAAGAAAGCATGCGGATTGCATAGTCAGTTTTGCGCGAAATTTCCATTGGTTCTCCAAGTACCCCTCGTGCGTCCGCTTGAGGGACTGCTTTTCTCACTTATCTGGCTTGTGACCAGGTCAGTCATTGTTACAGACTGATTCTTACTATCGGTTCAGTCGTTGCTCTTAGTTCAGTCGTTGCTCTTAGTTCAGTCGTTGCTCTTAGTTCAATCTTTGCTACCAGTTCAAAATTTTCCAGCCGCGCTTGTTTGCAAGTCTGGCAAGCGTTGGACCAGGGCAAACGGCGCATGGCGTTTGAGCTGCCGACAAAAGCGTTGCGTCCGAGTAATGATCGCCGTACGCGTACGCAATCTCCCAGTTGCCCTCGCCAAAGCGCTGGTTGCACCACTCAGTTGCCGAAACCAGCTTCTGAGCGCCCTCGATCACGGGACCGTCAACTTTGCTGGTATAGTGCCCGTCCGCTCCCACCTGCATCTTTGTGGCGAGAAACCCGTCTACTCCCAGCTTCTCTGCGGCCAATTCCGCGATAGGTTCAAACGTTGCTGACACCAACAGCACACAGCAACCCTCTGCCTGCCGACGACGCACCTCTTCCAGCGCCTGAGGGCGATACATCCCCTCAATTACCTCGCGATGAAAATCGTGCATGACGGCATTTGCAAACTCAACGCTATACTGCGTAAGTGCACCAACAACCAGCTCACGAGCCTCTTCCTGCCTTTGAGGAAGGTGTAGCTTGTAGCGAGCTCCCCACCACACAAGCTTGAGCGTGCGTGCAATTGAGGACAGATGACGGCGAAGCAAATACGCAGAGAACAAGAGTCCTGACTGTCCAGAAATGACGGTTCCATCAAAATCAAAAACAGCAATTTTCTTGATCAAATCTGAAGTGTGTTCTGCGTCGACAGATTCTGCGGATTTGGAACTTACGCTATCGCATTGCGACAGCGCACCCAAAGTATTCTGATCCCGCACAATCCACCTCACTTTACCTCTGCTTTTAAATGTTTCTGTAGCAGAAGCACTTAGACACATTCTGATGTAAAGATATCACACAATGCTCTATTTTCTGACTTGGTTTCAATAAATTAAAGATGTAATTTAAATCTTTTATGCTGGACTTTTTTGGTAATGAAAAAGCCCTCCGAAGAGGGCTTGAACATGCAATGGCGGGATATGCGGGGCTCGAACCCGCGACCTCCGACGTGACAGGCCGGCGCTCTAACCAGCTGAGCTAATACCCCGGACGCCTTGTTGCGAATTGAAATAATACAGGGAACTTTTATTCTTGTCTAGCGTTATTTCCAACGAATTTAAAAATTTTCTTGAAAATAACCACTTGGCGAGAATATCCGCAGCTCAGAAACATGAACGCCCACTGGAAATCCACAATTTCTTTGCGTTGCTTTTACTGAAGAGCAACGCTGGTGGTGTTTCCTGTGGAATCGGTTACCTTAAGTGTAGTTCCGTCAAGCGTAGCTGCTGTGATAGTACCGTTTCCGCCAACAGCCTTGCCGTCCTTATCGGCAATAAGGGTTGGAAGTGAGCCGTCTACCAGGGCGCATGCCACAACATCCCAACCAGAATCGCGATTCTCTGGAACCAAAATGGTGTCGTTAAAAAGAATCAGGCTGGTAGGAGTTCCCTCAACCTCAAACAGGACGCTCTTAGTTCCCGAGTCACTCGTACGAACAACAGCAGTTTTGCCGTCGCTTTGCTTCTCCAGAGAGTACTTCATGCCGTGGAAGGTAACGGAGCCGTCAACTGCCTGCTCATCCTGCTGCTTCTCGTCAGCATAGGCGGACTGGGTCTGCTTTGGCTGCTGGCTTGCCGATTCACTCTTAGTGCTTGTAGCACAACGAACAATAAAGAACAGAGCAGTAAGCGCAACAATAGCTGCGACCACCAAAATGATGACCGATTTTCTATTTGGAGGTTCTGGCGTGTTATCGGCCTGTCGTGGGCTCTGAGGGATTTGTGCGCCCTGACCTGCACGAAGCGTTGAAATATTTTTCATGTCAACCGATGAAGCCTCAGGGGTCTTCTCGCCAGATGAACTTGTTCTCATGTGGTTTGCCATGCTTAAACCTCCCGACGTGCCTCAATTGCACGTCCCAATGTTACCTCATCTGCGTACTCAAGGTCTCCGCCTACGGGAAGTCCGCTTGCCAGTCGGGTAACCGTCATTCCAAGCGGATTGATAGTTCTGGAGAGGTACGTTGCGGTTGTTTCTCCCTCAACGTCTGGATTAGTTGCCAGGACAACCTCAGTTACGGTGCCGTCGGCCAGGCGGGACAGCAGCTCGCGCACGTGGAGCTGCTCGGGGCCAATCTTGTCCATAGGCGAGATAACGCCGCCCAGAACGTGGTAGAGGCCGTGGAATGCGCCGGTGCGCTCAATTGCCGAGACATCTTTAGGCTCGGAGACCACGCAGATTTTGCTGCGATCTCTGGAAGAGTCCAGGCAGATGTCGCATTCGTCGCGCGTTGCATAGTTGAAGCAGATAGGGCAAAAATGCACCTGCTGCTTAAGTTCCAAGATAGCCTGCGCCAAACGGCGAGCCTCCTCGGAATCAATCTCTAGAAGATGGTAGGCAATGCGCTGAGCCGACTTTGGACCAATGCCTGGTAGGCGGCCTAGTTCGTCAAGCAAGCGCTGCAGCGCACGACCATCGTTTGTGGTATCAAACGCCATGGATTAGAACAGTCCTGGGATATTCAGTCCGCCGGTTACTGCGCTCATCTGGGCAGATGCCTGAGACTCTGCGGACTCAAGAGCATCGTTTACAGCTGCCAGAATCATGTCCTGGAGCATCTCAATGTCCTCAGGATCAATTGCCTCAGGATCAATGGTAATGTTGGTCAGACGCAGGTCGCCGGATGCGGTTACCTTAACAGCTCCGCCACCAGCGCTTGCAGTTGCCTGCATAAGAGAAGCCTTCTGCTGAGCCTCCAGCAGCTGCTCCTGCATTTTACGAGCCTGAGCCATCATCTGATTGCGGTTCATGCCGCCCATGTTAAATCCACCACGTGCCATATGTTCTCCTATCGTCGTATCTATTTTAGACAAGTTGCGCTTTTTGCGCTGGCCCATAAGGAGCCATGCACCAAAGCGTCATATCGCGAGAATATCGCGAGAAGTTCTAGTTGTTTGCAGGGTCTACGGGAGTTTCGGCATCCAGCTTCTTCTCTACCGACAAAGAAACCGCTGGTCCAAACACCTTTTCAAGCATGTCTGCCACGCTGTTGAGCTCTGGTGGAAGCGCAGAACGAGCAGCAATATCCTCTGGTGAAGCTGGTACTGGAGTAGGCTTTGGAGCCGGAACTGGTTCGGGTTCAGGCGCAGGTTGCGGTGCGGGTGCTGCAACAGGTGTAGGCACAGGTGCAACTGGAGCCGCGGATGCTGGCGTAGGCGCGACTGGAGCTGAAGCGACATCTTCAGCGGAATCGTCAAAAACCGCAGCTACATCGTCATCGCTGTAGGGTACCTGATCGTAGTCGAGAGCCTCAGTAGGCGCACTGCCAGACGCAGGCTCATCCCAAGGCATCGGATATGACGCCTCTGGCGCTGGTGCAACGGGAGCTGCAGGTGCTGGAGCAGGCGCAGGTACCTGAGCGGGAACAGAGGCAGAAGCGGGCTGCGCAACTGGCTCAGGAGCTGGTGCGACGGGCGCAGCAGGAGCCACTGGAATTGCAGGCACGGGTGCAGGAGTCGGCACCTGAGCTGCACGTTTTTCTCGAGAGATTGCCGTTGCGGCAAGGCTCGACTCAACATATTTGATGCGGCGCGGGCCCATGACCTGGGCAACGCACTCTTTTACAAACTCGGAAACTGCCGGTGCGCTGAGCATCCTCATTGCAAACGAGGAGCCCTTGGGCAGCGTAACTACTAGCTCAGAGCCATCATCGGACTCGAGCGTTGAGCTGACCAGCAGTGCTGCATGAGCAGCATTTTTGGACGCACAAACCTTGCCGACTTCTTTCCACTGTCTGACGAGAAGTGCGTCTGCCTGGTCAACTTCCTTTGGAGCAGGCGCAGGCGCAGGTTGTGGCGCAGGTGCCGGTTGCGGAGCTGGTGCGGCTGCGGGTGCTGGTGCAGGCTGCGGTGTTGGAGCTGGCGCAGATGCAGGCACAGCGACTGGTGCAGGAGCTGGAGCTGACGCTGGGGTTGCAACTGGAGTGGGAGCCGCCGCTGGTGCGGGCGCAGGGACGGGAGCCGGCGCGGCAACAGGAGCCGGCTGCGGTGTCGGAGCCGAGACAGGCACGGAAGCTGCGGGTTTCTCGCTAGCTGGAGCCGTAACAACACCGTTTGCAAGCTGCTGCTCAAGAACTGCCACCCTATCTGCCAGCGCTTCCAATGAAAGCTCTGTGTTAGGGCGCGCTAGTTTGGTAAACGCAACCTCCAAGACAAGTCGCTGATTCACGGCGGTGCGCATCTGATTTGCGGCGTCACCTAGAACAGTCAGAACTCTGGAAAGTCGGTCAACCGAACCAAATGCCTGAGCCTCTTTGGTAAGCTGCTCGGTCGAAGCGGTGGAATTTGCCAGCGCAGGAGAATCAACGCCTACAGCTGCGGCAATGTAGAGATCTCTTACGTGGACGGCAAGCTCTCGCGTGAACTGCAGCAGATCTTTGCCGCCTTCAAACAGCGTGTTTACCGTGGTAAAGAGCGAAGAAATGTCTCGCTGAGCCAGAGCCATCGCAGCGTTGTTAATAAGAGAGCCGGACGACTGACCCAAAACGTCTCGAACCGTCTGCTCAGAAATGACGCCGCCGCCATAAACGGAGAGCTGCTCAAGAGAAGACAAAGCGTCACGCATGCCACCGCGCGCATGACGAACAATAAGATCGATAGCTGCGTCTTCGTAGGCAAAGCCCTCATTTTTGCAGACGTTGACCAGGTGTTCTGCCATCTCGTCAGCAGCAATGGAGCGGAAGTCAAAGCGCTGCACGCGGGACAAAATAGTTGCAAGAATTTTCTGAGGATCGGTGGTACACATGATAAACGTCACGTGTGAAGGAGGCTCCTCCAGCGTCTTAAGCAGGGCGTTAAACGCCGCCGAGGTAAGCATGTGCACCTCGTCGATGATGTAAACCTTGCCCTTGCCGCGCACAGGAGCGTAACTAGCGCGAGAAATAATCTCCTCTCGCACGTTGTCAACACCGGTGTTAGAGGCGGCGTCAATCTCGAAGACGTCTGGATGCTGACCGGCAGCAATCAGCTGACAGTCCTCACAAGTGCCGTCGGGCAGGTGACCAGGAGCCTCGTGACAGAGGATGGCTTTTGCCAGCAAACGAGCCATAGTGGTCTTACCTGTGCCGCGAGGTCCGCAGAACAGGTATGCGTGGCTAAGCTTTTGCTCCAAGACCGCTCGCTCAAGGGTGCCGACCACATGCTTCTGGCCAACCACCTGCTCAAACGTTTGCGGGCGATACTTTGTATACAGTGATTCCATTCGTCCTCCGACGGCAGATTTTTCACTTTCAAGTATACCCTCTGAGTTGAGAGGGTTTCTCGCCAAACAAAAACGGGGCAGCCGAAGCCACCCCGATTTTGTACTCTGCGGTTTTGCGCGAGCAAATACCTGCTACTCTGCAGCCTCTTCGGTTGCAGGTGCCTCGGCCTCGGCCTCAGCCTCTGGCTCTGCAGCTGGTGCGTTCTTTGCGAACTCAGCAGCACGCTTTGCCTTCTCAGCAGCCTTAGCCTCAGCAGCAGCCTTACGAGCAGCCTCCTGCTCAGCAGCCTTAGCAGCCTTTGCCTCCTTGGCAGCCTTAGCAGCCTCGAGAGCAGCGTTTGCTGCGCCACCGAACTTATCGGCGAAGCGCTGGACACGTCCACCAGTATCGACAAGCTTCTGCTGACCCGTATAGAATGGGTGGCACTTGTCGCAGAGGTCAAGACGCATCTCTGGAACAGTTGCGTGTGTGGTCCAGGTGTTTCCGCAGGTGCAGCGAACGGTGCACTCTACGTACTCTGGATGAATACCTTGCTTCATGCAGGACTCCTTACATCGGCCCTGGTTTCCGACCAGAGCAGGGGTGTCTTTATGAGCACGTGCTCAATCAAGACAATAAGCTGAAAAAGTATAGCAGAACAACCCTTCTGTTGCTAGAAGTACTTGGCGAGAAATTCACATTTTGTGCAGATAATTCTTGTGTGCGATAACTGTGCAACAACTGTGTGACAACTGTGCAACAACTGCAAAACATTTTTTTCTTACTCACGACAACTTTAGAGATGCGCCCAATGGGCTAAAATCCAATACGTCATAAAAAAGCTGGTCTACAGCCCTCGGAGGCATAATGTTTTTATCGATTGATGTGGGTAACACGCAAACTGCCATTGGCTTATTTGACAGCGAAGGCACTATGGTGCGCGGCTGGAGAATGCCTACCGATCAAAGCGACACCTCCGATATTTTGCACGGTCGTCTCTTCACGTTCTTCCAGAAAGATGGACTGAGCCTAGACGACGTTGAGGCGGGTGGACTTTCGTGCGTAGTTCCTGTTATCACACGTGCTTGGCAACGCTGCTTTGAGTTGCTGCTTAACAAGCCCCTGACCCGCATTAACGCGCTTTCCACGGATAAGATTCGCTTCAATATCCCCCACCCCGAGCTTGTGGGTGCCGACCGCGTAGCAAATTCCGTTGCTGCAACTGAGCGCTATGGCTATCCGGTTATTGTGGTTGATTTTGGCACCGCAACCAATTTGGACGTTGTTGATAAGGACGGCGTATTCCGCGGAGGCGCTATTTCACCAGGTATTATGATCTCTGCAAACGCTCTGTTTGCGCGCGCAGCTAAGCTCTCTAGCATTCCTATCAAGGCTCCCGAGACCGTCTTGGGTAACACTACAGAAAGCGCTGTTCAGGCAGGTATTGTAGTAGGCGCCGCCGCTCAGGCAGAGGGTCTGGTTGCCAGAACGCTCAAAGAGCCTGGTATTGAGGGCGCAACCGTTATTGCAACGGGTGGCCTGGCTAACACCGTCAGTGAAGCAACAGATATCTTTGATGTTGTTGACCCGCAGCTTACTATGCGTGGCATTTATCTGATTTGGAAGCAGTCCACTCAAGCCGCAGAGTAACTGACTCCGCAGCTGCATTGCAGCAGTTAGATTGACAGCTAGAGCAGCGGTTAAAGCGCTGGCACCACGGAAGCTTCTTCCTCACTTACAAGGATTTCTTTACCGTCCTGGTCAACAAGGACGGCATGACCCCACACGTCAATGCCGCCAAATCGAGCGGTCAGCGCAACGTTACCACTGGGGTATACCTTATTGACCTGCTGTCCAAGCAGAGGAACCATATCAAAGTAGTCGCTCAGAATGAGTGCGATTGGCCCCGCAAAGCTCCTTGCACGCTTAACCTGCTGCTCCCACACGCTTACGCTCTGAACCACCAGCTCAGAGACCTTTTTGGCGAGAAGTTCTGTGTTGTCCGCAACGTCAAACGCTGAGTAAAGCACCTTGGGGTCTGCTGCGATGCTCACCACAGCAAACATTCCCTCTTGATAACCAGCAGCTGCCTTAATTGAGGCAATTACCTGGTCTTTATAGCAGAAATCGTAAGGCCAACGGATACCAAAGTTCTCATCTTTTGCATGCAAGAACTGGCAGAGCCCCAGCGCTACAACGTATGGAACCGCTGGTACATACGGCATCGAGACACCAAGACGCACAACAGTTGCAACCTCAAAGGGTTTCTCGCCAGATGATGGGTGCGCTGATGCCGGCGCGCCAGCCGATTCGGAGCAGTCGTCTTGGCTCTGGTCAGCACATTCCTGCACGTCAGAGACGCGGAACACAAACTCACCCGTTTGTGCGCCACCACGTGCCAGTTCCAGAGCTTCCTGTGCTACTCCCACGTAATGACTCCCAAGT
>ERZ773246.1078-NODE-1078-length-10505-cov-28.4243_pt1 | contig 10505 bp, 3 predicted proteins | sample MGYA00580519_ERZ773246 | MGnify/ENA primary metagenome ERZ773246 (study PRJEB29015, sample SAMEA2738153) | human oral metagenome | biome: human oral; feature: human-associated habitat; material: saliva | place: China | collected 2246 ...
AAGCCATCAAGTTGATTGGTCCAGATATCTATGAAAAATTGATCAAGGGATATACGGAGAAGCAATGGGGACGTTCTGCAACAGACCTGCCTCCATTTATCATCAAACGTCTTCCGGTTCGTTTGACCTTTGATAATAATTACTTTAACGACCGTTACCAAGGGATTCCAATCGGTGGTTACAATGTCATCATTGAAAACATGTTGGGTGATGTAGAAGTAGAACTTGGGGTTGATTTTTTCGCCAATCGTGAAGAGCTGGAAGCGTCAGCGGAAAAAGTAGTCTTTACAGGGATGATTGACCAGTACTTTGACTACAAGCACGGGGAGTTGGAATACCGCAGCCTGCGTTTTGAACACGAAATCTTGGATGAGGAAAACTATCAAGGAAATGCTGTAGTTAACTACACCGAGCGAGAAATTCCTTATACTCGGATCATTGAGCACAAGCACTTCGAGTATGGTACCCAACCAAAGACAGTCATCACCCGTGAATACCCAGCTGACTGGAAACGGGGGGATGAACCCTACTATCCAATCAATGATGAAAAGAACAACGCTATGTTTGCCAAGTACCAAGAAGAAGCAGCCAAAAATGACAAGGTTATCTTCTGTGGACGCCTAGCAGACTATAAATACTATGACATGCATGTGGTTATTGAGCGTGCCTTGGAAGTCGTCGAGAAAGAATTTACTAAATGACACAAGAAAAGATTGATATCGTGGTTCTCTGGGTTGATGGTAGTGATCCAGAGTTTATCCGAGAGAAACAAGCCGTGACAGGTCAAATATCAGAAATAGACCAAGAAATCGACGGAGAGCAGCGTTATCGTGATTATGGCATTTTTAATTATTGGTTTCGAATGATTGAAAAACACGCTCCTTGGGTAAATCATGTATACTTAGTCACCGATGGACAAAAACCGGAATGGTTGAACTTGGAGCATCCAAAACTCAAGTTGGTCACTCATAAGGAATTTATCCCTAAAGAGTATCTACCTACTTATAATTCAGCAGCTATTGAGCTTAACCTCCATCGGATTGAAGGCTTGTCGGAAAACTATCTCTATTTCAATGATGATATGTATTTGATCAGAGATAGTCATCCTTCAGATTTTTATAAGAATGGGCAACCGAAGCTTTTAGCGGTTTATGATGCTTTGGTTCCTTGGTCACCATTTACGAATACTTATCACAATAATGTTGAATTAATTTATCGTCATTTTCCTAATAAAAAAGCCTTAAAATCTTCACCTTGGAAATTCTTTAATTACCGTTATGGGTCTTTGGTTTTGAAAAACTTGTTACTCTTGCCTTGGGGACCGACGGGATACGTGAACCAGCATTTACCTGTTCCGATGAAGAAGAGTACCTTGGCACATTTATGGGAAATTGAGGGAGAAACATTAGATAAAACGTCACGAAATCAATTGAGAGACTATGGAGTAGATGTTAATCAATACATCTGTCAGCATTGGCAAATTGAAAGTAATCAGTTTTATCCGATGTCAAAGAATGTTGGAGAGTCGATAGACCTGAATCAAGTGGATCGATTAGAGAGTATCTTTAAAGATAAACATAAAAAACTGCTTTGTGTGAATGATGATGTTGACTTTAAAGAGGAGAATATCATTCGTTTTAAGGAAATCTTGAAAGAACGCTATCCTGAAAAATCAGCTTTTGAAAAATGAGAAATAAGAGATGAAATACTATTTAAAAGAAGAATTTTTACACGATAACAATGTTAAAAATGCCGGTAATAAGGCACGTAATGATGTTGAAGAAATTGTAAAGAGAGAAGGTTATCAAACCTTGGTTCTTTCAGTTGATAATTGGTACGAGATGAGTACCCTTAAAGCGCAGCTCCATAAATCAAAGGCGATTAGTCAGGCCTTGAATCAACTAAAGCAAGGTGATGAGTTGTTGATCCAGTTCCCAATGCTTCATCATAGTTTTTTCACAACACATCATGTAAAGAAGGCACAGAAAAAAGGAGTAAAAGTTCATTTTATTATCCACGATTTAGAAGCTCTTCGTTATGTTAATGTTGAGAATTTCCCTTTGAAGCATAAGATTCGCATTCAAGTTCAAGAATCAGGTCTTCTTGGCGCAGCCGATGGGATCATTGCCCACAATCCAATCATGAAATCTGTTTTAGTGGATAAAGGGATTGCGGAAAATAAGATTGTTAGCCTAGGCATTTTCGACTATTTGATTCCAAACTTCCAAGAGAAGACAGGGCTAACGAAGAATCTGCCAATCATTGTAGCAGGGAATTTAGCCCAAGAAAAAGCAGGTTACCTTTATCAATTGCCTGCTAGGCCGGCCTACAATCTTTATGGTGTTGGCTTCGATGAGAACAGAGCTCTCGCCAACGAGACCTATTTTGGCTCCTTCCTGCCGGATGAGCTTCCTGTAGCACTTGAAGGCGGCTTTGGTCTTGTCTGGGACGGGGATAGCGCTGAGACCTGTAGTGGCGTATTTGGTGAGTATCTTCGCTATAACAACTCGCACAAGGCTTCGCTTTATTTAGCAGCAGGTTTTCCTCTAGTGGTTTGGAAACAGTCTGCTCTCTCGCATTTTGTCTTAGAGAACGGTTGTGGGATTGCAGTGGAATCGCTACATGATCTCTCTCAAACGATTGAACAGTTAGACGATAAGGACTACCAAGACTTGCTTGTCAATGCAAAAAGGATTGGCCAAAAGATTCGTAATGGAAGTTATTTAACAAACGCCTTGAATAAAATTGTAAAATAGAAGCCTAAAAAGGCTTCTTTTTTATATTCTGTAGAAAAAACGCCTAGAAACCTTTTCGAATCCCTCTCGGTATGCTAAAATAGGAACAGTATAAAATGTGATTAAAGGAATGAAAATGAGAAAAAAGGATTTCATTTATTTTGCCAGTGCAACTGTATTGCTAGCTGCCTCAGTTCAAGTTGCCCATGCCGATGAAGTGGGAGTGAAAGAATCGGCAGTCACTGAAAGTGAAGCAGTAACGACACAAGCTAGCTCAGTACCAGTTGTCGAGGAAAAGCAAGAAGTAGGGACTCATCAATATGTGGCGCCAGCTCCAGTAACAGAGCTTCCAGTCACTAGTTCAGAAGTTACGAAGGCAGACGAGCCAAAGGCAGAAACACAGCCTATTTCATCAGGACAATCTGCCCCATCCTCTGAGTCAACTTCGAAACCAGTAACGGAGACCACTACTTTCTATAGTGCTGGTTCCAAGGCCCCGTCTGGCCGAACAGTTAGTGCTCTAAGTCGTCCTCAAGGGGATTTAAGTATAGAAAATAACAACGAAGTCACAGGAACCTTTGATGCAGTTGTTCGCAATGTAGTGTCCCCAACTGGCTTAAAGGAAGTCTTGATTCCGACCTGGTCAGATAAGAACTGGCAAGATGACCTTATTTGGCATAAGGCAACTAAGCAAGCTGACGGCAGCTATCGTGCAACCATTAAGGTATCTGAACATAAGAATGACACCGGTAAGTATAATGTCCATGTCTACTATGTGGACAATGACAACCAACGAAACTATATCACAGAAACCACGACGGAAGTGCGTCAATCCTATCCAAGTGGTACGGTAACGATTGAAAATAATAATGTTTCGACTGGTACATTTGATGCAGTAGTGCGAAATGTTTTCGCGCCAAATAGCTTGAAGGAAGTCTTGATTCCGACCTGGTCAGATAAGAACTGGCAAGATGATCTTGTTTGGCACAAAGCGATTCGTCAAAGTGACGGCAGCTACCGTGCTACCATCAAAGCTTCAGATCATAAAAATGATGATGGCAAATACAATGTTCATGTCTACTATGTAGATCAAAATAACCAACGGAGCTATATCACAGAAACTACTACAGAAGTGCGTCATGTAAAACCAAGTGGAACTGTAACGATAGAGAACAATAATTCTGAGACAGGCACCTTTGATGCAGTAATTCGTAATGTTGTTGCACCAAATGGACTGAAAGAAGTTTTGATTCCGACCTGGTCAGATAAGAACTGGCAAGATGATCTTGTTTGGCACAAAGCGATTCGTCAAAGTGACGGCAGCTACCGTGCTACCATCAAAGCTTCAGATCATAAAAATGATGATGGCAAATACAATGTTCATGTCTACTATGTAGATCAAAATAACCAACGGAGCTATATCACAGAAACTACTACAGAAGTGCGTCATGTAAAACCAAGTGGAACTGTAACGATAGAGAACAATAATTCTGAGACAGGCACCTTTGATGCAGTAATTCGTAATGTTGTTGCACCAAATGGACTGAAAGAAGTTTTGATTCCGACCTGGTCAGATAAGAACTGGCAAGATGATCTTGTTTGGCACAAAGCGATTCGTCAAAGTGACGGCAGTTACCGAGCTACCATCAAAGCCTCAGATCATAAAAATGAGGACGGCAAATACAATGTCCATGTCTACTATGTGGACAATGACAACCAACGAAACTATATTACAGAAACTACAGCAGAAGTACGTCAAGCCCGTCGTTCTGGTACGATTGTAATCCAAAACAATAACAAGGATACGGGAACTTTTGACGTCATCATTAAGGATGTCTACAGCCCTAAAGGCGTGCGGGCAGTTCAAGTCCCAACTTGGTCTGATAAGGATGGACAGGATGATATCCGTTGGTATGAAGCAACTCGTCAAGCAAACGGAGACTACAAGGTTTCTGTCAAGGCTAGCGATCACAAGAACTCTACTGGCAAATATCATGTTCATCTTTATTACATCCAAAATGATGGCTCGCGTGTAGGGGCTGGAACAACAACCACAGAAGTGGAATTTAGAAATCTGACGACCAAGACCCAAACAGGGATCAAGAATGTTAATTCTGGTGCGGGAACCTATACGGTAACAGTGGACCAAGCACCTCAGGGACGTCGGATCAAGAATATCCGTGTTGCTGCTTGGTCTCAAGCTCATCAAGAGAATCTCTACTGGTATTCAACAGCACCTTCTGGTACGCATACAGAAGTGCAAGTCTCTGCAGTGAATCACCAGTACCAGAAAGGAAACTATACAACGCACGTCTATGTGGACTATGTGGATGGTGGCGTTGAAGGCTTTAACCTGGGTCAAACAGCTCTTTCACCTCGTGAGACAGTTGATCAAACAGCATACAATCCTCATGTTTCTAATGGTCAACGAGATCGTATTTTACGAGCTGCAGCAAGTCTTGTCGGTGTTCGTAGCGGAAGTGCAGCCCATCATCAATTGGTCAACGATTACAATAGCATAAATCCCCTACCAGTTGGATACGCTGTGAAAAATTCTGATGATTGGTGTGATGTGTTTGTAACAACAGTTTTCCAACGCGAAGGCCTTAGTCATTTGATTGGTCGGGAGTGTGGCGTAGAGCGCCATATCCAAATTTTTAAACGTTTAGGTATTTGGAATGAAGATGGAGCTTCTACACCAAAAGCAGGTGATATTATTACCTTTAACTGGGACCAAGACTCTCAACCGAATAATGGGTTTGCGGATCATATTGGGATTGTAGAACGCGTCGAAAATGGACTGATTCATACAATAGAAGGAAATTCCGGTGTTGTTGGTACTGTAAAACGCAATGTATACCGTATCGGACACGGCAATATCCGCGGATTTGCGACACCACGTTATAAATAAGATACAAGCTTTTCAGCATTTTTGCCTAAGGACCTTTCTATAATAGAAAGACAACCAGCTCTATGAAGGGGCTGGTTTTTTTGTATCCCTTTGATGACAGGAGAAGTCATGAGATAAGGAACTTACGTCAAAAAACTTATAAATACCCTAAGGATATCCATGCAAGGCCTTTAGGGGCGTTTTGGAAGGGTATAAAAAAGCTATGAAAACAAGGGATGAAGGGGTAAAATAGATTCAAAATAAACAGCTTGCAATCATATTTTTGGAGAGCTTAACCTAAATTGGCTGATTGATGCAGAAATCAAGAAAACTTATTTAAAAAGAAACACTAGGCTATTCATTTGTTCATTTAGAGACATTTTTTATAAAATCGTTGGCTTAATTGACTCATATATGATAAAAATGTAATGAGGAACTTTTTGGGTTCAAAATGATAAAAGGAGATGAAAGAATGAAAAAGAGACCGTCCTTATGGACAACCTTTTTGAAAAAAGGGTTTGCCCTCTTCACCATTTTAATGATGCTGGGTCAATTGGGTCAAGGTGCTGTAACAGCCTTGGCGCAAGAGCTAGCAGTCGGAGATAATGGTGCCTTAGATGTTAGCCTCTTGTATGGAGATAAACAAGACCATCCAGGTGGCATGGCCTATAATACGGGTGATACGATGTCTGGATACATCCAGATTACCCCTAAAAATCTGACAACAGATCTGGATGATGTAGTTGTGAACCTAGTCCTTCCAGGGAAATACTTGGATGAGGTCAATGTTCCCGAGTTCAATAGTAGCTCACAACATGATGCACCAGTTGTGACCAAGGTAGGGGATGATTACCATGTCAGCCTACATTTTACCAACTACCAAAAATCTGAGGTCTTGACCCTGCCATTTATCGCCAAGTTTAAGTTAGGATTTCCTCCGACCAACTACTCGATGGATATTACAGGGATGCTCAATATCAACGGTGCTGAGACTGCTTTAAATAGTATCACTTGGAAACCTCAATACAAGGACTATATCTTAACCAAGTTTGTCAATCAGAACTATGATGCGACCATGTCCAGAGACTATGCGGAAGCATCTCCAGGGATTGTAACTGGAGCAGATGGCAAAAAGTACATCGAAAAAACTACTTCTGTTCCTTTCGCCTTCTTGTTAGATGGGATGCGTGGACAGTACAATGGTGCCTATCGTCAGTTGGAATCTGCAACAATCACAGATAAGCTGCCAACCTATACGGACAAAGATGGAAAAACTCGTACAGCGGTTCTAGATACAGAAAAATCAGAAGGTTGGGTCGATAATGGAGATGGTACGGTTTCAAAAACTTTTGTTGCCGATGCCAATGCCAATCCTCAAAACTATCATTCAGATTTGATGCAAAAAATTCAAGACAAGAGTTTCTTGTACTTGAAATTCCCTGATTTGGTCATGGAAAAAGACCAAACCTTAGAAGATGTCTTAGTGAAAGATTTGACCAATACGGCGTCTGTCGTGGGGATTCCTGCGGAACGTGGTGATGGAGAGCCGGATGTAACGGCTGAAGATTCTCTCATCTTCCGACTCACTTCACGTGACTTGGAAGGTAAAGGAGCCTTTGCTAAGCAAGCAGATGGAAATGTCTACGATTCGACAGACTACAAGGCGGCTAACTACAAGTGGCTCTTGAAATACAATAATACCACACCATTTGCTCAAAAGAATGTTGTCTTTTATGATGAGCAAGTAGACTCGCGCTTGAAGTTTACCAAAATTGAATATGGTCGTATGTTGATTGGAATCTATGGAAATGGACCTCTGATCAATCAATACGTGAAACGCATCATCCTAACCATGGAAGATGGCTCAACTAAAGAAATCCAACCAGAGGCAGACAAGGATGGATTTGGAAACATTGATTTGACCAAATATGGAACGGTTGTCGGCTGGAGACTGGAGATGAAAGATGACTTCGCGCTTCCATCTGGTCAAGGGATTTATATTTCTACCTATACAGCCTTCAAGGATCCAGAAAAGACCCATATCGATCAAAATGATGAGTCCAAGAATGCCTATGAAAATACTGGACGGATCACCTATAAAACCCAGTCAGGGGCAGACAGAGACCAATCTGCTAAATGGCAGTTCAAACTTCTTCCATTGACAGAAAATGTTGAACTGACTAAGAATACAGATTATAACAATGTCCAATTCACAGATGGAAAAACCATTCGTTTTGCCCTATCTGCTAATAATGTTCGCTTAGATCCAGGTAAGGATTACAAGGACTTGCGTGTTATTGATCTCTTTGATCCAAATACCTTGGATATTGACTTCAAATACCTAGATCAATACTTTGATAAGAATAACACTCGTTTTTATGCCCCTTGGTACAAATCCTATGAGGTCATTGAAAACTACCACAATTCTGGACGTTCTGCCTTGATTATCCATTTGGATCAAAAGGAATTTATCAAACGCTCCCTAGAGACTGGTGGCAAGGCTAATTTACCATTCATCTATACTAAATTAAAAGGGAAGGCTGATGGCGGAACCTTTACCAACCATATCTATCTGGCAGGAGAAGGCCTCTGGGATCTAGAAACTGCTAACCCGAATACAGTTGCAGTAGATAGCTATGATTTAAACAACAATGGTTCGACAACGGATAAGATTCCTCATGCGGAATCCAACTATACCATTGTCGCAGCTGAAGGGATCTATGCTCGTAAGTTTATTGCTAAAAACGATGACTTGTCTGATGCTTCAACAGTAACTCGTACCTTTAAACCAGGGGAAACCTTTAATTACAAGTTAACGATTAAAAACAACACAGATAACCCTGTTGAAAATACAGTTATCTATGATGTTCTTCCTAAAGTTGGGGACGTCAATACTCTGGATGCTTCAGCCCGTAAGACAGAATACACCGTTAGTCTTCGTGGGCCAGTCACTGCTCCGGAAGGTTGGACAGTATACTACACTACAGATACTACAGTTACAGCTAGCACCATGGCACAAGCTGCAGATAAAGATATTTGGTCAGCAGATGTCACAGACTTTAGTAAAGTAACAGGAATTAAGGTCGTTGCGAATGAGGGGACCACTATCGGTGCACGTAGCCAAGTAGATGTTGCGGTGCCAGTGGTCAACCCAAGCGAATTGACAGACCAAGTCAAGCAGTTGATGCTAGAACGTACCGAAGATAACAAGGACAATGGTGGCCGTTCAGGTGTTGTTCAAGCCCATAACCAATTCGGTTATAGAGCTAAAGGACATGAAGGAAACCGCGAATCCAACACCGTAACGTCTCAAATCTTTGCGGCGAGCTTCCATGTGAAGAAAGTAGACAAGGATGATACTAGCAAAGGCTTAGCTGGTGCGGAGTTCACCTTGTCAGATGCGACTGGTGCTGTCCTTGCGACTCAAGTTTCTGATAAGGATGGCGACCTTGCCTTCACCACCCTAACAGAAGGAACTTACACTCTTAAAGAGACGAAAGCTCCAAACAACTACAAGTTGGATGAGACAGAACATGCAGTCGTTGTGACCTACGATGCAGATCAACAGCTTTACCATGTCACGATTGATGGCGAAGCGACTGGTTCAAAAGCTTCACCAAAAGTCATCGCCAATGAGAAAGATATCCATTATATCGATCTAGAAGCTTCAAAAGTCTGGGATGACCAAGACAACGTCGAAGGTCTTCGTCCAGAAAAGATTGAATTCCAATTGTACAAGAATGGAACAGCAGAAGGCAAACCAGTAGCCCTTTCAGCAGGAAATGACTGGAAAGTAACCTTCAGCGCTCTTCCAGACAAAGACAATGATGGTAATGTGATTACCTATACTGTAAAAGAAGTCAAGGTACCGACTCATTATACAGCTGAAAGTCAAGAAGCTCAGTTCGTCGATGGAAAAGCGACCATTACCAACAAGCGTACTCCTGAAACTACAGAAGTCAGCGTGAAAAAAGTTTGGGATGATGCTCAGAACCAAGACGGACTCCGTCCATCAACCATCACGGTCCATCTCCTAGCCAACGGAGAGGAAGTACAGACGGCTACTCTGTCTGGTGAGGGAGATACATGGAGCCACAGCTTCACTGACTTGCCAGTCTATAAGAATGGTCAAAAACTAGTCTATACGGTAACGGAAGATACAGTTGCCAACTACTCGACAGCTATCGAAGGATCAACCATTACCAACACCTACAAACCAGGTAAGACAAGTGTAACAGTGACCAAGAAATGGACAGATGCAGAAAACCAAGATGGCCTTCGTCCGAAGAGCATCAAGGTCCAACTCTATGCGAATGACCAAAAATCAGGTAAAGAGGTAGAACTTTCTGCAGACAACGACTGGACTTATACCTTCTCTGATTTGGATGAGAAAAAAGCTGGTCAAGCTATTCAGTATACCGTGAAAGAAACAGAAGTTCCAGAAGGGTATACTCAAGCGGTAGAAACGACCAATCCAGGTCAGGTAGTGATTAGCAATACGCACACTCCTTCTAAAACGAAAGTTCAAGTAACCAAGAAATGGGACGATGCCAATAACCAAGATGGTCTTCGCCCAGCGACGATTACAGTCAGACTTTATAAAGATGGGGTTGCTACAGACCAGACCCTTGAATTGTCAGAAGCGAATCAATGGCAAGGAACGTTTGAAAACCTTGATGAGAAAGCAGCCGGCAAGGCTATTCACTACACTGTGAAAGAAGAGAATGTCCCAGAAGGCTACACCCTTTCGATTGATGACAAGGACCCAGCTCATCCTGTCTTGACCAATAAGCATGAGCCAGCTGTCACTCAGGTCAAGGTCACCAAGAAATGGGATGACGCTAATAACCAAGATGGCCTACGTCCAAAAGAAATTCGCG
>ERZ773246.1080-NODE-1080-length-10498-cov-2.78244_pt1 | contig 10498 bp, 17 predicted proteins | sample MGYA00580519_ERZ773246 | MGnify/ENA primary metagenome ERZ773246 (study PRJEB29015, sample SAMEA2738153) | human oral metagenome | biome: human oral; feature: human-associated habitat; material: saliva | place: China | collected 2246 ...
ATACTGGCAAGGCGGCTTGACTTACGTTAACGAAAACCAACGTGGTGAAATTATTAATTTGCCGAACGGATCACAAGTCATTCCGCACGATGAGAGCTTGAAACAGCTTGCGAACAGTAACGGCGGTGTAACTGTAAATATGACGATACAAGGGAACGTTATCGGCAATGAAGCGTTTATGAACGAATGTGGCAAACATATAACAGAAAAAATAATGCTTGCCATGAATAACATGTAGGCGGTGTGGATATGAATTTTACGGACAACGCAAGAAAGATAATGACTCAACGCCTACAGGCGAAGAAAGCGGAGCTTGAGCATACGGCAATAAGTAGAGCAACACGGTACGCCGATAAGCTTAGTCATGGACTGGTCGGAAAGATACTGGACTATGCCGAACGTAAGCCGTCTACAGATATCGTATTTCACTCGGAACTTACGAACGAGTACATTACGCTACCCGTCATTCCGAATCCCTTACCGACGATAAGCGAGCCGCAGAACAATGAAACATTCAACGGGTTGCGGGGGGATATTAAGCTTATCGGGCCTATGGGGCTTCGGTCGCTGACCCTTGACAATATTCTTTTACCCGTCAACAAGTCGTATTCATTCATCCGCGGCAACGGCACAGACGGGCAAGCGTGCTTGCAGTTTTTTAAGGCACAAAGAGCCATGAAAGCGGTTGTACGGATATGTATTATACAATCCGACGGCAATGAGATACTGAACATGCCTTGTGTTATCAATGACCTTTCCCATTCGCTCGACAAAGTCGGAGACATTAAAGCGACAATCAGCATTGAAGAATATGTATATACGAACACTTCAACGCAGACACAGTCAACAACAGGCGGTGAGAACAAGGAAACGGGGGTAATGCACTGATGAAGTTGCAGTATACCAACGTTGAAAAGGACAAGGACGGCAAGGACGTAACGGAAACCCGTGAGATTACGGCTTATACGAACAATTATCAACGCTCCGACAGTATCGATACACTAGGGCAAGAATTTAGTTTTGACCTTGTCGATAACCCTTTCGATGTTAATATGAGCGGTCAACGCCTGAAGATTGGCGGCAAGATTGAGTTCAGCAACCAAAAAGGGAACAACCGTAAGAGTGCGACAATGACACTCAATGAAGAACCGGAAGAAGTCCCCGTATTCCAAGGTATCATTGTAAGCGAGAAACAGAGCGGAGCGAGCAAGTACAGTTATACATGCTTTGATTACTGTTTCTACTTGAATAAGTCAGAAATTGAAATCCAGTTCAATGGCATAAGCGGTACGGAAGCAATTAAAAAAGTATGCGGTGAGAATGATGTACCGCTTGGAAATGTTGCCGATATCAAGACCAGTATAAAAAAGGTCTATCAGGGTCAGCCCGTGAGCGAGGTCATACAAGATATAATCAAGCAAGCCACGGACGAGACGGGCAACAAATACCGATTAGAATACAGGGACGGAAAAATCCATGTAGAAGATTATAAAGAATTGGTCTTGAAGGACGTAGTTACCGACCCTATCAGCAACTATTCCAGGGATTTAAGTATGGAAGAAATGCGGAATAGCATTGTTGCAATCTCTAGCAAGGAAAAAGCCGCTTCCGTCAAGTCTACAATCCAGGACGATGAGAGCGTAAAGAAGTACGGCTTAATTCGTAAGATTGTGAAGGTCGACGACAAGAAGCAAGCACAGACAGCTCAAATCGCCAAGAAAACAATACAGGACTTGAACAAAGTAGGCGAGAAACTCAATGTGACACTTCTTGGAGATGATACAGTACGAAGCGGCAGAATCATCATTATTGATGACAATACGGTGAACATTCATGACAAGTTCACTGTAATCAATTGCAAACATGCTTACGGGGTCAATCACACGATGACACTCGACTTACAGCGAGTAATTCCGGATCCTGACACGAGCAAGTACACGACAACAACAACGACAACCGCAGCACCGAACGCCGTAAGCAGTACGGCAAACGCGGCACAAGTCGACGCGGGTATGAACGCACTGAACGGGTATGAGAGTGTGTACACTGACAACGGGTGCGTTGATGTGGCAGTTAAAGCGGGGTCGTATTACAATCCCTTCCTTAAACACGAAGCGGATATCGGCACGAACAACGTAGATGTTCTGGCAAGTCATGCGGAAGCGGCGGGATATAAAGTTGAGTCATTCGACGGATATGCCAAGAAAGGCGATTTGCTCATATACGGGGACAATCAGCATGTTGTTATTGCGGACGGTGCGGGCGGTTGCTTCGGTAACTCATCAAGTCAAGGTCACGCAACCTTTTATAGCGACGCAAACTACGCATGGCATAACGGCGAGTCGCCTTCCAAGATTATACGAATGTCGTAAGGGGTGAGAATATGGAAGAATGGCATGGCACGATAGCTAAGGAATTAAAGAACCGAACCAATCCGATACGAATAGGTGCGGTGCTCGGTGAAGTGGTCAGCACGTCACCGTGGAAGGTTTCAATCAAGGACGGCAAATTCATGATTGACAACACAAACGGGTACGTGTGTTTCTCACTTCTTCACCACATTACGACTTACGCTTATCGGCACAGCGGGCAGATGACGCACAACGGTTGTCAGGCGGGCAGTAATTCGGGGTATTCGGCACAAGGAGAGGGGAAAATCGTACTCAATGAATTATGGAAAACGGGCGATAAAGTGCTTGTTATTCCTGATGAGAACGAGCAACATTTTTTTATCGTTGATGTAGTGAAGGAAGGAGTTTAAATGTTTCCGAAGGACTATAATTTTACGAACTCAATCCAGTCGACGGCTACAGCGACTAACTCACAACACAAAGTAGGAAGGTCGTTCGCGTTCGACTATCGTACTCACCGCTTTGTATTCAAGGACGGTAGAAACGTAGAGGATACACAAATTGAAGCCATTAAGCAATGGATTGAGTTGTTCATACGGACAGAATTAAAAAAATATATGATATACTCCGATTCCTTCGGACTGGATTTGCGGCACCTTCTCGGCTATCGGTTGACAAGGGCGTATCAGGTATCAGAAGTAAAGCGGCGAATTACGGAAGGAATCATGAATAAAGTCCCGTGCGTTGCGGTCGTAAAAGACTGGAACTTCAATGCGGGGATTTTTTATTTTACGGTCGTTACGAACACAGGGGAAGAGGTGAGAATCGATTATGAACTCGGAATATAGCGTTGATAAAATTCACAATACAATGCTTGAGAACATCGACAACGCCTACCAGAAGACCGAAGGCTTTCCGACGTATGACTTAACGCGGGGTGAAGCGTTTGCCTTGCTTGAGTTGTGGAAGAAATGCGAGGAAATCGAACGCAAGCAAGATGTTGACAACCTTACAGGCGAGGAATTAAGCCGTATCGCATTTCAGAGAAAGGGAACACAGCGACGCAAAGCGACGAAAGCTATCGGCAGTATTCGGATTGTCGACGGAAGCGGCACGGTACATCAAGGCGATCTGTTCGAGTCCGAAAGCGGCATACAGTATGAATCACTTGAAACGAAGGACGTGGCCAAGGGTGATGCGGTGCGTATTCGGTGTATGCAGACGGGGGCAGTTGGCAACGTCCCTAAAGGGACAATAACGCAAATGCCGATTACGATACCGGGAATTAATTCAATCATTAATGATGAGCCGACAATTAACGGTGAAAACGAAGAAAGCGATGATGACTTGAGAGAGCGGTATTATGAAGAATTAAGGGAACCCGCCACAAGCGGCAACGACTACCACTATAAGAGGTGGGCGAAAGAGGTCGAAGGAGTCGGCGAAGCGAATGTAATAGGCCTATGGAACGGGAACAATACAGTGAAGGTCGTCATAATTAACTCTGATAGACAGCCCGCCGACTCGACTCTTGTGAAGAGGGTGCAGGACTATATCGACCCTGACAGCAAGGGAATCGGGGCGGGACAAGCACCCGTCGGAGCGTATTGTACGGTAGTGAGTGCCGCGGCTGTTCCGATTAATATCACAGTCACAGGCGTATCACATACAGCGACGGCGACAAAGTCATCAATTACGGCAGCCATAACCGCTTCAATTACCGAATATCTCAAGGCGATCGCCTTCAAGCAACCGTATGTATCAGTTGCACAGATTAGTAATATTGTTCTAGGCGTTCAAGGTGTGACTGATTATGAAGCGGTTACAGTGAACGGGCAAGCGACGAAGATACCGCTCACTGTCGAGCAGGTCGCCACTCTCGGCACGGTTGAGGTGACACTCAATGACTAGAACGGATTTTAAGGAGTACGCACTAAAAGCGATAAATAAAATATATCGCAATGACCCGTGGGTCAGAAAATTATATCAAGCAGCGGGATTGCAATTACAAGACATTGACGGCGTACTCGATGAGTTGTTAGATAATGGCTTTTTCGACGCGGTCGGAGCACGGGGGCTTAGAGTATACGAAAAGGATTTAGGCATTAGTCCCAAAGGCTCGATTGAACAGCGGCGGCAAATCGTTCAGATGTTATGGAACAATAGCGGTAAGTGTACGCTTGAAAAAATCAAAGCAATCGTAAAAACCTTCGTTCTCGACGATGTGGAAGTCAAATTTGAGGACGGTCTGTTAAAGCTTGAATTTAGCAATTCTTCATTCGTGTACGCTGTAAATCAGATCCGGCAGAATCTTGCCATTGTGAAGCCGTCGCATATCGGTATATCGATTGCAGACGTTCACGACGTAGACGGGGGTATCTCGGCGGCGGTATGGGTAAGCCGTAGAAATACGACGATTATAGAACCGTCGGTAGGTGTAAATGCTGACATGGATACGGCAGACTTATACGGCGGTGTATGGGTCAAGGTTGGCAATGTTGTTAATAACGTAGGTTAGAAAGGAGAAATATTATGGCAAGTCAGTATCCGCGTAACATAATCACAGCTAAAGGGTATAATCTTTTAGCAGAGTCAATCGCGACAAAAAAAGCAGTGGTGTTTACTAAGGTTGTAGTCGGCAACGGTGATGACAGCGGCAAGAATATCAGTCAGATGACTAATGTCATCAGTCCTAAGATGACATTGCCCGTTAGTTCGGCAGTAAAGGACGGAGACGGGCAGTACCTGATAACGGCAACCCTGTCGAATAGCACCGTTGAAGAAGGCTTTTTCCCGAAAGAAGTCGCTTTGTTCGCTAAGATTGACGGTGGCGAAGAAATCATGTACTCGTATACGAACGGCGGTAATCAGGTCGGTTATATACCCGACAAGAACACGCCTATTGATAGCGAGATTTATAAGATACGAACCAAAATAGGCAATGCAAGCAATATCACATTCGTTCACCAAGACGGTACGTACATTACTCAAGCTGACTTGAGGACACACGACGCGGCGGCAGACGCACATGAAAGCCGCTTCCAAGCCGTCATCACACAGCTTAATAATATGATTACGAACATAGACCGGTCCGATACGCAGACCAAGGCACCGACTTTACAACTCGTAAAGACTTTGCTTGCGGGACTGAAGATTAAAGACGGCAAAGACGTTGTGAAAGCGTTAGGGACTGAAACACTTTCAACGCTCGGTGTCCGGTACAGCTTCACGAATCCGAACGCATGGTACATTTGCTTCGGGCAGTTGTTCGGCAATGTGGTTATTCAGGGCAATCAGAAGTATTACGGCTCGGACGGTTGGGTCTTGCCGGTAGCCGTGTCGCAGATACTCACAATGCAAGCGACTGATACAGGGGTAGGCAGTTACTCATACGGCACGGAAGCAATCGGCGGCACCCGCGTCAAAGTACATGGCACGAACGCGAATCGGCAAGCACAGTTGTTCGTTGTAGGCATTGTCTAGGAAGGAGACCATCATGGAATATGTATTTACAGTAAAGCCGACAGGTGAACGCATTACGTCGTATGTAGTGGGGATTCACGGCTCTAGCGTTGACGAACTGAAGAAGAAAGCCGCAACGGAATATCCTGAAGCAACTATATACCAAGGCGGCGACGATATGCAGAATGAATTTACATCTGGCAAATGGTATGACGGCGATCGCTTTTTCATTCCGGACGAATCTCGGAACAAGAGCGACGAAATAGCAGCCATTAAAGCGGAGTATGAACCTCGTTTCCAACGGCTTAAAGACGCAATTCTTCAACGTGCTTTAATCGGGGCGGCTTATACCGACATTCAAGCACAATACAAGAAACTAACCGCGGAAATGGCAACAGCAATCAAGGGGGTTAAATAATGGACGAATTGAACAAGACGGCAGTCAATGACTACTCGAATATTCCCGTTAAGTATTATTGTGAATATTGCGGCTCGGAGCTGTTGGACAACGGCCGTTGCCCTACCGAAGATTGTATCCACAACTTAATTTTAGACGTATTGGGCGACGAAAACGCAGAAAGCGAAGGCTAGGCATGTGGACATGGAGTTTTACGATTGAGAGTGTCGCGGCAATCGTCGGAATCGTCAGTACCATATGCGGAGCAATATATTTTTGCGGCATATCGCCGATGTTGACGAATATCAAAAAAGACCGCGAGAACGATATAAAATTCATTACGGCTAAGTACGATACTCTAATCGAGACCCTGAAAGAATTAAAAGAGGAAATTCGATTATCTCGTCAAGACCGTATACAGCAAGCACAGCGTCATCTTCAACTTGTCGGACGGGTTGACGCCATCGAGTCTCGTGTGAATGATTTAAGGAACGAGCTGCACGGAGAAAAGCGATGAAAGAGAAAGTTATTCAATCACTCAAAAAGGCGTTCCAGTCGGCAAGGATTGCGAGAATCAGTCCGATAGGGATTATCGCAACTCGATTCCTTGTGTCGATTATGATTACTCCGATTGTACTGATGTCGATTACGTATCTGTTATCCTTCTTGCAAGGATATGTGAGCGAAGAACACGGGCGACTAATTACGGTAGGTTCGGGCATTGTGGACCATGTGTTCACGCCGCCCGTGGTTGTCGCCTTTTCGGGATTCTTGGCGTTGTTCATCGACAGAAATGGAAACGGAATCCCGGACAGACTGGAAGAACAACAGCGGCCTAGTGTGCCGACGGTTAATGAAAATGAGGTGAAGAAGTAGTGTTCAGAGAATTATCGTTCAATGAGCTTATGGATTTGGCGCTTGCGGCTAACAGCAAAATCGACAAAGCGTATATGCACTGGACAGGGGTTCGGGGTGGTCGGCATTTCGCAGATTATCATATATGCATCGACCGTGACGGCACGATGTGGACAGACATGAACGCTTTAACGGATTTTAAGAATCACACGTATGAACGTAATCATAGCGCCGTCGGCATCGCTGTTGAAGCATGTTTTGATGCTGTCAACGAGAATAATCTTGGCAGTGAGCCGCCGACAGAAGAACAACTTGTTACGATGACCAAGGTCATGGCGATATTGGCAATTAATGCAGGCGTTCCGCTCGACGTGCAGCACCAAATGACGCACGCCGAAGCCGCCGACAACAGAGACGGATTAGATTTATGTTATTCCGATTATACGGGATTCCCGAACAATACATACGGACCTGACTCGAATGTTGAACGATGGGACTTGCTTGTCGTTCACGAGGGCGATGAACGGTGGAGCGGCGGCGATTGGTTGCGAGGAACGGCCCGTTGGTGGGGAAATCAGTGGGGAAGTACCATATAAAGGCGGTGAATTGATGAATTTTCAACCCTTTAATGACGAAAAAACAGGCAAACGGCTAAAACTTGGCTTATTTTGCGTTCTGACTGCTTTTTGTTTGTTTTGCATATACTTTGCCGTGAATCATGCAAAACGACCGTCAGACGAGCCTACACAAATGCGTTTTTCGGACACAACGGACAAAAATTCGGTAAAGAAGGATTTACACGTTTCCGACCGTGAAGCGAGCGAAATTGTAACGAAAATTGAACGGATTCACGACGGAACGACAAAACCGAACGTGTCATACTATGTAACCGCACCGAATTTGAACGCAGCCGCCGATAAGACGGAACAAGCTATACGGAAGAACGATAGTCAGATCCCAAAAGCCGCACGAGCGAAGTCGGATAGAACGGTCGTAACGGTTGACGAAGAAAAACAAAAAGTTGACGTATATAAAATCAACTTACGGAACAACCATAAAATTAAAGCCGGGGGAACGTACATTGACGGCAAGCCGTACTTATCGATTGGCTACCAAGCCGGACGAATCGAAGGAATTGTACACACCGACGGAACGGGCGTTCGTGGCGGTACAGTAATGTACACAATAAAAGAATGGTGATTAGGGGACTCCTTCGGGGGTCCTCTTTTTTTTGTTGTCCTAATGTAATCGTTGAGCGTATTCTATGATATTCGGATATAGGATAATTCTAATATTTTCCCTTGCAAATACACGCAATGCGTGCTATACTTTAATCAAGATAAAGATATGAATTGCCTACGGGCGAAAGGAGAATACAAATGAACGAATTTAAAAGCAGAAGAGAAGCATTAGGAATGACACAGAAGGAAATCGCTGAAAAACTGAATATTCCCAAAAGAACTTGGCAAGATTGGGAACTGGAACAAAGAATGCCGAGTGACTGGGTTTCAGCTCTTGTCTTCAAGGCTATGGACGAAATGAAAGAAAAACAGAATGATAAAGTTCAAAGCCTTGGTGGTCTTGAATCCTACACGGAAGCGGCTGTAAAATTTGCCGAAGATTCTAAAGAATGGCCGGCTGACGTAGTCGATTCTCTTGAGTTCGTAACTCACCGCTCCGACGGCACGTATGAAGAAACGTGTGATAATGGCGGCGAAGGCGGCCTTGATGTAAGCTGGGCATTTAAATTAAGTGAAGAACAGGTAAGAGAAAAGGCCTTGCAGAATTTCGCAGATGAAATCGCGGCGATTTTCCAAAACGTCATCGAAGAAGCGGCCGCTGATGACTGCAACCAAGATGAAGTCGCTGAACGGATCGCCTTTATCAAAAGATACTTCTAAACGACAAAGACCCCTCATTACGAGGGGTCATTTTTATTTGAAGTAAAATAAGTAACCTGACGGAACTGTATACAGCATAGGCACGGACGGCGTCGTGTCGGGAACTTTTGACGGGAAGACTTATACGTCACAAATGGAAGATATTAAAAACGGAGGCTAAAAAATTTCGTGGCGACTTGGATACTTAATAACTATGAGAATCTCTATGTTGCAGCTATGATGATTTTGTCCGTGATTTTTATCGTATGTGATATGAAATGGTATTGGATTCCCGACCTGCTTTTGTTAATTCTTGCAGGTATTCAGGGACTGTACCTGTCGGTTCATACAGTACAACCGAACCTTGCCGTTATGGCGGGAAGTGTGATCTTTATGATTGCTTTACATGCCGTGGCACCGCAGCAAACGGGTTCGGGAGATGTTAAGCTGTTTGCCCTGTTAGCTCCGACTTGCGACGGGATCGGAGCCTATCTTATGTTGGTGGCGGCCTTTGTGACAGGTGCTTGTGCGGCCTTGCCGGTAAGATTTATCAAAAAGAATACGCTCGTTCCCTTTGCTCCCTTTATTTTAGGAGGGTGGTGGGTTGTCAGACAATGGGGAGCTTTCTTAGAGGATATTCTTTTATGAAGAAAAACGGGTACTTGCTGACAGAGTTGATAGTAGTTCTGGCATTGGCGGCTATTGTTTCGACAATGGCCGCCCCTGTAGCCGTGCATAGGCGACGGAATCAATATGCCGTTGATACGACTGTCAGTGAATTAGTGACGGAAATGCGGTGTCTGCGTACCCGGTCAATAGGAAATCGAGGTCAATACGGAGCAGGGAAATTATATGTACGCCCGAAAGAATATGTACTTACAACGGATCCCCTTACAGTTCGTAAGGAGCAGGCATTTCCGAAAGGAGTTTCGGTTAAGGGAACGGGTATTGTATCTTTTGACGGAGACGGACGTCCGGAAGGAAAGACGATGCACCTTGTTGTTGAGACGGATGATAAGCGGTATAAAAGACATATTATTATTGCGGCCCAGACGGGGCGCATTCGAACGGAGTAAAAACGGCTTTATTTTTGCCGATGCATTGATAGCCCTAAGTGCGGGACTTCTCATTTTTACGGCCGTAAGTGTTTGCCAGAATCGTGCTTTGCATAGAGCTTGTCAAATGCGAGCGGTAGCTACCGTAGGCAGATGCGAGATGGAAGCGTTATGCATAGGTAAAAGATGTAAATATACAAAAGACTTGGCCGAAAAATACGGCATACGTGTAGAAGCATTAGTAGAAGATACGAATTCATCTACGCTTTATAAGGTGGTTATGACAATGCGGGATGGTGAAAAATATGTTCTTACTACACACAAGACGGCAGAGCGGTAAGGGCTTCTTTTCAGTTGAAATCATCCTATATGCTTGTATCGCCTGTGCGACAACCCTTATTTTTTCAACTTTGTTTACGAACAGTGTAAAAAGGTATAAAGAAGCTTATAGCAGAGAGTGTCTGTTGCGACAGGCTGTCATATGTGAAGAAACGGTTC
>ERZ773246.1088-NODE-1088-length-10470-cov-79.667_pt1 | contig 10470 bp, 9 predicted proteins | sample MGYA00580519_ERZ773246 | MGnify/ENA primary metagenome ERZ773246 (study PRJEB29015, sample SAMEA2738153) | human oral metagenome | biome: human oral; feature: human-associated habitat; material: saliva | place: China | collected 2246 ...
ACGTCGGTATCCCCGGCGGCATGCGGATCCCGCTCGCGATCGGTCACCCGGAGTCCCCGGGGCGCCTGCTCCTCGCGGTGCTCACGGACGACGAGGAATACCTGGCGGAACCCAGCCAGCGCGTGCGCGACCGCGCCCGTCCCCGCTGGCTCGAGGCGCAGGGCTGGGCGGTCTACACCGCCCTGTCGATGCCGTTGTTTATCGACCCCGACAAGGAGGCATCGCTCGTCGTCGATGCCGTCCTGGACGCGCTTGAGAAGCTGCGCGCCACTGACGACGAGCCCGTCGTCGAGATCCCCGAGCGCATCGCCGATGACGAGGCCGCGGACGAGCGCTTGGAAGAGCGCTCGGAAGAGGCTTCCTCTGATGAAGGTGACGGTGCCGAGGTGGCGGACGAGGCTGAGGACTCCTCGGACGCCTCGGCCCCGCGCATGCCGATGCTGGACGACGGCCTCGACGAGGAATCCAAGCGCCGCAAGAAGGCCGACGAAGACACCACCGGCATGCTGCTGGCGATCAAGCGCAAGGAGCGCGCCTCCGAGGAGAACCGTGGGCCTCGCCCCGCGATCGCCAAGGGCCTGCCGCTGGCCGCCTACTCCGACGACCAGCTCGACGAGATGGCCGCCTGGGTGCGTTCCGACGGCGTCGAGCGCACCGACCTGGAGACCGCCGAAGAGCTGCGCGAGGCCCTGGGTATCACGCGACGCGGCTTCCAGTCCGACGCGGTCCTGGGCAACGTCGTGCGCCGCACGAAACCCGCGGCCAGCGCGCAGGAATCTGACGAGGCCTCGGCCTCCGAGGACGTACAGCCGGAGGATTCCTCCGATGAGTGAGTCGACGCCGCGCAAGCGTCGCCGCGTCGCCCGCTACGTGTCCGACGTGGACCGCCGCCTCATCGAGGAGGGCCTGCCGCCCTCCTGGGAGGATCGCGTGCGCCCCGAGGACACACGCCCCGGTTCCATGGCTGATGCCCCCGACCGGGGCGACGGCGCCAACGATGCGCGGCTGCTTGAGAACGTGCCGCCGCACGCGCAGGCGCGCGCGTAGGGGCTGGCGCCTAAGCGCGAGTTTTCTTCGCAGGAGCGGCGTTCTCGTGTTGTGCTGATACAAAAAGGCGGGGCCGATGCAATCGCATCGGTCCCGCCTTCGTCCCTCACGAGGAGGGATCAAATGCTCAGTGGCGCGGCGTGCCCTGGGCGAGGGCGTCGCGGATCTCCGTGAGGAGCTTGACCTCGTCGGAGACCTCGGGCGCGGGAGCCTCGTCCTCAGCCTTCTTACGGCGGGCGTTGAGGGCGTTCATGGGCACCACGATGCAGAAGTAGATCGCGAAGGCCATGAGGATGAAGTTGATGATGGCGGTGATCAGCAGGCCGAACTTCACGTCGCTACCGTTCAGGGTGAGGATGAAGGCGTCCGAGAAATCGGGCTTGCCGATGACGGCCGCGATCAGCGGGTTGATGATGCCGTCGACCAGGGCGTCGACGATGTTCTTGAAGGCAGCACCGATGATGACACCGACGGCGAGCTCGACGACGTTACCGCGAGAGATGAATTCCTTGAAACCCTTGAGCATGGCTTCTCCTGTGTTGAATGAGGCCGGCCGGGCCGGCAAGTCTGAATCGCCGAAGTGTCTCGGCGTGGCGGCTCTGTGCCACCGGGGAGCGCGCGCCGCGTCGGCGCTCGTTTACCGTTGCAAACACTAGTGGGGACTTTCGTCTTACGGACAGTGATTAGAGAGTAATGTTCGTCGCACTTTTTGTAATTCGGTCAGTGAGGTGCGGATTTAGGCCGAAAAGTCCGCTGTGAGAGGTATGTGACAAACGGCCGTTGGCGTTGTGGATAACAGGAAAAAAGCTGGAAAAAGGCCTATCGGGCATGTGCTGTGATCGTGCGTGTCGGCGTGATGATCACGTCAATGGGCACGTCGTGTGCCTCCGCAGGAATTATTCCGGCCTCCAGTACCTCATCGTCAAAAATCACCGCGGCGATCGGGACGCCGGGGGAGCGGTGCATGAGCGCGCGATCGTACCAGCCTCCGCCCTGGCCGAGACGGGTCCCGTCCGCAGATGCGGCGAGCGCAGGAATGATAATCAGATCCGCCTCCTTGAGCGACTCCGCGCCCAGCACCTCACCGTCCGGCTGAGCGGGTGGTCGCCCGAGCGTCACCAACGCCCGGCCCGGCTCCCACAGTCCCCAGCGTGGTTCTCCCAGGGGAGCCCCGGCCTCGTCGAGGAGGATGGGCAAGAGCGCGCGATCGAAAAGCCCAAGCGCGAGGGACATGTCGGGTTCGAGGGGGGTGGGTGCGAACAGTGCGGGCAGGGTGACTCCACCCATCGACGAGGCCAGGGCGCGGATCTGACGAGCGATTCCCTCGGCTTCGGCGCGGTCGCGCACGGGAATGGGGGAGTGGCTGAAGTCCGGGGTGAACGGGGCCTCGGGGGTGGGTGTGCCGGCGCGCCGGGCGCGGCGCCTGCTACGCACCTCCGCGCGGAGAGTTGTTTTTGTGGCCATCGTCTCCCTCTCGGGCGGTTTCTTCGCTACTCTGTGAAGTATGTCAGATAAAAACCAGCCAGTAGTGCACGCTGTCGTTCCCTCGGCCGGTCGCGGAACCCGCTTCCTGCCCATCACGAAGTCCGTGCCCAAGGAAATGTTGCCCGTCGTCGACCGTCCCTCGATCGAGTACATCGTGCGCGAGGCCACGGATGCCGGCATCGAAGACATCCTCTTCGTGACCCGCGCCGGCAAGCAGTCGATCGAAGACTACTTCGACGCCGAACCCGGCCTCGAGGCCGACCTGGAGAAGGCCGGCAAGGAAAAGGCCCTCGAGTACGTCAACGAGTACAAGAAGTATGCGCGCGTCCACTCCGTGCGACAGGGCCACCCACTCGGCCTCGGCCACGCGATCCTGCAGGCCAAGTCCCACGTGGGCGACGCCCCCTGCGCCGTCCTGCTGCCCGACGACCTCATGGAGCCCGGCTCGCAGCTGCTGCGCAAGATGATCCAGGTGCGCGCAGCCCTGGGCGGCACTGTCGTCGCCCTGCTGAAGGTCACGCCCGAGCAGGCCACCGCCTACGCGTCGACCGCCGTCGAGGTCCTGCCGATCCCCGAGGGGGTCGACCTCGAAGAAGGCCAGCTCATGCGCATCACCGATGTCACCGAAAAGCCCCCGCTCGAAGAGGTCAAGTCCGAGTACGCGGTCGTCGGCCGCTACCTGCTCGACCCGGCCGTGTTCACGGCCCTCGAGAATATCGAACCGGGCGCCGGCGGTGAGTATCAGCTCACAGATGGGTACGCGCGCATGATCGACCTCCCCGAAGAAGAGGGTGGAGGGTTGTACGGTGTAGTCATCGACGAGCGACGCTTCGATACCGGGGACAAACTCGGCTACCTCGAAGCTAACGTCACGCTCGCCCTTGAGGACCCGGCGCTTGGAGCGGAACTCAAGGAGTTCCTGCGCTCCAAGCTCGAGGACTAACAACTATGCGAAGCGTTGCCGACTTCTACCAGGACTGCATGGCCGTTGCCCACGCGCTGCCGCCGCTCGACGTTCAGCTCGCTGACGCGGTCAGCTGCGTGCTCGCAGAGGACGTGCAGGCCCCCTTCAACCTCCCGGTCGCCGACCTGTCGGCGTGCGACGGATACGCCGTTCGCATCCGTGACTGTGAGGGAGCCACCCTGGAGTCGCCGGTGACGCTTCCCGTCACCGAGGAGATCCGCGCTGGCGCCGTCGACCCGGCGGCCCTCGTGCCCGGCACCGCGATCCGCATCGCGTCCGGCGCGCCCATGCCCTCCGGCGCCGAGGCCGTGGTCTCCCTCGAGTTCACGGATCACGGCATCGCCCAGGTCGCCCTGCGTACCGCCCCCGCCAATGGCGAGAACATTCGCCGCCGCGCGGAGGACGTTGCGCAGGGTGACACGGTGCTGCGCTCCGGCACGCGTATCGGCGCCCGCCAGATGGCGCTCCTCGCCGGTGTGGGCCGCGACCGCGTGTTGGTCCATCCGCGCCCGCGCGTCGTCATCATCTCGATCGGTGACGAGATCGTCGAGCCCGGCGGCGAGGCCCGCCCCGGCACCGTCTTCGACGCGAACGGTCACGCCCTGTCGACCGCTGTTGCCGACGCCGGCGCACAGACCTTCCGCGTCGCCGCCGTCCCGGATGAGCGCGCTCGCCTGCGCGAAACCATTGAGGATCAGCTGGTGCGCGCGGACCTGATCCTGACCACCGGCGGCATCTCGTATGGCAGCGGCGACACCGTCCGTGAGGTCCTCGGTGCACTCGGCACCGTCCGCTTCGACAACGTCGCCGCCTGGCCTGGGCACATCATGGGTGTGGGCACCGTCGGCGCCGAGGACGGCGAGCCCGGCACGCCCATCGTCTGCCTTCCCGGTGACCCCGTCTCCGCCCAGGTCTGCTTCGAGGTGTTCGTCCGCCCCGCGCTGCGCCACATGCAGGGCTGGACCGCAGTCAATCGCCCCGTCGTGCGCGCCGCCATCGACCGCTCCTGGTACTCCCCGCGCGGCCGCCGCGAGTTCGTACGCGTGCGCCTCACCGGCTCCCCCCGCTCCGGCTACAATGCCGCCGTCATGGGTACCCCGGCCTCGTTGCTGCTGTCCGCGCTCGCGGACTCCAACGCTCTCGCGGTCGTCCCCGAGGACGTGACGACGGTGCGTGCGGGTGACCGCCTGCAGTGCCTGGTCCTCGAATGAAATGTTTCCTCCGGCGTCCCCGGTGCGTGTGGGGCCGCGACATTGAGATGCTCACGCTGCGCGTGGCCGACCCGGTTGGCCGCGGCTTCCTGCGCAGCGGCACCGAGTCGAATCCGCGCCCGCGCGAGCTCATCGTGCGCCCCGTACGCGGCGAGGAACACCGCACGCTCGATGCCGTGCGCCGCACCGACGGGCACTGGCTGCGCCCGTGGGAGGCGACCCTGCCCCCGGATACGCTCGAACATATCCCGACGTTCTCGCAGTACATGCGTCGCGCGGATCGCGATCATCGCGAGGGGACCGGTCTGATTTTTGGCGTGCAGATCGACGGGCGCTTCGTCGGCCAGTTCTCCGTCTCCAATGTGCACTGGGGTGCGATGTCGTCGGGCATGCTCGGCTACTGGATCGTCTCCGAATGGTCGGGCCGAGGCCTGGGTTCCCTGGTCGCGGCACTCGTTCTCGACCTCGTCGTCGGCGAGTTGGGGCTGCATCGCGTCGAAGTGTGCGTGCGTCCCGAGAACGAGCGTTCCCTGGGCGTGTGCCGAGGCCTCGGCCTCGTGGAAGAAGGGCTGCGTCCGCGCTTCATGCACATCGGTGGCCAGTGGGCGGACCATATTGCGTTCTTTATTGATGCTGAGTCCCTGCCCGAGGGCGGCCTCGTGCGGCGCCGGTGGGGGAGTTCGGCGATCGACTGAGCGGCGTCGTTTATTCTCTCCCTGAGGTCTGCCTATCCGGAGCTTGAGGCCTCGCGCGGTGGTGCAAATGGTGCAGATGTTACAGGTGTGACACCTGTGATTACTTCTCTTTTTACCGAAAGGTTTGAGACCCCGACACGCGCCCATCGCACAAAGCGCAGCGCCACAAACGCCCGTACTTTGTGAGGGTGGAGATTGGTGGACTCGTCATTGCAGCGATATTCGTCGCGCTCATCGCGACGGTACCGTCGCTCGTTGCACGCAGGACAGCAATCGTTCAGTCTCGAGAAATTGACCGTTTCTCTCCGAGGCTGCGCATGATCCACACGAATGAGCCAGAATTAGACACATGCGACCACGCCAGCGGAACCATCCTGGCGCGGGGCGCGTTGATGAGCGGAGGCAGCATGCACCAGGGCACCACGGGGCGCACGCGTCCCGTTATCGACCGTCGCAACAACAAGGCGGTCCGTGAGATCGCGAAGCTGCGCGCCCGCCGCGCCGCCCGTCTCGCCGCAGAAAGCGCCGCCGGCCGCCGCCGCATGGTTGTTACCGGCGTGTGTGCGCTCGCAACCGTCGCGCTCGGCATCGTCATCGCGGCGACCTCTATCGCGTGGGCGTGGATCGCCATCCCGGCCGCCGCGCTCGTCGCATCCCTGGCTACCTCCCGCGTCGCCGCCGTGCGTTCCCAGCGCGCCTCCGAGCGTGAGCTCGAGCTGCTGACCAAGCTTCGCGGCGACGTGCGCGGCGCTGGCCGCGCCACCGCCGCTGCCCCTGCGGAGCCTCAGGCTTCGTCTTCCTCCTCCTCGGAAGAGGTCACCGAGGTGGCCACGGAACCCCAGACCGGCTCCGTCCCCTCCCTCGTCTTCAACGTCGAGGTACCCGAGGTCGTTGAGGTCGCTGACACCCCGGCCCGCGCCTGGACTGTCGCGCCGATCCCTGCACCCACCTACGCCTCGCGCGAGCGCGTGCGCGGCCGCATCGTCCACGCCGACACTGACCTGCGCGGCATCCCGCGCATCGCCGCCGCCGTCCCGGCTCGCCCGATCGCCCAAACTGCCCAGGTGGGCGCCCGCTCCACCGCCGAGGTCGTCGCCGATCAGGCCGTCGCCCTCGACCTGGATGCCGTCCTGGACGCGCGACGCGCCCAATAGGGGATCTTTCAGCTGCTGATGCCGCGCCGCGGGCCTTCGGGCTCGCGGCGCTGTCGCATGTGTGGGCTTCGTGTCATGCCGCACTGGGTGGTGGTCGGCTTGCATGGCCGATTGTGATGGTGCTAAGCTGTTCGAGTCCTTGGGGCTATGGCGCAGTTGGTAGCGCGTCTCGTTCGCAATGAGAAGGTCGGGGGTTCGAATCCCCCTAGCTCCACCACAGGCCGACATCCGATCGCGGATGTCGGTTTTTTGTATGCCTGGGCGCGTTCGTGCGGTGCCTGTTGTTGTGTTGATTGGTGCCGCTGGTGTTCGGGGCGCCTGCAGGGCCGGGTTGTGGGGCCGGGCCGCTGTGTGTGCCGGTGGGCGGCGGCCCGCCCGCGAGCCGTCTGCGCCGCGAGCTTCGGGATTATAGGACAAAACTGAAGGCGGTGGTCACCCAAAACATCGACGGCCTCCACCAGGCCGCGGGCTCCAAGCGCGTGCTCGAGCTCCACGGGAACTGGACGAGGCTGGAGTGCACGGGGTGCGGCGCGCGCTCCACCATCGACGACTTCGACGAGGCCCGGGCCGGGCGCGTGCCCCACTGCCCGTCGTGCTCCGCCGTGGTGCGCCCGGACATCGTGTTCTACGGCGAGGCTCTGGACCCGGCGACGCTGGAGGGGGCCGTCCTGGCCATAGCGGGGGCGGACATGCTGATCGTGGGCGGCACGTCGTTGGCGGTCTACCCGGCGGCCGGGCTCATCGACTACTACCAGGGCGGGCGCCTCGTCCTCATGAACGCGACGCCCACCCCCTACGACGGGCGCGCCGACCTGATCATCCGCGAGCCCATCGGCCGCGTCTTCGCGCAGATCCAGGGGCACGTGTGAGCAGGCGCCACAGTGCGGCCAGAGTAAGTGGCGGCGTGAGGCAGTTTCGCACCCGGTGCCCACAGCGCTGACTCACGCAACAGCACCCGCTCGCCCCACTGCGCCGCCAGCGCCCATCGATAGGCCCTGGGCGGCGGGACATCACATGGATCAGCCCGCCGCCCTTGGGATTCTGGGACGCCCCGAGCCGCGGCCTACTGCTACCCCTACTTCCCGTCGTCCATCTTGCCGTCGTCCATCTTGCCGTCGTCCATCTTGCCGTCGTCCATCTTGCCGTCGTCCATCTTGCCGTCGTCCATCTTGCCGTCGTCCATCTTGCCGTCGTCCATCTTGCCGTCGTTCATCTTGCCGTCGTCCATCTTGCCGTCGTCCATCCCCCCCTTCATGCCATCGCCCGACATCGAGTTCTCCATCTTCGTGTCCTGCGTCATCGACGGCGACGACGGGTTCTCCATCTTGTCGTTGGTGGAGTTCCCACAGGCCGCCAAACCAGCGGCGAAGACGACGGACAGGGCGGCTGCCAGAGCCGCGCGGCGAATACTCATTGCGTGATTCCTTCTGTTGATGGGCGCTCCGTTAGCGCCTTCACCCTCCTATTCGGCGCGAACAGCGCCACGGATCATCCAGCCATCAGTGACATACAACACACGACATCTGCTGATCCGCGACTGCGACTGCGACGAATCAGGAGTAGCACCACACGAAAGGAGCATCATGACAACCCTGGTCCTCATCGGATTCCTCGGTGGCCTCATCACGGGCATCTCCCCGTGCATCCTCCCCGTCCTCCCCGTCATCTTCATGGCGGGTGGCGCCGCTTCGGCGCGCCCCTCCCTTTCCTTCGCTGTTGCTCCGGGCACCGGCATCTCCCTCGGGGGGACTTCCGGCGCACAGGAAGACCACCGTGCGACACGGCCAGTGCCCCGCGCCCCCTCGAAATGGCGGCCCTACCAGGTCGTCGCGGGACTGGTCCTCAGCTTCACAGCATTCACGCTGCTCGGCTCGACACTGCTCACGGCGCTCCACCTGCCCCAGGACTTCATCCGGTGGGCCGGGGTGGTCCTGCTGGTCCTCATCGGTGTGGGCATGATCGTCCCACGGTTCATGCACGTCCTGGAGAAGCCCTTCGCCGTGTTCTCCAAGGCCGGTAGGCGCACGGGGACCAACGGCTTCGGCCTGGGCATCGTCCTCGGCGCCGCCTACGTGCCCTGCGCGGGACCCGTACTGGCGGCGGTGATCGTCGCCGGCTCCACCGGCCGCATCGGGGCCGACACCGTGGCCCTGGCGCTCTCCTTCGCCGCGGGCACAGCGATCCCCCTCCTGGCCTTCGCCCTAGCGGGGCGCCGCCTCACCGAGCGCGTCTCCGCGTTCAGCCGCCACCAGCGGCGCGTGCGCATCGCCGCGGGCGCCACCGTCCTGGCGTTGGCCGCCGGGATCGTCACCGACTTGCCCGCCGTTCTCCAAAGGGCGCTGCCCGACTACACGTCAGCGCTGCAGCGCAGCGCCGATCCGGGTCTGAGCAGGGGCGAAGGCCAGCGCTCAGCCTGCGTCGACGGCGCGACGACCCTGGCGGACTGCGGCGCGCTCCCCTCCTTGAAACCCACCGCGTGGCTCAACACGGACGGCGGGGCGGCCCCCCAGGGCAGTGGAGCGACCCTGGTCGACTTCTGGGCGTACTCGTGCATCAACTGCCAGCGCTCCATTCCCGGGATCGAAAGGCTTTACGAGGCGTACCACCCCTACGGGCTCCAAGTCATCGGCGTCCACTCCCCCGAGTACGCCTTCGAGAAGGAGACCGCGAACGTCCAATCCGGGGGCGACAAGCTGGGCATCACCTACCCGATCGCCGTCGACTCCGACCTGGAGACCTGGACGGATTTCGACAACCACTACTGGCCCGCCCAGTACCTGGCGGACGCGCACGGGCAACTGCGCTACACGCACTTCGGAGAGGGAGGCGAGGCGACCCTGGAGTCACTGATCCGCCGGCTCCTGGCCGACCAGGGCAACGCGCTGCCCGACCCGCTCTTCACCGACGACGGCGTCGAAGGAGTGGCCTTTCACCGCACGCCCGAGACCTACTTGGGCCACGAACGTGCAGCAAGCTTCGCGGGGACGGAGGCATACTCCGCCGGGACGCGCGACTACGCGGCCCCGGCCTCGTTAGGCGCGGACCGCTTCGCCCTGCAGGGACGGTGGACCATCGGCGCCCAGTCGATCAGCCCCGCCGACGACGAGGCGGAACTGCGCCTCATGTGGCGCGGACGCCGCGTGGACCTGGTGGTCTCGGGCGAGGGCGACCTCACCTGGGAGATGGACGGCCAGTCCCACACCCAGCATGTGAGCGGCACCCCGAACTCGATGACGCTGGTGAGCGGGGACACCGATTCCTCAGGGCTGCTCACCGTCACGGCCAGCAAGGGTTTGGCGCTCTACTCCTTCACCTTCGGGTGATGGCTTGGCCGCGGAGGAACAGGTGGCCTTCGCGGCGCCGCCCCGGCGGAGACCCCGCCCGGCGCCGGGCGTCCACCGGCACCGGGCGCCACGGCGTTCTATCATGAGCACCGTGAATGACACCGCCGAACGCGACCTGGGCCGCGAAGACCTGCAGTTGGTCGCCGAAGGGGACAACGGGCGTTCGCGAGGCTCTACGACGCCTGGGCGCCCACGCTCTTCGCGCTCATCAGCTGCGTCCTCAAGGACCGCGCCCAAGCAGAAGAGGTCCTGCAGGACACGTTCCTCCACGTGTGGAGGCGCGCCCCCTCCTACGACCCCGGCCGCGGCAGCGTCCGCGCCTGGCTCACCACCATCGCCCGCAGGCGGGCCATCGACCGGGTGCGCTCGGCCCAGGCGGCGCGCGACCGCGAACTCGCCTCGCCCCCGGACGTGGACTGGGACCAGACGGCGGAGGAGGCGGAGTCCCGCATCGCGGGCGGAGACGTCCGCCGCGCGCTCGGCTCCCTGGGGGAGCCGCACAAGACCGTCATCCTCCTGTCGTACTTCGGGGGACTGAGCCATTCGAGGATCGCCGACGCGACGGGACTG
>ERZ773246.1089-NODE-1089-length-10469-cov-2.04244_pt1 | contig 10469 bp, 6 predicted proteins | sample MGYA00580519_ERZ773246 | MGnify/ENA primary metagenome ERZ773246 (study PRJEB29015, sample SAMEA2738153) | human oral metagenome | biome: human oral; feature: human-associated habitat; material: saliva | place: China | collected 2246 ...
AACAACTGGGAGGACTTAACTTCCTCCGACAACAAAGACGGAAATCTTCTGAACAGGGCTACCCAGGGACTTTATCCTCCCGGCTCAACCTTTAAGCTTTTGATGGCTTTGGAGTATATTCGGGAGCATCCCGCGGATTGGCAGAGCTTTAGTTATACCTGCAAGGGTGAATATGTGGACCCGGAGAACTCCTCCTATGTGGTGCATTGTTATAACGGAGAGGTTCACGGAAAGGTAGATTTGGAGTCGGCCATTGCGGATTCCTGTAACTCCGCCTTTGCCAAGCTGGGAACGGAGATTGATCCAACTCGATTAAAGGCTTTAGCGGAAAGCTTCTACTATAATCAAAAAATAGACATCGGTTTGTCTGCCAATGCAGGACAATTCACATTAGCGGAGAATGCGGATGTTTGGGACAAGATGCAAACCGCTATCGGGCAGGGAGCCACTCTTTGCACTCCTCTGCAAAACCTTTGCATGGTTTCCGCCATTGCCAATGGTGGAAATCTGGTCTATCCAAGCCTCCTTTCTTCTGTACAGAATGCCAATGGCACAACGGTAAAGGAGTTCCCTTATGGGGAGAGTCATAGCCTGCTTTCCCAAGGGGAAAGTGATGCCTTAAAGCAGTTTATGAGAAAGGTAGTCACGGAGGGAACCGCCAGTGCTTTAGAGACGGATGCCTATAAGGTTTGCGGAAAAACCGGTTCCGCCCAGGTGAAGGTGGGAAATGAACTGAAGACTAATGCCTGGTTTGTAGGCTTTGCCCCCATGGAGGATCCGGAGATTGCGATATCCGTTATTGTAGAAGAAGGAGAAACCGGTGGAAAAACCGCGGCCCCTATTGCCAGAAAGGTGTTGGATCAATATTTTCATAAAGAAGGATAAAAGGGTATTCCTTCCATAGCTGTAAATTTTTTACAAGAAGAAAAGAGCAGTTATAGGAGAACGAAGGTCATTTAAGGAGTCAATAGTTAGAGGAGTAGTAAGATGAGAAGAATACTGTCCTATATGGAAAAGGTGAAGGGGAAAAGTATTTTGGCCCCCCTGTTTAAGTGTCTGGAAAGTATGTTTGAGCTCTTTGTTCCTTTAGTCATTGCCGGAATGATCGATCAGGGAATCCGTAAGGAGAATGTAGGGGTGATTTGGCATAGCCTTTTCCTGCTCTTAGTCTTAGCCTGCATTGGTTGCCTTACCGCTGTCATTGCCCAGTATTTTGCGGCAGAGGTAGCAATGGTGGTGGGAAAATCCTACCGTAGAGACTTGTTTCACAAAATTCTTTCTTTACCCTACAAAGATTACAATGCGCTTTCCGCATCTTCCTTGATTACCAGAATCGGTCCGGATATCTTTCAGATTGAATCTACGGTGAATATGGTGCTTAGGCTTTTAATGCGCTCTCCTTTTATTGTTGTGGGGGCTTGCATCATGGCCTTTCGAATCAGCCCCGGCCTATCGCTTTTGTTTTTTGTGGTATTGATTCTGCTATCCTTTGTGGTTTTCGGAATTATGGCTCTTACCATGCCCTTTTATAAAAAGATTCAAGTAAGTTTGGAAAACATTACCAGAAAATACAGAGAAAATATAATGGGTATCCGTGTGGTACGGGCCTTTTGTCAGGAAGAGAAGGAAGAAGAGGAATTCCGGGAAAAGAACCAAAATTATACCAAGGTGCAGATTGCAGTGGGAAAGATTTCCGCTTTGTTGAACCCCATGAGTATGCTGCTGATTCAGCTGGGGCTTATGGGCATTCTGTATTTTTCCTCAAAATTGGTCAATGACGGCAGGCTCTTTCAGGGAAATGTGGTGGCTCTGACTAACTATATGAGCCAGATTTTGGTGGAGCTTCTAAAGCTTGCCAATCTGATTATCCTGATGGTCAAGGCCTATGCCAGCATCAGCAGAATTGAAGAGGTAATGGAACGAAAGAGCGATGGGGAGTCTGAGTCCAAGGGTATTTCTACTAAGCCTTATGAAAAAGTAATCCAATCTAATCCGGCTCAAGACGGCAAGAAGCCGGGAATTCTTATGGATTATCTTTCCTTTTCCTATGACAGCGGAGAGGAAAGAGCTCTTTCCGATATCAGCTTTTCTCTAGAAGAGGGGGAGAGCTTAGGAATTATCGGCGGTACCGGATCCGGAAAATCCACTTTGGTTTCCCTGATTTGCGGATTTTATAGGGATTATGAGGGAGAAATTTTCCTCTGGGGAAGAAACTTAAGAGAGTATTCGGAACAAGAGCTTCGGGAAAGCATTGCCTATGTCCCTCAAAAGGCAGTACTTTTTTCCGGAACGCTTAAGGAAAATCTCCTTTGGAGAAAGAAGGATGCAAAGGATGAAGAGCTCTGGAAAGCCTTGGAAATTGCTCAGGGAAAGGAATTTGTAGAGGCAAAGGGGGAAGGTCTGGATTTATCCGTCAGTATAGAAGGTAAGAATTTTTCAGGGGGACAAAGACAAAGGCTTTCTATAGCCAGAGCCCTGGTGGGAGATTCCAGGCTTTTGATTTTGGATGATTCCTCCTCAGCTTTGGATATGTTGACGGAAAGAAAGCTGCGAAGCGCACTGGAGGAATATCAAGGAAAGAAAAGTCTTTTGGTGATTTCTCAAAGAGTGTCCAGTATCAGACATTTACCGAAGATTCTGGTTTTGGACCAAGGAAGGCTCATCGGTGTAGGAAGTCATCAGGAGCTTTTGGAGCATTGTTCGGTATATCAGGAAATCTGTGCTTCGCAGAAGCAGGGAAAGGAGGAGTAAGATGTCTAAGGAAAACAGAACTGCGGGAGAAGCCTTTCGGAAGCTCTTTCGCTTTATGAAACCTTATAAATTTGCTTTGCTCCTTTCCATTGTCTCAGCCTTTCTGTCCGTAGTATTTTCTCTTTTTTTGCCGATTCTTTTAGGAAAGGCCATCGATAAGATTTCCGGAAAGGGCACAGTGGATTTTCCCGGACTGGGACGGATTTTTAAGACTATGCTTTTGGTTCTTATATTGGCAGTGCTTTTTCAATGGTTGATGAACCAGGTGAATACCTATTTGACCTTTCATGTGATTGAAGATTTACGAGAGAAGGCTTTTTCCCATATTCAGGCTGTTCCCTTATCCTCCATCGATTCCAAGGAACCGGGGGAGATTTTAAGTCGTTTGACCACAGACATAGAACAGATTTCTCAGGGATTATTTGTTTTATTGAATCAGTTCTTACAGGCCGTGTTCAGTATTCTGGAAACTGCCTTTTTTCTCTTCCTTTTAGAATGGAGGATTGCTTTAATTCTTTTGGCTCTCACGCCTTTGTCCTTTTTTATTGCAAAGTTTATTTCCAAACGCTCTTACCTGTATTTTCAAAACCAGTCCAAGAGTAGAGGTGAGATAGCCGCCTTCAGCACAGAGGCTATCGGAAATGTGAAGCTTCTGAAAGCTTTTATGCAGGAAGCCCCCAAAGAGTCCTTGTATCAGGAGAAAAATGAGAGACTTTCCCGATACAGTATGCAAGCAAACTTTTACAGCTCTTTGGTTAACCCATTTACCCGTTTTTTAAATGCCCTAGGCTATGCTTTAGTGGGGGGAATCGGGGCTCTGTTTTGCCTGAGAGGAACTTTAAGCATCGGTCAGTTATCCTCTTTATTGGCTTATGCCACCCAGTATGCCAAGCCCTTTAACGACATTACTTCCGTAATTACGGAAATTCAAAATGCATTAGCTGCCGCATCTCGTGTCTTTGACTTTCTGGAAGAAGCGGAAATGCAGCCAAAGGCGGAGGAAAGGGAACTTCCGAAGCCGGTGGAAGGATGTTTGGAGCTTTCAGGATTGTATTTCTCCTATACCAAGGAGCAAAAGTTGATTCAGGATTTGAGCCTTTCCGTACAAGCCGGACAGAATATTGCCATTGTTGGCCCTACAGGATGCGGAAAAACAACCTTAATCAATCTTTTGATGCGTTTTTATGAGCCGAATCAGGGCGGGATTTCCATTGACGGAATTTCCTATGAAAAGCTATCCGACCATGGCCTTCGTTCTGCCTATGGCATGGTTCTTCAGGACAGCTGGCTAAAATCCGATACGGTTTTGGAAAACATTCGTTACGGATCTCCGGAGAAGAGTATAGAAGAGGTTATTGAAGCCGCTAAACGTGCCGGCTGTCATCATTTTATTATGCAGCTTCCAAAGGGCTATGATACGCTTCTTCCGGAGGATGGCGGAAATCTTTCCCAGGGACAGAAGCAGCTTCTTTGTATCGCCAGAGTGATGCTAAGAGATCCGGCCATTTTGATTTTGGATGAGGCCACCAGCTCCATTGATACCAGAACGGAAGAAAAAGTACAAAAAGCCTTCCAGGAAATGCTGAAGGGCAGAACCGCCTTTATCGTGGCACATCGCCTTTCTACGATTCAGAATGCGGATTGCATCCTGGTGATGAAGGATGGAAATGTGATTGAAAAGGGAAGTCATGAGGAGCTTTTAGGACAAAAGGGCTTCTATAAGAATCTTTATGAAAGCCAATTTCAAGGAGCAGAGAATTGAATTTTGCAGAAGAACAGAAAAGGGTAATTTACCGGCGCTTGACAAGCTGTTAAATTCTTCTTAAACTTGCAAAGTTTAGAAAAATTACAAGATTAACGGAAAAGTATATTGCAGGATAAGGATTCCGTAAAAGTCGTAAGACACTAATCAGTATATGGTTCTGTAAGAGTCGTAAGACACTAATCAGTATGTGATTCCGTCAGGATAGCTCATGATAAGGAGGGAGATTTAGTGCAAGAGGAAAAAGTCATGCAGGAGGATAAACTGCAGGTATTGAAAATATTGTCTAAATCCATTAGGGAATTTAAAAAAGACTCCATTCTTTGTCCCCTTTTGGTTACCGGAGAAGTCATATTGGAATGTATGATTCCTTTTTTCACTGCCCAATTAGTGAATAGAATGAAGGAAAATGCCTCCATGCAGATGATTCTGCATTATGGATTGATTCTTGTGGTGATGGCCATACTTTCCCTTCTTTTTGGACTTTGGGCGGGAAATTATGCCGCTTCCGCTTCCACCGGTTTTGCTCGGAATATTCGAAGAGATATGTTCCAAAGAATTCAGGGCTTTTCCTTTGAAAATATCGATCGTTTTGAAAGTTCTTCCCTGGTAACAAGACTGACCACGGATATCAGCAATGTACAGATGGCCTATATGATGCTGGTGCGTACCGCATTCCGAGGCCCATTGATGATTGTTTTTTCCTTTACGGCAGCATTTTTGATAGGCGGGAGAATGGCCATTATTTTCTGCTTTGTGATTCCTATTTTGGCCATTGGGTTGATCCTTATCACCAAAAAGGCTATGGGTATTTTTAACGAGATCTTTAAGCGCTATGATGCCCTAAATGAGTCTGTGGAAGAAAATATTCAGGGCATGCGGGTAGTAAAAACCTATGTTCGGGAAGATTATGAGAAAGAAAAGTTTAATAGGGCGGAGTCTTTGGCCCTGGACTTTATTTCTGCGGAAAAGCTGATTGCCCTGGCCAACCCCTTGATGCAGTTCTGCCTTTTTGTGGTTGTGCTTTTTGTCTTGAGCTTCGGTTCTTATTTAGTGGTTAGTACAAGCGGTTCTGCTTTAGATGTAGGACAGCTTTCCGCCCTTTTGACCTATAGCTATCAGATTCTTTCCAGTCTGATGCTGGTGGCCATGGTCTTCGTGATGGTGGTGATTTCCGCAGCTTCTTCTCGAAGAATTGCTGAAGTTTTAACGGAAGACAGTACCATGAAGAATCCTGAAAATGGTATTAAGGAAGTAAAGGACGGTACTATTGATTTTAATCATGTATTCTTTAAATATTCCAAGGATGCGAAAAAGAATGTTTTAACAGATATCTCCCTTCATATTCCCTCCGGACAAACCGTGGGAATTTTGGGAGGAACAGGTTCCGCCAAGTCTTCTCTAACCCAGTTGATTTCCCGTCTTTATGATGTGACGGAGGGAGAAGTACTGGTTGGCGGTGAGGATGTTCGAAAGTATGATATTCAAGCATTAAGAGATCAGGTAGCAGTTGTTTTGCAGAAGAATATTCTCTTCTCCGGAACAGTGGCGGAGAATCTTCGTTGGGGAAATCCCAATGCTAGCCAGGCTGAGCTGGAAGAGGCCTGCAGGCTTTCCCAGGCGGCGGAATTTATCGAGAGAATGAAGGAAGGCTACGAAAGTCATGTAGAACAGGGGGGAAGCAATTTCTCCGGAGGACAGAAGCAAAGACTTTGTATTGCCAGAGCCTTGCTGAAGAAACCCAAGATTTTGATTCTGGATGACTCCACTTCGGCGGTAGATACCAAAACCGATGCCTTTATTCGAAAGGGCTTTAAAGAATTTATTCCTGATACCACGAAAATCATTATTGCCCAAAGAGTTTCTTCTGTAATGGATGCGGACCAGATTCTGATTATGGATAAGGGAGAAATTATTGCCAGAGGTACCCATGAGGAACTGATGGAGAATTCTCCGATTTACAGAGAAACCTATGAGTCCCAGAACAGAAAGGAGGTAGAGGATGGAGAATAAGGGAAGACCGAAGAATTTTATGAAGACCTTAGGCAGAATCATAAAGGACTTATTTTCCTTTTATCCAACACTTCTGCCTATTACTCTTTTGTTTATTGTAATTAATGCGGTTGTAACCTCTATCCCGGCGATTTTTCAGCAAAAGATTATCAGTTTGATTGAAACGGTTTATAAGGAAGGAAATTGGAACGCGGTATCCTCTGATATTTTAAGACTGGTTGGGATTTTACTGGTGTTTTACACCATTTCCCTGATTTGTGCCTATTGCTACAACATGAATATGGCCACCATTACCCAGGGCTCCTTAAAACAGTATCGTCTGAAACTGTTTAATCATATGCAGGATCTGCCCATTGCATTTTTCGACCAAAACAAAACCGGGGATATCATGAGTCATTATACCAATGACATTGATGCCATGAGGCAGTTTATCTCTATCTGTATTCCTCAGGCTATTTCATCCTTGATTACGGTGATTACGGTAGTTACCATTATGCTGTATTACTCCCTTTGGCTAAGCCTCCTGGTTGTGCTTGGATCCTTCTTTATGCTTCGGATTGTGAAGGTAATCGGAGGAAAGTCCAGCCATTACTTTGTAAGACAGCAGGAAGAGCTGGCCCGTTCCGAAGGCTTTATTCAGGAAATGATGAATGGACAGAAGGTGGTTAAGGTCTTTAACCATGAAGAGAAGAGTATTCAGGACTTTGACCGCTATAATGATGAATTGTTCCGGGTTTCTAATGAAGCCAACCGTTACTCCAATGTGATTATGCCCATCCTAAACAATATCGGAAACATCCTTTATGTTTTAGTTGCCATTGTTGGAGGTGCGCTTTTGGCCTTCCATGTGCCCAATATTTCCATTTCCGGATTAGGCTTAAGCATTGCTATTGTGATTCCCTTCCTGAATATGACCAAGCAGTTTGCCGGTGTGGTGGGACAGATTTCTTCGGAAGTTAATGCCGTGGTTATGGGAGTTGCCGGTGCGAACAGAGTTTATCAGATGATTGATGAAGAGGTGGAAGAGGACGAAGGAAAGGTTTGCCTTGTGAACTGTTCCCACGAGGGAAACCGTCTGGTAGAAAGCAAGAAGAGAACAGAGCTCTGGGCTTGGAAGAGCATTTTACCGGATGGAAGCATTTCCCTGAAAGAACTGAAAGGGGACATGGAGCTTAAGGGAGTGGATTTTTCCTATGATGGAAAGCGTCAGATTCTAAAGAATATTGATGTTTTTGCAAGACCGGGAGAAAAAGTAGCCTTTGTAGGAGCCACCGGTGCGGGAAAAACCACCATTACCAACCTTTTGAATCGTTTCTATGATATCCAAAGGGGAGAAATTATCTACGACGGCATCAATATTCGGGATATTGCCATTTCCGATTTAAGAAGATCCATTGCGGTGATTTTGCAGGATACCGTGCTCTTTACCGGAACCGTAATGGAAAACATTCGTTACGGAAAGCTGGATGCGACAGATGAAGAATGTATTGCTGCGGCAAAGCTTGCGGGAGCGGATGATTTCATTACAAGACTGCCTAAGGGCTATGATACGGAGCTGAGTGCTAACGGAGGCAACCTGTCCCAGGGACAGAGACAGCTTTTATCCATTGCCAGAGCAGCGGTAAACGATCCTCCCGTTTTAATTATGGATGAAGCTACCAGCTCCATTGATACCAGAACGGAGGCTATAGTACAGAAGGGTATGGATGCTTTGATGGCGGGAAGAACCGTTTTTGTGATTGCTCACAGACTTTCTACCGTACAAAACTCAGATGTCATCATGGTTTTGGAGCAGGGTGAAATTATAGAGCGAGGCAGTCATAAGGAACTGATTGCCGCGAAGGGAAAGTACTATCAGCTTTATACCGGAGCCTTTGAGCTAGAATAAGCTTGTAGTTACTCCTGCTTAGAAGCGGAATAAGCTTACAGTTTTCCGGCTTGGAACCGGAATAAGCTTGTATTTCACTCTTGCCATGAAGAAAGAAGCTGTGCTATACTGCGGGAGATGCCACAATAGCACAGTCGGTAGTGCATCTGATTCGTAATCAGAAGGTCACCAGTTCAAGTCTGGTTTGTGGCCTCTCTTTAGCGGGGAAGCAGAGTAGGCTTCCCTGCTTTTTTATTCATAACGAGTATCGCTCGCAAAGCGTGCGATATCTCGTTTCATTGGTGATTTTTTTTTGAGTAAAACGGTCGATAGATAAAATAGGGAGTTGAAAAAGATATGGAAGTGCAGGGAAAGGAAGAAAAGAAAACAAGCATGGAGCCGGAGCCTTCTGAAGCAAAGGAAAAGCAGAACTTGGCGGATAAGAATGGTTCACCGGAAGGGGAGAAGAGAAAGGAACAAAAGAGAGTCCTTATCATTCTTCTTCTTGTATGTCTGATGGCAGCTTTATCTTTTTTTCTTCCAAAGGCTTTTGCTAAAAAGGATGCCAGAAAGGTACAGATTTTAAAAAACGGAATTGTTCTGATTGAAAAAAATCTCTCGGAAAACAGCAAAATTTTGATTATGGATAACGAGGCCAGAGAAGTGGACTTTAAGGAAAATCTGGCATCCCTTTCCGAAGATGAGATAAATCCTGCAAAACATGAGGTGAACTTTATAGAAATTAAGGATGGAAAGGTGCTTTGTACCGAATCTAACTGTAATAATCAAATCTGTGTACGGACCCCTGCCATCAGTGAGGAAAATCCGGACCTACCTATTGTTTGTCTGCCCCATGGCCTAATCATTCAAATTATTACAAAATCCTAACATTTCCCCGGATTAGCTTACAAATCTCATTTCGAACTTGCGAAAAGAGAAGCTATGCTTTATCATGCAGAGGTATCGTTTTATTAAAAAAGGAAAAGAAAATGAAGAAGAATTGGAAAATTTTAGTAGTGAACTCTATTTGTCTGATTTCTCTTTTTTCTGCCATCCCGGCTTATGCAGGTCGTTGGCAGAAGGGAAACGGCAAGAACAGCAATAAATGGTGGTACAATCATCAGGATGGAACCTATCCAAAGGCTACCTGGGCTTGGATTGACGGTAACGGAGACGGCATTGCGGAATGCTATTATTTTGATGCTAACGGATGGTTAAAGTCCAACACCACGGTGGAGGGCTATAAGGTAGATACTACCGGTGCCTGGCTTAAGAATGGTGTTGTGCAGGTGAAGGCTATCGGAGAAGCGGGAGTCTATACCAACGGCAAGAGTGAATCCAGCTCCGGAACCATTGATGTGATGGGTTCTGATTTGGATTTAGGAACTGCAGTTTCCGATCAGGAAAACCAGAAGCCTTCTGTGGAGAAGAAGAGCTCCGGGATCAAGAAGTCCGGTGAAAAGGAAGAAAAGAAGAGTGGGCAGGATGTTCTGGATGTTTCCGGATCTTATTCCGGACCTGTAGTGGAAGGGGACAGCAACCTTGCAACGGAAAAACCGGCTAAGAATAAGGCTGAGAATTTCAGCGGAAATGTTGGAAACAGTGCACAGGATTTAAAGAAGTCCGAGGCAACAGAGTTAATCAGCTATGCCCGTTCCTTCATTGCAGTACTTCCCTATAAGGTGGCAGGAACTTCTCTTAGTACCGGTGCGGATTGTTCCGGATTTACCCAGGAGGTATTTAAGAAATTCGGTATTTCCATCCCCAGAGATTCCCGTTCCCAGTATGCTTCTGCCCAGAAGATTTCAGCGGAGGAGTTACAGCCCGGTGATTTAGTATTTTACGGTTCCTCCCCAAGTACCATTTATCATGTGGGCATTTATTCCGGAAACGGAACCATTATCCACTGTACAAGAACCGGTGACTTTGTTCGAGAGCACGATGTTTTCTACAAGAAGCCATACGGATACGGAAGATACACAAAATAATTTTCTTTTCTTCAATTCTATAGATAAAAAAATCAGCAAAAAGATCGATAGATTCGGCTCATACGGATTTATCGGTCTTTTTTCATGT
>ERZ773246.1091-NODE-1091-length-10461-cov-3.21574_pt1 | contig 10461 bp, 10 predicted proteins | sample MGYA00580519_ERZ773246 | MGnify/ENA primary metagenome ERZ773246 (study PRJEB29015, sample SAMEA2738153) | human oral metagenome | biome: human oral; feature: human-associated habitat; material: saliva | place: China | collected 2246 ...
TCGAGCAATATCAACCCTTGGTCTTTCGGGAGGCTCTGCGTTGGCACGTAGGCGAAGAACACATGGCCGATGTTTTGCAAGAAGGGAATTTGGGACTCATTGAAGCCGTTGAGCGGTATGACTATAAGTTGGGCGTAGCCTTTTCCGTCTATGCCGTTCACCGTATTCGTGGGGAAATTGTCGATTGGTTGAAAAAAGAAGGTAAGTCCGCCAATGTGTCCATAGATGAACCGGATGAAAACGGGTTGACCCTGGGCGATATGCTGTCTGATAACAGTGAGGATTTGGGCGATTGTACGAATAGACAGTTACTTTTAGAACAGGTGGTCACCTTTATGGCCCGTCTTCCCGAGAAGGAACAGTTCATTATGGAAGCCGTTTACTTGAAGGACAGACAACCCAAGACGGTGGCTGCCGATTTGGACGTGAGCCTTCCTTATGTGTATCGTTTGCAAAAGAGAGGTGTGCGGCGTATTCGAGGCATGTTCGGCCGATGGATGAAGAAAAATAAATAATTTCAGACAAATAAGGGTGAAAAACAAAGGAATACACAGAAAAATAGTGATATTTCCTCTGTTTTACGGTATAATCGGAGTAATACTTTGACCCTTTTAGACGGATTCTATATGCATCCGAAAGGGGGGATGTCGTATGAAGCAAGCCGACCGGGACAAGGCGGAGCGAGTTCGTTCGGCCAAGGTCTGGTTAGACAAGGCGGAAGAATCATTTCGTAGCAGTTCGGACGTACAAGGGGAATTAAGTCTTCTCTTGGCTGAAGCGGAAATGAAAAATTTGCGTAAAAACCACGGCGCAGGGAAAAATCTCATGCGTTACGGAGCCGTAGCGACGGCCCTTGTTATCGCATTGCTTTGGCTGGCTTTGGGGCAAGCCATACGACACGGGGAGACTCGGGCTACCTATACGGCACCGCCCTCGGAAGTAGGTACGGAGTGGGTGAAAGCCGAGCCGCTCCGCTACGAAGCGCCGCCACGACAAGAAGCGGCAGTACAGGTGCCGGCACAGACCGTCGAAGCCGTACAGACATATACTGAAGGGGATACACAAGTAAGTGTGCATACAACTCAGCCGGAAACGGTAAGTACCCCGGCCGCAAGTCAGGTCATGACTTCGGCACAGGTTCAAGAGACCGTACAAGCAGCACGACACAGTCTGCGAAGTACCGAATCAATACAAAAATAACGGAGGATTTTGCATGAAGACGCAGAACAAGAAACTTTTGGCTATTATGGCAGTGAGTGCCATTATGACCTGCCCTGTATGGGCAGCCGATACGACAGTAGGCACTACGGGCGTAACGACATCGGGTACTACGGGCTTGACCGGTTACGAATCGGCAGAGGAACTGGCCGCTATTCAACGTGGTGAACAACCGGTTACCTTGCATTCGACTCAAGCCGAACCGACGGCGACCGAAGCAACTTCTACAACTGCGACGGCATCGACGACGACGGCTTCGAACGGTGCTACGGGTTATGAACCTGCTGAAGAACCGCAAGCGACGGATCAGGCAGTTGCAGCTTCTGTTGCAGCACCGGAACGACAGGCAGCTCCCGTGCCTGCCGATGTGGTAGAAAGCGGTAGCATTCCTTATGTAGGCGGTCTTGGCGATGTGCAGGTGGATACCTCGATTCCGGGTTATCCCATTGCCGCCGTTTCGCAAGATGAAGAAGCCGCTTTGCCGTATTCTCACGCCTTGACGGATGACCAGGCTCAGGCTGTTGCCGGCAAAGTTGTTACGACTGTTACCATAGGTCCCTTGCCTGAACCGGCATTGGCTCAAAAGTTCCTGCCCCGTCTTGCCATGCGCTCCGGTGATGCTATAGAAGCAAACTACGTACGCCACGATTTGAACGTATTGGGATCGTCGGGACTCTTTGCTTCCGTAAAACCCGTGTTCACGCCTGTACCTGAAGGGGTAGCTCTTAATTACGAAGTGGAAATGAATCCCGTTTTAAAGGGCATCGAATTTACGGGCAACGATTCCATTAAGTCTGAAGACCTCGAAAAGATGCTCCATATCCAACGGGTACGGTTCTTAATTCGACGATTGTGAGCAAGGATATTTTCGAACTGAACCGCTACTATGCAAATCAGGGGTATATCCTCAGCCACGTTACGGCTGTCAATATGGATGAAAACGGTATCTTACATATCGGCATTACTGAAGGTCATGTGGAACGCATCGACATTAAGGGCAACAAGAAGACGAAAGATCGCGTTATTCGTCGCGAACTTCGTTTTAAACAGGGCGATGTATTTAATCGTAATCTGGCCAGCCGCAGTATTGAACGAATTTACAATACGGGTTACTTCGAAGACGTCAATGTCCGTCTCTTCCAGGGTGAAAAGAATGCTAACGACGTTATTATGGAAATTGACGTGGCCGAACAAAAGACCGGTTCCGTTACGGTCGGTGCCGGCTATTCTCAGTCCGACGGCTTGGTAGGGATTTTGGGCTTAAGCGAAACGAACCTCCGCGGTACGGGCGACAAGGTGGCTCTGAACTGGGAATTCGGCGGTAAAACTCATTCCAATAAAAACTATACCTTCTCGTATACACATCCTTGGCTTAATAGCCACGGCGACTCTATCGGCATGAGTATTTATGACAGAGAAGCGGAATATGACGATTATGACGGTAAGGGCAACACCGTATCGGAATATCGTAAGAAAACGACGGGCGGCAATGTGACGTACGGTCGTGTTCGCAGTGAATATGTAAGCGATTATGTAACATTGGAAACGAAGAAGACCAAGTATTTAAGCCATGAAGGCGGTCCCAACAACTACGATTCCTGGAGACATAATCCTGCTTCCTTGCCCGTATTCCGTGACTATATTGACAATAACTTCGGTACGACGAACAGCGTAACGTGGTCCCATGTTTTCGATAACCGTGACAATATTTACGATCCCATGCACGGCAAACGCTTGTCCTTTACAGGCACTTGGGCCGGTCACGGTTTGGGCGGTGACTTCGATTACTACAAGTTTATTATCGAAAACAGACTGTATTATAAAGTCGGCGTAAAACACGTCATTGCCGTTCGACTCATGGGTGGTATCGCTACAGGCGACATGCCGTACAATGACCTCTTTACCTTGGGCGGTGCCGATACGCTTCGCGGTTATGAAGATGATGAATTCCGCGGCAACAAGATGTATGCGGCTACGGTTGAATATCGGTTCCCCATTGCCAAGAAGGTACAGGGCGTGCTCTTTACCGATATGGGGGCGGCCTGGGGCGGTACCGGTAAGATTCCCTGGTACCAGGAAAGCAGAGGCCTTCATTATTCCGTCGGTGCGGGCTTGCGCGTAACGACTCCTATCGGACCTATCCGTCTCGACTACGGTGTAGGTAAGGACGGCGGCAAGTTCCACTTCAGCTTCGGCGGTAAATTCTAGTCAACCCGCGGGGGAGACAGATGAGAAAAAAAATACTCGCAGGAGTCGTCGTATCGGCCCTATGTTGGTCCGGTGCGGCGGCTGCCTCGATTCACGATGTAGACGTACGTCTTGCGTCTTCCGGTGCACCTGTACCGCCTTTGGCGGCTAAGCGAATTTCCGCCAGCATCGAAACGGTAGGCCGCAGAGTTTTACTGGATAGAGATGACGGTGAAGTCAGTCGGAATGCGGATACGTACAACCGTATGATGAATGACATTATGGATCGCGTCCTCATCGGCTATACGGTAGAGAACCTGACCCTTCGGCCGGGTGAACGAACGGAAGTAGACGTTGTCGTACGACCTTGGGGAAATACGATAGAAGCCGTTTCATTGAATCTCGACTTCGGAGCCTTGTCGCCTTTAGCTGAAAACATGGCTAAAGAGGATGTGCAGGGAGCTCAAAATTTGGTGGAAAATGTTCTCGTCGGACTTCCGGAAGATGCTCTCGATTGGGCCGGCGGAGCCGTAAAGGACGTGCTTGAAAGCGAATTGGAACGGCAGATTCCCGAGTTTTATCCCCACGTGATTATTACGCCCGGAAAGACGGCGAAGGTAGACGTATACTTTTTGCCGAAACTTCCCGTTGTGCGTAATGTAAACGTAAAGGTAGAGACGGAAAACATTCCTCGAGTCGTTTTTTACGATACACGAAAGCATATGGAAACGCGCTACGCAGGCCTTCAAGGCCTGCCTGTTGCGTTTATTCGGCGTCATGAAAAAGACATACAGGAAGATGTGAGCCGCACCGTTTCCGAGCAATGGGTTGTAGAAAAGTACAAATTGCGAGTAGAGCCGCAATTAACAGTAGGCGAGAATTTGGATATTCGCTTGAAATCCCTTACCGATTTTTACGATATTCAGGCTTCGGCGTACATCGATATGCGTCGTGACGGCGACAAGCGCCGCGGTAAGAAGGACGAAGATACGGTTGCAAAAGTTCATATCGGCAGAAAGTTCGGCTCAGGACATGAGCTTTTCGGTGAAGTCGAATTCAAGCCGTCTACGTTGAAATGGAATCTGATTCCCGGCTATTTCTATCGCTTTTCGGACAAGACATCCCTGGGTTATCAGTTTGAGACTGAAGACAAGAGTCACCACCTGTGGCTGAAGCAAAAGCTGGCAGGTCGGTGGAGTTTGCGCTTTGATTGGGATATATCGAATCGTGATGAAGAATTGGGAATTAACTATAGACTACACGACTATGTAGGCTTAGAATATATTGTGTCGGAACACGACCAGTGGCTCCGAGTTATAGGTTATTTGTAAAGGAGTAATTTGACTATGATGGCAGAAATGGGTAAGAAAAAGAATGTAAAGATTTTCTCGGCTGCAGTAGCCGTAATTTTTGTCCTCTCCGTAGCGGCTATGGCTGTTATGCAGACGGGCAACCCGGTCAGTGCCGCACCGTCCAGTAATATCGGTGTTGTCGACACGAGCAAGGTATTTGCACCGGATAATGAAGCAATTGTAAACGCACAGAAAGAATTACAAACGGCTTCCCAGGATATGCAGAAGCAGTTTGAAGAACAGTCCGCCAATATGTCGGACGAAGAAAAAGCTCAACTCTTCCAAAAGATGCAAGGCGAAATGTCCGATAAGCAGGAAGCTATTCAAAAGGGCTTGAAAGACAAATTGGAAACAGCTGTAGGCAGCGTCGCTTCGACTAAGGGCTTGAGCCTTGTTGTCGATAAGAGCGTAGTCCTCTACGGCGGTCAGGACATTACGGACCAGGTAGCTAAACAATTATCCTCCAAGTAACGTCGATGGATAAAAATAAGCGCAACGTGGCGGCAGGCGGAGCCATTGTCCTTTTAGTGTTGTGCCTTTTGGCGGGTATCTATGCTTGGAAACACAAGACACCTGATGAACCGGCGACACAGGGACCTGTCTATGCCTATGCCGATACGGAGCATATTATGATGAGCCATCCCGATTACGCCGTCTATCACCGGTTGGAGCTGGAGTATAATGCCATGGTAGCACAGTACCAGTTCGAACAATGGCATTACATGCAACAAGCCGGAAAAGACGGACAAGTTCTGCAAAAGGCTCAATCTATGAGTATCATGGGTGCAGCCGCGGCCGAAGAAGAATTGAAGGCCAAGGCGGCATTGAAAGAGGCGGACTTAAACAGTGCGTTACAGCAAAAGTACGAGTCATTGCTAAAGGAAAAAGAGCAGCGTCTCCCGTCTCTAAACGATGCGGATCGGTTGAAGGCCGTCAATCTACAGCTTCAACTGAATACACTGGCTATGACGAAGGAACAAAGAGAAACGGCCAGAAATGAATTGATTGCCCTGCTTCGCAAAAACGGCGGCACCGATTCGGAACGGGCTGTTGCGGAAGCGGAAGCCGAAATGGCTCCTTATAAAGAAAAGGCGAAAAAAGAGTTACAAGACTATGTAGAGGCCCAACGGGCAGAGTTGCAAAGTCGTCAGGATGCGAACGATAACTTGTTAAAGACCCAATTGGCAGGACTTCAAAATACGCCGGATCCGGCGATTTGGAATGATGAATGGAAGTCCAAGCTGGATGCGAAAAAGCAGGAAATGGATGACGCAAAGTCGAAAATTATGGATGATATTCGCGATTGTGCCGCACGAGTGGCACAAGAGCAGGGAATTGACATGATTTTCAGCGATTATGTAGGCATCGGTACGGCAGAAGACGTGACTGATGATATTATTGCCAAGCTGGCATAACAGGGAGGCCCGAAGAATGAAAGGTGCAAAGAAAAAACTTACGGCCCTGATTCTTACCGTTTTGACGGCAGGGATTTTGGCAGGTTGCGGCAGTGCCGACAAAGTCGGTGTTGTCGATACACAGAGAGTGCAAAAAGAAGCACCCTTGGCTAAGCAGTATGTAGAAAAACACGAACAGAAGGTTCAGGAAATTAATAAGAAGTTGGCAGAAGAAAAACTGTCCATGAGTGATGAAGACTTCCAAAAGGAACAGCAGAAACAAAAGCAGGAGTTGGATATTTACAGTGCCGGCCTGCAACGCCAATTTAAATCCGATTTGGATCAGAAGTTGGCGGAAATTGCCAAGAATAAGGAAGTCGGCATTATTGTCGATAAAAGAGCCGTACCTAACGGCGGTATCGACGTGACGGACGAAGTAATTGCGAAATTACAATAAAGAGGTGTGTTAGTGTGAAAAAGACGGTAAAAGAGTTGGCACAATTTTTAGGCGGCACGGTCATAGGCGATGAAAATCGGGAGATTTCCGATGTCAAGGGACTGGCCGAAGCCGGGAGCGACGACATTTCTTTTGCCGTCGAACCGTATACGGAATACTTGCCTCAGGTTCATGCCGGTGCGGTTATTACGGAGAAAGAATATCCGGCAGGAAATAACACCCTCGTTCTTGTGGAAAATCCTCGCCTGGCTTTTTCCAAACTGTTGGAACTCTTTCATCCCAGGCAGAGTGTGCAAAAGGGCATTCATTCTACGGCTGTTGTCGATGAGAGTGCAAAAATCGGCGAAAATACAGCCGTTATGGCTTATGCGGTTATCGGTAAAAATGTACGTATCGGTGCAGGCAGTGTTGTTTATCCCTATGTTTTTATCGGGGATAATGTGACTGTCGGTGCCAATGCGGCTATTTATCCCGGTGCCGTGATTATGGAAAACACGGTTATGGGTGACAATGCGGTTATTCGGGCCCATGCGGTCATCGGCGGTGAAGGTTTCGGCTTTGCCACCAAAGACGGCAAGCACACGCGCATTCCCCAAATCGGCAATGTTACTATCGGTGATGACGTGGAAATCGGCGCCTGCACGACTATTGATAACGGTACCTTGGGCAGCACGAAGGTCGGCCGAGGTACGAAAATAGATAACCTCGTGCATTTGGGACATAATGTGGAAATCGGTGAAGACTGCTTCGTCATTGCTCAGACAGGTATTGCCGGCAGTACGAAGGTGGGGAATCACGTTATCTTTGCCGGTCAGACCGGTTGTACGGGACATATTACCATCGGGGATAACGTTACCTTTGCCGGTAAGTCCGGCATTGTAGGCAATGTGGCCAGCAACACGGTAAATGCCGGCTTCCCGGCACGTCCTCACATTGAATGGAGCCGTACACAGGTATATATTAAAAAACTCCCCGATTTGGCAAAGACCGTCAAAGCTTTGGAAAAACGGATTGCCGAATTGGAAGAAAAAAAGTAAGAGGTTTGTATGTACCGATTCATGAAAATCCTCAGCTTCCTCGTCTGTCATCTGCCTGTCAGTTGGCAACAGGCTTTAGGACGAGGAATGGGCGTCTTTTTCTGGACCTTTGTGCCGAAGCGGCGCAAGGTGTTGGCACAAAAACAAATATTGGATTGTAAACTCACCGATTCACCGGCAGAGGCCATGGCTATTGCCAAATCGAGCAGCCTGCGATTCGGGCCTATGATTATCGAAGTCTTGACCTATCCGAATTTGGTAAAAAAAGGTTTTTTTGAAAAATTTACCGTTACGGGCAAAGAATATTTGGACCGATTGAAAGAAAGCGGTGAAGGTGCCGTTATTATGGCATCTCATGCAGGTAACTGGGAACTTCTCGGTGCCTGGATGGCCATGAGTGATTATCCGGTCATTTCCGTAGCTCAGCAACAAAGTAGCGGATCCGATGAATTTATTAACGAATACCGGACGATGCTGAAGCAGCACGTAACCTATAAAACAGGCATTCGAGACATGCTTCGCTTTCTGGGAGAAGGTAAATACATCGGCCTTCTCATGGACCAGGACCCGGGCTATACGGGTCTTAAAGTAAAACTCTTCGGCAGAGACACGTTGACAGCCGACGGACCGGCCAAGATGGCGGCTATGAAGAACTACGGCATTTACCCCATATTCATTCACGAAGACCGCCCTTACCACCACCACATTGAAATACAGGCTCCCCTTCACGTCTTTGAAGAAGGAGAAACCCTTTCGAAAGAAGAAAAGAAACAGCGTATTTATGAAGTAACACAGAAACTCAACGATATTTTAGAAGCTCATATTCGTAAATATCCGAGTGACTGGTTCTGGTTACATAATCGCTGGAAATGGACGAACCGCCTGGCGGAAAAAGAAAAGGCGGAAGGAAACAAATAGAAAACAAAGGCACCGAGAGGCTAAAAGATCCTCTGCGGTGCCTTTGTTTTATCATAATGGATGCAAAAAACGGAGTCTCTCAAACGAGAGACTCCGTTTATCGGTATAAATTACTGGTTGTTTTCTACGATGCAAGCCGTGCCTTGGCCGCCGCCGATGCACAGTGTTGCCAAGCCGTATTTTGCCTTCTTTTCTTTGAGGCCGTAGAGCAAGGTAACGAGGATACGAGCGCCGGATGCTCCGATAGGATGACCGAGGGCAATAGCACCGCCGTGGATGTTGACCTTCGACATATCGAAGCCCAATTCCTTGCAGCAGTATGCAGCTTGTGCAGCAAATGCTTCGTTTGCTTCAACGAGGTCCATGTCTGCACCTGTGAGGCCTGCTTTTTCCAGAGCTTTACGAGACGAGGGAACGGGGCCTGTACCCATGATAGCGGGATCAACGCCTGCAGATGCATAGCTTTTAATCGTAGCGAGCGGTTTGATACCCAATTCTTTAGCTTTGTCAGCAGACATAACAACGAATGCTGCCGCACCGTCGTTAATACCTGAAGCATTGCCGGCCGTGACCGTGCCGCCGTCGCGTTTGAAAGCGGGTTTTAATTTGCCCAGATCTTCAGCCGTAACGCCTTCACGCGGGAATTCATCCGTGTCGACAACGATATCGCCCTTTTTGCCGTGAATAACGACAGGAACGATTTGGTCTTTGAATGTGCCGGATTTAATAGCTTCAACAGCTTTAGCCTGAGAAGATGCAGCCAATTCGTCCTGAACTTCGCGAGTAACGCCGAATTTTTCAGCAATGTTTTCAGCCGTAATACCCATGTGGTAGTTATTGAATGCATCCCATAAGCCGTCTTTGATCATTTCATCAACGAGTTTGCCGTCGCCCATACGATAGCCCCAACGAGCTTTTTGTACGAGATAGGGTGCCTGAGACATGTTTTCCATGCCGCCTGCAACGATAACGTCGGCATCGCCGGCTTTAATAATCTGTGCTGCCAAAGATACGCAACGCAGACCGGAACCGCAGACTTTGTTGATTGTCATAGCCGGAGTTTCAACAGGCATGCCTGCTTTAATCATAGCCTGACGAGCAGGATTCTGGCCGAGGCCGGATTGTAATACGTTACCCATTACGACTTCGTCTACTGCGTCCTTAGCAATGCCGGCACGTTTGATTGCTTCTTCAATAACTACGGCGCCCAAGTCTACAGCCGGAACGTCTTTAAATGCGCCGCCGTATTTACCGATAGCCGTACGGCAAGCACTTACGATTACTACATCTTTCATGAATACCACCCTTTCTCAACTCGTTTATAGTGAATGTAAAAATCATTATAACCGCGAAGACGGAAAGCATGCACGATATACTCGTAAAATATATCGTTACTGTTTTCACAATCTCCATGTCTATATAGTATATTTTTTTACTCATAAATACAAGGGGGAAAAGGAAAAAAGTTATACTTTCTAGCTATTGAGAGTAAAGGAACAGTAACTATAGGGTATACATGAGGGAAAATAAAGCGGTTAACGGTTATGAACACAGCAGACTGTCAGGACTTGAGTAGAGCATATAAAAAAGAGACATTCCTTTTAAGGGAATGCCTCTTTTACGTGTTACTGTTTTAATTAGAACAGGTTCGAAATGAAACCGAAGCTGAAAAGTACGGCAACGGAAACCATCAGTTTCATATTTTCGTTCATCGAAGTCATATCGCCCGCCTCCTTTTGTTAATGTAATAAAGTAAAGATTGAAATGCTATAAAAGTATGTTCTTATTTGAACTTTCTTTTCTTATCTTTATGATACTCTCTTAAAAAAATAATGCAATAGCCTAAAAAGTTATGGATGTGTGGTACATATGATAAATACTCATGGTTTATGACTGGT
>ERZ773246.1095-NODE-1095-length-10419-cov-61.102_pt1 | contig 10419 bp, 8 predicted proteins | sample MGYA00580519_ERZ773246 | MGnify/ENA primary metagenome ERZ773246 (study PRJEB29015, sample SAMEA2738153) | human oral metagenome | biome: human oral; feature: human-associated habitat; material: saliva | place: China | collected 2246 ...
ACGAGGCCAGGGCCGGGTCAGTCGTCTCATTCACCCGCATATCGTGGCAGGTTTCCCCTCCCCCGGGCGCGCGAGAATGGGAAACAGTGGCGGGGTATACACGGTAACGAGGCCGGGGCTAAGCATCACGATTAAGCGCGGTCCCAGCCCCGGCCTCGTCGGTGATGTCGTTACTTGCGGCGCCCGAGGCGCCCCTTCAGGCCCCCGGAGAGGCTGGAGGCGCCGTCGGCGATACCCGAGGCCGCGCTCTTAGCACCGACCATCACGACCTTCGCTTTGCCGCGCAGCCCCTTCTTGATAGTCGTCGCCGTCTCAGGTGTCTGTCCCTGCCTGGTCACGCCGAGGCGATGCCGGTCCCACTCGTCGACGTCGACGCCGGGAGGCGGGATCTCGCGCAGGTGCTCTTTGAGGAGCGCGGACTGGGACTGGAGCGCCATGAAGGTCAGGCCACTCGACACGAATCCGCCGATGACGGGGACGATCTTCGAGAATCCCTTGGCGGCGGTGCTCTTCGTGATGTTGATGCCGATGAGGCGCAGGCTGTGCTTGACGACCGGGTACCAGGTGATACTCATGAGGGCGCGCTTGGTCGCGTGATTCTGGTAGGCAGTCTTGGCGGCCACGCGCGCGAAAGCGGTGAGAGATTGGGCGGCGCCCCCGACCCCCAGCATGACGCCGAAAAACACGGCGAGTACGCCGAGCGTGTCGTCGTCAGCGTCTCGGCCGTCCGGGAGGAGATCTCCCCAGCCGTACAGGTAGGCGAGCTTTTGCATGATCCTCAGCGCGTGCGCGTAGTACTGCATCAGGTCCGCGGGGATCGTGCCGAGCATCGCGAAGCCGCCGGGAATACCCGCAACGAAGGAGATGGCCGCCGACTTGTTCGTCTCGTAGGAGATCGCTTCCTCCGCGAGTGTGTCAATCTCGGTCAAGGAGACGCCGGCGAGCAACGGGTTCGAGTCGATTGCGCGCTGGATTGCGTCGTCACCCATGTGAAGCTTGCGCAGCTCCTGGCGCAGGAACTCCTCGCGGTTGACGCGCACGCCGGGCACGCGCACGACCTTCGTCAGGAACTCGAGCGCTCGCTGTTCCGGCTCGGCTTGCTGCCCGGTGGCAACTCCAATCGGCTGGCCGTTGTGGGCACGGGCGTTCGTCGTGTCGGGCATCGAGTTCCTCCTCGTCTGACGACGCGCGGACAGCGCGCATCCGGTCCCACTCTAGCGGGCGCCACCCCCACAGCGCAGGCGTCACGAGGCCGGGGCTGAGTTCTGCTGCCACGCGTGCCCCGCTCCGGGCCTAGGCTGGTCTCATGTGGATCCTCGCCGCTTGCTTGTCAGCCCTGTTCGCGGGGCTGACCGCCGTCCTCGCGAAGGCGGGCGTCGCGTCAACGAACTCGACGGTCGCGACGGCGCTGCGCACGGTTGTCGTAGCCGCGGGGGCGTGGGGCATGGTGGCGCTGACCGGAGCGGCCTCCAGCGTCGCATCTATCGATGGGACTTCTGCGCTGTTCCTGATGCTATCCGGGTTGGCGACAGGGGCCTCGTGGCTGTGCTATTTCGCGGCACTGTCTCGAGGGGACGTCTCCCGCGTGGCTCCCATCGACAAGCTATCGACGGTCCTGGCGATCATTCTTGCGCTCGTCCTGCTGGGCGAGCCGGTGAGTGTGTGGGGCGCGGGCGGGATTGTTGCGATCACGGCGGGAACGCTTCTGATGGTGGAACCCTCCGACCTATCGGGCCTGCCACGTGCGCTGCGCGGGGGCGGGAGCTGGCTGACGTTCGCGCTCGCGTCCGCTCTGTTTGCCGCGTTGACGTCGATCCTCGGGAAGGTCGGCATTTCTGGCGTGGATCCGACGCTGGGGACGGCGGTGCGCACGCTGGTGGTGTTGGCGATGGCGTGGGTGATCGTGGGCGCGCAGGGACACCTGGGCGAGGTTCGGTCGATTCCCGGCCGCGAGCTGGCGTTTATCGTCGCGTCGGGCGCTGCGACGTGCGCGTCGTGGCTGGCGTACTATCACGCGCTGAAGGATGGTCCTGCATCGGTCGTGGTGCCCATCGATAAGCTGTCGATCCTCGTGACCGTCGCCGTGTCAGCCGTGGCGTTTCACGAGCGTTTCACGCCGCGCTACCTGCTCGGCCTCACCCTCATGTGCGCGGGCACGGCTGCCATGGTGGTGGCGTAGATTCGAAGCTGCTCAGCGTTCTAATGGCCTTGTTTTTCTTCTGCGGTGTCGGTGTTGTTGACGATGAGTTGGCCGAGCGGGAACGGGCCCGTCGTCTCAGTGGTGGTGACCAGGCCGTTGATCGTCTGGGTGTCACCCGTGAAGGGGTTGGTGGCCGTGCCCGCCCACGTGGTGGTCAGGGTGATGGTGCGCGTGGCGGAGGGGTAGGGCCCGTCCAGGAAAGACTTCCACCCATTGGGCGCCTTGTAGTAGTGACGGATCAGGGCGGGGTCGGTGTTGGGATCCATGCCCTCTTGCCAGGGCATCCCCGGCGACGTCGTGGTCAAGTCCGGGGTTCCATCTCCCCAGCTCCACGTATAGCTTGTGGCTGTGAGGGTGACCGTGATGTCGTGATCCAGCAGCGTGACGGTATGGGCTTGCGTAGGGTGGGTGGCTGCGACGAGCGTGGGAATGTACTTGTTCGTGTACGAGACGCCTTCGGGCCGCTTATGAAGGCCCGCCCCGTCCGCATGAATCGTCGTCGCTGCGTAGTACAGGATCTCCCGCGTGGTTGGCAGCTGCCCCGCATTATTACCGTCCCCCTTCCGCGTAATGTGCGCGCACACGAATGGGGCAGATTCGGTCCCATCCGGCAACGTCACGGTGTGCATTGTGTGGCCATCGCACTTATCGTCCTCCGCATAGACATGCGCCTCTGCGCTTGCATCAGCGGAATTCGACAGACGGATCGAATCGTCCACGTTGTTGATTTGAGATGCAGGGGGATCTTCTGCAGGACCAGCCTGATGTCCCCATTTTTCGTCAGCGCTTACTTTTATACCGTCATTCCCATCTGCTTCTACCATCTGGTCCCAGTCATGGGAAGTCTCATCCCAGTCATTTGCCGCTGCAGCAGACACCTGGCTCCAAACAACACAGATAGCTACAAGAAACACGAGTATTGAACGGCGACCAATACGTCTAGCGCTCATCCGCTTCTGCCCTTCCCTGCGTTTCAACCCAGCGGTTCTCTTGCCATGTCATGAACAGGGAAATCGTGGATTGGTATTCCTCATTACGTACTGTGATTCGCGTACCGGAGCACTTCGTCCCATCAACAGCAGTAACGCTAAACTTGATGCCAATTGTGTTAGGCGGGACATCGGAACCGTTGGCAGGCACGGGTTCCAGGAGAAGAACATGATCGACAGTGAGTGACTTGCCATAGGCCCAGCCATTGGAATAATCATTATCGATCTTGTTGATCAGCGACTGAGCGAACCCACTTGCATCGTCCGAGAGTGCCGCAAGAGCAGCAGTATCTCCCGTATTCCAGGCGTAAGTCGCAACAGCCAGGTAGTGTTCAGCAGCTACTTCTGCGCCGCGTTCGGTATTTTCCTTGGCTGCCTCGGGTAGCTCGGGCTTGGTGTAGGTGTCTGCCGCGAACTGGGCGGGGCGCACGAGGACTCCATCGGGGCCGATCTCGTAGCCGCCAGACATTGCAGGCTCGCTGGACACTGTTGGCGCGGGCGCGGGATGCACCGTGGGTGTCGCCGCAGCGCTGGGATTCTCATTCCACGAGGCGATGCCCGCGGCCAGCCTGTAGGCAGCAACAGATGCCACAGCCACCAGCATGGTGAGCCCGATACCGATGACCCACGGGCGCAGTGCTGCTCTTCTTGCAGCCAAGGAACGCTTCTTGCGGCGCGGCGTCGAAGCGACGAACGCTTCGTCCTTTTCCTCAGCGACAGACCGATCAGACAGGGGTGAGATCTCCATGGCGTGTGCCTTCCACGGTGACGAACTACCAGCGCTCCCCCACCATCGCAAGGCGCGCCCTTCCCCATCAGGGTACGCGCAGAACCGACACGAAACACCAAGAATGCTGCGCAACCATCACGCAAATCCTCCCACCCACACCCCCACAACCGCACGAACGTGCACACCCAACCCCGGCCTCGTTAATTCCTTTGGTCGTTCACGAGGAAAGCTCCGAGACGGTTGCCGGTTGCACCCACCGGGCGCCTAGGACGTCCCCCTACAGGAGCCGATCCAACGCATCGCGAATCTGCTTGTCCTCCCCGGAACCAATCGTCGGCAGGCGCAAGACAGGTATCCCATAGACGCTCATGATCGAATCTTTGAGGGCGTCGCGCCTCTGTTGCTCCTCGCTCATGCCATGGAATTCCCAACCGTCCACCTCGATGGCGAGGAATACCCTCCTTGATCCCTTCACACGAATCAAGAAGTCCAGAGAGCTATCCGAGAACACGAAGTTGCGCTGCTCCTCACTCAGCCCGCCCACGTGGGGCAGAGCATCCTTGAGGGGAACCTGTTTCCGATACTCGACGTGGGCATATTTTTCCTCCGCAAGGATCTCCTGCAGGCATAGTTCCGCTACGTTTTCCGCGGCAGAGTACGTCGGATTGGAATTCTTGATGCGGGAGTATCGCTCGAGCGATTCACTATAAGCCTGATACAGGACATCGAAAATCGACACGATATTCGACTGGACGAGGCTGCGCGGATCGCACATCTCAATGTAATCAAGAAGTTCCCTTACATTGCGACTAAGCCGCACTCCACCGTTGGTAGTCACGACAATCAAGCGATCTTTCGCGCGCGAAACGGCCACATTCGTTAAGGCGTTGTCATCGTAGAATTCCGTTGCAGCATTCGGATCATTGGCATTCAGGACGGTCGACAGAACGACCGTACCCGCGCCTCGTCCCTGGAATTTGTGAACTGTTTCCGCAAGCCAGCGACCATGTTCCCCATCGCCAAGCTCTGATTGGATTCGCTTGGTCGCTCGCGTTGCCTGCGCACGATACGGGGTCACGACGCCAAGGACAAAATCACCGGACCTCGGGTCTCTGTTGTCTCTCTCTCCGATCCCCTCGCGGAGCACTTGCATTTCCTGAAGCTGAGCGATGATATCAATTTCTCGCTGTGAAAAGCGCCCACCCCCATGGAGCGGATGACGCGCATGGTTTCCTGGCGCAGCGTAGACAACTGTAAGCGGAACGGGAGCATCCTTTCCGGGGTCACGCATCGGAATAAGCTGGCCATCGTAGTATGTGCGGTTACAGAACTCGATGATGGCAGGGTGACAACGGTAGTGCTCTTTAAGCAGCGTATTCGGAACCCGAGCAGACTTCGGCATCATCTTGACGGAGTCAAGCAGGGACAACGAGCGCACATCGAAGCGAGGCTCGGGAGGCTCTTGCTTGCTCTCGTCCCATCCACTGAATACTGGGCCGAGCTGTTTATCATCTCCGACGATCACAGCGTTGCGGGCCTTGCTCAGCGCCGCCATCCCCTGGGGAAGCAGCACCTGAGAGGATTCGTCGACGATGATCCAATCGAGCAGCGTGCGCACATCCAGATTCTTGCGGATTGAGAAGCAGGTGGAGGCAACAATGGGGTAAGCACTCAGCAACTTATCCGTCTTTTTACGCAATTCCGTCGCGTCCAAGTGCGTCAGGGGTCGATGCGCGAACCTACGCAGGAGAACCGCATCGAACGCTTCCCGCGAATGCTGACGGTAGTCCTCAGCCACCTCGACGAGGCCATGGTCGGCTGTTCGCGCCTCCGCTTCCTCGAGGCGCTGGGTGAGTTCCCGTTCACGAGCACGATAGAAGGCTGCATGGATTGCCGACTGGACGTCGACGTCCCCCAGGTCAAGACCTTTAAGGGGACCGTATGCATAGTAGCGGCGCACTCGCTCGATGATTCCACGGATACCACGCCCTGGGTTTGGCACGCAGCGCGCGAGAGCAAGGAGGTCTGCGAGAGTCTCAGAGTTCTTACCCGTGACGGACAGGTGCGAGATATCGGGGACGGTACGCCGGCTCTCCCGTACCTTTTCCTCAAATACTTGGCGCTCGCGTTGAGTCTCCGTGAGCTTCGAGCGAAGCTGGGGAATATCACGAGCATCCTGCCATAGGGAGGCGAGACGTTCTTCTTCGGCGCGTAGAGCCTCTGGCGTTATCAAGTCAGATGATTCCTTGAGTCGCTGTTCTGCCTCTCGTTGCCAGTCACCCCGGTTCTGATCCTTGATTGTCTGGGATGCACAGAACGTGGTGACCCGATCTGAGCTACCGAGGGTTGCAACCAGGAAGTCATACCCCTCTTCCGCCAGTTTATCGACGATATTCTCCACAGCAGAGTTCGCGCCCGCGACGATACCCACCGTCTTCCCCTGCGCGACGAGCGTAGCGATGAGGTTTAGGATCGTCTGAGTCTTGCCGGTCCCTGGCGGGCCGTCAATGACTGATATCTGATTCTCAAGTGCGGAGCGGATCGCATTACGTTGATCGATGTTGGAGTGGAAGGGCATGATGATCCGGTCGCTCGCGCCGGTCTGCGTACTACTCGTTCCTCGCAGATATGCTTCGAGTGCCGAACCGCTGGGGGCCTTCGGTAGCTCTTCCCACAAACTCGCAAGAAGCGCGTCCGGCTTGACGGCATCCTCACACGTCCACCAGCTTTTGTTTCCATTGCTCTGCCGTGTCGCACCGATACGCAGAGCCTGCTCGCACACTTCGTCATGGACATACGTCATGATCGGAATGCACTGACGCTGTGTCTCAGTCACACAGTCGAGCATGACAGCATCTCCAACACATATGCACGTGTCCAGCGCGCCTTCCTTCGTTCTGGATTCGAGCAGGTAACGAGGTTGAACCGAAGCATCCGACGTTCTGAGTTCGTATACGTACTCCACGTTCCGCCGTAGAGCACCATCGACGTATACGAGGTCCAACGGACCAATTTCCCAACGTTTTACCTGCTTGTAGATCCGCACCCTTCCAATGCCATATGGCCACTCTTTGCCACTGTTGAATGTCACAAAGATGCGGTTCCCGGTACACCGCACGCGCACCACTTCCGCGGTCAAGTCTTCCCATTTCTGGTCTTTTTTCGACTTAATCAGCACCTGAAGTTTCTTCGGATCAACAGACCCCATGTCGCTCCCCCTCGAGTTTTACACCCAGGATAGGCGACTTATCAGACCGGCGGTAGGTTGTTGAACACTCACTTAAGGCGCGCACAGCACACACAACAGCAAAGCCGGGCCACACCCTCGCACAACCCGGCCGTTGCCTCGTAGAAGAAAACTCAGACGTTGAAGCGGAACTCCACCACGTCACCTTCCGCCACATTTACCGGCTCTTCCGAGTTGAGTGTGGGTGACCGGGTGTTGGTCGGGGGTTGCGGGTAGAGGTCAAGGGCCTTGGCGAGGCCGTAAATCATGGCCATTCGGGGGTTGGAGGAGCCGGTTTCACCCCTCCAGCCCTATGCACGACCCCGCACGTCAGCGAAGAGCAGGTCACGGCAACGTTCCTCGACGCCGTCCACCACCTCCTCGTCAGCCGGGACCAGGTCGACGAGCTGGTCGACAAGGCCGTGCGCGCCGAACGCGACACCACCGATCTGCACATCAAAGCCGACCAGCTCTTCGCCCGCGTGGGTGCTGCCGCCGAGGCGATCGACCAGCTGTTCTCCCGCAATGCCCGCGTCACCCAAGACCAGTCCGAATACCAGCGCCGCTTCGACAAACTCACCAGCAAGCACGCCGCGCTCCTGGACGAGTACCACCAGCTTCTGGCCCAGATCAGCGACCTGGAGAACCGGCAAGCCGCCTACCGCTACTACAAGGAACAACTCGCCATCCTCGACCCGGCCAGCATCGAGTTCACCCCATACCTATGGCACACCCTCATCGACCACGCCGAGGTAGGCACCGACGACACAATCCCGTTCATCTTCCGTGACGGTGCGAAGCAAACGCAGCACATCGGGAAGTAGCGCCCGGCTAGAGTTGCCACTCCTTGACCAGCAGACCCACCAATTCCTCCTGGCGACGCTCAACAACGTCGGGAGTCCATACCCGCTCAGCGAGCACTTGGGTCGTCAAAGCAAACACTGCTACTCCCCTGCCCGAGATGAAGTACTTGTCCTTCTTGACGTTGAAGTCGAAGTTCTGTGCCCGAGAGTTCACCCGGCGATTCAACAGCAGCAGGTTGCCCAGCCGGTGCGTCCAAGTGGCGGCTTCCTCCTCAGTGAAGTCACGCACCCACTGGCTGTCCTGATCCGGGCTCTGAGGCAAGACGTGTTCAACGGTGATGATGCGGTGGTCATAGGACGCACCTGGGTCATCCGCCAGAATGGAGTCAAGACGCAACAGAACGTAGCGACGTACACGCGTGGCGAGATAGATCTCTCCATTGAGGCGGTCTCGTGTCTCAGCTCGTTCGCTCTCGGTCAGTTCGAAGGCCGGAGCCTCGAGTCCCAAGCCATCAGCAAGCTGCTTGAGTAGCTCCATGTATCGCAACTGGCGAGGGGTCGCGTAGACCCGGCAAACCAACATGCTCGCTGCCAAGCGCTCCAACTTGGTAAAGAAATCGACGAGAAACTCTGGATCCTCACCATGCTCGGTCAGAGCCCACAATGCCGGTGGACGCCAGTCATCGTTGTCGAGCTGATCGAGTCGTTTGAGCCAGTGGTTCACCTGCTCCCAGTGCGGGTCCTCACCCTGAAAATCCTGGGCTAGCAAGCGGATGTCAGCGCGAGCATACGGTTCGAGCACTTCCCGAATGAAGCCGCTTCCGTCGTCTGGCAGGTAAGTATTGAGAACCTGCTCTGGGAACTCCTGCAGGAGGCTCTTCATGCCGCGGGTGCGAGCCTTGATTGCTCGGATATACAGGAAAAGATCACCGAACTCGTCCCGACCCAGGCTTTCCTCCAAGTGCTCCCAACGATCCGCATAGTGCTGCTTTTCATGCTCGTCGATCGCACCAATCACCTGGGACTTGAAGATGTCTTGCGGAGAAAGCGGTAGACCCCGAGCATTCATCACCGAGAAGATCCGGTAGGCACTGTTCAAATCTGGCGTCGAGACCGTTACCAAGAAAGCACGTCCAGCGATGAGCTGGAACAAGTCCTTCAACTGCTCTGCACTGAGCTGAACCAACTCGTCGTGAAGTGCCTTCGCGTTGTCACGCAGTCCCCGCTGAGAATCAGTCTCGGGAATATTGTCGCTGAGCTCGATGAGCTTTGCGGTGTTGCCCACCGTCTGCACATAGTCGTAGAAGAACTGGTTGTCGCGCGGGCGAAGCTTCAAACGTGGCCGTGCGGGCTGGTTATCCCACTCCACCGCAGGCTTCTCGATCAAATTGTGAATGTCACGGCGCATGTCATCGTTGGCGACGAGGTCTCGAAGCAGCGACAGCAACAACGTCAATGTCGTGATGCGCTGCTGTCCGTCGATGACCTCGGATCGAGCTACGTTCGGAGACTTCACGAGAACAATCGAGCCGAGGAAATACGGCTCATCGGTGTCCCGCTCCAGCGCGCCGAGCAGATCCGATAGCAGCTGGAGCGATTCCTCAGTACCCCACGCATAAGGACGCTGGTACTCCGGAATAACGAACTCAAAGTCGCCGCTGGTCAGCAGCTTCCCGACATTGATCTCCGCAGCCTCTAGCTTTCTTGTTTCTCCTGCCACCTCGTGTCCCTTCATCGATTATGTCTTGTACTTGAGTTGAACCACTCACGCCGCCACCTCAAGTGTGCCGCCATCTTGTATCCAAGTCGGATTGAAAGCTCCGAGCACCATGTCCTGGATCTTCGGGCGCATACGTACCCGCACCAGGCGCGTGACATTGCGCAGCGTGAAGAACTGCCCCTGGCCGCCCTTGAGGGAAGGTCCGATGAACGTCTCGAAGGCGTCGCCGACCACGTCGCGTTCGCACTCGATCAGGCAGTACTGCTGGAGCTCGCCTACAACGTAGGCGATGGAGCGGTCGTCTGCATCATTGCCTCCTTGAGAAGCACAGCCATGAGTACTGGCTATCCATCGTCATGGCCACACCCTACCACCAGGTGATCGGCAACACAATTCACAATCGCACTCACCCGACAGCAAAGCCGGGCCACACCCTCGCGCGACCCGGCCACTGCCTCGTCAGAGTTCTCCTGCCTCACACGAAATCTGCCAACACGCCCACGTCGCGCGCTGCCTGACGCAGGCGCTTATCGCGTGTCCACAGCGAGACACCAGGGGTTACGACAGCACTTGCCAGGAGTGCCACATCGACCGCACTGAGTCCTCTCCCCCACAGCCTCCGCTCCTCTACGAGATGCCGCACGCCGTGATCATCAACGTTACGCACGATCATCAAGCGCTCAAGCGCTTTCAGGAATACCGACCGATTCTTGAGGTTCCCCAACGCGAGTTCAGTGATGACGCTCTGATG
>ERZ773246.1097-NODE-1097-length-10411-cov-22.9658_pt1 | contig 10411 bp, 6 predicted proteins | sample MGYA00580519_ERZ773246 | MGnify/ENA primary metagenome ERZ773246 (study PRJEB29015, sample SAMEA2738153) | human oral metagenome | biome: human oral; feature: human-associated habitat; material: saliva | place: China | collected 2246 ...
GCCCGCTACTCTTGATGGAGTAGACGGGCCGGATTTCTATTTTCTGGTCTTTACATTGAGAAGCCACATGTGTTTCGAAAAGCCACTTCTTTGGTGGCTTCTCGAAACATATGTGGCTTTTCGCCGTTCATAGGGGAGTTCATAGGGGAGGGGCGAGGACCCTTCGATAGGTTAGTGTCTTCACTACGGGTTAAAGACTCACGGCGAAGACACTAACCTATCGAAACAACCAGTGGCTCGGCGATGACGAACCGGCGAGTGCAGGGTCGGGGGAACCCCGTATACTGAAATAGTTCGCGCCGCCGGGTACGAAACGGCTTGTGGAAGCTATGAACGCTCCCACCGAGCAGGGCTTCTAAACCCGCGCTGGCGCATGTGTACGACCGGGACCGCACGGGTTCCGAACTTTTGACGTTTCTGCGACTAGAAACGATTACTAATGAGAGGTTGACCGCCCCCATGACGACGCAGTCTACGGATTCTTCCGCTACTACTGACGAGCACCGTAACCGCAATGCGGAGCGTGCGCAGCTGCACTCCACGATTTGGCGTATTGCCAATGCTTTGCGTGGCAAAGTTGATGGCTGGGACTTTAAGCAGTACGTGCTGGGCATGCTTTTCTACCGTTACCTCTCTGAGAGCCAGGTGCGCTTCATCCAGGAACAGTACGACTTGGAAGATTCTTTCGAAGAAATAGATGATGAGATGTTCACTGATGAGGTGAAGAGGATGATTGCCAGCGAGCGCGGCTTCTTCCTGTTGCCTTCACAGCTGTTCTCTGTGGTGCACGCGAAGGCTCGTCAGGATCAGAACCTGAATGAGACCCTGGCGAACGTGTTTAAGGCGTTTGAGGATTCCGCGCGCGGCACCGAGTCTGAGAATAACGTGAAGGGCCTCTTCGACGACTTTGTGCTGGATTCGAACAAGCTGGGTGTGAGCCCAACAGATCGCCACGAGAACCTGCTGAAGCTCATGGATGCTGTGGCAGACATGAACCTGGAAAAGGGGTACGAGGACAGCGAGAATGACGCTTTCGGTGACGCCTACGAGTACCTGATGGGCATGTACGCGGCGAATGCGGGTAAGAGCGGCGGCGAGTATTACACCCCGCAGGAGGTTTCGGAGCTGCTGGCGAAGATTGCCATGGATGGCCGCGATGCTGAGCAGATTCGTAGCGTGTATGACCCGGCGTGTGGTTCGGGTTCGTTGCTGTTGAAGGCTAAGCGCCAGCTTGGTGATGATTCAGCGGGACTGCGCTTTGTGGGTCAGGAGAGCAACCCGACCACGTATAACCTGTGCCGCATGAATATGATTCTGCACGGTGTGCCGGTGGATGATTTTAATATCGCCCTTGGAGATACTCTGATTGACCCGAAGCACCGCGGCGGTGCGGGCGGCGATTTTGAGGAGCCGTTCGGTGCGATTGTGTCTAATCCTCCGTATTCGACGGAGTGGAAGGGAGACGCCGACCCGACCCTGATTCATGATGACCGTTATGCCCCGGCGGCTGTGCTGGCGCCTAAGTCGAAGGCTGACCTGGCGTTTACGATGCATATGCTGGCGTCGCTGGATGAGGCGGGTACGGCGGCTATCGTTGAGTTCCCGGGCGTGCTGTACCGTGGCGGTGCGGAACGTAAGATTCGTGAGTATCTGTTGAAGCAGAACGTGGTGGATGCTGTGATTCAGCTGCCCTCCAACCTGTTCTACGGTACGAGCATTGCGACCTGCATTCTGGTGTTGAAGAAGGGTCGTCGCAAGGACCATTCGGTGCTGTTCGTGGATGCTTCGCAACTCTTCGATAAGGGCACGAACCAGAACATTCTGGGTAAGGCGCACCGTGAGAAGATTCTTGATGTGCTGGCGGCTCGTGAGGAGCGTGAGCATTTCTCGGCGCTGGTTCCGGTGGAGAAGCTGCTGGAGCAGGAGGCGAACCTGGCGGTGTCGAGCTGGGTTGAGCCGGAGGATACGCGTGAGCGCGTGGATATTGTCGAGCTGAATTCTCGCATTGAGGGTATTGTGGCTCGTCAGGCTCAGTTGCGCGTGGAGATTGACGCTATTGTGGCGCGTCTGGAAGGCGGCGAGTAGTCGTGGCGGAAGCAATGAATTATATTGACCGCCTGGTGGCTGAGCTCTGCCCGGACGGGGTGGATTTCTATACCATTGATGAGCTGATTACTCTTGACTTTGGCACACGCATTACCAAGTCCAAGGATGCAGGCACTATCTACCCTGTGTATGGCGGCGGTGGTGCTAGTTTCCGGACGGATAACTATAACCGTGAGGACAAATATGTCGTTTCGCGTTTTGCTATGTCGGAGAAATGTGTGCGATATGTTTCTGGTAAATTCTGGATGCTTGACTCTGGTTTTACGTATTCGGTAAAAGACGAATCCCTGCTGTCGTATAAATACATCAGTTACTGGTTGCTGAATGCTCAACAGGAAATTTATGCCTGTGCTTCTCAGAGTGCTCAAAGGAACCTGAAGACGGCTGAGTTTAAACGTTTTGAGGTTCCTGTTCCTCCCATGCAGGTTCAGGAAGCGATTGTTGAAATTCTCGACAAATTCACGAACCTGGAAGCGGAGCTGGAAGCGGAGCTGGAAGCGGAGCTGGAAGCGCGTACTCTGCAATACGAGTACTACCGTGACTCGCTGTTCGAAACCCTAGACTGCCCCCGTAATCCGCTAGGCTCTTTTGCTCAATACTCGAAAGACCGAAAAAAGGACGATTCTACGGTGTCGGTATATGTTGGGGTAGAGAATCTGAAAAGCGATTTCCAAGGCTGCGCTCCAACTGAAAGTACAAATCCTGGGGTTATTTTCCGAAAGGGTGACATTCTTCTCGGAAATATTCGACCGTACCTCAAGAAAATGTGGCGTGCTGATTCTAATGGCGTTGCAAGCCCCGATGTTCTCGTTATAAGAATTCTTGACGAATTCTCGGAAAAGATTTCGTCCCGATATCTCTATCATTTGCTCGCTTCAAATGAATTTGTTGGATACAACGTTGCGCATTCCAGGGGAGGTAAGATGCCTCGTGGAAATAAAGCAAAAATCCTTGAATTTGAAGTGCCAGTTCCCTCTCTGGAAGAGCAGCAGCGCATTGTCGATATTCTCGACCGCTTCGACGCCCTGACCACCAGCCTCTCCGAGGGTCTACCCGCAGAGCTCGCGGCGCGTCGCAGCCAATACGAGTACTACCGCGACCAGCTACTTACCTTCCCCCGCAAGGGCGAAAACCAGTAGCCACCCGCGCATCAAACCGCGCATCATGCGCAACCCCGTGCAGGGGCGGCACCCGCCACCCCTGCACGGGCCGCTAGACCTCAACCACACTCAACAACCAACACTCAACTAGGCGGGCCCACCAACCCAGAGCCCACTAACTTCTGAGCCCAACCATCCACACACTCAACCCTCTACGCAAAGGAGCACCCCGTGGAAACCGTACCCAACCACCCCCGCCCCACCGAAGGACGCACCGAAAGCATCCTCCGCTCAGACGACTTCACCGTCATCGCCAAGCTCAAGGGAACTGACCTCTACGAGGATTGGAAGGCCCAGCACCAGAAGAAGCGCGAGCACCAGAGCGAAGCGCAGCTTGAAGCCGAACTCATCGAAACCCTCAAAACCCAGGGCTACGACTACCTGCCGCACCTCACCGACGAAGCCGCGCTCATCCGCAACCTGCGCGAACAGCTCGAACGCCTCAACACCCGCCCCGAAGAAGGCGCCTACGGCCCCAACGGCGGCTTCCACTTCACCGACGAAGAATTCAACCGCCTGCTCACCGAACACATCGCCCGCTCCAACGACGGCATCCTCGAGAAGGCAAAGCTCATCCAGGAAGAACGCTTCATCGACTTCCGCCTCGAAGACGGCACCCTGCGCAACATCATGCTCATCGACGCCGCCTACCCCGCACGCAACCACATGCAGGTCATCAACCAGTACCGCGTACCCGCCCCCAACGGCAAGGTACTCAACCGCTACGACGTGACCATCCTCGTCAACGGCCTGCCCCTCGTGCACATCGAACTCAAGAAGCGCAATGTAAGCATCCGCGAAGCCTTCAACCAGATTGAACGCTACCAGAACGAAGGCTTCCAGCAGGACAAGCACCGCCTCTTCGAATACGCCCAGATCTTCGTCATCAGCAACGGCTTCGAAACCAAGTATTACTCCAACACCGTACGCCACAAGCACATCGAAGACCAGCAGACCGCCAGCCGTAAAGCAGCTGACGGCGGCTCCGCAGGCAAGAGCTTCGACTTCACCAGCTACTGGTCAGACGAACAGAACAACCGAATCAACGACCTGATTCTCTTCGCCCGCACCTTCCTCACCCGCCACACCCTCGCAAACATCCTGACCCGCTACTGCATCTTCACCGTAGGCCAGGACCTGCTCGTCATGCGCCCCTACCAGATCGCGGCAACCGAGAAAATCATCAAGCGCGTCGAAATCGCCAACAACGACCCCAAGCTACTCGGCACCAAAGAAGCCGGCGGCTACATCTGGCACACCACCGGCAGCGGCAAAACCCTCACCAGCTTCAAAACCGCACGCCGCCTGGCAGAAACCGGACTCGTCGACAAGGTACTCTTCGTCGTGGACCGCAAGGACCTCGACTACCAGACCATGCTCGAATACAACAACTTCCAGGCAGACTCCGTCAGCTCCACCGGCAGCACCCGCGAACTCAGCAACCGCCTCGCGGACCGTGGAACCAACATCGTAGTCACCACCATCCACAAGCTCTCCAACCTCATCACCGCCGAACCCGAGCACCCCGTCTACGGCCAGCGCGTAGCCATCATCTTCGACGAATGTCACCGCTCCCAGTTCGGCCGCATGAACACCGCCATCAAGAAGAGCTTCAAGAAGTACAGCATGTTCGGGTTCACCGGCACCCCCATCTTCGACAAGAACTCCGCAGGCGGCCCCGGCACCACCACCGTCGAAGTCTTCGGCGACTGCCTGCACACCTACACCGTCGTTGACGCCATCAACGACAAGAACGTGCTGAAATTCCACCTGGAATACACCAACACCAGCCCCGACTTTGCCGAACTCGAAGAAGCCTCCTACGCAGACGAAATCGCCGCCGAACGCGCCGAAACCCCCGACGCGAAGGAACTCGCCAAGTTCGCAAAGAGCAAGGAAGTACTCGAAAGCCCCCAGCGCATCGAAGCCGTAGCCACCTACATTCTGGACAACTACGACCGCAAAACCAACCAGAGCGCAGCCACCAGCTACGACATCAAAAAGACCCGCACCATCAACGGCGTCACCGAACACTACGTAGAGCGCGTGCGCGGCTTCAACTCGATCCTTGCAACCTCCTCCATTGACGCCGCCTGCACCTACTACGACACCCTCAACACCCTGCAAGAAGAACGCATCGCAGACGGCACCCTGCGCCCCGAACAGAAGCTCAAGGTCGCCATCATCTACTCGCAGGGCAACGGCGGGCAGCTCTTCGACACCTTCGGCGAAGAAGAAAACTTCACCTTCGCCACCGAAGACACCGGCAGCCGCATGGACGGCTTCCTCGAAGACTACAACACTATGTTCGGCACCAACTTCAGCACCGACGGCGACTCCTTCGACAACTACTACAAGGACGTCTCCCGCCGCATGAAGGTGCGCGAACTCGACCTGCTCATCGTCGTCAACATGTTCTTGACCGGTTTTGACTCCAAGACCGTCAACACCCTCTGGGTGGATAAGAACCTGAAGATGCACGGGCTGGTGCAGGCATACAGCCGCACCAACCGAATCCTCAACTCGCTCAAGCCCTCCGGCAACATCGTGTGCTTCCGCGACCTCGAACAGGCAACCAAGGACGCCTTCACCCTCTTCGGCGACACCGAAAACAGCAGCGGCCAGTCCGCCCTCGACATCGCCTTCACCCGACCCTACAAGGACGCCTACGCCGCATACGATAAGGCCGTCTCTGAGCTGCGCGAAGAATTCCCCATCGACGAGGGCGGCTCCATCACCGTGGACACCCCCGAAGACAAGGCCCGCTACATCAAGCTCATGAACCGGGTGCTTGAACTGCAGCAGGAACTGCGCGTGCACGACGAGTTCATCCGCGACGGCGGCAACGAACTCATCAGCGACTACGACATGCAGGGCTACACCGGTGTCTACAACGACATCTACGAAGAAGCCCGCGAACTGCGCAAGGCACAGGAAGAAGCGAAGGACGGCGCCGACAACGAGACCGGCGAAGGCGAAGAAAAGCCGAACGGCGTCGATCTGCTCGCCAACATGCGCTTCCTGACCGAACTGGTCAGGCAGCAGGAAGTCGGTGTGCTCTACATCCTCGAGCTCGTCAAGGCGGCCCGCGCCGCACGCCACGGCAAGGCCGACGTGGCAGGGGAGAACAACACCGCCGAAACTGCCCAGGACAGCGTGGAGTACTTCCGCGACCGCGTGCGCCTCGCCATTCGTAACGACGCCGACCTGCGCGAAAGCGGCGATATCATCGAGGACTACTTCGACACCTACCTGAACGAGTCCGAAGACCACGACGTGCAGGAACACTTCCACCACTACGTGACCGACCGCCGCACCCGCGAAGAAGACACCATCGTGCAGGACGAAGAGCTGGACTCCGCAGAGACCCAGCGCGTCGTCAACCGTGCGCTCAAGGAAAACCGCCGCACCATCCCCGGCAAGATCAGCCGCCTGGTCAAGGGCAAGATCTCGCTCTTCGGCGGCAAGCTCGGCGGTGCGAAGACCGAGGACGCAGCAACCAAGGCGAAGCGTGTGAAGCAGAAGCTGGAGAAGCACATCGTCCGCTTCATGCCGTTCCTCGGAGGAAACTAACCCGCGGTTACGTGCTGTAACCGGCGGTAGTAATTCGCCGTTATTCGCCCAGAGGTAATCCGCCCAGAAGCCACATGTGTTTCGAAAAGCCACTTCTTTGGTGGCTGCTCGAAACACATGTGGCTTTTCGCCGTTAAGCGGGGGAAGGGGTGGCACAGCATCAACCCGACTCTATGCTACTGACCCTCTGCACAGCGCCGATTTTCGGACATGAGCTAGTGACTTTGGTGGGGGGTTAAAACCCCAGCCCAAAGTCACTAACCCATGGTCGAAGTCTGTAACCCATGACTGAATTTTCTGTGCGGTGGGGAGGGCAATGGCGGGGGAGCGCGCCTCCAGAAAACCCCTTGTCACACATATTTTTTTTGCGTATTTTCTCCGGCGCGAGCGGTGCAGCCCCTTATCTTGTCAGGGGTGCCCCGTACCTTAGGCTGTAGAGAACAATGACGCGTTCTCATTCCTCCATCGAACGACCAAAGGAGAAACCCATGTACACGGATGGCTACTACAGCGATGAAGACTTCCGCACCTTCTGCTCCGGCCAGGACGCCGCCAACATCGACGACTTCTTTACCGACAACGGCGAATACCTCATGGAATACCTGCCCGAAGTCACCGACCGCGAGTTCCTCGCCGGCCTCCGCTACGGTAACCGCTGCGATGCTCTCTGCCAGAGCGGATACGCCTTCGACGAGGCGGAAGATGCCCTCCGCGACATGTACGCGCTCGCCGTCTGAGCCGGGGTGCGGTGGACCCGCCGGGGGAGTAGGGCCCTGCATTTTGGCGGTGCGATGGCCTGACGGAAGTGGCTTCGTTGCCGTAAGAGTATAGGCATCGTTGCGGTAGGCAAATGTTGTTTGATAGCGAAAATAATGTATTGCGGTTTTTTGACTGTCATAAACCGCAAAAGAGTGCAAATTTGGCTAAATTTCCTGTAGGGTGGTTCTGGGACTCATAGTGATGCACCGGTGCATCGATAATGCGAGGTACCTAGTCTGGGTGCTTTTGGATACGTTACTGTACCTAAAGAAAGCTTCTCGACTAGTACATATACACACCATCACCGACGATTGGAGCACCTCTAATGGGACCTGAATCCGTTTTGACCCGCCGTGCGCTGCTGAGCGGCGGCGCACTCTTCGGCCTGACCGGACTGCTTGCGGCATGCGGTCAGCAGGCCGCTAATGAGGCTGCCGGCTCGACTTCTTCCGGCGCACCGAGTGAGACAGCGGCGGCTTCTGCTGTGGCTACCGATGCGTCTTCGGGCTCGGCAACCCCGAGTCCGGTCATTACCCGCGGTTATTCCGGTGGCTCGAAGGCGCCGGATGGTGAATACCGCGAAGCTGACCCTAATGGCCCGGCGCAGAACGTCCCGAAACCTGCATCGCCTGAGGACGGATACCGAGAAAAATCCAATGAAGGTCTACGCAAAACACTCAACGCATGGATTGAATGGAACAACTACGGCACCCAGACCGGAGACTACAGTCAAGCACGCAAATTCGTTGATAGCAGCTTCACGGAACTACTAGATTCCTACGAAGGTCTTGAAGCCCTCTACAAGCGAGGCGGCTGGATTATCGCGGGTCTTGATCACTACGTTGCTGACGGGACCCCTTGGAGCGAGGGAGAGACTTACTTCTGGAAGGCATACCGGGAGTGGGGCTACGTTATGTATGTTGAACCCAACGGTGACTGGAAGTCTTACGAGAATGACAGAAAGGATGATGACACCTGGAAGTTCTCGTTCAAGTACACCTCTGAGGGCTGGAAGATTATCGATTTTGAACAGGTAGATAACTAGCAATGAAATTTAAATCAAATGCCAATATTGCAATATTGTCTTTTCTTATCATATCCAATACTATTTCTCCCGCAGTATCCGTTACAAACGATTGCTCAGCTAGAGGTTCTAATACTGCCAGAGTATGTCAAATAGCTGTCAGTAAATCAAAAACTAAACAAAAGGCAAATGAAGGCGATAAGAGTAGTTCAAATTCATCATTCAATGATTTTAAATATACTTATTCCACAGTAAATCAGGGAAACGGCGTAAAAGTTACCTACGCCAACGAAAATCACAATATTATGTCATGCACAACCAAAGATGGAAGAACAGGAACATTCAAGTTCACAAACATGACCGTAGACGAAAACGGAATTCCTATCGACCACGGTGGAGGCAGACATAGTCCTTCTTCTGCTGGTTGCATTCCCAACAATGCCCGCACCCTCACCGGTACCAACAACCCCGGCCCCACCGGCCCGACCTACGAAGAAGTCATGGAGGAAATCCGCCACGCTGCAGAGTCGCTAGAGCCAGGCAAGCCGACCCTGCACCAGTCCTACAACAACCCCGCAGGCACCGACCGGGCAGAAGGCGACCCCAACGTCTACAAGGGCGACCAGATCAACTTCTACGTCGATGACGGAGGCCCCTACCGCCTTGAAGCAGACATGCTCGCCGGACACGTCGAAATTGAGCTCATGCCCTCCTCCTATGTCATCGAGTACGGCAATGGTGATACAGACACCAACTACACCGCAGGCAAACCGGTCACCACCTACCCTCGTGAGCGTCCGCGTCAAACGGAAACCAGCTACGCCTACCAGCGCTCTGGTAACTTCCACGCGTACGTGACCGTGCACTACACGGCTCGTTTCCGTGTGGATGGTGGCCCGTGGCAGATGATGATGGTGACCCCGCAGGCGACCAGTGACCCGCTGCTGGTGCGTGTGTGGCGTGTGGACGTGGGCCGCGTGGCTGGTGACTGCAGCTATGACGACACCCGCTGGGGTTGCAAGAACGACCCGACCATGGGTAAGCCGGATAACCCGAACCCGCGTCTGCGCAAGGCCGATATCCGCACCGGCCAGCGCTGGCACCTGAACGATAACGGTGACGGGGATACGGAGTATTCGCTACACCGCGACTGGCCCGACATGTAAACCAGTTCTGACCCAATATATAGACAACCGCAGCAGGCGGCCCCGGATACGGAAGTGTTCGGGGCCGCCAGCTTTGTGTGCCCAAAAGTTCTGCTGTGGTTTAGTGTCTTTGGTCGTAGTTAAAAGCCATGGTCGAAGACACTAAACCATGGCACAAATTCTGCGGGGAGGTACAGCTCCTTCATGTCGAAAAGCCACATGTGTTTCCAGAAGCCACTTATGATGTGGCTGTTCGAAACACATGTGGCTTCTCGGCATAAACAGCTCGGCATAAAAACCCATACCACGTAACAACCCGTAACACCCTCTTGCGGGATACCCCCCTAGGGTATATACTGGAGCCATGGAAACCACCAGCAACCAGTGCTGCCACAGCACATCCGCCCAGGTCAGCACCGCATCCGACGCACCCGCCGAGCAACCCGCCAAGGCGCACACCGGCGCATGTTGCGGCGGCGAGGCCCCCGAAACCCAGTACGGTTACGCCTCCAACAAAGAGGCGCACCTCAAGCGCCTGCGCCGCATCGAAGGGCAGGTCCGCGGCATCGCCCGCATGGTCGACGAAGACAAGTACTGCATCGACATCCTCACCCAGGTTGCCGCGGTCTCCAAGGCGCTCCACG
>ERZ773246.1100-NODE-1100-length-10383-cov-64.2817_pt1 | contig 10383 bp, 7 predicted proteins | sample MGYA00580519_ERZ773246 | MGnify/ENA primary metagenome ERZ773246 (study PRJEB29015, sample SAMEA2738153) | human oral metagenome | biome: human oral; feature: human-associated habitat; material: saliva | place: China | collected 2246 ...
GGTGTTTTGATACCCAAAGAGGTATTAGTGTCATGTCTCAATCTTATATCAATGTGATCGGTGCGGGCCTTGCTGGCTCTGAAGCAGCTTACCAGATTGCCCAACAGGGAATTCCGGTCAAGCTTTATGAAATGCGTGGTGTTAAATCCACTCCGCAACATAAAACAGACAACTTTGCGGAGCTAGTTTGTTCCAACTCTCTTCGTGGGGATTCTCTCACCAATGCTGTCGGGCTCCTCAAAGAAGAAATGCGCCGTCTGGGTTCTGTCATCCTTGAAGCAGCGGAAGCGACTCGTGTACCAGCCGGTGGAGCACTTGCTGTGGACCGAGAAGGTTTTGCTAGCCGGGTGACGGAGAAGGTGTCCCAACACCCTCTCATTGAAGTCATTCGTGATGAAATTACGGAATTGCCGACAGATGCTATCACAGTGGTCGCAACGGGGCCTCTAACCAGCGATGCCTTGGCAGAAAAGATCCATGCTCTCAATGGTGGCGATGGTTTCTATTTCTATGATGCAGCAGCTCCGATTATCGATGTCAATACCGTTGATATGAACAAGGTCTATCTCAAGTCACGCTATGACAAGGGAGAAGCAGCTTATCTCAACTGCCCAATGACCAAGCAAGAGTTTATGGACTTCCACGAGGCCTTGGTCAATGCTGAAGAAGCCCCGCTCAACTCTTTTGAAAAAGAAAAGTATTTCGAAGGTTGTATGCCAATTGAAGTCATGGCCAAACGAGGCATCAAAACCATGCTCTATGGCCCTATGAAGCCAGTTGGACTCGAGTATCCAGATGATTACAAAGGTCCACGTGATGGGGAGTTTAAAACCCCTTATGCGGTAGTTCAGTTGCGCCAAGACAATGCGGCTGCCAGCCTTTATAATATCGTTGGCTTTCAAACTCACCTTAAATGGGGCGAACAAAAACGGGTCTTCCAAATGATTCCAGGTTTGGAAAATGCGGAATTTGTGAGATACGGTGTCATGCACCGCAATTCCTACATGGATTCTCCAAATCTGCTTGAACAAACCTACCGTTCTAAGAAACAAGCTAATCTCTTCTTTGCAGGTCAAATGACAGGTGTAGAAGGCTATGTTGAATCAGCTGCCTCAGGTTTGGTAGCTGGAATCAATGCAGCTCGCCTTTTCAAAGGAGAAGAAGCAGCGATTTTCCCTGAAACGACAGCCATCGGAAGTCTGGCTCACTATATCACTCATGCCGACAGCAAGCATTTCCAACCCATGAATGTCAACTTCGGGATTATCAAAGAGCTAGAAGGACCACGCATTCGGGATAAAAAGGAACGTTATGAGAAAATTGCCGAACGTTCTTTACAAGATTTGGCTCAGTTTATGGAAAAATAACCCAATAAAGGAAAAAGTTTGGAGAAAATCCAGACTTTTTCTTCTAAAAATGGTATAATGAATAAAATTTAGAATATAGAGAGTTTTCTGACAATGAACAAATCCTATTTTTATTTAGATATGAAGACACACGAGTTGAAAGTGCCTTATACCGGAAAACTCCGTCGTGTGCGAGTCTTATTACCTAAGAATTATGAAACGGATACAGATAGACGTTACCCTGTGGTTTATTTCCACGATGGGCAAAACGTTTTGTACAGCAAGGAAGCTTATGCGGGTCATTCCTGGAAAGTCATTCCAGCCATTAAGCGGAATCCAGATATTAGTCGCATGATTGTTGTTGCGATCGATAATGATGGTTTCCAACGCATGAACGAATACTCTGCCTGGAAGTACAAGGAATCCAATATTCCTGGCATGCAATTTGGTGGCAAGGGAGTTGAGTACGGCGAATTTGTCATGGAGGTGGTGAAACCTTTTATCGACCAAGAATACCGGACTCTTGCTGATCGAGAACATACGGCCATGATTGGATCTTCCTTGGGTGGAAATATTACCCAATTCTTGGGATTAGAATACCAAGATCAAATCGGTTGTTTAGGGGTCTTTTCATCCGCTAACTGGTTGCACCAAGATGCCTTCAATCATTATATTGAACGTAAAAAATTATACGCAGACCAACGGATCTACATTTATGTAGGGACTGAAGAGGCCGATGATACGGATAAAACCCTAATGGCAGGGAACATCAAGCAAGCCTATATTGATTCATCTCTTCGTTATTATCACGACGTCATCCAACAAGGGGTCGATCTCAATCATATTGCCATTCGGATTCAATCCGGTGCTATTCACCATGAAGAAGCTTGGGCTGAACATTTACCTGAATGCCTTCGCTTTTTGGCTGAAAATTGGGATTAATGGACTGTAAATAAAGAAATAAAGGAAAGAGGGAACTAACTTATGAATATTGAACATTTAAGCCACTGGAGTGGCCAACTCAACCGTGAAATGTATTTGAACCGCTATGGACACGCAGGTATTCCTATTGTGGTCTTCGCTTCATCAGGTGGAAGCCATAACGAGTACTATGACTTTGGTATGATTGATGCTTGTGCTCAGTTTATCGAAGAAGGACGGGTTCAATTCTTTACCCTTTCTAGTGTGGATAGTGATAGCTGGCTTTGTAATTGGAAGAATCCTCACGATCGTGCCGAAATGCACCGTGCTTATGAACGCTATGTGATTGAAGAAGCCATTCCTTTTATCAAACACAAAACAGGCTGGTTTGATCCGATGATGACAACTGGTTGCTCTATGGGGGCCTACCACGCGCTCAACTTTTTCTTGCAACATCCAGATGTCTTTAACAAAGTGATTGCCTTGAGTGGTGTCTATGACGCTCGTTTCTTTGTTGGTGATTTTGGAGGCGATGAAGCCATTTATCAAAACTCGCCATCTGATTATATTTGGAACCAAAATGATGGCTGGTTTATCGATCGTTACCGTCAGGCAGAAATCGTTGTTTGTACCGGTCTTGGGGCTTGGGAACAAGATGGACTTCCATCTTTCTACAAACTGAAAGAAGCCTTTGATCACAAAAATATTCCTGCATGGTTCGCTGAATGGGGACATGATGTCGCCCACGATTGGGAATGGTGGCGCAAACAAATGCCATATTTCCTAGGTCAAATGCATCTATAAGTAAAAAGGGAGGAGACCTCAATGAATTATATCGTTATTTCACCATATTACCCACAAAACTTCCAACAATTTACCATCGAACTAGCTAATAAAGGGATCACTGTTTTGGGAATTGGTCAAGAGCCATATGAACAGTTAGATGAGCCTTTGCGCAACAGCTTAACAGAATATTTCCGTGTTGAAAATTTGGAAAATCTGGACGAAGTGAAACGTGCAGTAGCCTTTCTCTTTTACAAACATGGTCCAATCGATCGTATCGAATCCCACAATGAGTACTGGTTGGAATTGGATGCGGCGCTTCGGGAGCAATTCAATGTCTTCGGGGCTAAGCCAAAAGATTTGAAGAAAACCAAGTTCAAATCCGAAATGAAGAAACTCTTCAAGAAAGCTGGAGTCCCAGTCGTACCTGGTGCTGTGGTTAAAACAGAAAAAGACATTGATAAAGCTGTGAAGAAGATTGGGTTACCTTTGATTGCTAAGCCTGACAATGGGGTAGGAGCAGCAGCAACCTTCAAGATCGAAACGCCAGAAGATGTGGACCATTTCAAGGCAGAATGGGATGGCAATACTGAGTATTTCTTTGAGAAATTCGTCACTTCTAGCGAGATTTGTACCTTTGATGGTCTGGTCGATCGTGATGGCAACATTGTCTTCTCCACTACATTTGACTATGCTTATACGCCGCTCGATTTGATGCTCTACAAGATGGATAACTCTTATTATGTTCTTAAAGAGATGGATCCAAAATTGCGTCAATACGGGGAAGCGATTGTCAAAGCCTTTGGCATGAAGGAACGTTTCTTCCACATTGAGTTCTTCCGCGATGGGGATGACTATATTGCGATCGAGTACAATAATCGTCCTGCAGGTGGCTTTACCATCGACGTCTACAACTATGCTCACTCGATTGATTTGTACCGTGGCTATGCTGCCATTGTAGCAGGAGAACCTTTCCCAACTTCTGAGTTTGAGCCCCTTTATTGCTTGGCAACTTCTCGTCGTGCCAATGCAGCTTATACTCTGTCAGAGGAGGAAGTTTTGGCTAAATACCATGATCAATTCCGTGTCAAGAAAGACATGCCAGCGGCCTTTGCAGAACTTCAGGGAGATTACCTCTATATGCTTACAACACCTAGTCGTGAAGAATTGGAACAAATGATTCATGACTTTGGCCAACGCCAATCATAAGATGATGACCGGTAGGATAGGATCCTATCGGTTTTTTTATTTGTATAGCAAAGTCATGAGTGATAAGTTTGTGAAATATTGTATTTGGATTTTAAAAAGCTTATAAAACCATCTTCCAAGGAATAAAGTTTGTGAAATCATTTGAGCATTATTTTTGACAGTGCTTTCATTTTTGGCTAGAATGAAAGAGAATGAATAAATGCTAAGAAAGGCGAAATGATGGCAACATTAGATAAAAGTCTCTTATTGGAAATGTTCCGTAAAATGGAAGAAATCCGTCGCATGGACTTAAAAATTGCACAGTTAGTAAAAAAAGGGAAAGTGCCAGGTATGACGCACTTTTCTGTTGGGGAAGAAGCAGCTAACGTTGGAGCTATGTTGGCTTTAAACGACGACGATTTGCTGACATCTAACCACCGTGGACACGGACAAGCCATTGCTAAAGGAATCGATTTGAATGGCATGATGGCTGAGATCCTGGGGAAATATACGGGTACTTGTAAAGGGAAAGGTGGCTCTATGCATATCGCTGACCTCGATGCTGGTAACCTTGGTGCCAACGGGATTGTTGGTGGTGGTATGGGGATTGCAGTAGGTGCTGCCCTTACACAACAAATGAAAAAGACTGGTAAAATTGTTGTCTGCTTCTTTGGCGATGGTGCAACCAACGAAGGTGTCTTCCACGAAGCGGTCAATATGGCTTCCATCTGGAATCTGCCAGTTATTTTCTACTGTATCAATAACGGTTACGGAATCTCTGCCGATATCAAGAAAATGACCAATATCCAGCATATCCATGAGCGTTGTGCTGCTTATGGCATTCCTGGTATGTTTATTCCTGATGGGAACAACGTTATTGATGTCTATGAAGGATTTAAGAAGGCAGTCGACCATGTTCGCTCTGGTAAAGGCCCTGTCTTGATTGAAAGTGTCACCTATCGTTGGCTTGGTCACTCTTCATCTGACCCTGGTAAATACCGGACCCGTGAAGAAGTCGAAGAGTGGAAGAAGAAAGATCCAATCGAAAACCTTCGCAAGTATCTCCTTGAAAATGAGATTGCGAGCGCAGAAGAATTGGATCAGATCCAAGAAGAAGTAAAAGAAGCAGTGGAAGCTTCAGTGAAATTTGCGGAAGAAAGCCCATTCCCTCCACTCGAATCAGCTTTCGAAGATATTTACGCAGACTAAGGGGGAGTAGAGAATTATGGAAACTAAATTAATGTCTTTCCGCGATACCATTATCCTTGCTATGTCTGAGGAAATGCGTCGCGACGAAAATGTATTGTTGATGGGAGAAGATGTCGGAGTGTTCGGTGGAGACTTCGGTACTTCTGTAGGGATGCTGGAGGAATTCGGTCCAGAACGTGTTCGTGACTGTCCGATTTCTGAGGCTGCGATTTCAGGAGCAGCAGCTGGTGCAGCCATGACCGGACTTCGCCCAATCGTTGATATGACCTTCATGGATTTCTCAGTGATTGCCATGGATGCTATCGTTAACCAAGCTGCTAAGACTCGCTACATGTTTGGTGGTAAAGGTCAAGTGCCGATGACTATTCGCTGTGCTGCTGGGAATGGAGTTGGTTCTGCAGCCCAACACTCCCAATCGTTAGAATCATGGTTTACTCATATTCCTGGTTTGAAAGTTGTTGCTCCTGGTACGCCAGCGGATATGAAGGGACTGCTTAAGTCTTCTATTCGCGACAACAACCCCGTTATCATTCTTGAATATAAATCAGAATTCAACCAAAAAGGGGAAGTGCCAGTTGATCCAGACTACACGATTCCACTTGGTGTCGGAGAAATCAAACGTGAAGGAACTGACGTCACTGTCGTAACCTACGGAAAAATGCTTCGTCGCGTGATGCAAGCTGCTGAAGAATTAGCAGAAGAAGGGATCTCAGTAGAAGTAGTAGACCCACGTACCTTGGTTCCACTTGATAAAGAGATCATCATTAATTCTGTCAAGAAGACAGGAAAAGTAGTCCTTGTCAATGATGCCCACAAAACAAGTGGCTATATTGGTGAAATTTCAGCTATTATTTCTGAATCAGAAGCATTTGATTACTTGGATGCACCAATCCGCCGTTGTGCGGGGGAAGATGTGCCAATGCCTTACGCACAAAACCTTGAAAATGCAATGATTCCAACAGTTGAAAGCATCAAAGATGCTATTCGTAAAACGTACAATAAAGAATAATACATAACATAAATTATGTAATGTCATTTAAATTAGAGCACGGGCTAAAAGCTAGGAAAAAAGATAAATCTCCTTGACTTCATCGAAGTCTGCGTTGATTTCCTATTTTTCGGTCGCTTTTAAACGCCCTTAGTATCTTGTAACTGAATCCGGACGGAGGACTGTGAAAAAAAGATAGATTTCCTCGTGTTCATGGAACACAGCGTCAATCTTCTATTTTTTCTTTGTCCTCTACGTCCTTAATATCTTGTAATAGAATAGGAGAGGTCATGGCTGATGATAAGCTAAGAGCGACTCCTGCGGCTAGAAAATTAGCGGATGATCTAGGGATCAACCTCTATGATGTTTCTGGTTCAGGCGCAAACGGTCGTGTCCACAAAGAAGACGTGGAAACCTATAAAGACACAAATGTGGTTCGCATTTCACCACTTGCAAAACGAATTGCTTTAGAACACAATATTGCTTGGCAAGAGATTCAAGGAACTGGTCATCGTGGCAAGATCATGAAGAAGGACGTCCTTGCTTTCCTTCCTGAAAATATTGAGAATGAGACCATTAAGTCACCTGCTGAAATCGAGAAGGTGGAGGAAGCTCCAGATAATGTGACACCTTATGGTGAGATCGAGCGGATTCCGATGACACCAATGCGGAAGGTGATCGCTCAACGGATGGTGGAATCTTACTTGACAGCACCAACCTTTACTTTGAACTATGACGTTGATATGTCTCAAATGTTGGCCCTTCGTAAGAAGGTATTGGATCCAATCATGGAAGCCACTGGCAAGAAAGTCACTGTAACAGATTTGCTTTCTCTAGCAGTGGTTAAGACCTTGATGAAACACCCATACATCAATGCGTCATTGACAGAAGATGGCAAAACCATCATCACTCACAACTATGTCAACTTGGCTATGGCGGTTGGGATGGACAATGGGCTGATGACACCGGTTGTCTATAACGCAGAAAAGATGACCTTGTCAGAGTTGGTGGTAGCCTTCAAGGATGTTATCGGACGTACCTTGGATGGTAAGCTTGCTCCAAGTGAATTGCAAAACTCAACCTTTACTATCAGTAACTTGGGGATGTTTGGCGTTCAATCATTTGGACCAATTATCAACCAACCAAACTCTGCAATCCTTGGGGTTAGTGCAACGGTTGAAAAACCAGTGGTTGTGAATGGTGAAATTGTCATTCGTCCAATCATGAGCTTGGGCTTGACCATTGACCACCGCGTTGTCGATGGTATGGCTGGTGCCAAATTCATGAAAGACTTGAAAGCCTTGATTGAAGACCCGATTTCAATGTTGGTCTAATCAACGAGAGAGAATAGAAACAAGAAAAAGAGGGAAATAAAATGGCCTTAGAAGTAATTATGCCAAAAGCCGGCGTAGATATGACCGAAGGACAAATCGTTCAGTGGAATAAAAAAGTCGGCGAATTTGTAAAAGAAGGAGAAATTCTCCTTGAAATCATGACAGATAAAGTCAGCATGGAATTGGAAGCTGAAGAAGATGGCTACTTGATTGCTATCTTGAAAGGGGACGGCGAGACTGTTCCTGTAACAGAAGTTATCGGTTATCTTGGTGAAGAAGGGGAGAACATCCCAACAGCTGGAGCAGCAGCACCAGAAGCGAGTCCAGCGCCAGCTGCAGCAAGTGCTTCAAATGATGACAATAAGAGCGATGATGCTTATGATATCGTAGTGATCGGTGGTGGTCCTGCTGGTTACGTATCTGCTATCAAGGCAGCTCAATTGGGTGGTAAAGTTGCCCTTGTTGAGAAATCTGAACTTGGTGGAACATGCTTGAACCGCGGATGTATCCCAACTAAGACTTACCTCCACAACGCTGAAATTATTGAAAATATTGGTCATGCAGCCAACCGTGGTATTATCATTGAAAATCCAAGTTTCTCAGTGGATATGGATAAGGTTCTTGAAACCAAGAACAAGGTCGTAAATACCCTCGTCGGTGGTGTTGCAGGACTTCTTCGCAGCTACGGAGTGGATGTTCACAAGGGTATCGGTACCATTACGAAAGATAAGAATGTCTTGGTTAATGGTTCTGAATTGCTTGAAACGAAGAAAATCATCCTTGCCGGTGGTTCAAAAGTTAGCAAGATTAACGTTCCAGGTATGGAATCATCCCTTGTCATGACCAGTGACGATATTCTTGAAATGAATGAAGTTCCAGAAAGCCTTGTCATCATCGGTGGTGGTGTTGTCGGGATCGAACTTGGTCAAGCCTTCATGACCTTTGGTTCAAAAGTAACAGTCATCGAAATGATGGACCGCATCGTTCCAGCTATGGATGCGGAAGTATCTAAGAACCTTCGCTTGATCCTTGAACGCAAGGGTATGACAATCTTGACGGATACGAAATTGCAAGAAATCATTGAAGAAGATGGCAAACTCCGTATCAAGGTTGAAGGCAAAGATGATATCATCGCCAACAAAGCCCTTCTTTCAATCGGCCGTGTTCCAGACCTTGAAGGTATCGGTGAAGTTGAGTTTGAATTGGATCGTGAACGGATCAAGGTTAATGAATATATGGAAACGTCTGTTCCAGGTATCTATGCGCCAGGTGATATCAACGGTACCAAGATGTTGGCTCACGCTGCCTTCCGTATGGGTGAAGTAGCGGCCGAAAATGCTCTTAAAGGAAACCATGCTGTTGCCAAATTGAACTTGACGCCTGCAGCTATCTACACCCTTCCAGAAGTTGCGGCTGTTGGTTTGACAGAAGAACAAGCTCGTGAGAAATATGATGTTCAAATCGGTAAGTTTAACTTTGCGGCGAACGGTCGTGCCATTGCATCAGATGCGGCTCAAGGATTTGTTAAAGTTATTGCAGACAAGAAATACGGTGAAGTTCTTGGGGTTCACATCATTGGTCCAGCAGCAGCTGAATTGATCAACGAAGCTTCAACCATCATTGAGATGGAAATCACTGTAGAAGAAATGCTCAAGACCATCCACGGACACCCAACCTTCTCAGAAGTGATGTACGAAGCCTTTGCGGATGTACTTGGCTTAGCTGTTCACTCACCTAAGAAGAAATAGTACTATTCTTTCAACTAAATTTTCTTAAAGTAGTACGGACGGCAGCGACCTCTCTTAGAGTTCCATGCCTAAAAATTGAGCCACTTGTCTCAATTTTTCCGAGAAATGTAACGAGTTATCGTTACATTTCTTTTTACTACTTCAGAAAATTCAAGTGAAATTCAACTATTTCTGTCTAATGCTTATCTTACTATGAGTAGGATTTATAAAACGAATTTTTGGAATTACTATGAAATACATTATTAATTATTCAAATGATACTGCTTTTAATATTGCTTTGGAAGAGTATGCTTTTAAGCATCTATTGGATGAGGATCAAATCTTCCTTCTCTGGATTAACAAACCATCCATTATCGTTGGTCGCCACCAAAATACTATCGAAGAAATCAACCGTGACTATGTTCGGGAGCATGGGATTGAAGTGGTTCGCCGGATCAGTGGTGGTGGGGCTGTTTATCACGATTTGAACAACCTCAACTACACCATCATTTCAAAAGAAGATGAAAACAAAGCCTTTGACTTCAAGAGCTTCTCGACTCCTGTGATCAACACCTTGGCTCAGCTTGGAGTGAAGGCTGAATTCACGGGTCGTAACGACTTAGAGATTGATGGCAAGAAATTCTGTGGGAATGCGCAAGCCTATATCAATGGTCGGATCATGCACCATGGTTGCCTTCTCTTTGACGTGGATTTGTCAGTCCTTGCTAATGCTCTCAAGGTGTCTAAAGACAAGTTTGAATCAAAAGGGGTAAAATCAGTCCGTGCTCGTGTGACCAATATCATCGATGAGTTGCCAGAAAAAATCACGGTGGAAGAGTTCCGTGACTTGCTTTTGGACTACATGAAGAAAGAATACCCTGAGATGA
>ERZ773246.1104-NODE-1104-length-10359-cov-37.83_pt1 | contig 10359 bp, 8 predicted proteins | sample MGYA00580519_ERZ773246 | MGnify/ENA primary metagenome ERZ773246 (study PRJEB29015, sample SAMEA2738153) | human oral metagenome | biome: human oral; feature: human-associated habitat; material: saliva | place: China | collected 2246 ...
TGACACTGGCTGCTAGTCTTGAAACTTTTTCAGAACATCCCCTAGCGCAAGCGGTCTTATCACGAGCAGAAGAAAAAGGTTTGGTGCTATCTCCTGTGGAAAACTTCCAAGCGATCGAAGGAAAAGGGGTCCAAGGTCAGATCGATCAGCAGTTGGTGACCTTGGGAAATGGCAAACTCCATGATGGGACAGCGATGGATCCTGAGCTTGAAAAACGGATGGCAGACTTGCAAAAACAGGCCAAGACAGTTATCAGTTTGGCTGTGGACGGTCAAGTGATTGGCTTGATTGCCATTCAGGATGCTCCAAAGGCCAGCTCAAAAGAAGCTATCAAAAAGCTCAAAGAACGGGGCTTAAAGACTGTTATGTTAACTGGGGATAACGAACGGGTAGCTCAGGCCATTGCTGATCAAGTAGGAATTGATACCGTGATTGCTGATGTCCTTCCTCAAGAAAAGGCCAGCGCTATCCAAAAACTGCAAGAAAGCAGTAAGGTAGCCTTTGTCGGAGATGGGATCAATGATGCTCCAGCTCTTTCGATTGCAGATGTTGGAATTGCTATGGGATCTGGTACGGATATTGCGATCGAGTCTGGTGGTATCGTGCTCACGCAAAATGATTTGCTTGGCGTCGTTCGTGCCTTTGATATGAGTCAAAAGACCTTCCGTCGGATCTTGCTTAATCTTTTCTGGGCCTTTATCTACAATGTCATTGGGATTCCAATTGCTGCCGGAGTTTTTGCAGGCCTAGGATTGACCCTCAATCCAGAACTAGCAGGTCTTGCCATGGCCTTCAGTTCCGTATCTGTTTTGACCAGCTCGCTACTCCTCAATGTCGCGAAAATAGATTAAAGAAAATAAAAAGTGGTATAGCATGCACTATCGCTTAGAATGTAGAAAAACTTTTTTAAGTAATATAAGTTAAGTGATTCAACGAAGAAAGACAAATGAGTTCCAATTTTTAGATTGAATCAAGAAATACCAAAAACTTTCCGCCGTGAGAAAAGAGAGTGGGACAGAAATCGAATTCTAACGAATTACCGATTTCTGTCCCACTCTCTTTTTTATCTTTCTTTGTAGCTCTAAGGGAAAAGGTCAGGTAAGAAAATATAGCATAAAATCCTATTGTAGGATAGTTTGTGAAAATTTCTCAAAATAGTCATCTGTTATGGAATAGGGATTGAGCATCTTTGAGCAGATCTTTATACATGTGAATCTCTTTGTGATAAATTAATACTGTAATCGTTTTGTAAATCGTTTTCATTAGAAAAGTCTGAAAAAACTCATTTTCAAGGCGAGATGATCGCAAAGATGAAGTAGAAGCGCTATGCTGCATTTTTAAAGGATCAAAAGAGATTTTAAAGGAGAGTTAAAATGACTCAAGGAAAAATTACTGCATCTGCAGCAATGCTTAACGTATTGAAAACATGGGGAGTAGATACGATCTACGGTATCCCGTCTGGAACACTTAGCTCATTGATGGACGCTTTGGCTGAAGACAAAGATATCCGTTTCTTGCAAGTTCGCCACGAAGAAACTGGTGCTCTTGCAGCGGTTATGCAAGCTAAATTTGGTGGCTCTATCGGAGTTGCAGTTGGTTCAGGTGGACCTGGTGCGACTCACTTGATCAACGGTGTTTACGATGCAGCGATGGATAACACTCCATTCCTTGCCATTCTTGGATCACGTCCAAACAACGAGCTGAACATGGATGCCTTCCAAGAGCTTAACCAAAACCCAATGTACAACGGTATCGCTGTTTACAACAAACGTGTAGCTTACGCAGAGCAATTACCAAAAGTTATCGATGAAGCTTGCCGTGCTGCCGTTTCTAAAAAAGGTCCAGCCGTTGTTGAAATTCCAGTAAACTTTGGTTTCCAAGAAATCGACGAAAACTCATATTACGGTTCAGGTTCATACGAACGTTCATTCATCGCTCCTGCTTTGAACGAAGTTGAAATTGACAAAGCAGTTGAAATCTTGAACAATGCTGAACGCCCAGTTATCTATGCTGGTTACGGTGGTGTTAAAGCTGGTGAAGTGATTACTGAATTGTCACGTAAAATCAAAGCACCAATCATCACAACTGGTAAAAACTTCGAAGCGTTCGAATGGAACTACGAAGGTTTGACAGGTTCTGCTTACCGTGTTGGTTGGAAACCAGCCAACGAAGTGGTCTTTGAAGCAGACACTGTTCTCTTCCTTGGTTCAAACTTCCCATTTGCTGAAGTTTACGAAGCATTCAAAAACACTGAAAAATTCATCCAAGTGGATATCGACCCTTACAAACTTGGTAAACGTCATGCCCTTGACGCTTCAATCCTTGGTGACGCAGGTCAAGCAGCGAAAGCTATCCTTGATAAAGTAAACCCAGTTGAGTCTACTCCATGGTGGCGTGCAAACGTTAAGAACAACCAAAACTGGCGTGATTACATGAACAAACTCGAAGGTAAAACTGAGGGTGAATTGCAATTGTATCAAGTTTACAATGCAATCAACAAACATGCTGATCAAGACGCTATCTACTCAATCGACGTAGGTGACACTACTCAAACATCTACTCGTCACCTTCACATGACACCTAAGAACATGTGGCGTACATCTCCACTCTTTGCGACAATGGGTATTGCCCTTCCTGGTGGTATCGCTGCTAAGAAAGACAATCCAGATCGCCAAGTATGGAACATCATGGGTGACGGTGCATTCAACATGTGCTACCCAGACGTGATCACAAACGTTCAATACGACCTTCCAGTTATCAACGTTGTCTTCTCAAATGGTAAATATGCCTTCATCAAGGACAAATACGAAGACACAAACAAACACTTGTTTGGTTGTGACTTCCCTAATGCTGACTATGCGAAAATCGCTGAAGCGCAAGGTGCTGTAGGATTTACAGTTGACCGTATCGAAGACATCGATGCAGTTGTTGCAGAAGCTGTTAAATTGAACAAAGAAGGTAAAACTGTTGTTATCGATGCTCACATTACTCAACACCGTCCACTTCCAGTAGAAGTACTTGAATTGGATCCAAAACTTCACTCAGAAGAAGCAATCAAAGCCTTCAAGGAAAAATACGAAGCAGAAGAACTCGTACCATTCCGCCTCTTCTTGGAAGAAGAAGGGTTGCAATCACGCGCAATCAAATAATTTCTCTCGTGGAAAATAAAAAGATCGGAGCTATCCGGTCTTTTTTATTAAAGACAAAGTCTTCTTTGAAACTTTCCTAATGTGAGTACGGACGTCAGCGAACTTTGAAGAAGTTCCATGACTAAATCAAGATGCAAAGGGCGTCTGCGGATAAAGTCAAAATAGGAAGTTTGACGCAGAATCTTTCGATTCTAGGAGAACTTATCTTTTTGACACAATCCGCAGCCCGTGTTCAATTAGTTTTGAGCCCCTTCGCTTTTCAATTTCTGGGCTCAGGCTAAAACAGTTCCCCGAACTGTTTTACTCTCAAAACTCCCAAGTGCTAGAAACAATAGAGTTTCTAGCACTTTTCTCACGGTGGAAAGTTTCAGTTTATTCTTTACGATTAAAAAATAGGAATCATTCTTATTTTTTCAGAAAAGCTGATATTAAATTAGGTGAAAAACAATTTGTATACATTCTGAAAGATCGGAGTCATCCGGTCTTTTTTATATAAAAATTTGCGTATAAATAATTGACAACGCTTTCTCAACGTCCTATTATAAAATATAATAGTAACAAGCGGATTTTCTTATTTCATTGAGAAGAAAGAGTGGTAATAGTCTTCCGTTCACTACATGACTTTATAGCTCTAGGAAGCCTTTTAATAGTCACATAAGGACCAATGAAACTGGGGATTGAAAGTATCTCCACGAATAGATATTAGGAGGAAAGAGATGCAAAAAAAGGATATTTATCTAATCTGTATGACCATGATTATCTGTTCATTTATTATAGGATTGCTTGTAGGAAATTTCATTTTGCGTGGTCTTGATGATATTGCTGCAATCATTAACCACGGCTTGATGACAATCAATCAATCGATTCATTAACAAGAGATATTATTTTTTTACGTTCTAACAACTAAATAGATCGGAGCCATTCATTGGTCCGATCTTTTTTGAGTGGTGTCTGTCTGTTGCTTAAGAATGTTGATAGCAGTGACTGTTTAAAGTAGCGAAAATTGGATGTGGTCAAGATTTCCTTCTCATTTCAGAGGGTTTCATTCCATACATCAAGGCAAATTGTTTGTAAAAATAGGTTTTATTACTGAAGCCGACGGTTTGGCAGATCGTTTCAATAGAAAAATCTGTTGATTGAATCAATAATTTTGCAGACATTAACCTCTTCTGATGCACCAGCTCGGTAAAGGTTTGACCACTTTTTTCTTTGACGAGATTACTTAAATAGTTTTTGTTAAATTTTAATTGATCGGCAGCTTTTGCTAAGGTAAGATCCCTATAGTCTCTATCAATTAATTCAAGGACTTGCAGAAAAGGATCTTGTCGAGTTTGAAGGAGCTTTTTCTGTGCAGTTGGCAAGGAGCGAGCCAATTCATAGAGTAAAATACTTAAAGAGTGTTTGAGAATTTCTTGGGAGAAATCCTTCTGGAAAAAATACTCTTCTATCATCCGGTGGAGCAGTTGAGGGACTTTTGGAATCTCTTCAGAGCGAAGAATAATAAAATTTTGACTGATTTCTAGATGGCTATGGCGACTAAGGAGCAAGTGATACAAAAGACTATTATTTCCCTGCATTTCTTCCAAACTTTGTAAGGAAATATTGTTATCTTTAAAGAGTAGATTGATCACAATATCTTCTTCTTCCAAGCACTCAATTTGATGTTTACTTCCCACATCCATTAGGAGGATGTCTCCTTGATACAGCGTGTAAGTCTGACCGTTAATGATTTGTTGACAATGTCCGCTATAAATATAATTGAGCTCTAAAAATTGGTGGGAATGAAGAGGATAAGGCGCATAGCGATTGTGTTTACTGATGTAGATATCTCGATTATGAAAAAAAAGATCATTGGTTAAATGAGGGGCTTGGGTTTTCATTTCAGAAAAGTCTGGAACGAAGCTTCCAGTCTTTTTTTGTTGCTTTTCAATCTCAGTTTCTTGATGGAGGAAGTCTGTTAGGAGCTGCATCTGTTTCACCTGTATATTTGATACTGTTCTACTGTTTTAGAGATATTGTATCACATTTAAAATAATAGTTAAATAGAGATAGAAAGAAACAAGAAAAGAGGGCCGAAATGACCTATCATATAGCAGTGGACATTGGAGCATCGAGTGGACGCTTGATACTGGCAGATGTTGAGGAAAGGAAATGGCAGTTACAAGAAATCCATCGATTCAAAAATGGATTTACTCGAGTGGATCAGCATGATCGTTGGGATGTAGAGGAGCTCTTCCGCCAGATTCTCGTCGGATTAGAGAAAGCAAAAGAGCTAGGAGTAGGTAACTGTACTTTAGGAATTGATACCTGGGCGGTGGATTATGTGTTGTTAAAAGATGGAAAGGCACTGGCACAACCCATTGCTTATCGGGATAAACGGACTGAAAAAGTAATGGAGAAAGTGTTTCAGAAGCTCCCTGCTAAGAACATTTATGAGAAAACAGGCATTCAATTTCTAAATTTTAATACCTTGTTTCAGTATGTTAGTGAAGATCCTCAACTGTTAGAAGAAGCAGATACTAGTCTTCTGATTCCAGATTATCTGGCCTATCGATTGACGGGGAGACAGGTAGCAGAAGTTAGCAATGCCTCTACGACCCAATTGCTAAATATTCATCATAGAGATTATGATTACGATTTGCTCGATTTAGCTGGGATAAAGGCTTCTCAACTTCCCGATTTGGTGGAGACAGGGACTTATCTTGGCCCCCTACTTCGAGAAAATTTCAAGGATTACAAACTTCCCTATGTTGAAGTTTATGCTGTGGCAACACACGATACGGCTTCAGCAGTTGTGGGAGTTCCAGCTACAAGCAAAGATTTTGCCTATATCTCTAGTGGCACCTGGTCTTTGATTGGAGCGGAACTAACATCACCGATCGTGACGAAAGAGAGTCAGGAAGCAAATTACACCAATGAATGGGGAGCTTATCAAACCTATCGTTTTCTAAAAAATATCACGGGTATGTGGACGGTGCAAGAGATTGCGCGTTGCTTAGACTATCAATATAGCTACGCAGAGATGGCTGAACAAGCCAGTCAGGTAGCCCCATTTGAACAGTATGTCAATCTGAATGATGAGCGCTTCACTAACCCTGAACAGATGATTCAAGAAATTCAAGCTTATTGTCGAGAAACAGGACAGAAGGTTCCAGAGTCCGTAGGCGAATTGACTATGTGTGTGTATTCCAATCTAGCTCTTATTTATGGAGCTGAATGGAAACGACTAGAAAAATTGACAGGAAAATCCTTTGAGGCTCTCCATATCGTAGGAGGGGGATCCAATGTCGCTCTTCTCAATCAGCTGACAGCCAATGTGATTCAAAAGCCAGTTATCGCTGGCCCAGGTGAAGGAACAGCTATCGGGAATCTATTGGTTCAGTTGATTGCAAGTGGAACCTTTAGCAATCTTGGAGAAGCACGTGCTTTCTTAAAAGAAGAGATACCATTGAAGGAATTTTTTCCTGATTTTACGATAGAAACCGATCATTTAAAAAATTTTCAACAGAACTATTATCAATAAGGAGAAAGAAAAATGACAAATGCAACTCAAATTACACAAGCTTATGAGGCAGCCAAAGCTCGCTATGCGGCAATCGGAGTAGATACGGATGCTGTATTGGAAAAATTACAAGGAATTAAAATCTCTATGCATTGCTGGCAAGGAGATGATGTGAAGGGGTTCTTAACACCTGATGGCGAATTGACCGGAGGGATCATGTCAACGGGAAATTATCCTGGAGCTGCCCACACTCCTGAACAGTTGCGTCAGGATTTGGAAAAAGCTTATTCTTTGATTCCAGGGAAGCATAAGTTGAATCTACACGCCATCTATTTAGATACCGATGAAACAGTTGATCTCAATGAAATTGAACCACGTCACTTTGAAAAATGGGTGAAGTGGGCCAAAGAACAAGGACTTGGATTGGACTTTAATCCAACCTTCTTCTCCCATCCAATGATGAAGGATGGTTTCACCTTGGCTAGTCCAGACCAAGAAGTTCGAGACTATTGGATAGAGCATGGGAAACGCAGTCGTAGAGTGGCGGAATACTTCGGTAAAGAATTGGGAGAAACTTGTTACACCAATTTCTGGGTTCCAGATGGCTTTAAGGACAACCCAATTGATCGTCTGACACCACGTAAACGTTTGATGGAATCTTTAGATGAAATTTTCTCTGAGGAGATTGATGAACAATACAATGTTGATACTGTTGAAAGTAAACTCTTTGGACTAGGAGCAGAAGCCTATACAGTAGGATCTCATGAATTTTATATGGGATATGGTTTGACACGAAATAAGACCATTTTATTGGATGCAGGTCATTTTCATCCGACAGAAGTGATTTCGAATAAACTATCTTCACTTGCCTTATTTAGTAAAGGATTAATGTTGCATGTTTCTCGCCCTGTTCGTTGGGATTCGGATCACGTAGTCATTATGGACGATGAGTTGCAGGAAATTGCCAAAGAATTGGTTCGCAATGATCTCCTTGGAAAAACAGCGATTGGCCTAGATTTCTTCGATGCGACTATCAACCGTATTGCGGCTTGGGTAGTTGGAACTCGTAACACTCAAAAAGCACTCTTGAAAGCCATGTTAGAGCCAACAGAAGAATTGAAACAAATGGAATTGGACTTTGATTTTACTTCTCGATTAGTCTATACAGAAGAATTGAAGGACTTCCCATATAGCGATGTTTGGAATTATTTCTGCTTGAAGAACAATGTTCCAGTTGGTTTGGATTGGTTAAAAGAAGTCCATGACTATGAGGCTGAGATTTTGAAAACACGCGGATAAGATGAAAAAGTTCGAAAGAGCTTAGAAGAAGGAGTAGAGAAAAATGACAAAATTTGTAGAATCTGTTTATGTGACAAAAATGAGAGAAGTAACGCGAGAGTCTTATGAACGCTATTGGGATGAACGGAATGGAGGAAATGTCTCCCTTCGCTTGACAGCTGAAGAAGTTGCTCCTTTTGAGGATGTGACAGAAGTGAAAGAAGTGCTTGATCTTGGCTTTGATGCTTCTCCTTTAGCGGGCTATTACTATCTGGTTACAGGAACTGGGCGTTACTTTAGAAATGTAGCTGGAAATCCAGAAAATGATCTTGGTTTAGTTCGCATCACAGAAGATGGTCAACATGCAGAATTGGTGTGGGGCTTCAATGACGGTGGTAAGCCGACTTCAGAATTCCCAAGTCATTTGATGAGCCATATAGAGCGTTTGAAGGTAAATCCAAATCAACGCGTGGTTTTCCATTGCCATCCAACAAACCTGATTGCACTGTCCTTTACTCAACCCCTTGAAGAACGTCACTTATCACGTCTTCTATGGAAAATGCAGGCAGAATCGATTGTTGTCTTCCCTGAAGGAATTGGGGTGATCCCTTATATGACACCAGGTACGACTGAGATCGGGAAGGCAACTGCAGCAAAAATGGCAGAATTTCAAGCGGTTTTATGGCCTCACCATGGGCTCTTCGCATCGGGTACTTCACTGGATGAAACTTATGGATTGATTGAGGTGATTGAAAAAGCTGCGATGATTTATTCACAAATTGGTGCTCAAGGCGGAGTCATTAAACAAGCAATCACTGACCAAGAATTGCAAGAAATTGCAACCTTCTTTAACATGATGCCTCACCAAGGATTCTTGGATGTGAATTAGAGATGGATGGTAGTGAAGTATGATTCAGATATGGGAGGTGTGACCTCCCTTCTATCATGAAATTTTTTGTTAAAAAAATCACAAAATAGTTGAAGAAAACTAGTTTGAGCATTATAATTATATCAATATAAGAAGAATGGAGAAAAAGAAATGTCAGTTTTTTATGTACCAGCAGTTAACCTTATTGGTCGTGGAGTGATCAACGAATTTGGGAGCCACGTTAAGGAATTTGGCTTTAAGAAAGCTTTGATTGTCACAGACCACTACATTGCATCGAGTGACATTTTGCCTAAGGTAACAGCTCCCTTAGAAGCAGATGGAATCGAATACATCGTATTTGAGGATGTAGATCCAAATCCATCTTGTAAGAATGTCCTTGATGGATTAGCTGTGTTAAAAGAAAACAACTGTGACTTTATCGTCTCAGTTGGTGGGGGATCTCCACAGGATGCTGCGAGTTGTATCTCTATTATGGCTACCAATGGAGGGAAGCCACAGGATTACGAAGGGCTTCACAAGTCTAAGGAAAAGGGTCTCCCAGTTGTAGCAATTAATACAACCGCTGGAACTTCTGCAGAGATTACCATCAACTATGTCATTACGGACGAAGAACGAAAGGTAAAAATGGTCATGGTTGACAAGAATAGCTTAGCACTTATCTCTGTTAACGACCCAGAACTGATGCTTTCAAAACCAGCTGATTTAACAGCAGCAACAGGTATGGATGCCCTTACCCATGCCATTGAAGCCTTGGTTACACCAGGTGCCTATGATGTTACGAAAAAACTGTCCATTGGAGCGATTGAATTGATCAAAGAATATTTACCACGTGCTGTGGCAAATGGGCAGGATATTGAAGCGCGTGAGGCCATGGTGAATGCCATTTTCCTTGGAGGAATGTCCTTTAACAATGCAGGGTTAGGATATGTACACTCCATGGCTCATCAATTAGGTGCAGTTTATCATCTGCCACATGGTGTTTGCTGTGCCATGTTGCTTCCAGTTGTTGAGCGTGAGAATGCTAAGCGAGTACCAGCCGCCTTTCGTAATGTAGCCAAGGCTCTAGGACTTCATACAGAAGGGAAATCAGATACCGAGTGTGCGGAATACGCCATCTCTGAAATTGAGAAATTATCTGAGACCGTTGGAATTCCTAAAAAATTAACAGAATTAGATATCAAAGAAGAAGAGTTTGACTTTGAATATCTTTCTAAGAATGCCCTTATTGATGCTTGTGCTCCAGGCAATCCATTTATGCCAACCTTGGAAGAAACAATTGCCTTTTATAAAGAGTTGTTTTAATGATTAGAATAAATGCTAGGAGATGAAGATCAATCTCCTAGTTTTTTATTAAATATCCTAATCCTGCGATTTCTGATTTTCATGCATTTGTACAAGTGCAACTAACTGAGAATTGTAGTGCTCGTTCATATTAAAATATTGATCTTAAAAAGAGGCTGGGACAAAAGTCCTAGCCTCTCAATTGTTTTTGGATTGTCGAGCAAGACGCAGTGGTTGAGTGGGCTCTACTACGCTGATTT
>ERZ773246.1110-NODE-1110-length-10324-cov-9.58068_pt1 | contig 10324 bp, 9 predicted proteins | sample MGYA00580519_ERZ773246 | MGnify/ENA primary metagenome ERZ773246 (study PRJEB29015, sample SAMEA2738153) | human oral metagenome | biome: human oral; feature: human-associated habitat; material: saliva | place: China | collected 2246 ...
GATTCTACAAGAAAATCTTCTCCTTTAGACCTCCTGTCCCTATCCTGTCTATTTTATACCCTAACTGGTACTTAACAAAAATATCTATGACATCTCAGGATCATTTTGGAACATGTTAGACTTTACAGAATAAAAATAGCTTGATTACCAATTGGTAATCAAGCTATTTCAATTAGAAAAGCATCTCTTACTTTTCTTCCATTTTTGATTTTATTTCATCATAGGAAAGGGCATGTGCTTCTCGTTCTAAGTCTTTTTCAGACTCTTCCGGCATCTGGCCAGTTTCATAGAGAGATTTAATTTGAGTGCTATCAAGCGTTTCATATTTAAGGAGCGCTTCAGCAATCAATTTGTGGGTTTCACGATTTGCTTGAATGATTTCTGCAGCTTTATCCCGAGCTTCATTTAATAACTTACGAACTTCCTCGTCAATTTCATATGCTGTTTGCTCTGAAATTGATTTTTGCGGACTTTGTGCACCAAACATAGCATGGTTACCTTCATATTGAACCGGGCCAAGTTTTTCACTCATACCGTACTCAGTAACCATTGCACGCGCCATCTGTGTAGCTTGTTCAAAGTCATTTGAAGCTCCTGTCGTTTGGACATTAAAGATAATCTCTTCAGCTACACGACCACCCATCAAACCTGCTAATTGCTCTTTCATATCTTCTTTAGAAAGAAGCATTTGATCTTCTTTAGGAAGTGCAATCATGTATCCGCCTGCACGTCCACGTGGTACGATGGTTACTTTATGAACGACACGCGCATTTGATAGAACAAGTCCGACAATTGTATGTCCCGCTTCATGATAAGCGACAATCTGACGATCACGCTCTGAAACTGTCTTATCTTTCTTAGATGGTCCTGCGATTACTCTGTCTTCTGCTTCATCAATATCATCTGCATCAATGACTTTCTTATTACGACGAGCAGCAACTAAAGCTGCTTCATTCAAGACATTTTCCAAATCAGCACCAACAAAGCCAGGTGTCTGTTGGGCAACTAATTTCAAATCAACGTTTTTAGCTAGCGGTTTATTCTTAGCATGAACGCGAAGAATAGCTTCCCGACCTTTCACATCAGGGCGACCAACCAAAACTTTTCTATCAAAACGACCTGGACGTAAAAGAGCTGGGTCAAGAACGTCTGAACGGTTTGTCGCAGCAATTACGATAATTCCTTCATTACCTTCAAAACCATCCATTTCAATCAAGAGCTGATTGAGGGTTTGTTCCCGTTCATCATTACCGCCACCGAGGCCAACACCACGCTGACGACCGACAGCATCAATTTCATCGATGAAGATAATAGCTGGAGCTGCTTTTTTCGCATCTTCAAATAAAGAACGAACACGGCTTGCTCCGACACCAACGAACATTTCAACAAAGTCAGAACCTGAGATACTAAAGAAAGGAACTCCTGCTTCACCAGCAACCGCCTTAGCAAGCAAGGTCTTACCAGTTCCTGGAGGGCCTTCCAAAAGAACACCTGCCGGAATTCGAGCACCCAGCTTAGTATAACGTTTTGGATCTTTTAGAAACTCAACAACTTCAACAAGTTCTTGTTTTTCCTCTTCTGCACCAGCAACGTCAGAGAAACGTACTTTGATATCTTCTTTATTGGCAGCACGAGCTTTGTTGCGTCCAAAATTCATAGCACCACGAGCACCGCCACCGCCTTGATTCATCATAGACATAAAGATGAAGGCGATGATGATAAATGGAACCAAGGAAATCAAAAGATTAATCCACATTCCACTGGAGCTTTCACGCTTAATAGTTACTTCTGTCTCATGCTCAGCAGCTAGCTTTTGCAAATCAGAAACTGTTGTATCTGATGGCAAAACAACACTAGTAAATCTGCTAACTTTTGAGATTTCCGGACTGAAAAACAGGATTCCTGTCGTATCTTTTGATTCTTTAGGTTTTTTATAAGTACCTGATACCTCGATAATACTACCATTTGGCTGGTAGCTCATCTCTGTAACATTATTATTTTGGATTTCTTTTACTAATTGGCTGTAGTTGATTTGCTGGCTACGACCTGTCGCACTTCCTGTAAAGAAATACTGAAAACCTGTAACAAGGACTACAATAATTAGAATATAGAGAAAAGGATTTTTTATAAAACCATTATTTTGTTTATTTTTCATTTATATCTAGTAAACCTTTATTTTGTATAAACTTCTTCTTTCAAAACACCTACATAAGGAAGATTACGATAATACTCATCATAATCTAGTCCGTAACCTACTACAAATTCATTGGGAATTGTAAAGCAAGTATAGTCTGCCTCAATATCAACAATGCGTCCTTCTGGCTTATCCAACAACGTAGCAATTTTTACAGATGCTGCATTTCTTTCTTTGAATAAATTACACAAATTCTTCAAAGTTTGGCCAGTATCGATAATATCTTCGACAAAAAGAATATCACGGCCCGTAATATCTTGATCAATATCTTTGATAATATTAATCACGCCACTACTAGTTGTACCGCCATGGTAACTAGATACCAGCATAAAATCTAATTCAATATCTGTATCCACGTGTTTGATTAATTCGGCCATAAAAGGAACTGAACCCTTCAAAATTCCTACAAAAATAGGTTTTTTACCTTGATAGTCTGCTGTCAACTGTTGGCCCAATTTTTTTGCCGCTGCTACGATTTCCTCATGAGAAACCAATACTTTTTTTATATCTTGTTCTAGCATAATTTTACCTATCTAATTTTCTGAATATAAAGTACAGTACTCATTATATCACTTTTTAATTCCTTACTCAAATCACTGATAGCGATATTTACAATTGCCAAGATCTGCTGATTTTGCTCAACAACAATCGCTTTTTCTCGTTCTTCAAATGGAATTTTTTGATCAATGAATAGTCGACGAAGTTTTTTGTGATGTCCTTTCAAACAAAGACAATCGCCTGTTTTCCTGCGACGTAAAAGAAGTGGTGTTTCACGTGAAACTGCAATTGCTTGAACATTTTCACCCTTCAAAGGAGTTCCAAATGAGAATTGATAGTCCCCAAATTGAAGTTGATTACCACATTCTAACAGAATTGAGTCCACTTTCAAATCAGACCTACGACTGATTTTTCTGATTTCAAAATGCTTATAATCTTTCACCAACTCGTATCCATCCTTTAAAGTGTGGATGTAATTAGCCTTGGTTCGTAAGATTCCTAAGATTTCTTCAAATTGCTTTTTATTTATATTTAAGGAAGGAAATTCCTTTAAATATTCTTGCAGAAGAAAATTTTGTACCTCTGGAATTTGCCGCTCAAACACTTCAAGTTTTGTAATGTCCAATCCCTGCGTCAGATGTGACAAAGCTGTCTGTAAATCCTCAACTTCTTTCCCTAAAGAAATCAAAGAATCCTTAAAGCGTGGATTTTCCTTTTCAAGACTGGGAAGATAGAGATTACGGATCCGATTTCTGAGATAGTCATTTTGAAAATTGCTCTCGTCTTCAAAATGCAAAATATCAGGAAAGTCTTGCTTATGAAAATAAAGTAGAGGTCGGATTAATTCCCCGTTTGCAAAGGGTTGAACCTCTGTCATTCCAGACAAGTGGCGCAGCCTTGCTCCTCTTATTAACCTCATAAACACCGTCTCGGCCTGATCATCAGCATGATGAGCCGTTACTAAGGCCGTGTAGCCTTCTGTCAGCATGATTTCTTCAAAAAAACGATAGCGAAATCGCCGAGCTTTTTCCTCAGAAAAATCACCAGAAAAATTTGAGCTGAAAAATTTCACACCAAGTTTCTGGGCAAAATTTGACAGCTCTTTTTCTTCCATATTTGACTCTGGACGTTGCTTGTGGTTGACATGCGCTATTCCCAGCTCAATCTCTAGCTCTTCCCTGTTCTGGTACAAAAGATGGAACAAGGTCATCGAATCCAAGCCACCAGAAACTGCTACCAGCACTTTCCGATGATTTTGAAAATACCGCTTTTCCTGCACTTGCTTGCGAAACTTCTGATTGATCATTTCAGAACTCCGTACACATCATCTGCGATTTTAGAAATTGTATCGTAATCCGAATTATTCGTAAGAATTGCAATGATAAATGGCGAATCCGCATACACAATAGCGACATCATGCTTGAAGTCGTAAGCATCACCGATTTTATGGGCAACTTTTACATTGATATTTTTAGAAATCCGCTGATTATCATAATTTGTTTGAGACAAAGCATCGATAATCATGCCATTTTGCTCATAGATGGCTTCCATGACATTGCCAGCCATTCGAGCAGAGGCTTGTCTGCTCTCTACATTCCACTTTTTACCTGCAATTTTTTCAATAGTATTTTGAAATTGGCTATCAGATTGATTGCTTGTATAGTAGGCAAGGATATTGTGGGCCACATTATCCGACTCTTTTGCTACACCATTGATTAAGTCCTGCACAGAATATTCCTTATCATTTGCTGATTTGGAAATACTGCCGCTTCCCTCAGGGTCATAGGCACCTGCAAAATCATTGACAGCAGCTATATATTTTAACTTTTTATCCAAAGAAAGGCTATGATTATTTAGTTGCTCCTGGGCATAGTAAAGATAAGGAATTTTCGTCACACTAGCTGAGTACATTTGTTGATCTGGATTGATACCTGCTTCTTTGCCCGTTTCTAGCTGTTTTACATAAATAGAAAAGTCAGCTTTTTTGTACTTAGAATTTAGAATCTCCTGAACCTTTTCCATCCGATTATCTTCTTGGGAAAGAAAATCAACAGAAACCCAACCTTGACCTTCAATTTTAGCGTACTCTCCCTTAGCTGTTTGAGCAATTTGTACGACCTTTACTTTGCTGTAAGCAGGTAGTTTGGCTGCAATCTTTTTGGAAGCATTGAGTGGAACGGTATCGTAGAGAACATAGTTAGGAGCTAGCCATCTTTCCTGATTGACACTGAGAACAGACTGAACTGTATCCTCATAAATGCTGTTCTTATCTGCAATCACAAACTGGCCATTCTTTAATTTAAAGATAGGGATCCCAGCTTCATTCACATGTAGCTCTGTCAGCTCTAGTGGCTGATCTGGCAGAAGTTTCCCAGCTACCTTAGTCAAAGTAGCATCTGTGAAAGTAGGTGTTTCCTCATAAACATTAGGATTTCTAGGGATAATCGTATGGTAACGGCCATAAGCTGTACCCGTCAGCTGATACTTTTCTTCTTCGTCTAAAACAAGTTCCTTGTCCGTACTGATTACTGTCTGACTGCTCCATAAGGCTGGCAGTAAAAATATCAGCAAAAGTAACTTACGCATGACCTCCCCTTTCCTTTTTTGTTTCTTTCAGTTTTAAAGCTTGATTCTTTTCGGATAATTCTGCTAGTTTTTCATCCGAAAAAGATAAAAATTTCTCTATATTTTGAAGTAAATGTTCCATGACTATTGTGGTAATAAATCTGGTGTTGTGTAAATGTATTCCCCTTCTTTTGAAAAAGAATACTTGGCACGAGCATATTTGGCAGCATAGCTATCATCTTTCAACTTAGTAGCGATATCAGACTGGTATTCCTTATCTTCACCTAGTTTTTCATATTTTTTTTGTAGTTGTGCATATTGAGCACGACGATTGAGTAATGTTTCGTAACTTTGGTATAAATTATAGGCTGGAAGAATAAAAAGTAGCATAACTAAAATTAGAACCCATCCCATAAAACGATTTCGTTTCCGACGCTCCTCATCGAGGTATCTGCGACGCTGATTTTCATCTTGGATAAAGCGATTATTTATTTGAACAATATTTCTAGACATTTTCTTCAATCCTTGTCTCACTGATAATTTCATACATTTTAGCAGCATCTTCTTTTTTGGTGCTGTCTTTCATTTCTAGCACCCGCACTGTTAACAGCTTATTGCCAAAACGAACTTCAATTTGATCATTGATTTTCAAATCTGTCGAACTTTTTGCCAAGATTCCATTTACCTTGATACGTCCTTTATCTGCTACCTCTTTAGCTACAGGGCGCCGCTTGATAATGCGTGATACCTTTAAATATTTGTCTAATCTCATAGTCTTTTCCTCGATTTTCTCTTAATATTCTATCATTCTTTTGAAAGAAACCAAGCCAAAAAGCTGAAATTTTACCGAATTGTAATGTTTATTCAGCTTTTCGATTCTTGATTTCTACCAGTTTTTCACCAAAGTTCAGCAAATTTTCCAAAATCTCGAAATCTTTTTTCTTCCGAACATCAAAAACGACTTCGATCAAGCCTTTCTGCTCACCAATTCGAGCTTTTAGATTTGTCGCTGACAAGGCTTCAAAATAATCCTGGGTCAGATAGATTTGCTGAGAGATTTTTTCAAAACGAATGGTGACACACTCTTGCTTCCGCTCAGCAAGCGCAACAAAAGCCTGATCAAGATAGGACTTGACTAAGCCAATCTCTAATAGGTAAGCCACTACGTCCGGATATTCTCCAAAGCGGTCAATCAATTCATCTTGTAGATGTTCATAGTTTACACGGTTGTCAATTTCACGAATTCTCTTGTAAACTTCGATTTTCTGACGTTCATCAGAAATATAATCACTCGGAAGATAGGCATCAATCTGAAGATTGATTTCAGCATTGCTTTTTTGACGCTTGGTTTCCTTACCTTGCTTCTTAGCAATGGCTTCTTCCAAAAGTTGAGAATACATTTCAAATCCTACAGAATCAATGAAACCTGACTGTGAACTTCCTAAAATATTTCCTGCTCCTCGGATAGACAAATCCCTCATCGCAATCTTAAATCCAGATCCCAACTCAGTAAATCCTTTAATGGCTTCTAGTCTTTTTTCTGAAACTTCAGTTAGAGTCTTATCTGGGCGATACATAAGATAGGCATAGGCAATTCGATTGCTGCGTCCAACCCGACCACGAAGTTGATATAAAGTTGACAGCCCCATGTGGTCAGCATTTTCGATAAAGAGAGTATTTGCATTTGGAATATCGACACCTGTTTCAATAATCGTTGTTGTGACTAAAATATCATATTCGCCATTAACAAAGTCTAAGAGGGTATTTTCTAAACGTACCTCAGTCATCTGTCCATGAACATAACCAATTGAAGCCTCTGGAATCAACTCTTTTAATTCTGAAACTTTTTGCTCAATGGTGTCAACTTTATTGTAAAGGTAGTAAACCTGTCCACCTCGGTCTATTTCACGTAAAACCGCATCCCGAATAACAGTAAGGTTATTCTCTAAAACATAGGTTTGGACTGGATAACGATTTGTCGGTGGGGTTTCAATTACCGATAAATCTCGAATTCCTAACATCGACATATGAAGGGTTCTTGGAATAGGGGTAGCCGTCAAGGTCAGAACATCAACCTTCTTTTTCAGTTCCTTTAACTTTTCCTTATGCTTGACACCGAAGCGCTGCTCTTCATCTATCACCAGTAGCCCCAAATCGGAAAATGTCACATCTGCTGATAAGAGGCGATGGGTACCGATAATAATATCAATCTGCCCTTTTTCCAACTTTTCCAGAGTCTCTTTTTGCTCCCCTTTGCTTCTAAAACGGCTGAGAACATCGATATTTACGGCAAAATCATTGAATCGTTCTTTAAAGTTTGTGTAGTGTTGCTGAGCTAAAACAGTGGTCGGAACCAAGATAGCCACCTGTTTATGATCGTTGACAGCCTTAAAAGCAGCCCGCATAGCCACCTCTGTCTTCCCAAAACCAACATCTCCAACCAAGAGTCGGTCCATAGGACGGTCACTCTCCATATCTTTCTTGATTTCCTGGATACTTCTGAGTTGGTCATCTGTTTCCACATAGGGAAAGGCATTGTCAAACTCTACTTGATGTTGGTCATCACTAGAAAATTGGAAACCTTTTAATTGACTACGCTCTGCATATAATTTAATAAGGTCATCAGCAATGTCTTCAACCTGATGCTGGACTTTTTGCTTGGTCTTTTGAAAACGCCCATCATTTAACTTGTTAATTTTAGGTGTTTTTCCATCGCTAGCTACATATTTAGACAGAAGGTTGATTTGATCCACCGGAATGGAGATACGATCTGCATTCTGATACTGAATCGTCAAATAATCTCGATGAATTCCTGAAACTTCAATTGTTTCAATTCCTAAATAGCGACCAATACCATGGATATTATGAACCACATAGTCGCCTTTTTCCAGCTCATTATAGTCTTTCAGCCTTTCAGCATTGGAAATATTTTGACGACGAATCCTACGTTTGATTTTTTTCTGAATCATCTCATGTTCAGTAATCAAAACGATTTTTTCATCAACAAAATTAAATCCTTGAACTAGATTTCCTTCTATGAGCTGGACAGCTTTTTCATGGATGTCTTTTTCCTTGATGTAATCTAAATGAATCTCATAATCCTGTAAATTTTTATGTAAACTTTGTAAACTTGAGTCTGAATTTGCCTGCAAGACTACCGTATAATCCGATTTCCTAAAGCGATTGATTTCTTCTTTTAAGAGAGGAAACTGACTAAAAAACTCCTGCATCGGATATTGATTGAATTGATAAAGCGCATCGAATTTTAGATTTCCTAAGCCCTTATGAAAGTTAGAAAAAAATGTAGCAGGTTTATATTTGCGATAGTCCTGATAGTTATTTGCAAAGTATTGTTGATTTGACAGTGCTTTACTATTTTGTAAATCATCTGTCAAGATTTTGGCAACTTCTAATTCAAACTGGGCATGCTTGTCCATTATCTTTTGAAAATCATCAAAAAATATAGGAGTGTGCGTTGGCAAATAGTCTAAAATAGTCCATTCTTTCTGATAGAAAAAGGAAAGAAATTTGCGAATATCTGCATGATGAAATTGCTCTCTAGCAGAGATCAATACTTCTTCTAAATAGGATTTCAAAGACGGATCAAGAACTGTAGAAAGAGCTGCTTCTAGATTTTTCTGGCCTCTTGCATAATCTTCTTCTGTAAATAGAAGATCTGTGACAGGCTCTATCAAAATCTCTTCCACATTTTCAAGAGAAAGTTGATTTTCAGGATTGAAAATTCTTATCCCATCAATCTCGTCTCCAAAAAATTCTATCCGATAAGGATATTGAGCCGAGCGTTCAAAAATATCCAGAATATCCCCTCTCAGACTGTATTCTCCTTGGCTGAGAACTTGCGAAACTTTTTTATAACCGTTCCTTGACAAAGACTTTACTAGCTTGTCAAGATTATATTCTTTACTAACATAAAGAATAAGCTCAGATTTTTTAAAAATATCAGGCTGGGGCAATAATAAGCGACTGGCTGCAACGTTGATGATTAGAATACCTTTTTTCTCTTTGTCCGATAAAAAATTCATGGCCTCTAACCGGGCAAAGATTTTTTCTTGAGATGAAAAAACAAACTCAGCCAAAGGTGTATCATCTGCCAAGAAAGTATAGACCTTTTCTTCTCCCAACAAAGAAATCAAATCACTAGCTAGACGCTCTGCTTCGTTTTGACTCGAAGTGATGACTAGGATTTTCTCCTGCTCTTCTAAGCTGCTAGCAATCGCCAAAGCTTTTGTTGAAGCTGAAAGTCCCATCACTAACTGCCGAGTCTTCTTTTGTAACTGTTTCTTCCAGTCTATAATTTGTTTGTTTCGACCAAATAGATCAAGTAGTGTCATTGTCTTATCCATTGTATTGTTGCATTGTTTGCTCAAAATTCTCAGTTTGTAAATAATGATTTACAGCACTGTCAACTTTCTCTAATGTATTTAAAATACTGATATAATCTTCCTCATCAAATTTTCCTAAAACATGATGAATAACTGACATATTATTTTTAGGTCTTCCAATTCCAATTTTTACTCGCTTGAATTCCTGTGTTCCAATATGTTTAATGATCGACTTAATACCATTGTGCCCGCCAGCCGAACCCTTGGTACGAAGGCGGATTTTCCCAACTTCCATATCCAGATCATCATAGATAACGAGTAAGTCATCTATATCCAAGCCGTAGTAAGTGAGCAAGGCATGGACTGCTTTCCCACTTTCATTCATAAAAGTAGTTGGTTTTACAAAATAGACTTTTTCTCCATTCAAGAAGGTTGAAGCAATTTCTGCTTGAAAAATCTTATCTGCTGTAAACTTTAGATTTAATTCTTTACACATCTTGTCAACTAACATAAAACCAACATTGTGTTTTGTTTCGAAATATTTATCTCCTGGATTTCCCAATCCAACAATTAATTTTGTCATTTTACTCCTTTATAAAAGCCAAAAGGGCTGGAAATTTCTTTCCAACCTAGGTATTTTAAATTTACACTTGATTTACACGTTAAAGCGGAATTCCATAATATCGCCATCTTGAACGATATATTCTTTTCCTTCTTCACGCAA
>ERZ773246.1112-NODE-1112-length-10311-cov-10.0656_pt1 | contig 10311 bp, 8 predicted proteins | sample MGYA00580519_ERZ773246 | MGnify/ENA primary metagenome ERZ773246 (study PRJEB29015, sample SAMEA2738153) | human oral metagenome | biome: human oral; feature: human-associated habitat; material: saliva | place: China | collected 2246 ...
GACCGGAATTACAATCAATAGTAAGAACATTGCACTTCCTGTATCATGAATCAGAAAAACAGGAATTAAATAATAGAGTAAAGCAACAACAACGTACAACAGTAACTGTCTATACTTGGATGGCATCATGACCCCTCCTCTATTGATTCTATTTTCCTATCCCTAGTATACCATATCCCATTTAAAATCGAGTGTTATGTTGAGCACTAAAAAAGCATGAAACAAATTTGTTCCATGCTTACGATTCACTCTTTAGTTTTGTGAGAAGAGATTTTTGATGGCATCAAAAATCGATTGGAAGAATTGGGCGATCTTATCGAGCCATCCTTCGTTTTTGGCTTGTTCGACTAAGCTGTTAATCTTTTCGCTGACTGATTTTGACAAGTTATTTAATTGCTCTAATACTTGTTTGGAATCAATCGCACTTGTGTTTTGATAGTTTTGCGCAAAAGCGACTAGTGCATTAATTTGGTCTTGAGAAATCACATTTTGTAATGAGTTGTTCTTCAAGGCCTCGTTAATAATGCGCTCGATATCTTCTTTTGTTGCTAATTGACCTTGCTTTTGTTTGAGTTCCGCAAGTTCTTTCTTGATTTCAATCATCGCTTTATCGAGTTTTGAAGAATCGAAACCTTTAGCGTTCGCATTTTCTTGCGCGATTTTATTCGTGACTTCTAGCTCTTGTTGCGCCACTTCGGTACGTTTGGCATCCAGTTGTACTCCGTTCGCTTCGAAGGCTTTATATACCCCTGTTAAGGCGGATTCACCGGTTACTTTCGATACGGCTGCAACTTCGATTTCCGCATCCGTTACACCTGCCGTAATCGCCGCATTGGCATATTGCTCGGCAGTGACCAGTGTGATGTTTTCAGGCGTCTTGATTTTCACCTTTACGCCTGTGCCTTTATCTGTCTTTTGAACCATCACAGATGAAATCATGACAGACGTATTCCCGTCACCACTTCCAAGATATTTGATTAAATCTTGTCCAGTAGCCGTTTCGGTTAATACGGTATTTGAATCTTTAATGCCTAATAATTCTGATGTTTGTTTAATTTGCGCTTCAGTGAGTCCACCTCCATAGACAACGGTTGGTTTTCCCCATTTTTCATTGACTGTCGTTGTATCGATGGCATATGCATTCTTCATGGATAATCCCATCAAAGCAAGGGCAATTGCGGTTGCTTTCATCCATTTCTTCATGAATGAACCTCCTTTGTTTTAAATCGTAACTCATTCGTTACACCTATAGTATACAAAAAGAACTTTAAGAAAAAAATGTACTTTCCTTAAAGTTCTTTATTTATTTGTTTAAGAATTGGTTAACGTCTACGCGCAAATGCCTTCATTGTTGTTGGTGAGAAAAGCATGATGATTGGATAAATTTCCAAACGTCCTGCAATCATTCCAATCGCAAGCACAAATGTATTGAAATCAGAATACATTGAGAAGTTGCTTGTAGGCCCTACTTGACCAAGCCCTGGCCCGATATTGTTAAAGGTTGCGGCCACACTCGAGAAGGCGGTCGTAAAATCGCCTGCTTCAAACGAAACAGAAAGTAATAATACGAGGAAGACTAACACATATACGATTAAGTAGTTGGCGATACTCTTCTCCATTTTATTATCGATTGGTTTTCCGTTCATCGTTGGAACAAATACACGACGTGGTTGCCCCATGCGTTTTAACTCTGCAATCGCACTCTTGAAATACACGACAATACGAGAGACTTTAATCCCCCCGGCTGTTGACCCAGCACATCCTCCGATAAACATTAAGAGTAACAGAAGAACATGTGGGAATAATCCCCAGAGGCCAAAGTCGACCGTTGAATACCCGGTTGTCGTAATAATTGACGATACCGTGAAGAACACGCTACGAAGTGGAACACCTAAAGCGGTTTGAGTAACTGTCAATACGGTGAAAATAATCATTGTAAAGCTGAGGACGATTCCAACATACGTACGCATTTCTTCGTCTTTAATTACGTCTTTAACAGCGCCTAGAAGAATGAAGTAATACAAGTTAAAGTTGATTCCAAAGAGCATCATCCCTACCCCGATAATCCATTCCACGGCTGCTGGGTTGGCGTAAATGCTAAACCCGGCATTGTTAATCCCAAATCCACCTGTACCTGCTGTACCAAACGATAGAAGCAAGGCATCAAAGAGTGGCACTTGGAAGATGACTAAGATAATCGTTAAGACGGCGGTCATCGCTAAGTAAATCAAATACAAGATTTGAGCCGTATGTGCTAATTTCGATACGAGTTTTCCAAACACAGGACCTGGAACTTCCGCACGCATCAACTGCACCGATTCAGAACCATGACTTGGCAGAATCGCAAGCGCGAATACAAGTACTCCCATCCCACCGACTAAGTGAGTGAAGCTTCTCCAAAATAATGAAGAATGCGCAAGGACTGAAAGATCTGGCATAATACTTGAACCGGTTGTCGTTAATCCACTTGCTGTTTCAAAGAAGGCATCCACGATATTTGGGATTTCTCCTGTAAACACAAATGGCAATCCACCAAAGAACGAAAGTAAAATCCAGCTTAAGGCAACGGTAACGACCCCATCCCTAGCCATGATTTTTAGCGGCTCTGGCTTTTTAAAACTTAGGAGTGAACCGATGACTAATAGAATCAAAATCGTACCCGCATAGGCGAGTTTTTGAGAGAGTGACTCTTGATAAATAAAGCTAACAATCAGTGGTAAGGCTAAGAGCGCTGCTTCAACTTGAAGCATCTTTCCCACAAAATAGCGAACTGTTTTGATATTCATTCAGACACCTCTATTCCAAAATGTCGTTAATGTCATCAAAGTCTTTTTCCGTTGTAACGACAATCACCTTATCAAATGGTTCGATTGTATCACTACCGGCTGGGTAAATTAATTGTTCCCCACGAACGATAAACGCAATCAAGAGATTTGATTTTGTCTTCAATTCTGATAAAGGAATGCCACAAATAGCACTATTCTTTTGAACACGGAATTGCAATGCTTCAACTTGGTTATCCGCTAAACGGTATAACGCTTCGACATTTGAGCCTTGAGTATTTGAACGTGAACGTACAAATTGAATGATTTCGTTCGCAACAATTCGTTTTGGTGTCACGACCGATTGATTATCAAAGCCTTTAAACACTTTAAGTAGCGCTGGACGGCTCATCTTCGTAATAATCTTTTGCACACCTTGTTGTTTTGCATACGCTGAAAGAATTAAGTTTTCTTCATCAATCCCTGTCATCGATACGAATACATCGTACTCTGTAATACGTTGTTCTTCTAATACGTCATGGTCCGTTCCATCGGCATGAATGATGGTTGAATGTGGGAACGCATAGCTTAAAGTTTCACAGCGTTCTTCGTTCACTTCGATGACTTTTGTGTTGATTTTTGTTTGTTTCAACATATTGAGTAAGTAATAAGTAATACGTCCTCCACCGACAATCGTAGCAGAAGAAACACTCTTCGTTACTTGTCCAGTTAATTTCAAGAAATTACGTAAGTCTGGATATGCCCCTGTAATGTAAACATGGTCTCCTGATTCTAATGTTGAATCCCCATCTGGAATAAAGCTTTGGTCGTTACGGTGAATCACACAGATTAAGATAGATTCAAAACGATTACGCACTTCTTTTAGCGTTAATCCTGCAAGAGCTGAACCTTCGTTGATTTCTAATTCAAGCAAGCTGACACGGTTTCCAACGAAATTTTCTACACTTAATGCAGAAGGATAATTAAAGTTATTCGCGATATCACGCGCCGTTGAAAGCTCTGGGTTAATCAGTAGTGAAATCCCTAGACTTTCACGAACGAGTTGTAATTGTTGCGAATATTCAGGGTTACGCACACGCGCAACAGTGTATTCTGCACCAATTTTTTTCGCAAGGATGGACGCAATAATATTAATTTCATCCATTTCCGTTACAGAAATAAAGATGTCACAGTTCTCCACTCCTGCTTCCACAAGAATGTCGTAGCTGGCACCATTTCCGCAAATCCCCATAATATCGAATTTATTAAGTAAACGATCGATTAAATCTTGATTTTTATCAATCAATACAATGTCATTTTCTTCCGTTGAGAGCTCCTGGCAAATGACTTCGCCGACTTTTCCCCCACCGACAACAACAATTTTCATTTTATTTCCTCCAGATTGAAAAATCTTATACCCTCCTATTTTACTCGTCTAGGGTGAAAAGGTCAAAGTTTATCTTGTTTTCTAAAGGATGAAAGCATGTTACACTACTCTTGGAGGACATTATGAACGAACACGAATTACAACAATTGACCATGGAGATTTCGCGCACCTCTTTTCACCGCGAATTCACGCACAAAATTACTTATAACAAACGCCTGCGTTCCAGTGGTGGTCGCTATCTTCTAAAGACGGGTAATATCGAGATAAATCCCCTTGTCGAACGAGAACTGGGGCTTGAAGCGCTCGTTGGCGTCATTAAACACGAACTCTGCCACTATCACTTGCATCAAACAGGTGGTGGTTATCGTCACAGAGATGCTGACTTTAAACGTCTGCTTCATCAAGTAGGCGGAAGTCGCTTTGTCGAAAGAATGAAGGAGCCGAATTTCCTGTATGAATGTACAGCGTGCCATCACCGCTACCCTAGAATGCGCAAGATGAACACGAATCGCTATGTATGTGGAAAATGTCGTGGAAAATTAATCCTTTTAGATTGAAATTCTACCAAACATTTGATAAACTGAAATAGTTCTGCGGTCGTGGCGGAATGGCAGACGCGCTGTCTTGAGGGGGCAGTGGGTGTATACCTGTGCGGGTTCAAGTCCCGCCGGCCGCATAAAGATAACGAAATACCCTAGATGGATGACCATCTAGGGTGTTTTTGTGTTGTAAATTAAAATGGGTTGGGACGTGAGAAACTTGGCTCACATCCATATAGTTGAGTTCGTCTTCGCAGAAATCGCGTCCACTTCCCAAACAATACGCACATCGTTTTTAACGATGCTTGCGTTGGTTCGGTCCAGTGGTCGATTTCTAAGCGCGAAGACTCACATCCTGTTTGTAGTTGAGTTCGCAAAAGCATAGGCTCAAGCCTTTCGTGTTTTGTCCGCACGGTCTTTCAGACCGCTTACGGCAAAACCGCGAACCGTCATCGCCTATAAGCGCTTTTGCTCACATCCTTACCTCATTGTCACAAATTCCTCAGATCCTGTTGGATGAATCGCGACGGTTGCGTCGAAGTCGGCTTTGGTTGCGCCCATTTTAATGGCTACGGCAAAGCCTTGAATCATTTCGTCAACGCCGTATCCAATTCCGTGAAGTCCGACTACTTTTTCGTCTGCTCCCGCTGTGATTAGTTTGAAGCGCGCTTGTTGGCGATGGCTTGTCACGGCTGAATACATTCCAGCAAATGTTGATAAGTATGTCTTCACGTTTTCCTCGCCATACTCTTTCACGGCTTCCTCTTCTGTAAGCCCCACTGTTCCAATGGCTGGGTGTGAGAACACGACTGTTGGAATCGTTGAGTAATCCATTTTCGCGTTTGTTTGTCCGTTAAATAAACGCTCTGCTAGTGTGCGTCCGGCTTTAATTGCTACTGGCGTTAATTCTTTTTCACCAGAAACGTCCCCTAAAGCGTACACTCCTTGAGCTGTTGTTTCTTGGAATTCATTCACTTTGATAAATCCACGTTCTGTTAATTCCACTCCTATTCCTTCAAGGTTTAATCCTTCGGTATAAGGAATGCGTCCTGTTGCCCAAATTACTTTTTCAGCAGCGAAAATTGTCCCATCTTCGAAATGAATTTCCACATTTCCATCTTCCAGTTGAACTAATTTTTGTGGCACTTTGTTTGTATGCAATGTTAGTCCTGATTTTTCCATTTCCGCAACGAGCACTTCAATAATCGAATGGTCGAAGTTACGAAGCGGACGATCGCGGCGAACGAAAAGGTCTGTCTTCACGCCTAATGCATGTAAGACACCCGCAAGTTCTACGGCAATATATCCAGCACCTAAGATGGCTACGGATTGTGGCAATTCATCCCATGCAAACACATCATCAGAAGTTCCCCCAAATTCTTTTCCTTCCACGTTTGGAATGGCAGGTTTAGCCCCTGTCGCAATCACGATATGGTTGGCGCGGTACTCTTCCCCATTCACTTCAATCGTGTGAGCATCAACAAAGCGCGCGTATCCTTTAATCACCGTTACGTTGTTACGTTCAAAAGTCCCATTGTATGAATTTCTTGAACGGTCAATATACGCTTCACGGTTTTTCTTTAATGTTGCAAAATCAAAAGTGACGTTTTCTGCAGTAAATCCATAGTCTGGACCGTATGCGTGAATCGCTTCTGCAATTTGCGCTCCATACCACATAATTTTCTTAGGAACACAGCCGATATTCACACAGGTTCCTCCAAGTAAGTTTCCTTCTACTACGGCTACACGGGCACCATGCATGGCTGCACGGTTTGCTGTGGCAATCCCGCCACTACCACCACCGATTGAAATTAAATCAAATGTTTCCATTGCTCTTCCTCCATTTTTTTCGTCACATTCATTCTATCAGAGCGCTTTTGCTTTTGTCTTAAACTCTGCTCATGAATAATTTAATTGCTGCTAAAAAATGATTACTTCAAAGCCTTGCGGCTTTTTTATAATCACTGTAACGTTGCAGCGGAGAAAGCCTTAGTCTTGCTCCTTCGAAGCTTCAAACGCGGAGTAAGAAACAAGTTCCTACTCCGCGTAAGCACAGTGGTTGAATGGAATGAGCTTCGCTGTTTTCAGCTAGCTCATTCCTATTCAACTTTGTGGGGGAAAGAAAACGAAATAGCGTAAATACATAAAAGTATTTACGCTATTTCTGTCTTTCTCCCTCACATTCGATGCTATTCACGTTACTGCGATTATAAAATCCGCAGGCTTCTTCGTAATCATTTTTTAGTGCTGTTTTCTTTATGAGTCAGAGTTTTAAAAAACTCTGGATGGAATGGGTGTGACGAAATAATGGCCTCATCGCTTCTTGCGCCTGTGCTGGTAGTTTGATTCTGCTTTTCAGGTTGGAATCGTGGTGCTGTCTAGTTTGTTTTCTAGGCGCTGGGACTAGAGTTTTTCAAGCCAGAGGGCGCATAATGTTTGGACGGCGGGGATCACCGTTGCAATCGAGCCGTGGTTATCGTATGCCTTGTACCAGAGTTTGCCCGTTGAATCGAAGGCGTATTGGTACACGACGAGCCAGTGGTTTTTGTACGGACTGCCAAGAGCCGTTGTGGTTCCAACGACAACAGGCACGCCATCGTCTAGAAGGCCTGGTAAGACCTTTTCACTAAATAAATTAAAGTGTGTTTTATAGCCGTATTTCTTCCACTCTTGATTGAGTCCACGTTGCACGTCCCAATAGAAAGTTCCACGATATGGCAGTGCGTATTCAATCGACGCTTCCATGCTCTTTAACAGGTCGTCCATCGATTGTGTGACGACACCTTCGCGTTTAGCCATAAGGACCGTCAAACTTGCTGCCGCGTACGTTCCGCAAACGCCTGGAACCTTGGAGTTCACGTAAGACTTAAACGGCTCCATCTCACTTTCCGGTAGGCCCTTCCATTCAACCGTTTCTTCTAAAGTGTGTTTCTTCTCCCACTTCATTCGCATTCTCCTTATTTGATAAAATGATAGTCTTTCACTTGTAGTTTTTCGTCTAAATCAAATACAAGCGGTGTTGCCGTTGGGATTTCAAATTTCAAAATTTCTTCTTCACTGAGGTTCAATAAGTATTTGACTAAACTGCGAAGTGAATTGCCATGCGCCACCACGAGCACATTTTTCCCGTCCATTAAGTCGACCGCAATTTCATCTTGCCAGATTGGCAATACACGGTCCAAGGTTGTTTTTAACGTTTCCCCTTGTGGTAAGTCTTTTAATTGAACGTGTTTGTAGCGTGGGTCTTGTGCTTGTTTTGCAGCTTCTTCCTCGCTAAGTAGTGGAGGCATCACATCATACGAACGTCTCCAAAGTAACACTTGTTCTTCACCGTATTTTTCACGTGTTTCTTGTTTGTTGAGACCTTGCAAGGCTCCATAGTGGCGTTCGTTTAATCGCCAGCTCTTTGTTTCTGGTAAATAGTCTTGATTTAATTCAGACAAGACGATGTGTCCTGTGTGGATGGCTCTTTTTAATACGGATAAATACACATGATCGAATTGGATCCCTAATGAGTGTAGCATTTCCCCAGCGTGATGGGCTTCTTCTACCCCTTTAGCCGTCAATTCTACATCGCTCCAACCGGTAAATAAGTTGAGGGCATTCCACTCACTTTCTCCATGTCGAACAAATACTAATTTCATCTTCATCACTTCTTTCTGAGAATATACCTTTATTGTACGCCTGTTTTTAGAAACTTTCAAAGCAACACCCTACCAAATAGGTTGCGATTTGCCCAATCTCCCTGTTTAGTGGTAAAATAAGCTGATATCTTTTTCATTAGATGAGTGGTAGAAACACTACCTGAAAGGAACATTATGAAATTACTAACGATTATCGAAAAAATAAAACGATTCTCGAATCAGGACTTAGCGCTGTACTTACTCATTATCAGTAGCTTCCTTCCGTTTTATCTATTCCTAACATTGTTCGTCTTATATTTTATCCTTCTCGCCTTTACGGGAAAATTAAAACAAGTCTTCAAAGACTTAGCGCAGCACCCGTTCTTACTGGCGTTTATCGGATTTAGCTTTATCGTATCGATGGTGGCTGGCAACTATATCGGCGCTGTCATCTCGGTTGGATTCGTGATGTATGCGATATTCTTTAAATACTATCAAAGACGATTGACACCGGACTTTTTCCATATCGTTCTACAGACAGTCTTACTCCTCAGCATTTTCGCCGCGGGATTTGCGTTCTTAGAACACTACGAAATCGTTCATAAATTTAACTACACCTTCCTATCACCAAAGATGCAAGTATGGCACCAAAACCGTGCGGAAGTAACCTTCTTTAATCCGAACTATTACGGCATTATTTGTTGCTTCTGTATTATGATTGGCTTCTACTTACTCAGCATCACGAAGAGTTGGTTCTGGAAGTTCATCGGCGCTGTCGCGATTGGTATTAACCTATTCGGCCTCAGCTTCACGCAAAACCGAACTGCTTTCCCAGCGATTATCTGTGGAGCGATTATTTACCTCTTCACGACAATCCGTAACTCGAAAGCATTCTGGCTCAGCATCGCCGCATTTGCAGTGGGACTCATGTTCCTCTTCTCAAATGACATCGGCGTTCGTATGGGAACCCTCGACTCTTCGATGGAAGAACGTGTTTCGATTTGGAATGCCGGTATGGTTCTCTTTAAACAAAATCCATGGTTCGGAGAAGGGCCTCTGACCTACTTGCATAGTTTCGCAAGAATCGGCGCTCGCTACCACGAACACGCGCACAGTTTATATATCGATACTATTTCAAGCTACGGGATTATCGGAACATTGCTTCTAGCGATTTCTACCCTTAAACCTGTACGCATGCTTTTAGAAATGAGTCGCGATCCTAAGAAACGTCCAATCGTTGGACTCTACGTTTCGTTTATCGTTGTACTCTTCGTTCACGGTATCTTCGACGTAGCCATCCTTTGGGTACAAAGTGCATTCTTATTCTTACTAGTAATGACAAGTATTCCAATGTGGATGAAACAAGAAGAAAACGTCATGCCACATAAATAAACGACAAAAAACAAAATCCCAAGATTCACTGCTGTGAACCTTGGGATTTTTTGGTTGCTTTTATTTCGTTAAGTTACGGATATTTTTGAAGATGTCTTTATGGTTTTCAATCTTCGTATCATTTCCGATTACGACAAACGCGTTTTGGTCCATGATGGCTTTCATCGTTGGAGCGTATGCGCGTACCTTTTCAGGCGTTGCCGCTAAGATTTCATCGCGGAACTGTTGCACTTTCTCTTGCGTTAGATGCGTGAAGTAACGCGTGAAGGCGACTGCCCCTTTTTGAGCGGCTGAAAGTGGACGGTCAATCGTGCTGAATGTACCAATCAAATTCTTTTCAAACTCACCTTCAGATAAGTTGAAGTTTTCTAAGTACTCTACTTGTCCGTCATATCGTTCAAGCGTTTCAACAATATTCGGGTCGCGGTAAGAAAGACCTGCGACATCCCCTTTATCCGTGATGACACTCATACCGCCGTATGCCCCGCCTTGAACACGAACCGTATTCCATAAGTAGTCGAGTCCTAGAACGGATTTCAAGAATAAGTTCATGCCGTTCACTGGAACACCAAGAAGCGTTTGGTTATATCCTTTTGCGACATAGTTGA
>ERZ773246.1116-NODE-1116-length-10282-cov-40.8737_pt1 | contig 10282 bp, 9 predicted proteins | sample MGYA00580519_ERZ773246 | MGnify/ENA primary metagenome ERZ773246 (study PRJEB29015, sample SAMEA2738153) | human oral metagenome | biome: human oral; feature: human-associated habitat; material: saliva | place: China | collected 2246 ...
AATCTATAATGATAGATACTTTTTAAAAGTGATGTGATACTACAAGCAACACTTAAGGGAGTAAAAACATACACATTATAGAAAACAAATAACAAACCCGAGTAGGTTCTATCTGAGAATGGATTATCTATCAAAGATAGAAGGAAGGTTACCACTACTAGTATAGGCAGGGTTAAAAAGCGTGTTTTTATTGGTCTCTTTTTATAAACGCTTAAATAAGCTATTGCTCCCCCACAAACAGGAAAGACTACTTGAGAATAGTGAAGTAAAAAACTTAATACCTTAGATAACATAGGTCTACCTCACATTGTCTTTTCCTGACTCAACCATATAATCTTTATTTTTTTCGTTTTCCTTTCTCCCTATTATAGTTTGAGCAATACCACTTGCCGCTAGGAGGATAAAAATAAGGTACATGGATGAATTTGGGAGAAATTCCAAAGCCCCTTGTAAGAAAAGTAGGTTGAGGAAAGCCAGTAATGTGGCGAAAAAACTATTAATCGCTAATAAGATTGAATAATTGGTTTGAAAGCGTGTTAAATGTAGAAGACTTTTTATAAAAGCTATTAGTGAGAATGGTACATAAAACACTGAAAAGACCATCAGGTAGTAAAAGCCAAATAATAAGCCTGAGTATGTGCTACCCAAATAATAATAGAGGGGGTTATCCAGCACGAAGATTATGAGGGAGACTATAGATAAGAGAAAAAGGATCAAAAAGCGTGTTTTTATAGGACGTATGCCATAAAAAATTAAGTATATAGCAGAAACAATAACCATAAGAATAATAGCAGGAACAGCTACATCTGCATGGTAAGCTAGGTAATCGATAACATTAAAATCCATTTTTCTACCTCCATTGATTTCTAGTCAATGACACTGCAAATAGTTAATAAACGATGTAGAAAATAATCAACTTGTTTCTTTATAATCCCAAGTATCTATTGATAGTAAGCGCTCTCCCTAACTCTATCTTATTACATTCCCTTCTGGCCTGCAACCTAAAATGCGCCGCTTTCTTCCAAGGTAAATTTAACGTTATCTTCAATCCATTGCCCCTTCTCTGCATTACAAACTCTAGGACCTATCGCTATGCGGGTAGAAATCACTAATAATGCTCCCAAGAAGCCCAAATCTAAAATATGCTTGTTTAGTTAGCTAATCTAACTAAACATATCTTTCTCTAGGTTGTAATATAATGCAAGAAGGTACACACCATCTATGATATGTTCTATTCCTAGCAAAAATTATCGAATTAGTAATACAAAATTGGTTTATGAAAATTTGTTAATATCTCGTTAGTTGATAGATGAATAATGATATATCGGCTTTTCAAAAATTTCCGTATAAAGATAAGTCGAAAATAAATTACTAATAATCCGGGTACAAGGGATCCTTTACAGGTACAACTTTTTCTGACAAAAATTTACCTAATCCATTAAAATTTGAATCATTTTGTAATTTACTTTGAAACTCTTCAAAACTACTAGAATTTTTCATATCATTTTCAAAATTCCCATAATAATCTCGTGATGATTGATCAATATCCCACCTTATTCCTTGTAGAGAGTACAACTTCTCCTTATCTGTCCGCGATAAGTCTTTATTATTTAGAAGATCTTTGAACTCACTGCTTAAATATTTAAATGCTGTATCATAAATACTCTCATTACCATTCACTTTTATCTCATTTTCTTGAAAATGCGCAATATTTTTAGAATAATCAATTAAATCTCGATATCTTTTATCACTTAACTTTGTTTTATTCCACGGGGTAGAGATAAAACTTTCTGTGTATTTTTTTGAGGGATTATCTTTATATGAATAATCGAAATTTGTAGCTATCGCTAGATATGGATATACTCGAATTTCATATGCTATTTCATCCTTCTTTGGCTCACCAATAAACATTGACTTCATATCTCTACCACCTAATTTACCATAAAAATTATTTGGTAAAACTGAAGTCTGTATCGTATCAATAGTTTTTCCTGAACCAGATTGAGAAATAATATTATCGTATGAAACCGGTAGCATTATCAATACTGAGAACCTATGTCCATCCTTTAAAATATAGTACAGTTTTGCAGGAATATACATAAAATATGATGGCTTAGGTGGGGAAGTAAGTGGTTTTTGAGATTCATTATATAACATAAAGCTAGGAGAGTCTTGCCAAAAATTTTGAATAATATTAAAATTTGTACTTTCTAAATATTGAGCCCTTTTATTATTTGAGTATCCAACCCAACCAGATATCACAAGAGCACCTAGAGATATAAGAATTGTTGCATTAGACTTTACCTTAGACCATCGAGACGTTTTTTCTTTATTTTTTCCCTTTGAAACCATTTCTCTCGTAATAACATAACCTCTCTTTTCATAAAATATAATTAAAGCTTTCTTTCTATATCATTTTATCAAATCCAACCAACATTCAATCATATCTTTAAATTCTATTGCTTTTTGTTTGATTGATTTTTCTTTCTTATTTTTTTCAATATAAGCTTTTAATTCTTTTCTCTCGTCAACTTTTTTTTCTAATTCGAATTCTCTCTCCTCAATTAATTCTTTCTTTTCCTCGAAGGTTTTGGACTTACTCTCATTTATTCCCCTAATGTTTTCCTTAATCTTATTTATTTTCTTCTCGTACTCCCTATGCTCTTCGATTTTCTTGTTATAATCTTTAGCATAATCTTCAAAAGAAGAGACACTTGATTTCAGCATCCTTTCTATATGGAAAGGATCAATTCTATATAAAAATCCCAATAACAACTGAGCTGTCTTTCTCTTCTCTTCTTCATCAAACATATCAGTGAAATTAGATGAAGACCGCTTGACTCTATCACTCGCATGACTATCAGAATTCAATATCAATCGGTACATATATGCTTCAAAAAATTCCCGTTCAGTTTGATCTGTTATTTTATTAAGCAGTCCCTCATTTGTAGAAATCTCACTAGGCCCCAAATTATAATTAAAGGTTGCGTATGCCTCTAGAACCCTTCTCATAGCATTACCAATGTAAGAGTCAAGTTCTGGAGTTAAATTAAGGGCATACTTAAATATCCAATTAATTTGTTCTTCATAAAAATTATATTCACAATCTCGTTCTTCTAAACCATAGGAAGTTAATTCTCTATGCTGTACATGTTCTTCTTTTGTTCTTCCATTTTTATGATAACAAACTATATCATCAAATATATTACTAAAATGATAATATACTTCTTCATCATGAGTGAAAATAACAAACCTAATTTCACTATAAAGTCCCGTTAATTCCTTTATCTGTTTTCTAAAGAAACCATACAAACCAACTTTATTTGAATAATCCGTACTGGAAATAGGATCATCAAGAACAAGTAAAACCGACTTTTTATCTTCTGTACTATCAATCTTATTCTTTAACTCATAAAAAGAATAAATCAAGGTAATGATATTCTTCTCAGCTGCAGACAATCGACTAAATTTAACAGATTCTCCTCTTGATAAAAGTTTCCCACTTTCATCAATCTGTAAACGATTTGAATCAAAAAATATTTGGGACAACTGAGGATTTATTTCTTTAGAAAATTCCTCTGAGATATTATTAAGACTCTTTTCCTTTAATTCTTCTAAGAATGACAATAATTTTCTATATTTTTCTATAAAACCACTCAAACCTTCTATTGAAGATTTTTGAATACTTTCCAGTTCATTCAATATAGTTTTGTATTTAACATTAGTCTCTTTTTCACCTTCCATATCTTCAATAAAACCCGAAGAAAGTTTCAATGTAGTATGAAATTCAGCTAATTCCTCTGCATTATATAATTTTTCTTGAATATCTTTTGTTTCTTCTGTTTTAGATGACCAATCAATATTATTTATCTTTTCAAGTACCTCAATCGGAGAAAGGCTATATTTGTAATACGTAAGTTTTGCCTCTCTCTTATTAAATGTACCTATATCAGTCAGAATTTTATTATTATAAAGCAATCTAACAAGCATTTTATCAGGATCATTACGATTCCCACCATGCTTTAATAGCCTCTCCACTTTATCTTTCAATTCCTCACATCGTTTATTTATTTCACCATCAATTTGATTAATAATTCTAGCACTATCTGAGTTTAATACAAATATTGATTGGTCACCAACATTTGTAAAACGATTACTTGAATTTTCCTTTATCACATAAATAACGTCACTATTAGTCACTTCATATTCTAAATCGTCTGAACCATAAACTGAAATGCTGTTTTCTCGCTCTATTTCATTCAAATCATCGTCTTCTATATCAATAGCATACTCAGCAAGTTCAGTTGCTATAGTCGTCTTTCCCATCCCATTTCTAGCAAAAATTAAGATTGGTGCGTAATATTTTTTCTTGTTTTTGTTAAAACTGTTAAATTCTAAATCTACGACTTTACTAGGCAATGAATCTTTTTTTATAGTAATTTTTTGATATCCCATTTTATACTTCCTAAATTCTACAAACTCCTTGTTTGAGTGGCATGTAAATTCAAACTCCCATATATTTAGTGGAAATCTAGCTAAATAAATTTCAAAATTTTATTATAAAATTCCCTGATTCGTTCACGACTTTTTCGATAAGAATCATTTGGTGCTTCACCGGGAGTATATTTTATCGGACGCCCATTATATTCAAATAATTTATGAAATTCATCCGCCTCACCAACAAACACTGGAATATCATAATTAAGCATCGCTCTATTATCCTTGTATTGATCTCCAGTAATATCAATAATGATATTATTATTTGTAACTAACCAAACATGCGATTCTGAATCCCACCCGTAACCATATTTTACAAACACACACAATGTTTCGATTCCATGCTCATATAAATACCTTTGTAGGCAGTCACTTATATAATTACAACATCCGTTTGGAAAATTTTCTAAGTCACTATCCCTAAATTCTCCAGCCTGAATAGCTTTTTCAATAGCACACCTAAACTTTATTGCAATTTCTTTCAATTCAGAAATTGAGTACACTTTATCTTCCATACCTAAAATGCGCCGCTTTCTTCCAAGGTAAATTTAACGTTATCTTCAATCCATTGACGGCGTGGTGCTGCCTTATCTCCCATAAGGACTGAGACACGACGTTCGGCACGTGCTAAATCGTCAATCGTCACTCGGATAAGGGTTCTTGTCTCTGGATCCATGGTTGTTTCCCAAAGCTGGTCAGCATTCATCTCACCAAGCCCCTTGTAACGTTGGAGAATAGCTCCACGACCAAATTTTTGACGAAGTTCCTCAAGTTCCCCATCCGTCCAAGCATATTCGACAACTTCCTTCTTGCCTTTCCCTTTGGACATCTTGTAAAGAGGAGGCAAAGCGATATAAACGTGTCCTGCTTCAACCAGTGGACGCATATAACGATAGAAGAAAGTAAGTAGCAAGGTCTGAATGTGAGCCCCATCGGTATCGGCATCGGTCATGATGATAATCTTGTCGTAGTTGATATCGTCAAGGTTAAAATCAGCTCCAACACCTGCACCAATAGTGTAAATCATGGTATTGATTTCTTCATTTTTGAGAATGTCAGCCATTTTGGCTTTCTCAGTGTTTAGGACCTTACCTCGAAGAGGCAGGATAGCCTGGAATTTACGATCACGACCTTGTTTGGCTGATCCACCGGCAGAATCCCCTTCGACCAGATAAAGCTCATTTTTCTTAGCATTTTTAGACTGGGCTGGCGTCAGTTTCCCTGATAAGAGCCCCTTGTCTTTTTTATTTTTCTTGCCATTTCGGCTGGCATCACGGGCTTTTCTGGCAGCTTCACGGGCATCACGAGCCTTGATAGCCTTACGCACCAAGTTAGAAGCTAAGTCCCCATTTTCCATAAGGAAGTAAGTCAGATGCTCTGAAACAATACTATCAACAATAGGACGAGCTAAAGGAGATCCAAGTTTGTCCTTGGTTTGTCCTTCAAACTGAAGGTGTTCTTCAGGAACCAAAAGCGAGATAACTGCTGATAAACCTTCACGGTAATCTGACCCTTCGAGGTTCTTATCCTTTTCTTTGAGAAGACCCGTCTTACGCGCATAATCGTTAAGAGCCTTGGTAATGGCAGACTTGAAGCCTGTTTCGTGGGTCCCTCCGTCCTTAGTACGGACATTATTGACAAAGGAAAGGATATTGTCAGAGTAACCGTCATTATACTGAAGGGCTAATTCCAAGTGAAATTCTTGTTGATCCCCATCAATATAGATGACTGGTGTCAGCGTTTCCTTGTCCTCATTCAAGTAAGACACAAAGTCTTGAACCCCATTTTCATAGTGGAATTCTTCACGAACTTCTTCTTCGCCACGCAAGTCTGTCAATGTCATAGTGACATTCTTAAGAAGAAAGGCTGATTCTTTGAGACGCTCTGAGATGGTGTTAAATTTAAAGTCAGTCGTTGAAAAGATGCTCGCATCAGGCATAAAGGTAACTTTTGTACCTGTCTTAGACTTAGGCGCTTTACCAATCTTTTCAAGCCCTGTTACAGGGTGACCACCATTTTCAAAACGTTGGCGATAAACACTACCGTCACGGGTAATTTCTACCTCAAGCCAGCTAGATAGCGCATTAACAACTGAAGACCCCACACCGTGAAGACCACCAGAAGTCTTATAACCACCCTGTCCAAATTTACCACCCGCGTGGAGAACAGTGAAAATAACTTCAACTGTTGGTTTACCCATGGCATGCATACCTGTCGGCATCCCACGTCCAGAGTCAGAAACAGAAACGGAACCATCCTTATTTAGGGTAACAGCGATAACATCACCAAAACCAGAAAGAGCTTCATCGACCGCATTGTCGACAATCTCCCAAACTAGGTGGTGAAGTCCTGTTCCATCTGTTGAGCCAATGTACATTCCAGGGCGCTTGCGAACCGCATCCAACCCTTCTAGTACCTGAATGGCATCATCATTATAATTATTTACATTAATTTCTTTTTTAGCCAAGAGTGACCTCCAAAATTTTCATCCTTATTATTTTATAAGTTTTCAGAAGAATTTGCAAAGGAAATCAAGAAAGCTCAGAGGATATCTTTACGCTGACTAGCTTTGTCAATTACTAGGCTGTATGCTATAATTATCTCATGAAAATCTTATTGTTAATCCTAATCGCCTACTTGCTAGGTTCCATTCAGACCGGCCTCTGGATTGGGAAACTATTCTTCCATACCAATCTTCGTGAGCATGGCTCTGGAAATACTGGAACAACCAATACCTTTCGTGTTCTAGGTAAGACTGCTGGTACCATCACCTTCTTGGTGGATATGTTCAAGGGTACCTTGGCTGTTCTTCTTCCTATCTGGCTTGGTGTTACAGAGGTTTCACCTCTAGTCATTGGTTTCTTTGCCATTATCGGACATGTTTTTCCAATCTTTGCTGGATTTAAAGGTGGGAAGGCCGTTGCGACAAGTGCTGGGGTTCTTCTTGGTTTTGCCCCACTCTACTGTGTCTTCCTACTCTTGGTCTTTGCCCTAACACTCTATCTAACCAGCATGATTTCATTTTCAAGTGTCACTGCTGCAATTGTTGGACTGATTACCTTGGCTGTCTTTCCAGCCATCCACTTCTTGCTAGATGGCTATGACCTTATTTTCACTGGGGTCCTTACCATCATGGCTTTGATTATTATCTTCCGCCACACTGAAAATATGGGGCGAATCCGTAGGCATCAAGAAAACTTGGTACCTTTTGGACTTAATTTAACCAAACAAAATCCAAAGAAATAAACAATCCAGACCTACTAACCACTAGATTTTCTAGTGGTTTTCTTGTTCTCCTAATCAAACAATGCTTCCTAAGACAAAGAATAAAGATCCGAAGTCTACACCTCGGATCTTTTTTAGGCTTAAGCTTTAAAGCTGACACCATTTTCTTTCAATTTTTTAACTGTCGCAGGTCCGACACCCTTGAGGGCAAGAACTTCTTCTTCAGTCACAGTAGCAAAAGCCTCTGCTGAAGTCAAACCTTCATTGTAAAGAGTCTCTACAAGGTTTGAACGAAGGCCTTCAACTTCTGGAAGTTCTGCAAAAGCTTCAAGACTAAGGTCTTTAGCTGCTACTTCTTCCTTAGCAACTGTCTTAGTTTCAGCAACAGGTTGTGGTGCTACTGGTGGCACTGGTGGAACAGGCGCAACTGGTGGAACAGGGGCTTTAACATTATTGAAAAGTCCTTGTTTTTTCAAACGGTGTTTAAAAGCTTTCTTTTTATTTTTTACTTTAGCCATGTTTAGTATTCTCCTATTTTAATCGGCGACACCTTTCCATAAAGTACTGTCGCCATTTTCTTTTTCATCCTCTATTAATAGTGACGTTCCCCGAACAAGCCATCTGGCATATCATGGAAACCTTTGCCAGCACGATAGTTGGCAAACTTACCAATTAGGAAATTGTAAGCATCCAATTTGGCTTCATAACGGTAACTTGCATCACGTGCACGCTCATCGCCATCTTCTTCCCAGATTTTCTTGCTAGCGGCCAAGGCCGTTTCGTTTACTTTAACTTGGGTAACAACCCAGGCTTCGAAGTCTTTTAGAAATTCTTGTTCGTAGGTCATATTTTCCTCTTCATTTTAAAAACCAGCTTAACGCTGGCTTCATTTTCTACTAATAGTGTGTAGAGCTCATAGCCTTACAGTCTCCTATTATAACAAATAATTAGAAATTTGACTAGGTTCTAAACTCTGCATATAAGGCTTTAATGTCATTTGGACGTGTGCGGCAGCAACCACCTAAAATCTTAACTCCAAACTGATCATGCCAATCCTTGCTGTGTTCCACTAAGGTCAGAGCATCCTTGTCCTTAGGTTTCCAAGTCTGCGTACTACCATCATAAACCTCACCTGAGTTGGGGTAAGTAATGAGAGCTTTTCCAGCATTTTTAAGAATAGTAAGAGCCTGATTATATAGCAGAGGCGAACTACAGTTGATTCCTAGAGCCAAGATTTGGTCTGACTGGGAAACAAGCTGGGTAATCTCATCTAAAGAAGTCCCATCACTGATAGTTCCTGGTTCTTGGACTGTAAAACTGATATAAGCTTCTGCTTCTGGAAATTCTTCAGCCAGAAGTTCAATCAAAGCTTGTGCTTCCAGATGATTAGGAATGGTTTCCAAAGCCAATAAATCGACACCCTGATCTAGGAGAATTTGAATGCGAGGGCGATGAAACTCCTTGAGAGCCTCTGTGGTAATCTGACCATAATCACCACTGTACTCAGAACCATTGGCCAAATAGGCTGCGTAAGGACCGACATCACCAGAGATCAATGGATAAGGACGCTTAGCCTTCTCAGTCTCATCTAAAGCTGTCCAGACCTTATCGCGTGCATTCTTTGCCAACTGAACTGTCAAGGCAATAATCTGCTCCGCTTCTTCTTTAGTGAGTCCAGCATCTATCAAGCCTGGCAAGGTTGCCTGATAAGACGATGTGGTAATCAAGTCAGCCCCAGCGGCTACATAGGTTTCGTGGATTTTTTGAATAACTTCTGGCTTTTCAAGCAGGTACTTGGCTGACCAGAGTTTCCCAGAAATATCATAACCCAAGCTCTCCATCTCTGTTCCCAGAGCCCCATGAAGAATGAGGGGAGATTTATTCTCTAAATAGTCTTTAAATATTGCCATACAAGGCCTCCTTACCATTTTTTAAAGCGAAGGTAGTGATAGAGGTAGCAGAAAATCATGAAAGGAATACCAAAGTAGAGTCCCGCACGCTGCGAACTATCCCAAGCAATCCCGAGAACAGAAATGGCCAAGAGAACGATTGTAATATAAGGTAGGATTGGGTTAAACGGCGTCTTGTAGTCCAACTCATCATCAGAATGTTCTAAATTCCACTGTTTACGGAAGTTGATTTGTGCCATAGGAATAGAGAGCCAGACAACAACAACTGCAAATCCAGCGATTGATACCAAAGCTAGGTAAACTGTATCTGCTGCATAGATACTTGAAAAGAGCGATAAAACTGCTCCTGCCATAGAAATCAAAAGAGCTGTCATTGGAACACCATGTTTATTGATTTTCACTAGCTTTTTATTGAGCATCCCCTCATTGGCCAAAGACCAAAGCATACGGCTTGACGCGTAGAGTCCAGAATTCCCAGCAGAAAGGATAGCTGTCAGGATGACAAAGTTCATGATGTCCGCTGCAAATGGAATTCCCATCTTATCAAAGACATCAACGAAAGGTGCTGAAGATACCCCTGCTTCTTTCATGGGAAGAAGCGAAGCCAAGACCACAATGGTCAAGACAAAGAAGATAACCAAGCGTCCAAT
>ERZ773246.1125-NODE-1125-length-10237-cov-10.1992_pt1 | contig 10237 bp, 9 predicted proteins | sample MGYA00580519_ERZ773246 | MGnify/ENA primary metagenome ERZ773246 (study PRJEB29015, sample SAMEA2738153) | human oral metagenome | biome: human oral; feature: human-associated habitat; material: saliva | place: China | collected 2246 ...
ATCATACGCATTGCAGACTCAATGTTTGCTGCGTTCAAATCTGGCATCTTAGTTTCTGCAATTTCTTGTACTTGTGCACGAGTAACTGTAGCAACTTTAGTTTTGTTAGGTGTACCTGATCCTTTTTCAACACCTGCAGCTTTTTTCAAAAGAACAGCAGCTGGTGGTGTTTTTGTAACGAAATCAAATGATTTATCTTCATAAACAGTGATAACAACTGGGATGATCATACCAGCTTGATCAGCTGTACGAGCGTTAAACTCTTTAGTGAATCCCATGATGTTGATACCTGCTTGACCAAGCGCTGGACCAACCGGTGGAGCTGGAGTAGCTTTACCAGCAGGGATTTGCAATTTTACAAGTTTTTCGACTTTTTTAGCCATTTTTAAATCCTCCTTTGTGGTTTTGGCGGTAAATAAAGATTTTTACCTCCCACAAGTATGCTTTTCGCATACCTTTCTATTATACACTAAACTTTGTTAAATGCAAGGAATTTTATCTTCTTTTTTGAATTTTTTGTGGTAAAATAATCTTATGACACTATTAAAGATTGCTTCGATTTTATTTATCTTTTTAACTTTGATTTTAACCACTATTACAGTGCGAGTTTTTCAATTAAGAAAATACGGTTTAAACTTTGCGGATTTGGCTTTTCCGCTTTTTGTTGTGGAATTTTATATTATTTCAGACAAGGCCTACTATCATAGCTTGCTGCCCCAACTGACTCTAGCTCTCTCAGCTCTCGCTATCTCCATCACCATCTATTTTCTCAAGAAAAAACGGAGCTTCTACTACCCTAAGTTCTTTAAGTTCTTCTGGCGAGCAGGTTTTCTTCTGACCTTCTTCATGTACCTAGCCATGGTCATCGGACTCTTTTTGTAGCAATATAAAATAAAACCCATCGGTTATCAGATAGCCGATGGGTTTTTCATATGCGGGACTTACAAGTCCTTCTTTTGCCGTGAAAGAAGGACCTCCCGATTTTCCTAGTTTTATTCATGAATCTCTAAAGGCAGTCCATCCGGATCAAAGAAGAAAGCCATCTTACGGCCGTCGAAGTCGTCATAGCGCAGCTCAGTATGGGGAATCTCCAAACGGTCAAATTCCGCTAGCATTTCTTCGACATTTGTCACTCGGAAGGCCAGATGCCGCAGACCTGTATGCTCTGGAGCAGGCAAGGCTGGCCGCTTAGGAGCTTCTTCCTTGATAAAAATTTCCAGAGCCAGATTTCCCTTGCGGACATTAAAGAGAATATCCTGCTTGTCCGGCCGATGGTGCTCATCCAGCTGCTCAAAGCCTAGCTTGTCCACATAAAACTCCCTGGTCTTGGTATAATCATGACCGATAATAGCTATATGGTGAATGGTGTCTAGTTTCATTCCTTCTTTTCCTTTCCTTGGCAATGTTAAGTAGAGAAAATCTGCCGGCTGACTGCTGGCAGATTTGTTTTTATCAAATGATTTTCTTCCTAGGAGACTAATGAAATTAGGATCAATTCGTCTGCAAAACTTTTCTCGGCTTGGTTCCCTCGGCTGGCCCGATAACGCCTGCTGCTTCAAGTTCTTCCATGAGACGAGTAGCCCGGTTAAAGCCGACCGAGAGTCGCCGCTGAATCATAGAAGCGCTGGCTTTCTGAGTCTCGATAACCAAGGCCTTGGCCTCTTCAAAGAGAGGATCGCCTTCATCGTCGCCCCCACCAGTATCCAAATCATTTTCAGATACTTCACCAGGATCAAAGCTATCGTCATAGTCCGCTTCAGCTTGATTTTTGACAAAGGCTACGATTCGCTCCACATCTTCATCTGAGATAAAGGAGCCCTGCAAACGAACCGGATGGTTTTCATCAATAGGCTTAAAGAGCATATCCCCACGGCCCAAGAGTTTTTCCGCTCCATTTTCATCCAGAATGGTCCGACTGTCTGTCCCGCTGGAGACTGCAAAAGCAATTCGAGACGGCACATTGGCCTTAATCAGCCCCGAGATCACATCTACAGATGGCCGCTGGGTAGCCAGAATCATGTAAATCCCAGCCGCACGCGCTTTTTGTCCCAGACGGATAATGGCATCTTCCACTTCCTTGCTGGCCACCATCATAAGGTCAGCCAACTCGTCCACGATGACGACGATTAAAGGCAGGGGAACCTGCTTGTACTCTGACTGAGCATTGTACTCGGCTACTTTAGCATTATAGCCAGCAATGTTACGGGCACCGACCTTGGAGAAGAGTTCATAGCGGTTTTCCATCTCGTCTACAACCTTCTGCAATGCGCGGCTGGCCTTGCGAGGATTTGTTACGACTGGGATAAGCAAGTGGGGAATGTCATTATAAACGGACAGCTCCACCATCTTAGGATCCACCATCATAAACTTGACTTCATCCGGTCTAGCCTTCATGAGGATACTGGCAATAATGCCGTTGACGGCCACAGATTTACCAGAGCCAGTAGAGCCAGCCACCAAGAGATGGGGCATCTTAGCCAAGTCAAAGGAGCGGACAGAGCCGTTGACAGCCTTCCCAAGTGGGATTTCTAGGAGCTTGTTGGCATCCGTTTTCGACTGTTCCCAGAGTTCTCGGAAAGTCACGGTCGCAACTTCAGAGTTGGGCACTTCAATCCCGACTAGGGATTTCCCAGGAATCGGCGCTTCAATCCGCACATCCTTGGCAGCTAGGGCCAGAGCCAAGTCATCAGCCAGATTGGAAATCCGATTGACCCGAACGCCGACAGCTGGCTTAACCTCGTACTTGGTGACAGAAGGTCCGATTTCAGCCCGCTCAACAGCAGCCTTGATGCCAAAACTAGCAAATGTTTCTTCCAAAATCTTGATGTTTTCTCGGACAATCCGCTTTTCTTTGGACTGATTTTTGGGTTTATCAGGCGCAAAGAGATTGATGGTTGGTAATTTATAGTCTAGACTTTCTTTGGTCGTAAAATCTACCTCTACGTCCGCCTCTGCTTCTTCTATTTCCTCTTCTCGGTCAAAGTCTAGCGGCTCATGAGGATTATAGTTTCCCTCTTCAGCATAGTCCGCCTCATCAAAGTCCATAGGCGAATAGGACAAGTCCTCGGCATCTAGAATCTCTCCCGTTTCAGGATCCACTTCAGCTCCTGCCTGCTCTACCTCAATGGCTTGCATAGCTGCCTGTGCAGCTTTCTCCTCCTGCTCAAGAAAACGGAGCTGACGCTTTTCTTCCTCTTTTTCCCTCCAATTTTGGAAAGCCACGCTAAATTTCTCAGCAAGATCATAAAGCGACCATGGACTCATGAGCAGAGCCCCTAGCAAAATCAGGAGCAGCCCGATAAAATAAGAACCGATATTTGAAAAGAGAAAAGAAATCGGAGCATAAAGAGCCGCCCCAATCAGCCCCCCACCAGCAAATGAGGTCACTTTAAAGGCCATCAAATCTGTCAAGACTCGCGTAAGCGTTGTGGATAAAACCTGCCCTTTCAAATGCAAAACATGAACAAAATAGGCTTGAAAGATTAAGCTTAGTCCTAAGAAAAAGCTGATAAAGCCTGAAATCTTCCCCTCATGTTTGTGCAGCCACTTAAAGAAAAAGAGATAAAACAAGGCAGCTAGAATCGCCACATAAGCCAGACTCCCTACCAGAACCCGAATTAAATTATAAATGGTGACTCCAAAAGCCCCCAGCTTCAAAGCAGCAAACAACAAAGCAATAGCCAAAACAAAGGTGACTATCATCCGTCGAATCGCTTTCTGTCTTTCTAATTCCGCTTTTGTCGGCCGTCTCGTAGTCCGACCATTTTTTGTATTTTTCTTATTTGCCATAACTTTCATTATACCATATTTTAAGATCTTCTAAAGAGAAAACTAGCTGCCTTTTGCAACTAGTTTTTGCTTTATTCTTCTGGCAAAATTAACCAGAAAATGAGGTAGGGAAGAAGTCCAATCCCATAAGCGAAAAAGGAGACTCCCCAGAAGACACGGATGATAACTGGATCTATATTAAAATACCGAGCTAGGCCGGAGCAAACTCCCGCAATGATTTTATCATCAGCACTTCTTGTTAAACGTCTTGCCATAATCAAGCCCCCTTCAAACGAACGACAAATTTTTATCAAACGAAACCAATGATTCTTATCTTATTTTACCATAATTTTTCCTCAAATAATTGTCGTAACTTCATTATCGTCCTCAAAATCCTCGACTTTTTCTTAATCAGGGAAAGGTTGCTGGATACGTCCTAGGATAAAATGCGAGAGCGAACCAACCAGCTGAAAGTTGATCGGAAAAGCCATGATAAAATTTGTTCCCCAAGCTCCCAAATAGCTTTCCATTGACAAGGCCATACCATTAAAAAGCAGGCCATAGACTGACATCAATGATACCATCATGAGCACCATACCTCCAGATATGACCGCAATCTTTTGCCAGCGCTTGTGATAGTCTTTCAAAAAGTGGAAAGACAGTCCTTTGACCAAGAGTTCTACTAAAAGGACATCTAATAGAAGAGCAGTTATAAAAGCAGGTAGATAGCCGGCAGCTAAATTTCCTAAAGATACACGGCATAGTAGATAGAGATTCCAAATGGACATCCCCAAGGCCATCATACTACACATGGGCAAGGTGAAGAAGATAGCTTCTTTAAAATTTCTCGGCATAAACACTCCATTTCTGATGGATTACATTCATGCTAGCATAAATATTTTTGTCTCGTAAGCAAAATTTTCAAGAGAATGTTTCCATAGCTTGAGATTGGTAATCCTTAGTTATTTTTGCTAGACTAAGTAGAAGAAAAGTATCGAAAAGGAGAAAACCATGCGAGCAGGTGTGATTATTTACAATCCTTTCTTGGACAAGATTTTGCTGATTCATCGCTGGAAGGACGGACAAGAGTATTTCGTGATTCCCGGTGGAACTATCGAGCCTGGAGAAAAGCCTTTAGAAGCTGCCTTACGGGAAATGAAAGAAGAAGTCGATCTGACCTTTTCTGCCGACCAGCTATGCACAGCTTTTTCCCTTAATAATCAGGGCAAAGAGGAGTATTATTTTTACGCTGAACTATGTACGGTCGAGACTCTACTCATACAAGGCGAGGAGGCACAGCGCAGCAGTCCCCAAAATATTTACCAGCCTAAATGGCTCAGCTTGCAGGATATTTACAGCCACAATCTGCGCCCAGAAAGCCTCAAATCCCTGCTCTTGGAATTTCTGACGCAGGAAAGTTTGAAAAACTAAAGCACTTATAGTAAAATAGCAATAGTTCATAAACTTATGCTCAGAAAGGTTCCTTATGAAAAAAATCATTCTTTTTAGTCTTTTATCCGCACTTGCTCTAGCAGGCTGCTCCGCTAAAGAAGATTCTACTACCAAGTCATCCAGCACCCCTACGCAGTCTTCTACTACCAACACTACCGATACCAGCTCTGAGGCAGCTGAAATTCAGAAGCTCCGTGAGCAATACAAGGATGCCATGACAAACGAGAATGCCAACTTCCCACAGCTATCTACAGAAGTTGCCGAAGACGAGGCTGAAGTCAAAATTATTACAACCCAAGGAGATATTCGTCTCAAACTATTTCCCAAATACGCTCCTTTAGCGGTCGAAAATTTTCTGACACATGCTAAGGAAGGCTATTATGATGGGGTGATTTTCCACCGCGTTATCAACGACTTCATGATTCAGACCGGCGATCCTAAAGGAGATGGTACGGGTGGCGAATCCATTTGGAAAGGCAAGAATGAGGCTATTGACTCAGGAAATGGATTCAAGAATGAATATTCTCCTTACCTCTACAACTTGCGCGGTGCACTAGCCATGGCTAATGCTGGAAAAGACACCAACGGCAGTCAATTTTTCATCAACCAAAGCAAGAAAGACTTATCCAAACAATTACCGACCGACACCTTCCCAGCTAAAATCATTGAAGCTTACAAAAACGGCGGAAATCCAAGCCTTGACGGCGGCTATACTGTCTTTGGTCAAGTCATCGAAGGAATGGACGTAGTAGACAAAATCGCTGCCACAGAAACTGGCGATAAAGATAAACCCAAAACAGATATTAAAATCGAAAAGATTGAAATTATAAAAGAATAGGACCAGAGTCAGCTCGAGTTCTAGTCATCTTATGAGTTAGGTCTTAGTGCTAACAAAACAAAAAACCAGTCCCCAAAAAACGAGGACTGGTTTTACTATGCATTTTTCTAATCATCCAGCAGCTCAACTCCACTTTTAAAGTTAGGTATGTAGCTTCTAACTTTTGAGAATAGAGTAGATGCTGAGTCTGCGATTAGATCTTACTGGACATAATTACCACCTGTAAAGTGATAATATTCCTCCAATGTGAGGCCAGATTCAGAGATTTCTTTAGCCTCTTTTCCTACATAGCGCAAGTGCCAACTTTCTGGCATATAGCCAGTAGAAGCCTCTTTGCCAACAGGGTAGCGCACTACAAAACCATATTTGTAGGCATTGTCCAAAAGCCACTGACTAGCCCCAGCTTCTTCAACTAGATTACCGCTATTATCAATCAAATCAAAAGCTAAACCAGTTTGGTGCTCACTGTAGCCCGGTCTTGCCGAGTAGCGATCAGCCGCGGCTTGCCCATCTCGATTAGCATAACTCTGATAAAGGCCCACCTGCGTTTGATAACTACGAAAGCCGCTATATTGATCGCTGATAGGATAGCCTTTGGCCTGCATATCTGCGATTAACCTAAGTAATTCTGCTTTAGCAGTCGGATCCTCACCTGGATTATAGTCAGCTGATAATGGATAATGCTTATTGGCAATGACAATTTCGTCATATTTTCCTTGAACACTATAGTAGCTCCCATTGTAAAAAACATTTTTATCGACAGTTACTTCCTGCTTTTGCTCCTTCTTAGACTCCGTGCTATCCGGTTCACTTCTGGTATCTTGGCTAGAGGTTTGGTCTTTTTCAGCCTCTTTCTTCTCCACAGACACCTTTGAGCTATTTGCCTGCTTGTTTGTACTACTTTCAGTATTGTCTTTAGCAGCTGAGCAAGCCCCTAAAACCAAGACTGAAACTGCTAGAAAAATAAATTTATTAGATTTCATTGTATCCCACTAACTTTCTGAAACTTCAATATTATAGATCACAAAAGAATTTCCAGCCGGCTTCAAATAGTAAGTTTTATTTTTACGATTGACACTATTTGGAGTATTATCCATATAGTGCACTGTATAGTCCTCATAAGTCGTTACAATATAAGAACCGTTTTCCTCCCGCACATCACGGATATCCAAGGCTCCTGGATCGTAATAATCAATTTTCGCCTTCTTGACACCGCCACCTGTAGTCCACTCAACCATTTCTTTGTATACTGGACTAGAAGTGTCGTAGTATTGAGCGTAGTAATTAGAACGATTAGAAACCGATCTGAAAATAGCACTGCGATATTCACTCAGGAAATTTGTAATTTTTGCCTTGTTAGCTTCTACTCTTTTAGCTTCTTCGTCCTTTTCTTTGATCTTATCCGTCACTTCTTTAGGTAAAGATAATGCAATATCAAGCGTCCCCTCTTTAACAACAATCTTTTCCTTGTTGGTTACAAAAGTGCTATCAGCAACAACAAACTTAGCATAAACTTCCAGTTCTTGATGTGGTACAACTTGAATATCTGTTTCCAAGCTACTACCAATTTCCTTGCCATTTACAACAATTTTAAGGTCTGTTGCATTTGAAGCTTCTGCTGGCATAGTAACCTTCAATCGTTTCTTTTCAGACTTAAGATCCAATTTAATTTCATTATTCTTAGCAGTTGCCAAATCAAGCTGAATCTTGCTCTCAATCTCTCCGACTTCCGTCTTACCTTTGAGGATAAATTCCTGCTTGACAAAATGATATTTGCCAATATTCGTTTCGGCATCCTTATTTAACAGAATACTTTTTTTATCGCCAGCTTTGATGCTCGCATTGTCTAAGTTCGTGTTAACCTTCACCTCTACTGGATAAGCTACTATTTGATATTCCTGGAAAATTCCAAATTTTTTGCTCTTTTCAGTCACACCTAAAAGTTTATTCTGATTGTCATCAATATAAGCTGATTTGCCCTTTGATTTAGCAATATTATCCAACTCGGTCTCAATATTGATTTCTTGACTTTCTAAGTGTTCGACTAAAGCCCTCGCATCTGCGCGTGTCCACTTATCTGAATTCGTAGAGAGAAGATTTGCAATTCCATCATAATCCTTTTTAGTAACTGCTTTTGCAAAATCGTCCGTAACAACTTTAACACCTGTCACGGAGCTCAGATATAGAAAGGCTGCCACCAAAACAGAAAGCAAAATAAGAGGAAAAGCAATCAGCATGACTTTCTTCTTCGACATTCTTTTTTCTGCTTTTTTTATTGCTTTCTGTGGCAATTCCGAATCCAATAATTCAGAGCGAATAGGCAGATTAAGAAAACCTTGATTTCTAGCTTCTAAAAATTCCTCTTTAGTCGGCTTTCTACCAATATTCGTCTCGAAAGCTTGCAGCCAATTTTCCCGTTGCTCTTGGTATTGATCCGATTCTGAAATCTCTTGCTTTTCTTCTTTAGGAGAATGCACAACAGATTCTTCTTTGAAAAACTCTAGGGCTGGCTCCTCTTGCCCCAAATTTTGTTCCTGAGTCACCGAACTTTGCTTCTCTTCAGCTGCCCCATCGTTACTTTGTCCTGCTGGAGCTGCAATAGAAATAATCTTTCTGGGATCAAAATCAGAACGTTTTCCTTCTAAAAATTCATCTGCGGTTGGCTTTCTACCAATAACCTGCTCAAAAAGCTCAACCCACTTTTCTTTCGTTGTCATAAATCACCTCCTAAAATCTTACATCATCATAAGACTCATCAGCAATGAGAAAGCGATGAAAGTAAAGATAAATGTAATCACACCATTGACAACAATTGCCAGTAAATATTTATAAAAAGGATCCATTGACGTGCTAGATTTTGAATAAATCAAAGCAAAGGTTGCTCCGACCCCAATTAAGACCAAGCCAAGCCATGCTAGAAAGAGTGATACAGACATAATGCCTAGCAAACTAAATAAAGCAGAAAGAGCTACAAAAGGAAGTACAATAGCATAGAGTCGGCCATACCAATCAAATGCCTTATTAAAGCTAAAGCTTCCATCCTTATAAACCATGCGTTTTACAGCAAAACCTCCTAAAATAATGGAAAAAAGAACGAGGGCTGCCGCTATCAGTGAAACCAAGAACAGTCTAAAATCAAAAGTCGGACCACTATAAAAGCCAAAACTGACCGAATGAATAATATTATAAAAGTTATAATTGACCACAATAGCTGCAAAGAAAACAGTCAAGCCTAGAGAAAGATAGCCATTTAATTTACTACTTTCAACTTCTGAAGTAGGCGACTTCCAAGCAGAAACAAGCCAAGCCCAGAAGCCTTTCATTGTTTTAGAAAATTCACTTGGTCGCACAGGCTGTTGCTGACTATAGTAGGCCTGTGGACCTTGCTGGAAATTCTGCGCATTGAACTGGCCTTGCGGATTGTTTTGATAAGCTTGCTGATTGAAGACTTGCGGACCAGAAGATTGAGGCTGACCAACAAACTGGTTAGGTTGGCCACCATTTGGCTGTTGATAAGGATAGCCCTGCTGAGCAAACGATTGAGTTTGATTAGCAAATTGATTTAGGTTTTGCTGTTGCTGGGGAAGCTCTTGATATTGCTGCCCAGTTGGCTGAGCGAACGAGGCTTGTACATTCTGTTCCTGAAAAACATTTTGCTGCTGTGCATAGTATTCTCCGTTCGAAGCCACTCCTTGTGCTTGTGCAGTTCCTGCCATGGTTGAAGCACCTTCATTTCCAACTTGATGTACACTTGCCACCTCAGGCTCCACAAACTCACCAGCTAGGAAAGCTTGAGCAATTTCTGCATCCGTCGCTGAACGTCCATTCACAGCTTCAAAATATTCGAGCCAATCTTGCTTTAACATATAACAATCTCCCATCTATAAATGATTATCCTCATATTAGTATACAAAAAATCGAGTGAAAATTCAATCAAGGCAATAGGCACGCATAAACATCAAAAAATATGAAGTAAGCCAAATACTTTAATCAAAAATAGAAGGAGCAGTTCATATATAGATACTATCTTATTTGCGAAACTTCTAAATTATAGAAAGGCCTAAGACCAGAATCTATAAAATATAAAAGACAACAGCATATAGCTGTTGTCTTTTATGAATTAGCATATCGGGAAGACAGGATTCGAACCTGCGACACCTTGGTCCCAAACCAAGTACT
>ERZ773246.1135-NODE-1135-length-10176-cov-52.2477_pt1 | contig 10176 bp, 9 predicted proteins | sample MGYA00580519_ERZ773246 | MGnify/ENA primary metagenome ERZ773246 (study PRJEB29015, sample SAMEA2738153) | human oral metagenome | biome: human oral; feature: human-associated habitat; material: saliva | place: China | collected 2246 ...
TGAAGGAACTCATTCCCCGCCAGCAGTTTGAGATTCCGGTCCAGGCCGCGGTCGGTGCGCGCGTCATCGCTCGCGAGACCATTAAGGCCCTGCGCAAGGATATGCTCGCCAAGTGCTATGGCGGCGACATCAGCCGTAAGCGCAAGCTGCTGGAGAAGCAGAAGGAAGGCAAGAAGCGCATGAAGTCCATCGGCCGCGTCGACGTGCCGCAGGAGGCCTTCATTGCTGCCCTGACCTCCGACGTTCCGACGGGTAAGAAGTGAGCGCGAATCAGGTGAACGAGGCCGTGGAGGCCTGCGCTCAAGGTGAACAGGCCGCGGGCCGACGTCCGGGCGAGGCTCCAGAGGGCACGGTGTTCTTGAGCCGCACGAAGTCTTTCACGCGGCGTACTCGCGAGCTGCCGTCGAACCTGGCGCGCACGTGGGAGGCGCATGCGCACCGCTACGTGGTTGAGCCGCGTCGCGGAGTCGGATACACGACGGTCGCGCAGGACTTTACGCTTGATCTGGCCGAGCTGTTTGGACGCAGCGCTCCCGTGACGCTTGAGATTGGCTCAGGCACGGGCGAGCAGATCGTCGCGGCGGCCGCTGCCCACCCCGAGCGCAACTTCCTGGCCCTTGAGGTGTGGGTTCCCGGCATCGCGAAACTGATCTCGAAGGCTGTCGAGGCCGACGTGGACAACATCCGCGTCATCGAGGCCGATGCCGCCCAGGCGCTCCCGATCATGCTTGGGGACGCGTCCCTCGACGAGGTCTGGACCTTCTTCCCGGACCCGTGGCGCAAGGCCCGGCACCGCAAGCGTCGTCTGGTCTCCGACAACTTCGCGCTCGAGATCGGGCGTCTCCTGCGCGATGGCGGCGTGTGGCGTCTGGCCACCGACTGGGATGACTATGCCTGGCAGATGCGCGACGTCATTGAGGCCTGCGAACTATTTGAGAACCCGCATGCGGGTGAGCGTGCGGACCCGGAGGATCCGCAGCCGGAGCGTGGCGGATTTGCGCCGCGTTTCGAAGGCCGAGTCGTCACGCACTTTGAGACGCGAGGCATCGATGCGGGCCGCCACGCTCATGACCTCGTCGGCGTTCGCCGCCCTCGTGGCTGAGTCCGCCATGAGGTCCGGCGCGACCTCTGCGCTAATGGGAGGGCGCTCGTGAGCCCCGCGCAGCCAGACGGTCAGCGCTGGCCAGACGACGGTGCTCTGGACCCCGGCCTCGTCGAGGCTGATTGTGGTCGCCCGCTGTCCCTGTACGTGCACGTGCCTTTTTGTCGCGTGCGCTGCGGGTACTGTGACTTCAATACGTACACGGTGGGTTTCGGGCCGGGCGCGCAGATAGGCGATTATGCGCCATCTGTCCTGGCTGAGGCGGATCTGGCGGTGCGTGTCATGGAGGAGGTCGGCCTGCCTGCGCGCCGCGCGCGGACGGTGTTTTTCGGCGGTGGTACACCAACGATGCTGGATGCGACCGAGCTGATCGACATTCTGGCGGGCCTGCGTGAGCGCATAGGGATTGCGTCCGGCGCTGAGGTGACGCTCGAAGCTAACCCAGACACCGTGACGCGTGAGGATCTGCACGCATTGGCTGACGCCGGTTTCACGCGAGTGTCCTTTGGCATGCAGTCCGCCGTGCCGGAGATCCTGGCGACCTTAGACCGTACTCACACGCCCGAGCGTGTGCCCCTCGTTGTTCAGTGGGCGAAGGAAGCAGGTCTATCGACGTCCGTCGATCTCATCTATGGGACGCCCGGTGAGAGCCTTGCGGACTGGGAGGCGTCCTTGCGTGCCGCTCTGTCCTACGAATCCGATCACATTAGCGCCTACGCTCTCGTCGTCGAGGAGGGGACGAAGATGGGCGCGCAGGTTGCGCGCGGCGAGCTGCCCACGCCAGACCCGGACGATGAGGCCACCAAGTATGAGCTGGCAGACGCGCTGCTTGCCGAGGCCGGATACGTCTGGTATGAGATCTCCAACTTCGTGCGCGCGACCGAGGCCGACTTAGCCTCCGGGCAGCCGTCCACGAGTTTTGAACACGCCTCCGCGCACAACCTGGCGTACTGGCGCGACTGGGACTGGTGGGGTTTTGGGCCGGGTGCCCATTCTCACGTGGGGCGTGCGCGCTGGTGGAACGTCAAGAACCCGGGAGCGTATGCCGGACGCCTGCGCGCGGGTGCCTCGCCCGCGGCAGCGGGGGAGGTCCTGGGCGCGCAGGAGCGCGAACTTGAACGTGTCATGCTGGGGTTGCGTACGTCCGAAGGCGTGGCGCTTGATGGACTTGCGGGGGTTGGTCGGGGCGACGAGGCCGTGTCTGGGAGCATCGTCGACGAGTGTGCGAGTGGTCGCGTCGCCGCGCTCATCGCGGATGGACTGATCGACGGTGTCGCGGCGCTGGGTGGGCGTGCGGTTTTGACACTGCGTGGCCGGCTGTTGGCTGACTATGTGACGCGCGAATTGATGGGATATTGATCCTGACAGGCTGCAATGACGCGGATTTCAACATTTTGGCAAATATTCAAAATTGTTCAGACAAATAATTAACTGACTTGTATTTAGGTGAATACAAGACAAATTATGTCAACAAATACCCACCATTTGTCAGTTTGTGCTTGTATAGGGTGTGACAAGCTCCGATTACGTCGCAATAATGTTGACATCGTGGTTGAAGTATGGTCCCCTAGAGTTGTCATGTGAAGCCGAGCTGTCTACAAGACTTCTCCATAATCGGACTTGTAGAGAGCAGTATACAAGGAAAAGTGTGGGACTGTGACTCTGCGGTACGCTGTCATTGCTGACATCGTGGGCTCTCGTACGTTGACCAATCGTGCAGAGGCTCAGAGAATCTTTGAAGCTGCTCTTGAGAGGGCTGCTGAGGGGCTTGGTCTCCTGGAAGCCCCCTACCCGACGGTGGGCGACGAATTTCAGGCTGTCGCCTACTCCCTTGAAGACGCCTTGCTCTTAACGTTGCGTACTCAGCTTCTGCTGCCTCCTCAGCTCCAGCTACGTTTTGGCATTGGTGCGGGTCGTATCGAAGAGTTCTCTTCCGGTGTCCATCGTCAGGCACCGGCGCGTCCTCGCGCGGGTGAAGGAACATCCCTCCAGGACGGGTCGGCGTGGTGGGCTGCGCGTGCGGCTATCAATCGCGCGCACGATGTCCAGGATTCCTCCAACCCCTTTATTCGCACGTGGTTTGTAGCTCATGCCTCCGTGGAAACCTACGTGTCGTCAAGCTGCCAGACCGTGGTCAATGCGCTGCTGAGCCTGCGTGACCATGCGATCCTCAAACTCTCTGCTCGCCACCGTCGTATCACCGCCTCGCTCCTGCTCGGTAAGACGCAGGTGGAGATTGCGCGCGTCGAAAAGCTCTCGCAACAGGCAATTTCAGACTTTGCGCGGGGCACGGGGGCGGGGCTCATCCAGTCCTCTCTTCTCATTGCGGAGGCCACTCGTGCATGAAACTCTTCTTCTTGGTATCGCTGCCTCGGAGCTAACAGTCCTACTGACGTCCGATCCGAGGCGGTGGTCGCGTCGCCTCGTACTGTTTGTCACGCTCATCATTGGGGTCGTGCTCTATTCGTGGCTCGTTCTTGGGGTGAGTACGTTTGCGAACGTGACGGGTACCGTGCTCGCCTTTGTCTGGTTCGGATGGGACCTGGTGGACGGGTCCGCTCGCGGCGTGCTCACTAGGTGGGCGCTGGCCACCATCGGCTTCGTAGCTCTGATAATCGTGGAACCGGGGCAGTATCCCGCGTTGTCCTTGCTTGATGTGCGGCCACTTGACCTCATTATTGCCATTACTTTTATGGCATTGGGGCCCGCCAACCATCTCATCACCGCGATCCTCATGTGTGCCCGAGGCCGAGCGACGGACCCCGTTCCGGGGTGGATTAACGCTCCTGTCCTGCCTCCGATGCCCGCCGATACCGACCAGCTCGATGGCGGGAGCGCGCGAGTAGCTGCGCCAGAGGGCGACGGCGCGCAGGTTGAGGATGACGAGGACTCGTTGCGCCTCGCTTCCTCGTCGGGTGCCGATACTGACGTGGCAATAGCTGAAGAAGAGGGGCCTGCCTTGCGTGGAGGACGCTGGATTGGTCCCCTTGAACGCCTGCTCGTCATCGTCTTGGTGGGTGCCGGTGCGGACGTCGCTATCGGCGCGGTCGTCGCGGCTAAGGGCGTCATTCGATTCCCTGAGATCTCGCAGGATTCCACGGGTGAAAAGGCCGAGGAGTTCCTGATCGGCTCGATCTCCTCCTGGATTCTGGCTGCGCTGGTGGCGCTGTTCGTCCGCGTGGCGCTCCAGACGTTCGGGTGACGCCACTTAGAGTATCCCGGGTGAGCACAGCAGATCCCTACGGGCGTGATATCTTCGCCCACGACCCGCATCGAGACGGTCCCGGTGCCCGTCGCCCGCGTTCGGTGGCCGTACACGTCGAGATCGGCATGGTCCTTGAGGACGTGTCATCCGGCTGGGTGGGAGCTGTCACGCGCGTCGAAAAGTCCGGCGGTGTTCACCTCGTCGAACTCGAGGATCGGCGCGGAGTGCGTCGGTCCTTCCCGCTGGGTCCCGGCTTTTGGCTGGAGGGGCGTCCCATCGAGGCGCTGCCTCCACGCCCCAAGGCCGCCAAGGCCTCGTCGACTGTGCAGGTCAGCGCGACGGGGCGGCGTATCACGAACTCCGGTTCGTTTGCCCCCACATCGAGCGGCCCGAAGGTTGCCAAGCGTTCGCGTATCTGGGTGGAGGGACGCCATGATGCCGAACTCGTGCAGCATGTGTGGGGAGAGGACCTGGCAGAGGCAGGCATCGCGGTCCAGCTCCTCGAGGGCGTCGACAACCTCGAGGCGGTCCTGGAGGTCTTCGGCCCTACGGACACAGCGCGCGCGGGCATCCTCGTTGACCACATGGTTCCGGGGTCGAAGGAATCGCGTATCGCCGAGGCCGTCTCGCGCAGGTGGCCGGGCGCGGTTCTCGTCCTCGGACACCCCTTCGTTGACATCTGGCAGGCCGTGAAACCCGCTCGCGTCGGCCTTGAACGCTGGCCTGACGTTCCACGTGGTATCGATATCAAGCATGGGACCCTTGACGTCCTCGGTTGGCCGCACGCCGACCAGCGTGACATCGCCATGGGCTGGAAGAGAATCCTCTCTACTGTGCGCACGTATCGCGACCTAGAACCCGCGCTGCTGGGGCGCGTCGAAGAACTCATCGACTTCGTGACGGTGCCCTGGGCGCAGTGAGGCGGACCGTGGCCGTGAGGTTCGCAATGAGCGCACATATCCGGCAGCGCACGGGTCGCCTCGGCTTGGGCGCGGGGAGTAGCATTGGCACTCAGAAAAAGAGAGTGCCAGGGCGAAGGGAGTGAGATGGCACGCAATAGCGCGCAAAATCGCAGGCTTGACGTCCTGCGAGCCATCGTCACCCAGTACGTGGCCACTCGCGAACCTGTCGGCTCAAAAGCCATCGCTGCGGGAGGCCTGGGTGTCTCATCCGCGACGATCCGCAACGACATGGCGGTCCTGGAGGAAGCCGGACTCATCTACCAGCCCCACACCTCTGCCGGGCGAGTCCCGACCGACCGCGGCTACCGCGTTTTCGTTGACCGCCTCGCCCAGCTCAAGCCCATGAGTGCCCCGGAACGCCAGGCTCTGGAAACGTTTCTCTCCGAGTCCGTCGACATCGACGACGTCGTGGAACGCTCCGTTCGACTGCTCGCGCAGGTCACCCATCAGGTGGCCCTCGTGCAATACCCGGGTTCGCGCGTGCGTACCCTCAAGCACCTCGAGGTTCTCGGTATCGCTCCGGGCCGCGTCCTCATCGTCGCGATCACGACCGATGGAGAGGTAGGGGAGCGGACCCTCACTCTCGATACCCCCCTTGACGATGCCCAGGTCGTCCAGGTGCGCGACCACCTGCGGGTTCACTGTGAAGCCGCCACCTCACAAACTGTACGCTCGTGCGCGGAGGCGGCCACGGCCTCGTGTCGGCCTGAGCTGAGCGGTGCGGTTGATTCGGTTGGCGCGGCACTCACCGATGTGCTCTCCGGGGCCAGTGAGGCGAAGATCGTCGTCGCTGGCGCCGCCAACCTGGCGCGCGGAGCACTCGACTTCCGCGACATTGCCCCCGTCCTGGACGCCCTCGAAGAGCAGGTCGTCCTCATGCGTCTCTTTTCCGAGGCCGACCCCAGCGAAGACCTGCACGTGAGTATCGGCGCGGAAAACCCCCATGATGCCCTGGCTGAGGCCGCCGTGGTCACGGGAACCTACCGTGCCGGGGCGGACGAGAGTGGAGGAAGCGCGCACCTGGGAATCGTCGGCCCCATGCGGATGGACTACGCGCGCACCATGAGTTCCGTGCGAGCCGTCGCCGCCTACTTGTCCAGGTACCTGGCCCAGGAGAATGCCAACTGACCATGCAGTCCATGACCGATCAGACGACGAATAAGCGCCCCCGCGGGAAGGAACAGGAAGCGTGAGAGACTATTACGAGGTCCTCGGCGTCTCCCGAGACGCCAGCCAGGACGAGATCAAGAAGGCGTACCGCAAGCTCGCGCGTAAGCTCCACCCGGACTACGCGGGTGCGGACTCGGAGGAAGCCTTCAAGGAGCTGTCGGTCGCCTACGAAACGCTCTCGAACCCTGAGAAGCGTCAGATGTACGACATCGGCGGCCCCGACGCCCTGCGCGGTGGTGGAGCTGGCGCGGGCGCGCCCTTCACCGGTTTCTCCGACATCTTCGAGGCCGTGTTCGCCAGCGGATTCGGTGCCTCCTCACGCGGCCCGGCCTCGCGCGTGCGCCGAGGCAAGGACCAGCAGGTGAGTGTGGACATCACCCTCGAGGACGCCGCGTTCGGTGCAGCAAAGGAAGTGTCCTTCAAGACGCACGTTCTGTGCGACACCTGCCACGGCTCGATGTGCCAGCCGGGTACTTCTCCCGAGACCTGCACGATGTGCCAGGGATCCGGCTTCGTCACGCAGATCCAGAACTCCCTGTTTGGCCGCATGCAGACCCAGGCACCCTGTCCCACGTGTCAGGGTTTCGGCACGACGATCCCCAGTCCCTGCACCGAGTGCAACGGCGCGGGTCGTGTTCCGACGCGCCGCACTCTTAGCATCAACATTCCGGCCGGTGCCAGCGAGGGTACCCAGATCCGCGTGAGCGGCGAGGCCGAGGTCGGTACGGGCGGCGGCCCCAACGGAGACCTGTACCTGTCCATCCGCGAAAAGAAGCACCCGGTGTTTGATCGCCGCGGAGACGACCTGCACACGTGGATCACGATCCCGATGACGACTGCCGCCCTGGGTACCGAGTTCGAGCTCGACACCCTGGATGGGAAGAAGAACGTTACGATCGACCCGGGGACGCAGCCCAACGACGATATCGTCTTGGAGGGTCTGGGGGTCGGCCACCTGCAGCGCTCGGGCCGTGGTGCCATGCACGTGCACGTGGATATCGAAATCCCGAAGAAGCTTGACGATCAGTCGCGCGAACTGCTGGAAAAACTCGCGAAGGTGCGCGGTGAGGTCCGCGTGGAGCCCTACCGCCAGCAGCCGACGTTCTTCGACAAGCTGCGCGACACTTTTATGGGCTGATGCGCGATGACACGGCCCGTTTTTCTCGCTGAGGACCTCTCCTGCGTTCCCTCGTCGCTGGCGGTGGGGGAGCGTGCGACGCTCGGGGGCAGCGAGGGTCGTCACGCTGCTTCCGTGCGCCGCATCGGCGCAGGGGAGTGGGTGGACGTCGCCGACGGGCGCGGGTTGCGCCTGACCTGCGAGGTTGTGGGGGTCGACAAGTCTTCGTTGTCCCTCGTGGTGCGTGAGGTTGTTCAGGAAGAGAGTCCGCGCCCCGAGATCATCCTCGTCCAAGCCCTGGCCAAGGGCGGACGCGACGAGGCCGCCGTGGAAATCTGCACCGAGATCGGTATTGATCGGGTCATCCCGTGGGCCTCGCAGCGCGCGATTGTCCAGTGGAGGGGACCGAAAGCCGAGAAGGGTCGCGCCAAATGGGAGGGCGTCGCGCGGGCAGCCGCCAAGCAGTCTCGCCGCGCGTACGTGCCCGTCGTTGAGGCGGTGACGGACAGTCGTGAGCTGGCCTCTTGGGTGCGCGCCCTCACGGACGAGGCCGGGGTGGCCTTCGTCTGTCACGAGGAGGCCACGCAGTCCCTGGGAGCTGCCCTTGCACGGGTGCAGGGGGACGCTGCGGATGGGTTCCTGCCCGCACGCGTTGCCCTGATTGTCGGCCCCGAGGGAGGAATCGGTCCAGAGGAGACCGCTCAGCTAGTGGATGCCGGAGCTCGAACAGTCGGCTTGGGGGCCAATGTCCTGCGTTCCTCCACGGCTGGCGCGGTCGCCCTGACGCTGATTCGCGCTGCCGCCGGAGCCTACTAGGCGGTGACGGTGCCCGCGATGCGTGCGCGCAGCGTGTAGCTGTCGCCACTTGCCAGGGTAACCACGTCCGTGCCCGAGTTGAAGGCGTTGGGCGGGCAGCTCATCGGCTCGACGGCAACGCCCACGCGGTCGATGTTATCCGCCGAGTAGACCTGCAGCCAGGGAGCATCCGAGGACAGCGATACGCCCACGCCGGAGGCGGGATCGCGCAGCGTGACGGTCCAGGTGCCCTCCGGCAGACCACCGAAGGCGTGGTCCAGTAGGGAAGTGCCGATGAGGGCGGGGGAGCGGAAGTCAAGACCGAAGGAAGTGACGTCGTGGGGGGCGACCGGGATCATGGAGGCGTCGGCCTCGTAGATAATCGACGCGGGATTCTCAAGCTCCAGATCATCCACCCGTACACCGTCGACAGCCAGGTAGGGATGGAATCCGACGCCGTAGGGGGCGGTGCCCTCGCCGATGTTCGTTGCCGACAGTTCGACGGCGAGGCCACGCTCCGGATCCAGGCTGTAGCGAGCGGACGCAACGAGCGTCCACGGGTAGGAGTAGCGCGCTGGGATGAGAGTGCGTAGAAGCACCGAGGAGGTGTCGGCCTCGGCGATTTCCCACTCTTGGAAGGCCACAAAGCCGTGCAGAGACGTGCCGAAAGCGTGCTCGTCGACGGGCAGGTCGTAGGAGGTCCCTTCCCACGAATAGGTGCCTCCGGCGATGCGATTCGGCCAGGGCATGAGCACCTTGCCCAGGTAGGCGGGGGGACACTCGTCCACGCTGTGGGGAATGATCAGCTCGTGGCCCCGATACGTCAAGCCGGCCAGGCCCGCGCCGACCGTGACAATCCGCGCCCGATAGTCTCCGGCCGTGAGACTCACTTCGCGCCCCGATGCGCCTACCGTAACCATGAATGCTCCTGTGCGTTCACTGAACATGAAACACATTCATTCTAAACGGAGTCGAGTCGTTCGCATCACGCGCCAGGCGTATTCTTATAGAGAATGACTCTCGATAGAAAGGATGCCCAGACTTATGGCTCACGAGATCACCGACGAGCTGATTGACCGCCTTCAGGCATACTCGGACAGCGCCCGCACGGTGGCGCGCAACGCCGTTTCCCACGCCGGCGTCGAATCCGTCGCCTTCGACCGCGCGAAGGTCGTCGCCACTCCCACGGTTGTTTCCCACAAGGTGGACGACTGGAAGGTCACCTCCCAAAAGAAGTCCGGCCGCTGCTGGCTCTTCTCCTCCCTGAACCTCCTGCGCTCGACAACCCGCACGCATCTGGGCCTCAAGGACTTCGAGTTCTCGCAGAACTACGTCCTCTTCTGGGACAAGTTCGAGCGCGCCAACTTCTTCCTGACCGACATCATTGCTACGGCCGCGACCGAAGATCTGGACGGCCGACTCCTGCAGTTCCTCCTCGGCGACGTTCTCTCCGACGGCGGCCAGTGGGACATGGCTGTGTCCCTGTATCTCAAGCACGGCCTCGTCCCCAAGACCGCGATGCCCGAGACCGAATCCTCGGGCCACACCGCCCCGATGAACAACCGCCTGAAGGTCGTCCTGCGCCGCACCGCCCTGGAGCTTCGTGCCCTCGTCGCAGACGGAGCCTCCGAGGAAGAGATCAACGAGGTCAAGGAAGCTGCGCTGGCCGACGTGTGGCGCATCCTCGTCATCTGCCTGGGCGAGCCCCCGGCCTCCTTCGAGTGGGAGTGGCGTGACGATTCGGGCGAGTTCCACCGCGATGGCGTCCTTACCCCGCGCGAGTTCTACTCCCGCTACGTGGACGTGGACCTCACGCAGTACGTGT
>ERZ773246.1139-NODE-1139-length-10150-cov-3.42734_pt1 | contig 10150 bp, 8 predicted proteins | sample MGYA00580519_ERZ773246 | MGnify/ENA primary metagenome ERZ773246 (study PRJEB29015, sample SAMEA2738153) | human oral metagenome | biome: human oral; feature: human-associated habitat; material: saliva | place: China | collected 2246 ...
GGGCAATTTATACAATCCAGAAATTTTTTCCGCCAGTGAGGTCAAATTCAACGGTCATACCTTTTATTGCAAAAAACGCCTCAATTTGCTCCTTTGTTTTCTCAAGCTCTTGACCGTTGATTTTCTCGCCAGAGGAGAGTTCTATCCAAAGAGACTGCTTGCCACATGCGTCGCGCAGGTGAACTTTACTTAAAAGGCCCTGCTGAGCAAGCCTTTCATTGAGATGAATGAGGTCAAAGAAATTGACAACTTTTGGCATGCTAACTCGTTTCTCTAAACGCTTGCTCTTAAGCATACACGTTTGCAAATTGGTACAATAGATGACTAGCTTGAATTAGGTCAGCGGTCGTTGCTGCCTCCACTGAATAAACTATTCGAGGGGAAATTATGGCCTTTACGAGAAAAGAATTCTTGTCCCTTTCTGCTTTGGGAGCTGCAGGCACCTTGGCTGCATGTACTCCACAGGCAAGGACGTCTGAGGATACGAATCAGCCTGCATCTAACGTGGACCTTGAAGAGTTCAAGTCGCTTAAGCTGGACATGACCCAGTGGAGTTATGACGAGGATAACGACTGCTACTATCAGCTGGGCATTCAGTACTGCACTAAGCCTGCAAGCAAGTCGGTAAACACTCTCTCGGTTTTTGTGCCTGGAAAGTATTTCTCGGGAAAGAAGAATGGCTCTACCTACGAGTGCGAAGTAAGCGAGAAGGCTGTTGTGGGCAGCTTCACCGCAAGTACCGCGCCAATTGTCATGCCTATTAACACGGCAACGCTGTTCCCTCAGAGCGCTCCTACAAGTTACTCATACGAAGGTCTCGCGCCGTACCTTGAGGCTGGTTTTGTATACGTATACGCAGGTTTCCGTGGTAGAAGCGCCGGTTACGATTCAACTACAGGCTCGGACGAGCTTTACGCAGGCGGCTCTCCTTGGCCGGCAGTAGACTTTAAGGCTGCTATCAGGTATTTGCGCTACAACAACGAGCTGCTCCCATGCAATACATCAAAGATTTTTGTGTTTGGCTTTGCAGCTGGCGGCGGCCTCAGCGCGGTGCTGGGAACCTCGGGCGACTCTCCGCTCTATACGCCATATCTTAAGGCTGTTGGCGCTGCTACACATAGCGAGAAGGGCGAGCAGCTTTCAGACTCTATTTACGGCAGCGCTTCATGGTGTCCTGCAACTTCATACGACCTTGCAGACGCAGCGTATGAGTGGTCAGCTGGTCAGTATGCAGATGCAACAGATTCTCGTGCTGAGGGTGTATGGACCCAACCTCTCTCGCAAGATCTTGCTGGCGCATATGCTTCATTTGTCAACAACATGGATCTTCTCGACAGCAATGATAGTAAGGTCAGTCTTGATGAAACTAACTCTGGCGTCTATACCGCTGGATCATATGCAGACCTTCTTATCAACGAGCTTAAGACTTCTGCAAATAACTTTGTCAGAGACAACGCATTCCCTTATACCTCTACGCCTCAGCGACTGGAAGAGCCTACGTTCCCAGGTGATCCAAATCTCGCGACGGTTCGTGGTACAGATAATGCAGCTCCTGCTACTCAGCAGGTTCAATCTACTATCTACGATACTGCTGAGCACTATTTTGGCTCTCTGAACTCAGAATCTATTTGGGTTGTATATAACCTTCGTCGCCAGAGTGTTGAGCTTGAGAACTTAAGGGGTTTCTCGCGAGCTTTAAGAGGCGCGTCGCTTCCAGTTGGAGCTTTTGATGCGCCTGATAGAAGCACCCGCGCTAATCAGCTTTTTGGTGTTGGCGAGCAAAGTACGCTGCATTTTGATGAGCAGACTGCTGATCTCATTAAAAAGAACCTTGATACTTACATGAAGCTTGCCGATTGGAAGTCTAGCTACGCTAATGATTGGACCTCTGATCTGAATAAGGCTGATACACTGGAGAATGACATTCCAACTCGTGTTGATATGTTCAATCCGTTGTACTTTACCAGCGCATCTTACAAGGGCTATCAGACAGCATCGGTTGCTCCTTATTGGCGTATTAATGAGGGCGCTCAGAATACTGATACTTCAATCTGTACCTCGTTCAATTTGGACCTGTCTCTAAAGCATTTCTCGGGCGTGAACAGTGTTGATTACACGCTTGTTTGGGATAAGGGCCACGTTCTTGCCGAGAGAACAGGCAATGCAACTGCCAACTTGGTGTCTTGGATTGTTTCGTGCGCGTCTGCTTAAAGAGGAGGGCTTAGCGTGTTTCAAACAAAGAACCGCCGACTGTATGGTGTTGTTGTTATTGTTGTGTTTGCGCTGGGAGCAATATTCTTCTCTCTTATGAGGGGTGCTGATAAGTCTCAGCCTCAAGCAAACTCGCAATCACAGCAATCCCAACAGACGCAACAGACGCAACAGACGCAGTCTCAGAGCTCACAAAACAAGGGTTACATTGATTCTGTAGCAGCGGATGACCCGTATGCAAAGGGCATTCACCATGTTCGTATTGTGGTGAAGGATTACGGCACTATCGAGGCAACTCTTAACGCAAACGTTGCGCCTATCACGGTTTCCAATTTTGCTCATCTTGCCGAGTCAGGCTTCTATAACGGCCTTACGTTCCATCGCATTATTGACGGCTTCATGATTCAAGGTGGAGATCCTAAGGGCAATGGCTCAGGCGGATCCGAGAATAAAATCAAGGGTGAGTTTACAAAAAACGGTGTCGAGAATAACATCTCGCATACACGTGGAACTATTTCCATGGCACGCGCCCAAGATCCAAACTCTGCAAGCTCACAGTTCTTTATCATGCAGGCAGATAACTCAACTCTGAATGGAAATTACGCTGCATTTGGCACGGTAACAAGTGGAATGGACGTTGTCGATGCAATTTGTAAAGGCGTAACCCCAACCGATTCAAATGGAACTATCCCTGCTTCAGAGCAGCCAGTCATTGAGTCCATCACAATGATTGATTAGATTCCTTATATAAAATATTGTTATGTTATTGAATGACCTGCGAAAAGTTATAAAGTTGCAGGTCATTAGCGTATAACAGGCCTCTCATGATATACTATTGTTATCCGAGAGGAGTGGTGTTATGCGAGCTGTTGGCGAGTTTTGCGTTCACCCAGGTCAGGGCGTATGTCTTGTTGAAAATGTAGTTTCGGAGCCTACTCCGGCCTACGTTTTGTCTCCTATTGGGCAAAAACATCCTGTTCAGATTGTATTTCCTCTTGATCAAGAATTCAGACTACGCGATCTTATGACGCGTGATGAGGCTACAAATCTTGTTGATATATATCCTCAAATTGAACTCATTACCTTTCACATCCACAACGCCTCTCTTGAAGAATCTCACTTTAGACATGCCATCAGGGAAGGTTCTTGTAAAGACTCCATTAGTATTGCTAAAACATTTAGAGCTCGTATTGATAAGGCGCGTTCGCTCAACAAGAAACCACCTGTTTCTCACGAGAGAATTTTTAAGATGGCTAGTAATCGTGGTCTTTACGAGCTTATTACGGCGCTTAATTGCACCGTTGACGAGATTCAAAAGGTGTTTAGTTCGCGCTATGGCGTAGAAATTGGAAAAGCATAGCGTACAATTAAACCATCCGTTCAAGAGATGGGAAATTATGGCTTCAGAAACATCTGCAAATCGTGCTGTTGTTACTGTTTTGGGCAGCGATGCTCCAGGAATTGTTGCAGCAATTTCTACCACTTTGGCCGAGTCCAACGCTAATATTCTGGATATCGCTCAAACCATTTTGTCTGGTATTTTTACTATGACCATGTTGGTTGAACTTCAGGATGCTGAGTCTTTCTTGAGCCTCAAAGAGCGTCTTGATACCGTCTCAGAAAAGCTTGGTGTACAGGTTAACATGCAGCGTGAAGAGGTCTTCACGTTTATGTATCGTCCATAAAGAGGTAGTGTTTTGTCAGAGCTTTCAACTGAAGAACTCATTGCTCAAAAACAGTCTTGGCTCACTCAAGATGTATCAAATTTGAAAGTAGATATTGTCTTTTCCGATATGGATGAGACGTTTTTGCATACTGACAAATCTCTTGATGTCAAAAACATGGCAATGCTGGACCGTCTGGCTGAGCTAGACATTCCTTTTGTCCCATGCTCTGGACGCGCGTTTAACGTACTGCCAAAAGAAGTTGTGAACCATCCTGCTTCTAAGTATGTGGTTTCTTGTGACGGTGCCGTTATCAGAGATCTTTCAACTCAGACCGTGCTTCACGAGTCCACAGTGACAAAAGAGCAGGCACTTGAGTTGTATCAAAAGCTTAAGGACTATCCTGTGACTTTTGACATCTTTGCGGACGGAGGTGTCTATCTGGAGCGCTCAAGACACAATCTGATTACTCAGCTTGGTATCCCCGCAGATCACGCAGCATTTATGCAGCGTTCTCGCACACCCTTTGATCAAAGCGTTGAGGAGTTTATTGAAGGCGTTACTACCATTGAGCGTCTTGGTTCCTACTGGTCTGTTGCGGAAGGCGAGAAATACCAGGCACTTGTAGCAGATGCTGTAGCTTCGGTAAAGGGACTCAGTGGCACGGCTTCCATGAGTATGGGAATGGAAATCTTGGCCGACGGCACTTCAAAGGGTGCTGCACTTAAGTGGCTCTGCAATCATCTTGGCCTCTCTACAGAGAACGCCGCAGCTTTTGGTGACTCGCTCAATGATGTCGCCATGCTTTCTGCGGCGGGAATGGGCACGGCAGTTGCTAACGCTCGTCGTGAAGATTTTGAGGCAGCAACCTATATCACACTCACTAACGATGAGGCGGGTTTCTCGCGATTCCTTACGTGGGCACTGGGAGAGTAAGCGCTTGGCGCTGGAAACGTAACGTTTCAGAGTTTTCGCTTTAAAGTTTTGCTTGAGACATAGTGTTTAAAGAAAAAGCCGGCAGATACAATCTGTCGGCTTTTGTTGTGAGAAGTAAAACTACTACGCGCTAGGCTTAGTGATTGATGTTTTGTTGCTCCTCAAAGACATCTTCATCGGCCTCTTCTTCGTCAAGTTTAAGAGGACGGAAGCTAGCGGTATCGCCACCAACGTAGTCTGCAACGGTAGCTGCGTTTTCAACGCGCTCCTTATGCAGTGCCTCTGCAAAGATATCTTCGTCTTCCTCAATCTCTGCAATACGCTCTTTCATAGGAGCCTCAACAAGTGGCATAGAACCCGTCTGAGCTGCGTCATCAAGCGTGATACGAGTAAGCTTCTGCCCGCGCTTAACCTTGGAGAACAGAGGAACGTACTCAAAGACAATGTTGGAGTTCTCAAGACCATACCAGCGAGCAGGAGATCCGCAGATGCGACGAATAAAGTATTTAAGCTCAAGGCAACGAGCGTCAAAACCGTTGATGTCAGTCTCTGGAGCTAGTACCTTACGCAGCAGACAGAATCTAAAGTCACCAATTTCGGAGTGCTCCTTGTAGATGGAATACTTGTGATTCTGTGGAGCAAGCTGATTGTTCTTAATCAGGTCACCAACAATCTGATACAGATAGGTGTTAATACGCTGGTTTACCCTAAAGCCAAGACGCAGGGTGATCTTGAACAGGAAGTCTGTACCAAAGTCATTGACGATAAACTCACGGGTATTTGGATCGTCTGTCAGCGAGATGTTAATGAAGTAGTAAGCCTTAGCACGCTTTGGACGCTTATCCAAGATGGAATAGAGGATGTCTCGATCCAGCTTGTCAAAGGATGAATCATTAGTAAGAAAAACCAGGTTATCGGCGAGGGTTGTATAATCTGCATCGTGACTCAAGCTACGGAGCTGGTCAATGTATTTATCTACGGGGAGATAAACGCTCTGCGTCCTCTCAACAGCGGTACCGCGGCGCCAGACAAACATGACAACAAAGATTGCGGTAGCCATAAGAACGGTAAAGTAGCCGCCGTGGAAGAACTTGGTAAGGCTTGAGAAGAAGAACATAGCCTCGATAGCACCAAAGAAAAGAATGAATGGAATGGCCGCCCATAGGCGCTTTCTGATAACGGCCAGGTAGGTGTAGAGCAAGATTGAGGTCATGAGCATGGTAACGGTAATTGCAAGACCGTACGCTGCTTCCATGTGCTCAGAGCTCTGGAAGAGAAGTACAACGCCAATGCAGCCAACCCACATGATGTTGTTTACAAGTGGAATGTAAATCTGGCCCTTAGTTGTGGAAGGGTAGCTAATCTTAATGTGAGGCATAAGATCAAGTTTAATTGCCTCAGAGACAATGGAATAAGAGCCAGTAATCAGTGCCTGAGAGGCAATAATTGCAGCAAGAGCAGAGAGAATAACGGCAAATGGTCTAAGCTGACCAGGAAGCATTTCAAAGAAAGGATTGAGGTCTTTGATTGCGTTGAAGCTCTCGTTGGTGTGGTTAGTGATGATCCATGCGCCTTGTCCAAGGTAGTTCAGAATCAAGCAGACCTTAACAAAAGGCCAGCTTACGTAAATGTTGCTCTTGCCAACGTGACCCATGTCAGAATAAAGCGCCTCTGCACCAGTGGTACAAAGGAAGACACTGCCTAAAACCATGAGACCAGCTGCATTGAGCTTGCCATCAAAGAGGAATAGAATGCCGCGGACTGGGTTAAGAGCTCGAACAACGCTAATGTCAGCAAGCATGTTCATAACACCCATGGCACCCAAGAACAAGAACCAAAGCGTCATGACAGGGCCAAAGGCCTTACCAATGGTAGAAGTACCTGCCTTCTGTAAGGCAAAGAGGGTGCAGAGAATGATGATGGTAATCATGACAACAATGTGCTGATTATCACCAATAATGGCATGAGCTGCAGGAATAGTACGCAAACCCTCAATAGCGGTGGTTACTGTAACAGCTGGGGTCAAAATACCGTCAGCAAGAAGAGCTGCGCCACCAATCATGGCAGGAATAATCAGCCATTTGGCGCACTTTTTAACCAAACTGTAGAGCGCAAAGATTCCGCCCTCATTGTGGTTGTCTGCCTTCATTGCAACCATGACGTATTTAACGGTTGTAATGAGTGTCAGCGTCCAGATAATGAGGGACAGAGCACCCAAAACAACATCGGTGCTCATGGTAAGAAGTCCACCATTACCAGCGATAATTGCCTTCATGGTATACATTGGAGAAGTGCCAATGTCACCGTAGACGATGCCAAGGGTAACAAGTACCATGCCAGCACTTAGAGGAATGCCAGTTGATTTCTTGGCTTTGTCCTTAGAGAAAAGCGCATGAAATGCAGCTTTACTTGTATTCATCCATTAATCCTCTCAATAGATGATTAGTACAGTTCGTCATCATATGTTAGTCCATATACCTAGTTATAACTAGACGAATGTACAAACGTACTTATTTTGTCTGCAAGCGGAAAAATTTACTCATTTTCCCGCGGTTTTCTCGAGATTTTATATGCATGGTGGATCTTCTGATTTCTTGAGAAGTCCTCCGGAATAGTTTCACTTGTTATGTCTTCAATGTCGACGCCAGCTCGCTGGATTTTCTCGACATCTGGCTTAAAGGTACGCAGGTTGCACGAGAAAATGGCAACGCCACCGTGAGTCAGAAGGCGAGAAATGCCAATGATGAGTTCAGCGTGATCTCTCTGGACATCAAACGAGCTTTGCCTCATGCGAGACGAGTTAGAGAAGGTGGGAACGTCGCAGAAGATGACATTCCAGCGATTTTTGGTGTGACGCATCTCGGTAATCCAAGATAAGACGTCTGCCTGGACAAACTCGTGCTCCTCTCCGTCAAAACCGTTGCGCTTCATGTTGCGCTTAGCCCACTCAAGCGAGGGCTTGGAGAGGTCAACGGTTGTGGAGTGAAGCGCGCCACCATCTGCTGCGTAGCAGGTAGCGGTACCTGTATAGGCAAAGAGGTTGAGGAAGCTCTTAGCTGCGCCGGCACTCTTCATGAGCTCGCGAATCTCTGCGCGCGTATCACGGTGGTCTAGGAAGATGCCACAGTCAAGCCTTGAGGCAAAGTTGACCTCAAAGAGTAGGCCGCCCTCATCGATGAGCAGCATTTCTTTTCTTGAGTTGTCGGCTGCGCTGCCCTCGTCAGAGTACTGAGAGCCACCCTTTGCACGCGTTCTTGTTCGTAGATTTACGTTTGAGCTGGGTACGCCTAGAATGCGAGGAGCCAAAGCTAGGACATCTAGGAGGCGACGCTTTGCAAGGTCTGGATCAATCTCTTTAGAAGCGGCGTACTCAGAGATTTGCAGCCAGGTAGTTGGCTTTGTGGCGCCCTTGTAGATGTCAATGCTGACGGCATAATCGGGCAGGTCAGCGTCGTATACGCGGTAACACGAGACGTCGTTTTTACGAGCCCACTTAGCGCGTTGCTTGGCTACCTTAGCAAGGCGTGCAGCAAACTGATCAGACGCTGGCACCAGCACGCTTACCGGCTGGTTGTTAACCATAACAGTAGGACCTGCAGGAACCGAGGTTGACTCAGAGTTGCTTGCTGGTGCATCAGACGCACCGGCCTCGACTTCCTCAACGATTGCGGCAGGGTAGGAGCGCATCGTAGCAATGGAGTTGCCCACGTAGACAGAAAGCGTCTGCAATGGAGTTGCTCTGAGTACCGTATCAGTATTTGTATCGCTGGTAAGAAGCGTGCTTGCCTGTCCCGCAAAAAGTCCAAGCGTAGCGTAAGCAGAACCCTGGAGTGTGGGCTCTTCTTTGGTCCACGAGAGATCGGCAACAATGCCCGTGAAGTGCTCTGCATGTTTGAGCAGCTCAGAAGCTGCCAAGAACTGCACGTCAGCCTTGAGCCCGCCTGCACGAAGCGTATAAAGCACAGCCTCTTTGGCCTTTGGGCGAGGGTCCGCTGCATAGAGTGTGATCTGGCGCTCTTGGCCCTTCTCGGCACGTTCATCAGCCTCGACAAGCAAATCCTGCCAGGCATCGTCGTCGTGGCCAGCCCATCCCGTCATGCCCCAGCGAGCGCGTAGAATGCCCGGCGCCACGTCCAGCGCCATGCCCGCTGCCTCCTGTGCAAGCGCGCCTGCTCCCGGGAACAGCAGCGCCGGCAGCGGCACATCTGGCGAGAAACCCGGTGTACTCGCAGCAGTTTGCGCCTGCAGGTACAGAAGGGCAGCGGCGTAGTCTAGCCTGAGCGGCGCAAACTCACGTGCCGGCCCTCGACCGCCAGTCAGACTGCGCTTAAAGAGCGCCTCACCAGCAAGGTCAATGCCAACTGTGGCACGGTTGCGTGATACGCGCACGACAATAGTTACGTCAGGCGCAAGTGTGTTGACCATAGGACGGCTTCCGCGCTTTGCTGCAAGTCGGTCTACAATAGCGTCTTTTGTTCTGACAGCAATGAAATTGGTATTTCTGAGCTGGTCATTTGTGCCGTGAGCGCTGACTGCAATGGTGGCATGCGGACCAATATGGTCTTCCCAAGCAATGTGGGAGAGGTCTTCGTAGAGAGCGTCTGAAGTTGCAGCGCCAACACGATCAAGCACCAAAATGACGCGAGACGTGAGGCGAGACCATAAACAGACGCGGTAAGCATCGGCAAGTGAGCCGTAAAACGCAACCTGTCCGCCAAGAGGACGCACCTTTTTAATGCGCAGGCCGTCAAGTTCCTGTGCAAGAAGCTTCTCAAAGCCTTTTGGACACGTTGCAAAGAACTCAAGTTCTTGAGACATCGGGACACCTTTCGCCCGTAGGAATTGAATACATACTGATGAAATATTTTCCCATGTTTTTCTCGCTAAATCATCTGTTATTTTTCGCTTAAAATACGCGTAGTATCTTTTATAAAGAAATACAGAGAGCTGTTTGAGGTTTGGGAGTCATTATGGATGCAAAAGTTATGGAAACATTTGAGTCCTGGCGTGCAAACGTCACCGAAGAAGACCTGGTAAAAGAGCTCGGAGAGCTTGCTAAACCAGAAGCAGAAGATAAGCTCTACGATGCATTTTATCGCTCACTTGCATTTGGTACCGCTGGTCTTCGTGGCACCATTGGTGTTGGCACCAACCGCATGAATGTCTACGTTGTTGCTCAGGCAACCCAGGGACTTGCAGATTACCTCAATGCTCACTATCAAAATCCTACCGTGGCTCTTGCAAGGGATTCTCGCCTTAAGGGTGAGGATTTCCAGAAGGTTGCAGCTGGTGTTTTGGCAGCTAATGGCATTCGTGTGTACGTCTATCCACGCATCGAG
>ERZ773246.1152-NODE-1152-length-10089-cov-10.3871_pt1 | contig 10089 bp, 7 predicted proteins | sample MGYA00580519_ERZ773246 | MGnify/ENA primary metagenome ERZ773246 (study PRJEB29015, sample SAMEA2738153) | human oral metagenome | biome: human oral; feature: human-associated habitat; material: saliva | place: China | collected 2246 ...
AAGAGCAATTAATTAGCCCAGCAACAACGATAACCACAGCAACTCCTTCTAAACGATGAAAGGAATATCCGCCGTGGCTATCTATTTACTTTTTTTCTTTTACTTTTGTAAGTTACTTTTGTTATTTTTACTTTTTCTGTATTATATCATATTTTGATTGAATAGTCATCTGAGATAGTGATTTTAAAAAAACTGGAAATTTTTTCAATTGTACATTTTGACAATAAAAAACACTTTAATATCAATGGCTATATAATATTTGTAGTGGGTAAATCCCTTATGGATATTATATAGTCTATTTTGTTGTAGAAAAAAAGTCCCATATCATTTATAATGCAAAGCGACTAAACAACACATTAGAAAGATTGATATGGAACAATTACATTTTATCACAAAACTGCTTAAAATCAAAGACTCTAATATCCAAATTATGAATATCATTAATCTGGATACACACAAGGAAATCATTGCTAAACGCTAGAAAAAGCTGACATTCCAACATAGCTATTTTTTATTTTAATTCTGATAGATTTATGTGTTGTTCTTTTAAATAATTATCATAGAGAACATCTGGTGAAAGCATTCTTACTTCAATAACTCCAAGACCAAATTGTTTAAGCATGTCCAACTTTACAAAGCCAGTGATTGCAGGGTCACTAGCTCTTTTAGGCATTAAAAAATAATTCTTAACTTCCTTGACATTATATTTAGCCAAGATTTCTTGATATGATAAATAATATAGATATTGTTTAGCGATATCTTCAATTCCTGGTTGACCTTGAATGTTAGTATCATCCCATATAGGACAATAATATTTAGCATCAAGGATATAAAAGGCATAGCTTGAAGACTTTTTTCGTTTTTCAAATCGAATATAATCTGGATTAAAAGTTCTTTTCGGTATACCTTTACTGTATTTTCCATATTTCTTCCAGATTGGTTGTTCTATTAATTCTACAAGAGTTGGAGGCTGTTGTTCAAACCTTTTATTGATTTTAGTAAAATCAATAAAAGGTTCAATCTCATCAATATTTGGATGCCTTGTCTTTGCATCACCTTTTTGACTTCGAAATACTTTAGCACATACTTCTTCCCAAATAAGGTTAAAAGAGCGTGTCCCCATTATTTGTATTTCAGTATCACCCGTAAGGACTCTTTCGCTCAAGAAATACAAGCGAATTGCCCTTAATACCTGTATTTTTCGCTCATCAAATACTTCTCTAAGTTCTGAATCAATACGACTGATTATATAATCAGTATCTCCGAATGCATCTTGTTCTTCTTCAGATATTTCTGCTAACGGGAGATTATAGAAGGAACTAAGTCCTGCTTTTAACAACTCGTTTGAACATTGACTGACAACATACGCATGGAGTCTCTTTATGAAAGATGCATCATTTGAGACCTTTTTACGAGTATAGATTTCCACATAGTAAGGTTTATTATTTGAAATTAAAGGATAAGTTTCATCAATTGTCTTTTGCCAATAGATTTCTCCGCTCCCATTGATTTCAAGGATTTCTGATGGTTCATCATAAACTCCATTTGTAGCATAGTCTTCTAACAAATATAACATCACAGACAGGGTGTTAATCCCTCCTTTGTGATCTATATCTGAAAATTGATCAATGTTGTAAATCTCTTGCTGAGCTTTTTCTCTACTATACTTTTCAATTACTCTCATAACTTGTTGCATCTCAGTTACAGGTTTATCGTCTAGTGGAGCATTACTTTCACCAAGATATTTAGGATAAACATAGGTAATAATATTTTGGATTATCAATATACCTACAAAATTAAATTTGTATCTTATTGAATTAGAAAGAAGTGTATCATCGGTATAATTGCTGAATTCTATATCAGCTGTAGAATCGGAGATATCATTATTTCTTTTTTCTTTAAGAATACTACGACTAAGCAATTCTTTTATATATTGTTTAAGGTATTTATCAGCATTCTCTCTAGTTCGATATTTTTCAGCGTTAAAAGAAAATATATCTTGTAAATCCTTGACCGAATAGTACCAATCCTCTCTAACATACGCAGAAGTAATTGACATAGCATCTTCTCCTGGGTTTATAATTCGGCATCTTGTTTTGCCTGGTTTCTTTCTGAAAGTTGTTCACTATATTCCCTTGTCAAAAAATCGGTTCCAAAAATGGCAACTCCGTTATCTTTAAACTCTTTGCAAATATAGGAATAGCGATTAAGTTTATCTTTATCCTGACATCCTGAAAAAAGTTGAGCTCGTTTTGTTTTAGCAGCATCTTCAAAGAGATACATTAACACCTTATTACAGAAAAGATTTATAAATTCATCATTATTTATTATCACATTTCTGTTTCTGTCCATTGTTTTTAGGAAAAATGGGCCCATTAGTTTATCTTCATGGACTTTCAATATTGCATTAGACAGCTTAGCATTTATTGCTCTTCTCAATACATTCCATTCAATACTCTCACCAGCAATTGTAAAATGACCACCTTGATTTTCTTTTGCTGTTTTTTTGCCACTTTTAGGATTTTTTTCTACATAAAATTCTTCTTCATCAACCCCTATATATTTGAAATCCCAACGTCTTTTAAATGCTGTATCCATAGGAAATACACCTTGGTCAGCACTATTCATAGTTGACCAAATATACATATTGTTTGGAAGTTTTATGGATGCATAGTCGTCAGGAATTCCGCCAAGATTTTTGCAAAGATATTCTTTTATTTCTTCGCTCGGCTGTATTTCATATTCACTTACACCATCATCATTTCTATCAAGCAACTGAAATACTTCACCAAAGACAGCAGCTGTATGTGCTCTATTAATTTCTTCGATTAGAAGTAAATAAGGTTTAATTTTTGTTGTGTCGATTCGACCAGATGTTACATCATAAGCGTCAATAATATTCGCATATGCTTTTTTTAGAATCCGCATAAATGGACCTGGAACAAATTTATATGAGATATCACCTGTAGACTCTGTTACTGGTTTATACGTTCCAACAAACTGAGCATATGAATAATCAGCATGAAATGTTACTCGTTCAAAATCAGAGTCTAAAATTGACATTAAATCCTTATCCTTATTGAGTGAATAGCTTTTACCAGTACCTGGAGCACCAAAAACAATGTGATTATAATTAGTTTTGTTCTGGAGAGTTAATCCTGTATTGTATTCCAATGGAATTTTTACAACTGTACCAAATGGATTCAAAGCATTGTTTATAAATTCAACTCTATACCTGTCAAAATTTATAATTCCTCCTCGATACCCACTAAATAAAGACTCTAAACCAATACCTGTTGGCCATCCTGCTGGCATAGTTGAAGTATTGATAAATGAAGCATAATAGCGACAATAGCTTGTTCTTATTATTAAAATAACCAGATCATCAATTATCCCAACAAAATTACCAGCAGAAGTATATGTATTTGTTATGGGGTCTCTTTTTGGTTCAGGAAAACTATTTGCAGGAGACCACGCATAATGCTTGTCTTGCGAGGTTTGGCGGCTTATTTTATAATTTCTCCGCCCGTTTCTTGGTGCAAATTCTAAATTTCCGTCCGGTCTTTGATTAGCTTGATTCCCTTGGTTACCTTGATTCCCTTGGTTACCTTGATTACCTTGGTTGCCTTGATTACCTTGATTTCCTTGGTTTCCTTGGTTAGCTTGGATGCCTAAAGTATAAGCTTTAATTGTATATGTGAATTTAGAGTTAGAAGGACTATCAGCTTTTTCTGCTATCGATAAAAAATCCACCATCTCTTCGTTTGAAACACCAGTTGCATCAATATAAGTTTGACCTCCTCCACTTGCAGGCTTATCGAGATCGTATAATTTTTTGAAATCAGACGGATTAATCTTTTTATAAAAAATTCTATCTATTGTTTCCATGTGATTGCTACCTTTCTACCTTTCCACGTAAATCAAGTATTCTGTAATTTTTTGAGGTAGTGCACTACTGTTGCTCTTAAAACGATTATAATCAATTTCATGAACTGATACAGTACCAAACTGAGAAAAACATTCTTTTAACTGCTCTATACTAAACAAGCCATCTTCACTATAACTAATTAAGAACTTATTACAATTCATTTCTCTAAAAATCGTTTCAAACGACTGTAAACCTCTTGTTTTAGTGCAAAGTTTAGAATGTTGATCCCACCAATCTCTTAACCCACTTTTTCCTATTGCATCTGGGAAATCACCCCTGGCAATTGTTTCTAAAATATGATAATTTGCAGCATATTGTCTTTTCATATATGGTGGGTCAATATAGCACAAATCTGCTGTTATACTACTAGCAAGTTCTTCTGCAAAACCTTGTAAAACGGAATGTCCGAAGCAATTTTCTTCAATAAATGAAATAGGTTTTAATTGTAATTCAGTTAGCGCATTCTTCCTAAATGAAGATAGAAAATAACCATACGTTCCAGAAATATTGGCAACATCATTGGTTGCGAGAATTAATGTATGTTTTAGTAATGATTCTTCTAAAATAGTTAGTAGTCCTTCATTAATCCATTCATTAATTTCTTCTCTGATAGCATCTATTTTCCCTGCATTCTGAGAAGTAAAATATTTTCTAGGTTCGCCACCGTTTGATGGAATTCCATCTGGTGAAAACTCATTGTAAAAAAAACTTTCAATTGCAGGTAATTTATTTAAGTAATCCAATACATCTAAATAAGCATCAGTAGTTGTTTCTTTTATATTCAATTTGGCTTTAAGACCATCAAAAGACGGAGCTGAAGATAATTTTAAGTGTGTATTTAAATGATGCATAGAATACGTCATTACATCTGCTGCAATTACAGAATAGCCCTGTTTTCGAAATTCTAAAGCTACGGAACCAGTCCCAGCCATCAAATCGACAACTGTGCCATGTTCTCCAATAAGTTCTTTAGTATGTTTAATAATATGTGGCAACAATTTTGTTTTATTTCCTATATATCTATACATAGTTTACATCCTTAATTTTCATGTTATTCACAGCTCCTAAATCTGGCAAAGAGTTAATCTCTGTTAGAATTGTTTGAATTTCATCTGAATTTAATCCATATTTGATAAATATTAGTCTTTCAAGAGCAAGATCTGTTTCATAGCAATATTCTTTTGAAACAAGCAACTTACTCGCTAACTTGACAATTTCTTTATCAAGTTCATCCCCTTTGTACTCAGCTATTGGTAATGAAAAAATAATTTGCTTTGTTAAATACGGATGCGATTTCCACTCATTTTCACCATAAGTTTTAAGATAAAAGTAGTAAACCACCCTAGAATTAAGCAAAGCTAAATAATACTCCAACGGTTCATGACAATTTTTATCTAAAAACTTCAAGATGTATACTGTTTGACTAGTTTTACTGTCTGTATAATCAATGGAAGCATAAATACCGAGTCCCGTCTTTCTTATAAGAAGTTTTGGCGAATTGAATAAAGAAATATCTTTATAGTTGATTCCTTTGATATCGTTTACAATAAAACTATTTGTTTGGCAAGAATACCTGTGAATATCTTCTCCAACGATAATAGGAGACGTATTATTATTATGACTCTTTAGAATAATCTTTTCAATAGTAGTAGAATTTACTGCTATTTCCTCTTTACAGAACGAACACTTCTTCATTGAGTCGGCTAATTGTTTTTTGCTATAGCCCTGAGCGTTACTACATAGTGGACATATTGTAATGGCCCCTGTCTTGGAGATTTCAACACCCCTGCCAAATCGAAATTTATTGCTTAGATCAATCCCGATTTCTTTAATTTTCTTCAAAAGGTTCTCATCTTCTTCACGTGTATCAATATCAAAATTACATGATTCATTTGTAACAAAACGTCTCTGAAGAACAGTATGTTTTCCTTCTTGATAGGAAGTTATTAGCTTCTTTCTACCTGATAAGATTTTTTTTCGTTCATCAGTGGATAATCTAAAACATGTTGTTTTGCTATCTGAGGTAGGAGGTGTCTTTTTACAAATAATTACCGTTGTTGCACGATTCACATTTTCGAAGAGTTTTTCTCCTAATCGAGCTATCACCTTAATTTGCATTTTTGAAGCTAAAAAGCGACGTAAATCTTCATTTTGAGCCTCAAACAAAGAATCAGGAAGAATAAATGCAAAATATCCGTTTTCTTGAAGAATAGAATATGCCAATTCTAAAAAAAGAACATAGCTGTCAAATTGACCTTTAATTAAGTTAAAACCACCAGCCTCCAAGTCTGCTTTACTGTATATTTTCTCAGAGCTCCATGGAGGATTAGCTATAATTAGTTGAATTTTTTCTAAAGTTTTCTGCCAATAATCAATTGTTGTCCCACTTGACCCTTTTGGAAGAATTGCATCGTTATGAATAAGATGAATATCTTTGGGAAAAATTGGTACGACATCCTTGTCTACATCTATACCGATATAATTGGTCTTGTCTTTAAAATAAACTTTTAAAGCCTGAAGCAGTCTACCTTCTCCACAGGCTGGGTCAATCGCACATTTTATTGAATGAAGAGAGTTATCATTAGATGTTAATTCAAAAAGTAGATTAGCGACAAAATCAGACAGTGCATGAGGTGTATACACTACTCCATATTTTTCTGGAATCATAAATCAACTCCTTTTAAAAATTTTGTTCCAATGATTATTCCAGACGCACTTTCTTCAGTATTTTGATCTTGGCAGCGAGTAGTTTCTCTATTTATAAGAGCATTTACATTCATTTTCCCGTATGCATCTAATCTTATATACTGTCTAAATATATCAATAAGTTCACTTTGAGTTTCCCAATCACCAGATTGTTCTACTTCTTCTAACAATTTTGGTGATGTAGCATCGTCAGAATAACCGAGTATATAATCAATTCTTCGGTCAAATATATCAGCCAACTGATTTACAACTTCATAATCAGGTGTACGTTTCCCAGTTTCCCACATAGCAACGGTACCTTTAGATAAGCCAAGTGCTGTTGCAAGTGTCACCTGTGTATATCCATTTTCTTTTCTTAACTGTTTTAGGCGGTTAGCAAAAGTCATTTCAGATACCTCCATTCTCTATATAATAACATAAAGCGTTATCTTTTTAAAACATTCTATCACGAAATGTATTGATAAATAAAAATAAATTCTAACTAAGTGTAAGATTTATGATTGATAAACAACAAATTACCTTCATATTAAAAAAATTATGAAGTTTATTATACATCAAATTCACTAAACCCAGCTCAGATATATAAAGTCCATAGAAACTCTGGAGAAGATGAATCAAGAAAAATAATTTCATAAAAAGATAAAAAAAGAAAGGACGACGCTAGTCCTTTCTCGATATCAGCATTCTATCTCACTAAGGTTGATTCAAAAAGAGCCTTTCTTTTTGAATTCAATTAAATTTTTACTTATTAAACAAATTATACAGAGATAATTTTAACAAAACTACGTTAACAAGTAGCTACCATTAGCAAATGTAGCTAAATCCAACGCTGTAGTCGAATTTGCAAATCCTATGATATTAGCGTTCAAATCAGCTTTATGAACATCAGAATCTTTGCAAATTGTAGCGATGTTACTCCTAATAGGCTTCCACCAGTATTTTTTATTTATTTCATTCACTAAAGTAATTGTAATCAAAATTATAGTGGCAACTTTATGTATTACTATTTTGTTGCCATTACTATCTGTCGTAGTATACAAAAATTTATCTTTCCATTCATTACGTATTATAGGTTTGGTTTGTAAATTGATATCAATGATATTGGCATTGTGAGCACAGACATTCCTAGCAAAGTTTAAACATTTAAGCCACGATAACAACTCTTTGAATGAACAATTATAAAATTTTGCTAGTTCATTTTGATTTTTGGTACTCATGATTTTTATTAAGTGAACTAGCTCACCAAACATTAAAATTTCAGTTGCAATCCAAATTGTTGGGAATCCTTCAGTATTCAAATTTCTTTTATCGCCTAAATCTGAGAGGGACGATTTTTTTACCGTTTTAAGTAAATCCTTTTTAAAATAGAACTGTTCTTGCTCTAGTTCAAATTTTTTGTAATCTTTTTTATTTGCCCATTTATCAAATTCTAAATACCCATAAGCACCATATCTACTCCCTAAAATGAAAGAAATATTTCTTTTTATTGATATTTCTATTTTCTCAATGGCATGAAGAAGATTTATTCTTAAATTTTTGTTTTGATAATATCTTTTAACAATATCTTCAAATGTAATGTTGGAGTATTTCAATACAGGTACTTCACCGTACATTGTTATACTAGAATAAGGTCTAGCGAAATCTTTAAGCCTGTAATAACTAATGTGCTTAAGCTTCTCTAGGGCCTTAATTTTATCTGTTATAAAAACACCTCTTCTATAGAAGAGGTCGAGTTGGTCTTCGATTTTTAAAGATTTTGGTTCCATATATGCTCCCTAGGGTAAAATAAAAGCCCTCATGTCAGAACGTGTCTGCCTTAACGGAATGAGGGGATTGTCTTTACGCTTTTATTGTACAATATCCAATAATAGTTGTCAAATCACCACTCGTGACACAACATGTAGTAATTTTCAATGAAAACTTTATGTTTACAAATGAAAAAATCAATATATTGTGTTTTGCTGAATCTTTGATAAAAATAATTTTAATTTTTTTGTACTTTTTTTATTCTATCAAATATCTATCTTAGACTTTAATTTATTTCATCGTCCCATAATTTAGGTTCATCAGGAAAAATATAGTCATGTGTCTTAAAATATTGCTCTCTTACTACATCTACCCATTTATTTATCATTTTTGCAGCTACTATAGAATCACCAGATGGATATACCATCAAAAGCAACCCCGTAAGTTGCGCTATTGTGATAGCAGAGTGTTCACCAGGTATTGTTAGTCCATAATCAGTATGTCCTACACTTATTTTCTCTTCCCCGTCCATTAGACCTAATCGATTAAATGTGCCTTGTGATGATGCATGTGTGACTTCATTAGAGATTCGATATGGTTGTTGCCATGATTCTGATGGGAAATTGGATTTTTTTCTGATATCGTCAAAACTTATATATCTCTTTTTAGGACTAAATTCACCGCAAGCTCTTGCCCATTCATAACGATCTTCTGTATTATGTGATGAAATATAAGCTTCAGCAACTTCCTCTCCATATTCTGAAATAAACGACGCAATAATATTTAATTCGTAGAGTGAACGCCATCTAGAATACGCACCATCAGCAAATCCATTTTTCATTAAAGTGATTATCTCTAAAAATTGTTGTAGACCTCTTCCGTGTATGTATTTTAAGGCTGTGTATTTATGAATAGATTTTTCTCTCTCCTTGTTATCAATTTTATTTACATAATCAGAATAATCTTTTACAGATTCAAGAACCATCATATACATGGTCTCAGATGTAGCAAACGCATTAGACCACTTTTGCTCTATTCTTGCAATTATTTCTGTTTCCTCTCCTCTAAACAGTAACGTATTCTCATGCATTATCATCTTAGCATCGCTTACCATTTGATTTGAAGTGTCATTAATCATTTCTAGATATAATCCTGAAAAATCAGCCTTTTCATATTTTTCATAAAATTTATCAATTTCAGATTGATTTTTTAATTCTTTTACATGTTCTACGAGAATTTCTTTTAGTGTATCTTTAAAAAACTGTCCAAATTTATCGGCCATTATAGCTCCTACCTTTTTAATAATTTATACATAGTATTTATTGCAATAATCTTCTAGTCTAAAAGAAAATAAATTAGAAAATCTTGTATTTTACGTTTAGAAATAGCGCATCATCTATCATTAATTATACCATCAACAAAATAAAAATCTATATCTTGTGTTAAGTAGGAACATAAATAAGTTTCAAAAAATGTACAATTGAACCACCACTTCTTCTGCTGTTACTTGAGTAAAAAATGTACAAATCAATTTCTTAGATTTGAGGATATTATGTACTAGAAAACATACAAAATACCGCCTCAGAATAATGTACAAAACAAAAATAAAGTACATTTCTTGAAGGATGTACTTTATGCTTCTAATTCAGTTGTATCAATGGTTTAGCTCATGTTAAGTCAATTGTACATAAACTTTTAGTTTTTATAGG
>ERZ773246.1153-NODE-1153-length-10087-cov-101.099_pt1 | contig 10087 bp, 7 predicted proteins | sample MGYA00580519_ERZ773246 | MGnify/ENA primary metagenome ERZ773246 (study PRJEB29015, sample SAMEA2738153) | human oral metagenome | biome: human oral; feature: human-associated habitat; material: saliva | place: China | collected 2246 ...
GGTGGCGTCGGTCTCATCTGATTCGTCAGCCCCGCTTTTTGGCGACATTGCGCGTACGGCGGTCGCGAACCTGGGTATCCCCGCGTCTACGGGGTCAGCTAACCTGTATCCGACGACCCCGTGAGTCTGAAGGAGTAAAGCATGCAGGCATCAGCCCAGTGGATCGCTGAGGCAGTATCGGGTCGCCTCGTGGGGAACGATGTTCCCGTGACGGGGCCCGTGGTGACGGATTCTCGCGAGGCTCAGGCAGGGTCGCTCTACGTTGCGCGCCGCGGTGAGAGCGCCGACGGTCATGCGTTCGTGTCCGGTGCGGCCACGCGCGGCGCAGTCGCCGTCATCGTCGAGCACGAGGTCGACGAGGCCGTGACCCAGATCGTCGTCGAGGATTCGACCGAGGCACTCGGGGCACTGGCCCGCGCGCACGTCGAGAAGCTGCGCAGTGGCGGCGACCTGGATGTTATCGCGATGACCGGCTCCGTGGGTAAGACGACCACGAAGGACCTGCTGCTCCAGATCATGAGCGAGGACGGGCCGACGGTCGCCCCCAAGCTGTCCTTCAATAACGAGGTCGGCCTGCCGCTGACCGTGCTGCTGGCCGACGAGACGACGCGTCACCTCGTTCTTGAGATGGGCGCTTCAGGGCCCGGCCATATTACCTACCTGACGGACATCGTCGCCCCCGACGTGGCCATCGAGCTGTGCGTGGGCCACGCCCACGTGGGTGGCTTCGGCGGTTTCGAGGGCGTTGCGGCCGCGAAGGCCGAGCTCATCAAGGGAACCCGTCCGGGCGGTCCGGTCATCCTCAACACGGACGACCCGAACGTCGAGGCCATGGCTCCTTTGGCAACCGGACCCGTGATCCGCTTCTCGGCCTCGGGCAACGAGCGTGCCGACGTCGTCGCGCGCGACGTGCGCCTCGACCGCGCCGACCGCGCATCCTTCACCCTGGTGACCCCCGAAGGAGAGGCCCCCGTCGAGCTGAAGATCGTGGGTCGCCACCACGTCGCGAACGCGCTGGCAGCCGCCGCCGGTGCGCTCACCCTCGGGGTTGGTCTTGAGACCGTGGCGAGTGTCCTCTCGCTCGCTCGTGCGCTGAGTCCGCACCGCATGGACGTCCACGAGCTGCGCGTCGACGGAACGGACCTGACGCTGATCGATGACTCGTACAACGCGAACCTGGATTCGATGCGCGCGGGCATCGCTGCTCTCGCCTCGATTGGTCGCGACAGCCAGCGCATCGCCGTTCTCGGTGAGATGCTCGAGCTGGGCGAGGACTCCCAGTCGCTCCACCAGCAGGTGGGCGCGTTGATCGCCGATGCGGGAGTCGACACACTCATTGGTCTTGGCGCAGATGCCCACTACTATCTAGAGGGAGCCCCCGAGGTGCCCAACCGCGAGGTTGCCGCGGATCCGCAGGATGCCGCGCGGCTCGCCCTGGAACACGCCGAGGACGGCGCAGTCGTCCTCGTCAAGGGTTCTTTCGGTTCACAATCGTGGCAGGTGGCTGACATCCTGCGGGAGAAGGGAACGACCCGGTGATTGGACTTATTGCCGCGTTTATTATCGCGATGGCCCTGTCCGTGACGGGCACACCAATCCTCATCCGTTTCCTGGTCATGCACCAGTACGGACAGTTCATCCGCCAGGACGGGCCGACCCAGCACCTCACTAAGCGCGGCACGCCCACGATGGGTGGCGTCGTCATCATCCTCGCAACGGTCGTCGCGTGGTTGATCGGCTCTCTTGTTGCCGGTGCCGGGCCGTCGTGGTCCGGCTTGCTGCTGATCTTCCTGTTCGTCGGCCTGGGCGTCATCGGCCTCCTCGACGACGGCATCAAGATCATGCGTCAGCGTTCTCTCGGCCTGCACCCCTCCGGCAAGATCATCGGACAGGTCGCCGTGGCCTCGCTCTTTGCTCTGGGCACGCTCATTAAGCCCAACGAGTTCGGTGAGTACCCGGGCACCCTTGCGATTTCTTTCGCGCGTCCCACGGCCCTGACCCTGGGCTTTGCGGGCCTCGGCCTGGGCATCGCCCTGTACCTTATTTGGACCAACCTCATCGTGACGGCCTGGTCGAACGCGACGAACCTGACGGATGGCCTCGACGGTCTGGCCGCGGGCGTCTCGATCTTCGTTTTTGGCGCGTACACGTTCATCACCTACTTCCAGCGCATCCAGGCGTGCACGCAGCTCGGCGCGAACCAGGCGAACTGCTACTCGACACGCGACCCGCTCGACCTGGCGATCTTCTGTGCCGCACTGATCGGTGCCCTCGCGGGCTTCCTGTGGTGGAATGCTTCGCCGGCTCAGATCTTCATGGGTGACACGGGTGCCCTCGCTCTCGGTGGTGCTGTCGCGGGCCTGTCGATCCTCACCCAGACGCAGCTGCTCGCCATCGTCGTCGGCGGCCTCTTCGTCGCCGTCGTCCTGTCCGACGTCATCCAGATCGGCGTCTTTAAGGCGACCGGCAAGCGCGTCTTCCGCATGGCGCCTCTGCACCACCACTTCGAGCTGCTCGGGTGGAAGGAAGTGACGATCGTGATCCGCTTCTGGCTGATCGCCGCGATCATCGCGGTGGCTGGCGCGGGCATCTTCTACGCGGAGTGGGTGTCCCTTCGATGAGTCGTTTCGCTGCTGTCGTCGGCTGGGGCAAGTCCGGGCAGGGCGCTGCTGGCGCGCTGCTCGCGCGCGACTGGCAGGTGCGTGCCTTCGACGCGCGCGGGGGACAGTCCCTGTTCTTCGATGACGTCGCCGGTGTCGATGTTCACGTCGACGATGATCCTGAGGCTCTTGCACGCGCGATCGTCGAGGCCAGCCCCGACCTCGTCGTCGTGTCTCCTGGCATTCCCGCACACCACCCGGTCTTCTCGGCCTGCGAGGCCGCCGGCATCGAGGTGTGGGGCGAGGTTGAACTCGCTTGGCGTCTGCAGGAGGAAGGCCCGCACGCGGGTCGCCCGTGGCTGGTCGTGACCGGCACGAACGGTAAGACGACGACGGTCGGCATGCTCGGTGAGATCCTGCGCTGCGCGGGTGCCAAGGCCGAGGAGGTCGGCAATATCGGAACGCCGATTACGCGGGCGATTGACTCCGACGCCGAGGTCTTCGCGGTGGAGCTGTCCAGCTTCCAGCTGCACACGGCACGGACCGTCTCGCCCCTGGCGTCGATCTGCCTGAACGTGGATGCCGATCACCTGGACTGGCACGGCAGCGTGGAGGCGTACGCGGCCGATAAGGCGCGCGTCTACGAGAACACGATCCGCGCATGTGTCTACCCCGCGTCCGATCGACGCGTGGAGCAGATGGTGGAGAACGCCGACGTCGTGGAGGGGGCTCGCGCGATCGGGCTGACCCTCGGCTCGCCGAGCGTCTCTCAGTTCGGCATCGTCGAGGGCCTGCTGGTTGATCGTGCATTCGTGGAGGACCGCGCGCGTCACGCTGCCGCCCTCGCGCACATTTCTGACTTGGCGGGGGCGTACGGCCCCCACCCGTCCGCCGCGGTTGTGTCGGACGCCCTGGCTGCCGCGGCCCTTGCCCGCGCCTACGGCGTTGAGCCCGAGGCCGTCGAGGCGGGGCTGCGCGCGTTCCGGCCGGCTGGACACCGCCGCGCAATCATCGCCCAGGCTGCGGACCTGACCTGGGTGGACGATTCGAAGGCGACGAATGCGCACGCGGCGCGCGCCTCTCTCGCGGGACTGCCGCCGCGCAGCGCGATCTGGATCGTCGGTGGCGACGCGAAGGGACAGGACTTCACGGAACTGATCCGTCAGGTCGAGCCGACGCTGCGCGGTGTCGTCGTCATCGGCGAGGACCGTGCGCCCCTCGTGGAAGCGCTGCAGGCCGGCGCGCCGGACGTCCCCCGCGTCGAGGTCGACGGCCACGAGGACTGGATGTTCTCGGTCGTCAACGAGGCCGTGGCACTGTCCATGCCGGGCGACACCGTCGTGCTCGCCCCGGCCTGCGCCTCGTGGGATCAGTTCGATAACTACGGCCAGCGCGGCGACGCGTTTGCCGATGCCGTGTCGCGCCTGGCGGCCCAGTGGGGGAGCGCCGGTGGCGACGAATAAGCGCGGCTGGCACATCCCGACGATCACGCTGCCTCGTATCCGTTTCGGGTCGGGACAGGAACGCAAGGATGACCCGGCGACGACGTACTACCTCGTGATTCTGCCGGCCCTGCTGCTGTCGGTGTTTGGCCTCATCATGGGTTTCTCCGCGCAGACCGTGACGGCGATCGCCCAGGGGGAGAACCCCTATACGGCCTACGCTCGACCGCTCATCATCATTCTTGTGTCGCTCGTGATCGCGACGATTGTCCTCCTCGTGCCACAGCGGTGGCTCATGAACCTGGCTCCCGTCATGTTTGTGGGCGCGCTCGGCTTCCAGTCCCTGGTCCTCAGCCCTCTGGGACGCTCGGAGGGCGGTAATGCGAACTGGGTGAAGGTGGGCCCGATCATGGCCCAGCCCTCGGAGTTCCTCAAGCTTGCGCTCATCGTGTTCTTGGGTTTCATGGTCTCGAAGTCGGCGTCGAAGCGCGGCGATTGGAAGGCGATGAGTGTGGCCGTCGGCCTGCCGATCCTGACGGCGCTTGGCGCGGTCATGTTGGGCCGAGACATGGGCACCGCGATGGTCGTGGCTGTTGGCGCGCTGGGAGCGATGTGGGTGGCCGGTCTGCCTAAACGCTGGTTCGGTGGCCTCGTCGTGCTCGCCGTCCCGACGATGGTGCTGCTCGTGTTGTCGAACCCGACGCGTATCCGCCGTATTCTGGCGATTCTCCCGGGCACGTCGAAGGGGCCGGACGAGTCCGCTCCCGAACAGATCGACCACTCGCTGTGGGCGCTGGGTTCGGGTGGTCTGACCGGCCTCGGGCCGGGTGCCTCGCGCGAGAAGTGGAACTACCTGCAGGCTGCGCACACGGACTTCATTTTTGCGATCGTCGGCGAGGAATTTGGCCTGCTCGGTGCCCTCGGCGTGCTCCTGTGCCTGGGCCTGCTGATCTGGGGAATGTTCCGCGTGGCGCGCGAATCTTCGGATCTGTTTGTGACGATCGTGTCCTCGGGCGTGGCCTCGTGGATCGGTATCCAGACGGTTATCAACGTCCTGTCCGTGACGGGACTGGGACCGGTTATCGGCGTGCCTCTGCCGCTCGTGTCCTACGGCGGTTCGTCGTTCCTGTTTACGATCACCGCGATCGCCGTTGTTGCCTCGTTTGCTCGAGCACGCGCGGGTATTTGGATGATCGGCCGCCCCGACGAGGCCTCGGCTGGGCGTGATCCCCGCCTCGCCCCTCGCCGTCGCTCGGCGCGCTAAGACGCTTGCGGCACCTGGTGGCCTGCGCGGCTCGCTACACTGGTGTCACGCACACGCGTAAAGGAGACGCATATGGTCAAGGTTGTGATGGCTGGCGGCGGTACTGCCGGTCACGTGAATCCTCTGCTGGCGACGGCGGCGCAGCTGCGCGAGAGTGGAGCTGAGGTTGTCGTTCTGGGGACGAAGGCTGGTTTGGAGGCGGATCTGGTTCCCGCCGCAGGATTCCCGCTCGTGGAAATTCCCCGCGTTCCTTTGCCGAGGCGTCCCTCCCTGGCGTTCTTCACTCTTCCCGGTCGTTTCGCGGACGCCGTGAAGCGCTGCGCTCAGGCCCTGGAGGGCGCTGACGTCCTCGTTGGTTTTGGCGGCTACGTGTCGACGCCCGCGTACATTGCGGCGAAGCGCGCGGGTGTCCCGATCGTCATTCACGAGCAGAACGCGCGCCCCGGCCTGGCGAACAAGGTGGGCGCGCGCAACGCGAAGGTTGTCGCCCTGACGTTCCCTTCCTCTCCGCTGAAGGCGCGCAACGGCCGCACGGTCGTGACGGGCCTACCCCTGCGTGCGGCGATCGCTGAGCTTGCGGACCGCCGCGCAGACGCTGAGGGCGCTGCCCAGGCGCGCCGCGAGGCAGCCGAGCGCCTTGGAGTCAATCCCGACGCGCCGACGCTGCTGGTGACCGGTGGTTCGCTGGGTGCTCTGCACGTCAACGAGTCGATGACCGGTGCCGCGGACGCTCTGCCGGAAGGTGCGCAGGTCGTGCACCTGACCGGCCGGGGCAAGGATGAGCCTGTGCGCACCGCCGTTGAGGCAGCAGGTCTGTCGGACCGCTGGCACGTCATCGACTACCTGACGACGATGGAGGACGCGCTGGCCGTCGCGGACCTCGTCGTGTGTCGTTCGGGCGCGGGAACCGTGGCCGAGATGGAGGCCCTGGGCCTGCCCTGCATCTACGTGCCGCTGCCGATTGGTAACGGCGAGCAGCGCCTGAACGCGGCGGACCACGTGGCCGCCGGTGGCGCCCAGCTCGTTGACGACAAGGATTTCACGGCCGACTTTGTGCGCCGCAACGTGTTCCCGCTGCTGGGCTCGACCCGCCTGGCGGACATGGCGGCCGCATCCCAGTCGCTGGGTCGCGCGGGAGCCGCCCGTGCGCTGGCGGATCTGGCTCTGGAACAGGTGAAGGAGGCCGGCCATGAGTGAGCCGACGCTGCAGGATCGTTTCCATCTGATTGGTATCGGCGGCGCGGGCATGAGCGTCGTCGCGGAGCTGCTCACTTCGCGGGGGGCCACGGTCGAAGGCTCTGACCGTGAGGAGTCCGCCGTTCTCGAGCACCTGCGCTCGGTGGGCGTTCGCGCTTTCGTCGGGCACGAGGCCTCGCACGTGGACCCGAGCTCGGTGGTCGTGGTCTCGACTGCTATCCGCGAGGACAACCCGGAGCTGGCGATTGCGCGCGAGCGCGGCCAGCGCGTCATTCACCGCTCGCAGGCTCTTGCTCTCGCAGCCTCGGGCATGCGCTTTGTTGGCGTCGCCGGCGCGCACGGGAAGACGACGACGTCGGGCATGCTCGCGATCGGCCTGTCGGCCTGCGGGCTCGACCCGTCGGTGGCCGTGGGCGGTGTGCTGCCCCAGCTGGGCACCGGCGCACACCTGGGCGGCGGGGACGTGTTCGTCGCTGAGGCGGACGAGTCGGACGGCTCGTTCCTGAACTACACCCCGGCGATCGAGATCGTCACCAACGTCGAGCCCGATCACCTGGATCGGTACCACTCCCGCGAGGAGTTCGAGGAGATTTTCGTCGAGTTCGCGCGCCGCATGGTCCCCGGGGGCCTGCTGGTAACCTGCGCCGAGGACGAGGGTGCCGTTCGGCTGGCGCAATCGGCGCGCGCCGAAGGGCTGCGAGTCGTTACCTACGGTCGTCTCGAGTGTTCGCTGTGCACCCCCGACGTGGTGATCGCTGACGTGCGCGTGGAAGCGCACGGGGCTGGCGCGTCGCTGACGTGGGGCGAACTCAGCGCGTCGCTGGCGCTGAGCGTCCCCGGCGAGCACAACGTGCTCAATGCGGCTGCCGCGTGGGTGGCGGGCATCGAATGCGGGTTGTCGCCTCAGGCGATTGCGGATGGCCTGGGCGAGTTTACCGGTGCGGCACGCCGATTCGAGGCCCGCGGCCAGGTCGGTTCGCGTCGCCTGTTCGATGACTACGCCCACCACCCGACGGAGGTGGAGGCCGCGATCCGCGAGGCGCATGTCGTGGCGGGCGAGGGCGATGTGACCGTCGTATTCCAGCCGCACCTGTACTCGCGCACGCGCATCTTCGCGGAGCGTTTCGCCCAGGCGCTGTCGGGCGCGGACCACGTTGTGCTCGCGGGCATCTACGGCGCCCGGGAGGATCCCGAGCCGGGAGTCGACTCGTCCCTCATCTCGTCGCGCGTCGAGGGCGCGTCCTACGTTGAGGACATGCACGAGGCTGCACGCCTGGCCGCTTCGCTGACCCCCGAGGGCGGCGTGTGCTTGACGATGGGCGCTGGTTCGATCACTCACTGTGCGTCCGACGTGCTCGATGAGTGGAAGCGGATGGAGGCATGAGGCCACCGTCGCCGAGGCGCCCGGGAGGTGCTCGCTCTCACGAGGAGCAGCCGTCACACGTGGAGGAGGCCGCCTCGTCTTTTGATGAGATCGTGTCCCCGTCTGCGGATGAGGACGCGCAGGCGCCGAAGCGTCGTTCCTCCTCGCTCACGCAGCGCCGCCGCGTGCGTACGACCGTGGATCGCCCTATGCCCGTCGCAGATGCCGCATCCCTGCTGGGCGGCGAGGAAGCGACGGATCTGGGGGGCCGCCTGCGTGAGCGTACCCGCGCGCGTCGTATCCTCCTCGCTCGTCGTATCGCGCTCACATTCGTGACGCTCGCGCTCGCAGCGGGAGGCGTGTGGGTCGCGTTCTTCTCGCCCGTTTTCGCGTTCTCGTCGTCTGCGGTCGTCGTTTCGGGCGAGGATGGCACGCTGGTGACGGCGGATTCCGTGCGATCGTCAATCGCCTCCTTCGAGGGGGTTCCGCTCACGCGCCTGAACACGCAGGCGGTGGCACGCGCGGTGGAGTCAAACGTGGCGGTGCGCTCGGCGAGCGTATCGCGTCGATGGCCCACCAGCCTGCGCGTGTCGGTGACGATGCGGACGGGCATGGCTGTGGAGGCCGCGTCGGGTGGCTACTGGCTGGTGGACGATCAAGGCGTCGCCTTCCAACAGGTGCCGTCGGCGGGGGATTACCCGCTCGTGACACTCCCGGAGGACCGGGCGACCGGCGCGGCAGATATTGCCTCCGTGCTGGGGGCGCTGGACGAGGCGACGCGCGCCCAGGTGTCGGCCGTGACGTCGACGGGAACTCAGGTGAACTTCACGCTGCGCGGTGGCCAAACCGTCAAGTGGGGAACCCGCGGAGATGCGCCGCAAAAGGCGCGGGTGTTGGCCACTTTGCTGGCGAACGTTCAGGCGAGCACATACGACGTGTCCTCGCCGAATCACCCTGTGACCAGTTAAGCCTTTTCTTTTGTCCGCGTGTTGGCTTGAAGGATTGCCCGCGGACCCCTAGGTTCTTTCCGACACGAAGCACGTTAAACATCAACCTTCAACTAGAGGTTGAGGGTCTGATGCAAGGGAGACATCCATGGCGACACCGCAAAACCACCTGGCAGTGATCAAGGTCGTCGGCGTCGGCGGCGGCGGAGTTAACGCCGTGAACCGAATGATCGAGGTCGGCCTCAAGGGCGTTGAGTTCATTGCCGTCAACACTGATGCGCAGGCTCTGCTCATGTCCGATGCCGAGACCAAGCTCGACATCGGCCGCGAACTGACGCACGGCCTCGGCGCTGGCGCGGATCCGGCCGTCGGCCGCAAGGCTGCGGAGGATCACATCGACGAGATCACCGCCGCACTTGAGGGTGCGGACATGGTGTTCGTGACCGCTGGTGAGGGTGGTGGCACCGGAACCGGTGCGGCCCCCGTTGTCGCCAAGATCGCCCGCGATGCCGGCGCTCTGACGGTTGGTGTCGTGACCCGTCCCTTCTCGTTCGAGGGCAACCGCCGTGCGGCTCAGGCTGAGGGCGGCGTGACGACCCTGCGCGAAGAGGTCGACACCCTGATCGTCATCCCGAACGACCGTCTCCTGGAGATCTCCGACGCGAACATCTCCGTGCTCGACGCTTTCCGTGCTGCCGACCAGGTGCTCCTCTCGGGTGTCCAGGGCATCACCGAACTGATCACCACCCCCGGCCTCATCAACGTGGACTTCAACGACGTCAAGTCGGTCATGAAGGACGCCGGTTCGGCCCTCATGGGTATTGGCGCGGCGACCGGTGAGGATCGTGCGCTGCGCGCCGTCGAGAGCGCCATCTCCTCCCCGCTGCTGGAAGCCTCGATCGACGGTGCCCACGGCGTGCTCATGTTCTTCCAGGGCGGCTCCGACCTCAGCCTGCAAGAGGTTTACAGCTCCTCGCAGCTCGTGCGCGAGGCAGCCCACCCCGAGGCGAACATCATCTTCGGTAACGTCATCGACGATGCTCTGGGTGACGAGATCCGCGTGACGGTCATCGCCGCCGGTTTCGACGAGGCCGCGGATGCGGCACTGTCGCGCCCGAACGTCGCCCGCGTGTCCGCTCCGGTGGCTCAGCAGCGTCCCGCCGCTCCCGAGGCCAAGGCTCCGGCCGCCGAGACCACCCGCATCACCCAGCTGTCGACGCGTCGCCCGCAGCACCGCGCCGATGTTGCTGCCCCCGTGCGTGAGGCCGCTCCGG
>ERZ773246.1159-NODE-1159-length-10070-cov-6.8011_pt1 | contig 10070 bp, 7 predicted proteins | sample MGYA00580519_ERZ773246 | MGnify/ENA primary metagenome ERZ773246 (study PRJEB29015, sample SAMEA2738153) | human oral metagenome | biome: human oral; feature: human-associated habitat; material: saliva | place: China | collected 2246 ...
GTCACTTCACAAAGCTATATAGGGATCCGTCCAAAGCTATATAGCTTTCTTCGCCATCCTATATAGCTCTACCCACATACTCATATAGGTTGACTCAGCGAGCAATATAGGTGCGCCCCACCTATCACAGACATCAGTACCCTCCCTACTGTGAGGGGAGCCTATCATCCGAAGGAGCCAGGTCACTCAGTGCTACATGATAATGTAGTACCTTTGCAGGCACGACCCGAAGCACGGGGAGCGTTATACGAAAGGAGGGCGCTGGGCGCTCCATCGACACAACAATAATATATAAGAGCAAGTCAAGGATCGTAGGGCATGCGCCATTGGCAGGTCAATCGTCATTTCCTCAAGGTACTGAAGGTAGTAGCATGGATAGCTGCTACCCTCTTCGTCTTGCTCTATCTCCTCCCTCTCGGACTCTTCCGTATCCCTGCTGTACAGAAGGAAGCAGCCAGCCGTGTGGCAGGCCTGCTCACGGAGATATTTGACAGCCCCGTACAGCTGGAGCGTGTCGAGCTTATGTCCTGGACGAATATCGAGGCGCATCGCGTCATCGTCCTCGACACCGCAGGGCGTCGTATGCTCACCGCAGACCGCCTCATCGGAGGGATCTCCCTGAGCGACCTCATCACCCAGCAGGAGGTACGCATCACCTCTGCCCGACTCTTCGAGGCGGATCTTCGGCTCATCCGCGACCCGAAGACGGGACGGCTGAACATCCAGCACACCATCGATCACCTCTCCAAGCCTAAGAGCTCGAGCAAGTCGATCCCCGTAGACATCAATAGCATCATCATACGTGACATGCGTCTCTCCCTCAGCGAAGCCGAGCGAGAGCGTCTCGTCATCAATAAGCTCTCTACCCGTGTCCGCCGCCTGCGCTTCTCTAAGGGCTATATCGGTGGCGCCATCGATGAGCTGAGCTTCACCACCGATAAGGGCTTCACCCTCTCCTCGCTCACGGGGCAAGGAGAGCTACAGGGTAGCCTCCTCACCCTATCCAATCTCCAGCTTCGCCTACCGAAGAGCTCACTCTCCATCCCGCTGGCACGCCTTGAGACGCAGCGCAAGGGGCTTGCCCTCCTCGAGGAGCTGGAGCTGGGCGACACGCAGCTCACGCTCTCTGACCTCAGCATCCTCTCCCCCGCCCTCAAGGATCGCAATGAGCAGGCGACCCTGCAGGCGACTTATTGCCGTGAAGGGATCGAGGCGGGACGTGCGAACTTCTCCCTACGCCTCCCCCGTCACATCATCCTCGAGGGTGGTGGCCGTGTCACGTGGGACAGCACAGGCGAGGTCACCAGCATCTCGACTGACATCACCGATGCCGAGGTAAGCTCTGCTGTCGTCGGCTTCATACGCCCTCACCTCCCCGCCTCTTCCCTTCCCCTCATAGAGCGTCTCAGCCGCCTGCAGAGCATCCGTCATGCAGGGAAGACGCAGTTCATCCCTGGGAAGTCCTTCTCAGGAAAGGGCTACATCGCCTCAGCACAAGGACGCTGGGACTATGACCTCACGGGAAGTCTTGAAGGCAAGAGCCTGCGCAAGCTCACGGGGAAGGCTTCGACCCAAGGCTTTGACCTCGCCCCTATCATCGGCGATCTGGCACCCATAGGCTCGGTAGCTACGACTATTGACCTCGATGCCGTCAGTAGCACCGGCACCCTTGAGGACTGGCAGGGCACGCTACAGATGGCACTGCCCGCGGTCACCTACCGCGGGCAGACCCTCCGTGGCACACAGCTCGCCGTCACCCCCGTCGGTGCACGTCGTCATAAGGTGCACCTCGAGGTCGATGACCCTGCGGCCTCCCTCGCTCTCGACGGGGTAGCTACCTTCTCAGGCCGTGCTCTGCATACCGTAGAGGCAGACCTCCAGGTACGCCACCTGCAGACCGACCTCTTCGGGCTCAACCCCAACAGCCCCCGTCAGACGCTCTCGCTCACGGGGCGCTTCAACATGGATGAGCTGAACATCGACCGCGGCCAGGGACGTCTCGCTATCGATCATATCTCGCTGACCTCACCACAGCGCACCCTCTCACTGGACGAGCTGAACATCCTCTTCTCGGGCAACCCCGAGGAGACGCGTATGATTTACCTCCGCTCGCCCTACCTCTCTGCTACCCTACGGGGGCACTATGTGCTGAGTGCGCTAATCCCTGACCTACGTCGCACGCTCTATCATCACTTCCCCTCGCTCGACCTCGCTCAAAGAGGAGGCGCGCGTAGCAGCGAGATCTCAGGTACGGACTTCGACCTCTCTCTCCAGCTGCACAAGATCCCCGAGGAGTGGCAGCAGGCTCTCAAGCTACCTATCGGCCTCGAGGAGGGTGCAGATGTACGCGCCTCCTATATCGGTGCGAGCCACTCGCTGGGCCTACAAGCCTCCGTACCCACCCTTCGTCTGCGTGGTCATGAGCTGCGTGGAGCGGCTCTGAGCCTTGAGGACGGGGAATTCAAGCTCACGGGTGAGGCACGTCTGGCAAGCGGCGCACAGATACAGGGCTTCGGTATGATGACGAAGATCCTCACCGACAGCCTCCATGTCCAGCTTGACCTGGGGCGTGAGGTGAAGAGTAAGCTCCACAATGGCTTCCTCAATATCGGTGCGTCCCTACACCAATACACACAGAGCGAGAACGGCCGCCCTGCCCTTGGCTTCGACGTCACGCTTGATCCCTCGACCATCCGTGTACACAGCGACACGTGGAGCGTCGCGCCCGCGCACCTCTCCCTCCGAGGCAAGGAGCTTCGCGTCGAAGGTCTTGATCTGGCCTCCTCAGAGCGTCGTATCAGCATCAGCGGAGCACTCAGCCCCAATCCCGAGGAGCACCTCAATATCGCCCTCAAGAAGATCAACCTCCTCTACATCCTCGAGTCAGCAGGCGTGGGCTTCAACATGATCAACACCGACCTCACGGGCTCAGCTACGGCAAGCCTTCAGGGCGGGAAGGTCATCGCTACGGCCGCCGTCACCTCGCCAGCACTCCATGTCAAGGGCGTCGACGTCGGCGCACTGAAGGCCGACCTCACCTTCGACAGCGGTGTCGGAAATATCATAATCGATGGGGACGTCAACCAGAGCGAAGGTGGACACAGCCATGTCACGGGCTACATACGCCCAGCTGGTGGTGCAGGTATCGACCTCACGTTTGAGGCGGAGCGCCTGCGTGCCGACTTCATGGGTAAGTTCATGGACACGCTCTTCGACCATGTACAAGGCCGCGCCACGGGTAAGGTGCGCCTCTTCGGGGTCTTCGAAGAGGGCGTCACCGTAGAGGGCGAAGCCGACGTCGAAGATGGTAATATCGGTGTGCGCCTCCTCGGCACGAGCTACAGCTTCTCGCACCGCCTGACCTTTACCCCCACCTCGATCATCTTCTCTAAGATCCCGATGCGTGATGATGAGGGTCACACGGGTATCGTCGATGGGGTGATACGTCACCGCTTCTTCGATAACTTTGATCTTGACCTCACCGCCTCAGAGATGCGTGGAGTGAAGGTCCTGCAGACCGCTACGAAGCAGGCACTGCCTATCTATGGCACAGCCTACGGTACTGGTACGGCCCAGATGAAGGGTAAGCTCCCCAAGCTCCTCCTGGATGTGAACCTCCGCAGTGCCCCTGGTACGGACGTCGTACTCGACTTCAACAAGACGGACGTACGCAAGGACGAGCGTCTCTTCACCTACCGTCCTCTACGTCCTCTCTCTACACAGGATAGCCTCGCCTTCGCAGACACCGTCGCACGCCCAGCCGTCGCAGCCGAGACGGAGGTCACGATGCGTATGGCCCTTCACGTCACACCCGATGCACGCCTCTCCCTGCGCCTCGGTAGCAGCCAGAGCATGCAGAACGATATCGTCACACGCTGCGAAGGGAACCTGACGATCGAGATGCCCCACTCGGGTTCGCCCACGACCTATGGTAGCCTGACGCTACGCGAAGGACAGTACACCTTCAACTTCGAGCAGTTCGCCCGTAAGCGCTTCACCCTCAAGGAAGGTGGACGCCTTGACTTCCGTGGCGACCCTATGGCAGCTATCATTGACCTCAAGGCCGCCTACGATCTGACGGCGAATATCGCGGACTTTGATGCGGGACTCTCTACCCTCACTCAGCGCACCAGCATACCCGTGAGCTGCACCGTCCAGCTCAGCGGTGTGATCACACGCCCAGACATCAAGCTCGGCGTCGAGCTCCCAGGCTCAGAACCCGAGATGGAGCGCCGTATCCAGTCGCTCCTCACCTCGGAAGACGAGCGTAACCGCCAGTTCCTCTACCTGATGACTCTCGGGAAGTTCTACACCACCGACACGAAGCAGGGCACGACCACTGTCTCCAACAACCTCACCTCCTTCGCGACGACGACACTCTCCGACCAGCTCTCTCGACTGCTCGGCAACTTCTCGAACGATATCCAGATCGGCGCAAACATCCGCACAGCTAATAGCGCACTCGACAACACTGACATTGAGCTACTCTTCTCGGGTAGTTGGCTGGATGATCGCCTCCTCATCAATGGGAACGTCGGCTACCACGACAACCCCTTCCTCTCCGGGAAGTATATCGGCGAATTTGACCTCGAGTACAAGCTCAATGCTGCTGGTACACTCCGTCTCAAGGGCTACAGCCACTACAATAGTATGTACCAGTACGTGCGTCAATCGCTGACGACTCAGGGCCTTGGCTTCATGTTCCAGCGTCGCTTTGACTCGCTTCAGGAGCTCTTCTCACGCAGGAAGAAGAAGCTCCAGCCCGACAGCACGGCACGCCCTCAAGAGGCCGATAGTCTCCGCAAATAGGACGGCCTCCACCCTACTCCCCTGCACACGCTGTGGGAGCAAGAGGTGTATGCGCCCTTTCCCCCTTGGCAATCGCAGAGAAAAGGCGTACATTTGTGAGACAAGAGAAACCCTCAACCAAATCATAAATATCCAATAGTTATGAGCTTCCTCACACAAGACAAGCTGACGATCGTAGGTGCCGCTGGCATGATCGGCTCGAACATGGCCCAGACTGCTGCCATGATGTCTCTCACCCCCAACATCTGTCTCTATGACCCCTTCCCCACTGGCCTCGAAGGGGTAGCTGAAGAGATCCGCCACTGTGGCTTCGAAGGGCTCAACCTGACCTTCACCTCTGATATCAAGGAGGCACTCACTGGCGCTAAGTACATCGTATCCTCGGGTGGTGCTCCCCGTAAGGACGGTATGACTCGCGAGGACCTTCTCAAGGGTAACGCCGAGATCGCCGCCCAGCTCGGTAAGGACATCAAGGCTTACTGCCCCGATGTTCGTCACGTCGTCATCATCTTCAACCCTGCTGACATCACGGGTCTCGTGACGCTGATCCACTCTGGTCTCCGTCCCGAGCAGGTCACCACGCTCGCAGCTCTTGACTCTACGCGTCTGCAGAGCGAGCTCGCCAAGCACTTCGGTGTAGCTCAGAGCGAAGTCGTCGGTGCACGCACCTACGGCGGTCACGGCGAAGCTATGGCTGTCTTCTCCAGCGGTGCTACTGTCGCTGGCGAGCCTCTCTCCTCGCTCATCGGTAGCGCTAAGCTCTCCGCCGAAACGTGGGAAGACATCAAGCAGCGCGTCACAAAGGGTGGTGCTAACATCATCAAGCTCCGTGGTCGCTCATCCTTCCAGAGCCCTGCATACGTCTCTATCGAGATGATCCGTGCTGCTATGGGTGGTGCTCCCTTCCGCTGGCCTGCTGGCTGCTACGTGAACATCCCTGGCCTTGACCACGTCGTCATGGGTATGGAGACCGTCATCGATAAGGATGGTGTGCACTACAGCCACGAGATTAAGGGTAGCGAAGAGGAAAAGGCTGCTCTCAAGAAGAGCTACGAGCACCTCGTGAAGATGCGCGACGAAGTCATCTCTATGGGTGTCATCCCCGCAGTAGCTGACTGGAAGACCGTCAACCCTAACCTCTAAGTCGAAGCGCGCACGCCGCACACTCCGACTAACGGAATCTAAAGCGCAAGGCGACTACTACAGCTTCTCTCACGAAGCATGTAGTAGTCGCCTTCTCTTTTGCCTTACCATGAAGCATCGCTACACAGCCTTATTTCCCCTTGCCTTTCTACTTCTCACGCTATCTATTTCCTCGCCCCTGCTATGGGCGCAGAGGAAGGAGCTGCGTGTGATGAGCTACAACGTGGAGAACTTCTTCGACACCGAAGATGACCCTACACACGACGATGACAGCTTCCTCCCCACGGGAGAGCACCGCTGGACACGTGCACGCTACCAGACGAAGATCCAGCATATCGCCGAGGTCATCAGTGCCGTCGGGGGAGAAGCCTTCCCCGACCTCATCGCCCTCATGGAGGTAGAGAATGCCACTGTGCTCAGCGATCTCCTCCACCGCACTGCCCTCGGGGAGAAGGCAGGCTACCGCCATATCATCACGCACGGAGAGGATAAGCGTGGCATCAATGTAGCGCTCCTCTATGCGCCCGAGACCTTCCGCCTCATCGCTTCCGAGGAGATCCCTATTCACTTCCCCTTTGATTCGCTGCGCCGAACACGCTCCCTACTTCGCGTCACGGGCGAGGTCCCCTCGGGCGACACGCTCCACGTCTTCGTCTGTCACCTCCCTTCACGCCGTGGCGGAGCACTGGCCTCAGCTCGCTACCGCAGCTACTGCTGCACGCGCCTCCGTGAGCAGGTCGACAGCTTGATGGCGCAAGGCGGAGAAGGGACGCACTGCCTGCTCCTCGGGGACTTCAACGGCGATCCCGAAGAAGCTCCCACCAGCGAAGCCCTGCGTAGTCGTCCCTACACAGCGGATATGGCAGCGCAAGACCTCCCACCCGAGAGCCTTCTCGCCCTCCTTCATCGGAAGACAAAGCAAGAGCCACCAGGTAGCTACTGCTATCAGGGCGTATGGTCTCAGCTTGATCAAGCCCTCCTCACCGCCTCACTCCTCCAGCAGCGGGGGCGCCTTCGCTTTGTGGCGGGTAGTGCTGAGACCGTTTGCCGACCATTCTTCACGACGCAGCTCAGTGGGGGCGGCACACCTGTACCTTGGCGCACCTACGGGGGCAACTTCTATCGGGGCGGGTATAGCGATCACTTCCCCATCCGCCTACTCCTCGAGTATGAGTAGCAGAGGGAAGGCGAGGGGAATAAGCAAAACGGCATTGCTTCGAGTGAAGCAATGCCGTTTTCTATTTGCTGAGCCGAAAGCCGGACTCGAACCGGCGACCTATTCATTACGAATGAATTGCTCTACCAACTGAGCTATTTCGGCGCACTATCCTGAGGGGCGTCCCTCAAATGCGTTGCAAAGGTAGGGAATTATTTTAGATCTTCCAAAAGTTCGTCCAAGAAACGATCCAGTTCTTCACCTACACCATCCAGCAGGGGGGGCTCGATCTTGATGAGGTCTTCATCCAGGAAGAGGAGGTCCTCGATGACGGAGAAGTCGGGGCGGATGAGCTCAATGGAGAAGGGACGTGCGAAGCAGGGACGATCCCAGAAGCCCTTTTGCTCGAGGCGTGTCACCAGCTCGCGGAGCGTCTCGATAGCGACCTCTGAGGGCTCGCTCTCTGTACCCGTCTCTGCCCAAGCGAAGACGGAGACGTGGCTGATCTCCTTATCCTCGTCATCATAGAGATGTAGCGTGCCCGTAGCACAATCGGCTAAGAGAAAGAGATCGGTGAGAGGGCGACTGATGATCGGCGACTCTTCGCTGACCAAGGAGAGGAAGTGCTTTCTCAGGAGCTGTAGCTCACGCTCGTTGCTTTGCGACATAATGCTTCGTGTTCGATTAGGAGAGGGTCCGCACTGCGGAAGCCCCCTCGTATTAATCACAAAGGTAAGCAGGAATCTCCATTCCCCCACATGCCACGCCCGTGCGCGCTGTGCTTTTCTCTCTCCAGCCTCTCACAAGGGCGCTATGAAGCTGCGCCCTGAGCGCACTAATACCGCCTTTATCAGAAGCTCCATAACAAGAGATAGCCCACACAAATAGAGGGATCTTCCCCACCCTCCTACAAGGATAGAACTACTGTCCTCTATAGCCCCATGGGCGAACCTATATTGGTCACTGAGTGAACCACTATTGGTCCACACACGAAGCAATAGTGGTCGAAGCGCGGACCAATAGTGGTTTTTCCGCATCTACGCACGTAGTCTTAAAGGCCAGGCACGTCAGTCCAAATATCCACGTACGTAGATATTAGAGCCACGTACGTAGCCCAAACTTATTTGCCACTCGTCCACAACTTTTATCCCTACGCGGAGCAACAACCTAATATAGGTCACTTCACAAAGCTATATAGGAATTTCCTTAGCTTTGCACCATGAACAAGATCACAACAGCCCTCCTTGGGCTACTCCTCATGATACTCGGCAGCTCCTGCCACTCCACCCAAGCGGTCAGCGAAAGCGACTACGACCTCATCGCTATCCTCAGCTTTGATCCGACAGTCGACTCAACAGCACAGCCAAAGTATCTTATCAAGAATCTCGATGGCACACCCTTCGACACGCTGGATATGAATGCCGAGTATAACTTCTTCAATGACGGCAGCCCAAAGCTCAGTGGAAAGATTGTATTCTTCTTCTCTGATCAGGGTTGCTACCACTTCTTCTGCAAGAAGCCCGAGGAGGGGAAGCCCTTACAGATCCTCATCGGTGATGAATGGAAGACGATCGAGCCTACCCCACAGATCAAGGTAGATAGTACCCGCCACTTCTTCACAAAAGAATTAGTCTTCTTCCCAATTGTAGACTACGGGCAGGAGCTACCTATAGCCTTCTATCCTACCCCCAAGGAAGACCCAGCCAAGCGCATCACCCTGAAGCAAGACAAGCTCAACGATGCAAAGGTGTTCTTCATGCGCGATATTCAGGGCGAGTGGATGAAGCTCCAGCTATGCGTCGACCTCTCAACCAACGACCTCTTTCTGGAGCCAGATAGCGCATCTTACGATTGTGAATATGAAGACTGGGACCAGCTCAGCAAGGTGAGCAAGGACAATCCTACCTACTGGATCCGCTGGCGTGATGGGAGCAAGGTTCTGATCCCACAGGACTACCTGGAGTACAGAGACGTCGAATGCTAAGCATAAAGTATATCCCTTATGTCCGCAAGTCTTCCCCATCCCGCAACTGTGAGATGGGGAAGACTTGCTTTATGGGCTATGGGAATGCTTTCAATATGGGGCAAGCGTTTTTCCTTAGCTTTGCGCTATGAAGAAGCTCACGACAGCCCTCCTTGGGCTACTCATCCTTTTCAACTCCTCCTGCCGCCTCATCAAGCCAAGCAAAGATCAGGGTTACGACTTCGTCGCCACGCTTTTCAATGGCAAGGTGGAAGCCGATGGTATGCACTATCTCATCAAGAACCTTGATGGGACGATCTACAATAACAACGTAGTCCTCAGACACGGCGCCCCCACCATAGACTCTGCCCTCGGCGAGAAAATATTTGTCTTCTACTGGGCAAATGAGGCCTACGGCTTCTTCTGCAAGAAGCCTCAAAAAGGGAAGCCCCTCCAGATACTTGTCGGTGATGAGTGGAAGCTCCTAAGCCATACCCAGTCCGTCCGTGTCGATAGCACCGTCAAGTTCTTTCAGCGCTATATGTACAGCCCTAAGATAGAGAAGGGGCAGGAGTCTCGTCTGGTAGATGTCTATCTCATCCCCCGAGAAGACCCATCACAGCAGTTTGAGATACGACAAGATAGCACTGAGATCAAGCACTTCTTCGTACGTGAGATCCGAGGCGAATGGATGAAGCTCCAGCTATGTATCGACTACAGCTCCTACTTTACACAGTATGTCGGCGAGATCGGAATAGAGGGTTGGGAAGAAATATCCCAGCGCAGCGCGACCTATCCGACCTACTGGATCCGATGGAGGCAGGGGACGAAGCTACTCACTCCCCTCTCAGACTTCTACGACAAGTACGCCTATTATTAAGTCTCACATCCGCCTAGCGTAGCAGGTACTATCATCGTGCTCAAGAGGTTTTCCTTAGATTTGCAGCATGAATAAGATTACGACTGCCCTGCTTGGGCTCCTTACACTCCTGTGTGTAT
>ERZ773246.1165-NODE-1165-length-10049-cov-65.1786_pt1 | contig 10049 bp, 9 predicted proteins | sample MGYA00580519_ERZ773246 | MGnify/ENA primary metagenome ERZ773246 (study PRJEB29015, sample SAMEA2738153) | human oral metagenome | biome: human oral; feature: human-associated habitat; material: saliva | place: China | collected 2246 ...
AGTTTGCCCATCTGGCTAGCTTTGAGGAGATCGTCGAGAATGACTACAACCTCAACATCCCACGCTATGTGGATACCTTTGAGGAAGAAGAAGTAGAGCCACTGACAGATATCGTGGCTAAGATCAACCAAACCAACGCAACCATTGAGACTCAGACAGCTTCTCTCTTAGACATGCTCAGCCAGCTTCATGGAACAACGCCAGAAGCCGATGCTGAACTCAAGAAATTTGTCCAAGAATTTAAGGGATAGGATATCAGTCTTTGATAAAATAAGTACCAGTTAATGAAAGTTTTAACTGGTCTTTTTGTTGCCAATCTGATACAATTAAATTACCTAGAAGGTAATTTAATTTAAAAGAAAGGGACATATGAAGCTTATCTATACAAACAAAACTGTTGAAAAGCAGTGCACAGAGCTGAGGCGAGCGAAAAAAGATTTTTCGGATAAGGTTGCTATAAAGTTGCATCAGTTGATTACCTTTTTGGAAGCAGCAGATTCTTTGGCCAGTGTGACAGCTTTTCCTAAATATCACTTTCACCAACTCAAGGGAAAGAGACAGGGGCAGTTTGCTTTGGATATAGATGGTCGGAAAAGTTCCTATCGGTTGATTGTCGGTTTTCGTGAAGAGGATTTAGAAAAGGTGTTTCCAAGTCCTGTTGAAATCGAAATCCTAAAAATAGAGGAGGTCAGCAATCACTATGAGTAATAAAATTGTTGAGTACAAAGACCTGATTGCTTTTCATCCAGGTCAGTATGTCAGTGAGTTAATCGAAGATTACAATGTGACGCAGAAGGAATTTGCGGAGCGCTTAGGTGTTTCGGCAAAGACTGTCAGCAAGCTCGTCAATGCGGAGGAGTCCATCAGTAAAGAAACGGCACACAAGTTAGCCAAGCTAAGCGGAGTTTCCATGCAAACCTGGCTCAATCTTCAAAATGCTTATGATGTAAAAGTTGCAGAGATTGTAGAACAAAAAGAGTTAGAAGAAGGTAGCGAGAAAGAAATCTGTGAAATGATTGATTTCAAGTATTTTAAGGCAGAAGGCTACGTTCCAGACAAACGCTATAGCTTGCAGGAGAAGATTGTCGAACTTCGCAAGATTCTCGGTGTGGCAAGTTTAGAAAACCTTACATCTTTTAACCATCTAGTCAGCTATCGGAATACGCGTGAATTTACGACTAAAAGTATAGTCAATTCCAATATCATGCTGGAGTTGGCGTCTAAAAAAGCACGCGATACAACAACTACCAAGCTCAATCGGAAAAAGTTAGAGAGAAGCTTGCCTACTTTGAGAAAGTTGACCAGACAAGACCCTGAAGTCTTTCCTCAACGCTTGTACGATATACTGCTAGATTGTGGTGTTGTCCTAGTCGGTCTACCTGCTTTGCCAAATGCCAATCTAAATGGTGCTACGAAAAAATTCGGAAATGGTAGTGCCTTGCTCTTACTGACGGATCGAAATAAAGCGTCAGATATTTTCTGGTTCTCACTTTTCCATGAGATTGGACATATTCTGGAGAACGATTTTTCATCTGATGATGAAAATGGTGAATTATACCGACGTTCTGAGGAACGAGCAGATCAGTTTGCAAAAGATCTCTTAATAAGACCAGAAGACTATCAAGCTTTTGTTGAAAAAGGAAACTTTGATAAGTCGGATATCCTTCGCTTTTCTGAGGAGATAGACATTCATCCTAGTATTGTTTTAGGAAGATTGCAAAATGAGGGCATTCTCAGCTTTGACAGATATAGAGAACTAAAAGAGAACTATTACTTCGTTTCGTAATAGTTTTGTAGTTACATTCCCAAATTTTTTTCGAATAATATAGATGAGGCCGGGACAAAAGTCCTGGCCTCTCAATTGTCTTTGGATTGTCTAGCAAGACGCAGTGGTTGAGTGGACTATACTGCGCTGATTTCATCAGCTTTTACAGCCCTACTCAACTGTGCGGAGGTGGGACGACGAAATCGAATTCTAACGAATTACCGATTTCTGTCCCACTCTCATTTTTTATCGAAAAGGAGCAGGGATGCAAAAAAGACACGCGCATGTATCGCCGACCTTGGACATCATGGCCAAGAAGATTTTTAGTTTGCCGGAGGTGACAGCAGCATTTATTCGAGATATTTTGGAGCTGGATGTGGCGGATGCTCAGATCGTGGAGGGAAGCCAGCCCCACAGCATGGCCTATGAAGAGGATGACTTGTTTTCCACTGCGGTGGATGTGAGAGCCAAGCTCCATGACGGGACCGAGGTGATTATCGAGATCCAGATTCGCAAGCAGCAGTATTTCTTAAATCGGTTCCATTATTATCTGGCCAATCAGCTGGTGGAAAATGTACAAAAACTGCGCCAGCAAGGTCAGACACATAAGATGTACGAGCAGATGGAGCCCGTCTATGGGATTGCCATTTTGGAGAAGTCGCTCTTACTGGATGAAGAGGCTGCCATCAATAAATACTGGCTGACCAATAGCCGGTCTGGCAAGCAACTCAAAGCCTATTATAAAAATGGCAAGCACCAAAATCTTCTGCAGGTTGCCTTTTTAGAGCTAGACAAGTATAATAAAGATGAGAACCTGACTGATGCAGGCAGACAGTGGCTGGAGTTTTTTGGGAATCTTCCCTTTACAAAAGCTCCCAGTCAGGCTGTAGCCCATGCAGATTCATTACTGGATTCATCTAGCTGGACCAAGGAGGAGAAGACCATGATAGACGAGCGTATTCGGATTCAAGAAAATTATGATATGACCATGGAGACAGCCATAGACGAAGCACGCGAAGAAGGTCTAGAACAAGGCTTAACACAAGGCCTAGAACAAGGTGTGGCACAAGGGCGTAAACAGTTAATCCGCGAAATGGTCTCACGAGGAATGTCGCCTGAGCTTATCTCAGAGATGACCGGCTTGTCCATTGAAGAAATTGAGACTCTTCTTTCCTGAGTCGTAAAAGGAGGCACCGCCTCTTTTCTTTTTGAAAAAAACTTGAAAATTTTCCTATTTTTTCAATCCGCCTTTCTAGAATTGTGGTAGAATAGAGTCAACAAAGAGTGATCCTCACCAAAAGCGTGATCGATACTAGAAAAGAGGATTCTGATGACAAGAAAAATTGGCATTATTGGTTTGGGCCATGTGGGAGCGACCTTGGCTCACAGCATGATTTTGAAACACACCTGTGATCACTTGGTCTTGATTGATACCAATGAGAAAAAGGTCAAGGCAGATGCCTTGGATTTCTGTGATACAGTTGCCAATACGGGTTATCCGGTTCATATCACGGTCAATGATTATGCGGCTCTTAAAGATGCGGATGTGGTAGTCTCCACTTTGGGAAACATCGAGTTGCAGGCCAATAATACAGACGACCGTTTTGCAGAGCTTCCCTTTACCAGCAAGCAAGTGGTACAAGTAGCGCGTGATTTGAAGGATTCTGGCTTTAGCGGTGTTTTATTGGTAGTGACGAATCCAGTCGATGCGGTCACTCAACTCTATCAACAATATACCGGCCTTCCAAAAGAGCAGGTGATTGGGACAGGGACCTTGCTGGATACAGCTCGCATGAAGCGAGCCGTCGCTGATCGCTTACAAGTGAATCCTGCTAGTGTCTCTGGCTATAACCTTGGTGAGCATGGAAATTCTCAATTTGTCGCTTGGAGTCAGGTCCATGTCAAAGGACATGCCATCACCGATCTCTTCTCTCAAGAAGAGCTTGACGCTATCAACTATGAATCCTTGCGCGGTGGTCACACTGTCTTCTTTGGCAAATTCTATACCAATTTTGGGATTGCGGCAGCAGCGCAACGCTTAGCAGAAGCTGTGATCAATGATAGTCACGAGGAAATGCCAGTGTCTAACTATCGTCCAGAATATGGAACCTATCTTGGCTACCCAGCGATTGTAGGTCGAAAAGGAATTCTCGAACGATTGGACTTGCATTTGACAGAAGAAGAAAAAGAAAAATTACTCCATTCAGCCGAAACCATCAAGGAAAATACACGAAAAGGATTGGAGCATGCCTAAAAGAGAGGGGAGTGGGACAGAAATCGGTCATTCGTTAGAATTCGATTTCGTCGTCCCACCTCCGCACAGTTGAGTAGGGCTGTAAAAGCTGATGAAATCAGCGTAGTAGAGCCCCCTCAACCGCTGCGTCTTGCTCGACAATCCAAAGACATTGAGAGGCTAGGACTTTTGTCCCAGCCTCTTTTCTGCAATTTTTTCGAATGGTAGGAGTGAGGGGATTTCCTACACGAAATCATTGGATCTGCCAGTAGAGTCCGTTGAGATTTTAGAAGAGGACCAAATACATGAGCAGGGGTTTTTAGTATCTATTCTCTTAACCCTCGCTTAGTAAATGTAATAAGAGTTAGTAAATTCCAAGTTGTAATCCTTGAAATTACATTTCGATCCTGTATAATAGCTATTGTAATAAATAATCATACAACAGAAAGAGGAAACACCTATGAAAAACTTTTTATTTATCGTCGGATCCCTCCGCCAAGGATCTTTCAACCACCAAATGGCTCAGAAAGCAGAAAGCCTTCTTGAAGGAAAAGCAACGGTGACTTACTTGGACTACAAGGACATCCCAATGATGAACCAAGATTTGGAAACGCCAACCTTGCCAGCTGTGCAAGCAGCGCGTGATGCGGTCCTTGCTGCGGATGCCATCTGGATCTTCTCACCAGTTTATAACTTTGCCATTCCAGGTGTGGTGAAAAACTTAATCGACTGGCTCAGCCGTGCGCTTGACCTATCAGAAACTCGTGGTCCATCTGCCCTTCAAGACAAGATCGTAACAGTCTCTTCAGTCGCCAATGCAGGACACGAGCAAATGTTTGCGGACTACCAATCCCTCTTACCATTCGTTCGCACCCAAGTAGTGGGGGACTTCACAGGAACGACCGTTAACCCAGAAGCTTGGACAACAGATGAATTGGTCTTGACAGACGAAGCAATCACAGGATTGGAAAAACAAGCCCAAGCTTTATTAGAAGCATAAGAAAAGAGAGTGGGACAGAAATCGGTCATTCGTTAGAATTCGATTTCGTCGACCCACCTCCGCACAGTTGAGTAGGGCTGTAAAAGCTGATGAAATCAGCCTAGTAGAACCCACTCAACCACTGCGTCTTGCTCGACAATCCAAAGACAATTGAGAGGCTAGGACTTTTTTCCCAGCCTCTTTTTAGATACTAAACAATTGTCCGAAAAGATAGGTAACACCCATAGTGAGGAGACCAATAACCAAGTTACGGATCATGGCTTGCTTGGTTGGGGCTTTTCCTAGCTTGGCGCTGGTGTAGCCGGTAAAGAGAAGGGAGAGGGCTACGATGATCACCGTTGCGGGGATTCGGATTTCCTTGGGAAAGAGAAGGATGGACAGCATGGGAGGAAGAGATCCGAGGACAAAGGCAACAAAACTTGAGATGGCCGCATGCCATGGATTGGTAAACTCTTCAAACTCCAGGCCATACTTTTCTTCCACCAAGGCCTTGAGAGGGTGTTTGAGAAAGGCCCGCTCGGTCATGATTTGAGCAGCTGTTTCGCATTCCCCGTTTTGAATATAGGCTGCATGGAGAGAGTCGCGTGCAGCTTTTGGATCGCGGTCCAGAAGGGCTTGTTCTCGGCTCACAGCGGCTTCTTCTGTATCCTTTTGGGTCGATACAGACACATATTCACCACCTGCCATAGAGAAGGCACCAGCTAGAATTGCAGAAAGGCCAGATAGGAAGATGATCCAGAGGTTACTGGTCGCACTGGCAACCCCAATGACAACACCAGCAATTGAGATAATGCCATCATTGGCTCCAAGGACTCCAGCCCGTAAGATATTTAAGCGGTCGTTAAAAGAGGCATCAACCCCATGTTTTGTTTCAGTCATACTTGTCTCCTTTATCTTATTTAGAATCATTATAATTAAATTTGGATGATTTTACAAGTCTTTTATCCCAAATGATAAAAGTTCGACAATTTAATGGAATATAAGTTGTAATGTTTGAAATTACAACAAAAAGAGATATAATGTAATATATAAAGTTACAACTTGGAGGAGCAAGATGACTTACGCTTATCATAGCAAGATTTATTTAGCAGAAGTAGCCTTGAATGTGAGGGACTTAGCACGTCAAACCGCTTTTTTTACACAAGTCCTTGGCCTTGAGATTCTGTCGCAATCGGATCAGGAAGTGGTTTTAGGAGCTGGGGGAAAAGCCTTGGTGCACCTTATTCAGACGAATCGTGAGGAAACGGTTAAGTCCAGTTATGGCCTTTACCATATGGCCGTTTTGTTGCCATCTCGCGAGGATCTAGCAGATGTGTTTAAACACATTGCGGAGTTGAACTATCCTTTTGTCGGAGCGGCAGATCATGGCTATAGTGAAGCTCTTTATCTGGAAGATCCGGAAGGAAATGGCATCGAACTTTACAGAGATAAGCCTGTCACTGAATGGGATATTAGAGAAGATGGGCGCATCATTGGGGTGACAGAGGAGCTCTCTGCGCAAGAAATTTACGACATGGGTCGTCAGGTGGATCCCTTTGTCATTGCTAGTGATACTCGAATGGGGCACATCCACTTATCGGTCAAGGATAGTAAAGAAGCGACGTCTTTCTACCAAACAGTTTTGGACCTAGCCGATAAGTTCACTATTCCATCTGCCAGCTGGATTGCTTCAGGAGACTACCACCATCATTTAGCGGTCAATGAATGGGGTGGTAAGCACTTAGCCAACCGTGAAAAAAATCTGCCTGGCCTTGCCTACTATGTGGTAGAAGTAGCAAGCAAGGATGATTTGGTTGCCATAGCAGAGAGGGCAAAAGGAAATGGGGCTCCTGTCAGCTGGCTGACTTCTAGTGAGTTGACGTTTCAAGATCCTGATGGTATTGTAACGAGAGTGAGAAAAGGGTAAGAAAAGAGAGTGGGACAGAAATCGGTCATTCGTTAGAATTCGATTTCTGTCCCACTCTCTTTGATGAAAAAAGTTAGTTCGTTTCATTTTCTTTTCCCACGACCCAAAATAAGAGAAGGAGTTGGAAGATGGCCAAGGCAAATAAGACCATAAAACCGTTGCGACTGCCTTTGGCAGTGGCTTGGGTAAAGTCCATCTTTTGATTGGCTTGACTCATGGCAACGATCAAGGAAGCCAGGGTTGTTCCAACAGCACCAGCAAATTGTTGCAAGGTGTTAAAGATCGCATTGGCATCGGGTTGCTCCTCCAGAGAGAGTTGTTTCTGTCCGTTTGTCATGATATTGCCAAAGGCAAGTCCCATACCGGTCATGAAGATCATGTAAAAGACGAGAATCAAACCATTTGTCAGCTTCAGGCCCAAGAGGGTGAAGTGAAAATGGGCCAGAAGGATGAAAGCAGCTCCAAGGAGGATTGGTTTGCGGGCGCCCAGTTTATCTAGAATGAGACCGGAGAAAGGAGCAAACCCTGCTCCAATGATGGCTCCTGGAAGCAGCATCAAGGCTGCAAGCGTGGTGTTGGAGTGGTTGACCAATTGGACATAATTAGGAAGAAGAAAACTCATGGCCAGAGAACCTAATTGGAAAGTGAAAAAGGCAAGAACATGGCCAGTGAGGAGATGGTTCTTTAAGATGGCTAGGTTGATAATGGGAGTCTCCAAGCGATTGGACCGCCAGACTAAGAGAATGAGTCCCAAAAACCCGATCACCAGCCAACCAAGTACAGAAAAACTGAAGAACGCATGATCCGCTAGGCCATGAATACCTAGAATCAACCCTAAAAATGAAGCAATAATGGCGAGAAGACTCATGATATCAAGCGTTTCTCGCTTGACTTTACTGATTTGCTCAATGGAGCGAAGTCCTGCAACTAGCGAAGCCAGAAGGATCGGGAGTTGCACCAAAAAGATGGAGCGCCAACCGAAGGTGGCAGTCAAAAGACCACCGACAGTTGGTCCGATCGCTGGAGCAATGGCTGTAATCAGGGTACCCACTCCCATCATGAGACCGATTTTTCGTTTTGGGACCTGCTCCAAAATAATGTTAAACATCAGAGGAAGGGCAAAACCAACTCCCATTCCTTGAACCAATCGACCCAGGACAACAAAGCTAAAACTTGGGGCAAGGAAGTCAATGAGAACACCTAAAACAGAGAGAAGGTTTCCAACCAAAAAGATAGTCTTCATCTTAAAGGAGCGCTTGAGATAGGCGGATAAAGGGACCACACAGGCAACCACTAGAAGATAGATGGTGGTAACCCACTGGACGGTTGCGGTGTTGATCTCAAATTCCTTCATCAATATTGGAAAGGTGATGTTCATGGCAGTTTCTCCAGCCACCCCGCAAAAGGACAGGATCCCTGTTGCAAAGATCGCGAACAAGACCTTGGCTGAAATTTTTTCTTGTGACATAGACGTCTGATTCCTCCTAAATCTTCCTATCATGTTGTCAAATGGAATGAAAATCCATCGTAGCGATCGGATTTTCTGTCAGACTCGATTGCTAACAGTAGAGCAAGTCCGACATCAAAATGAGTTATCATTTTACTAGCTAAGAAATAGTATAGTGGAAATGAAGACACCTGTCAAAGAATTTTTGAAAAATTGCGAAAATTTTAAAAGTATTCTCAAAAGATGCTGTTTCTTCAAATGAAAGGGATTGCCCACCAGTATGATATAATAAGAAGAAATAAATACACGTGAACCATTCCGGAAAACTAAACAGGAGGACCTATGACCAAGTATTTAGTCCAGAAGTTTTTCTGGTTACGAGAAAAAAGTTTTATTCAGATTTCCCAGAAAACCCTCGTTTCCTTATTTCCTTTTTTCCTATTTTCAGGAATCATTCGGGTGATTGCTTTATCAGTATTTTCAGAGAGGGGCTATATTCACCAACTCTTTTCGATGGATAGTTGGTTACCATGGGATCAGGCCATGAGCCAGGTCCTCATTAATTTTTCTAACTTTCTAGGAGGCCTAGCAGGGCCTTTAGCGACTTACTTCGCTGGGAAATATACAGCTGGGCACTACGGTCGAAGTACGGGGACAGCTGGTGTCACTGCTCTTTTGGTTAGCTTGATTGTAGGGTCTCAGGAATTGTTGGTGGGACCACTTAATGATGGGCAACTGACGCGAATTAACTTACCTGCGACGACCAATATTGTTTTGGCCATCTTTTTAGGTTACCTAATCGGACAGATCTTCCGCCTTTCTAAGGCTAGTGATGACCAGATCGTGGACAAGGACTTCATTTATCAGCCCAAGACGGTACGGCCTATTTTCTTGTCCTTGGTTCTAGGGGTTAGCCTGAATATTCTCCTCCTTCTAGGCAATCAGTACCGTGTTTTTCAAACGATTGGGCAATTCTTTAGTTCTTTAACTGTTAACAGTCATCACCTTTTACCCACCTTTGTCATGGGGCTCTTCAGTGGCCTATCTGCTTGGGTTGGAAATAGTCAAGCCTTTACCTTGAACTCGATTGTGGATGACAGTTTTGCTTTAGAAAATCTGACCTATGCGGTGACGAAACATACAACGACAGGCATTCCTCATCTCTATACCTTGACGAACTTGTATCGTAGTTTTGGCCTGGTGGCTGGTGTTGGTGCAGTTCTAGCCTTATTGGTAGCGATCTTGCTGGTTTCGCGAAGTCAAAAGGACAAGAAAGTGAGTCTCCTCAGTATTTTTCCAAGTCTCTTTAACAATGGGGCTTCTTTCATGGTAGGAATACCAGTCCTTCTCAATCTTCTATATCTGATTCCCTTCTTATTGATTCCTTTGGTGAATATGGGGATTGCAGCGGTAGCCTTGTGCTTCAAACTGATGCCAGCGGCTGTCTATCCAGTGCCAGATGGGACTCCGAGCCTTCTCTATGCCTTTATTGGAAGCGGAGGAAGTCTGAGAGCTTTAGTTGTCAGCATTCTTTGTTTTGCCATCGACGTGCTCCTTTATCTACCATTCGTCCATATGGGAAATCGTATCCGAAAAGATCTAAAAGTGAAAGGAGAAAGCGATGAAAGTCTCTAAAAAAACAACCATCGTCCTCACTTTGGTCTGTCTTTTCTTGATCGGTTTAGCCATTCCTTCTTA
>ERZ773246.1166-NODE-1166-length-10045-cov-3.2993_pt1 | contig 10045 bp, 18 predicted proteins | sample MGYA00580519_ERZ773246 | MGnify/ENA primary metagenome ERZ773246 (study PRJEB29015, sample SAMEA2738153) | human oral metagenome | biome: human oral; feature: human-associated habitat; material: saliva | place: China | collected 2246 ...
TTCCACTTCACATCGTTATCTATGCCCGGGTGAATGTAGTTTACCTCGAATTCGCCAGCATCTATCGCAGCCGGGATAGTCTTTTTATTGAACTTAACTTTATTCCACTTATAGGTTTTGAAAACGCCTTTTGTCATGCTGATGGACATTACTTGTTCCATCTCTTCATTGCCTTTACTGTCGCCCATAGTTGTTGCTATATCGAACTGTACATTTTCTAATCCTTGCATCTTGTAAGCCTTTTTGCAGAAGTTAATGTACTTCGTGTACTGCTTCCTCACGAAATCAGTAGTGGTTAAATATTCCCCTTTATCCTCGATAGTAACTATGCAGCTATTATCCGACGGTACATAATCAACCTTGACCTTGTACTTTTTCTTATCTTTATTCTGTTTTTTATATAGCTTTGTCAGGCTCTCTACGCTAGCCGTTTTCATATCTATTTTGACTTTCTTTTTTGCTAGTGCATTTTGAGTTGGAACAACCGTGCTTGCAGCTGTGCACACTATAACAAATGCTAATAACGCGCTAAATAGTTTCTTCATAATACGTGTCCTTTCTTGATACGTCCCTGTGTGCCCTTTTAGTTACTATAATTTTCTTCGGATCTCGACAACAACTCCCATTATCTCGAGACTAGGTTCGCTAGCTGAACCGACAAAGAACATAGGCTCATACTCTGGATTGAGTGGCTGGAGGATAGTTGTACCGCCTTGCTTGATAACCTTCTTTAGAGTTGCATCGTCACCGTTTACTCTTACGGCACAAACTTGCCCGCTCTCACAGTCTGGCTGTTGTCTAACAATAATGGTATCGCCTTCCATGAACATAGGGTACATACTATTACCCTTTACTTTAAGTCCGAAATACCGTTTACCGCCACGCAGCATAGATGGGTCGATTTCCTCATAGCCCTCTATATCCTGTATCGCTGCTATAGGTATTCCTGCGGGAATCGTTCCATATATAGGTATACAATTGTTATTTCCAAAAGAAAGAATTTGTTCATTAACAGAAGAGGGAACAGCTTGCAATTTATAGCCAGCGTTTTCAAGATCAATTTTTTCATCATATAAGCGAAGGGCCTCGTCTTCCATTAAGTTCTGCCAACCCATAAGGTAAACTGGCGTTGTATTTAGAATTTTTGCCAATTGTTCTAATTTGTCAGACGGAATGTTCTTTATTTTTTCAGTTTCATACTTATGAATTGTTTGTCTGCTAACTCCTAGAGCTTGAGCGACATCTTCTAATGTAAGGCCAAGTTCTTTGCGTCTTTCTCGGATTCTAATACCATCGTTCATGATTATCTCCTTTGATATAGCCGTTGTGTTTGCAATGATTATATCAAAAATTACATAAAAGGCAACAAAAAAGAAAAATATTTTTAAAAAATGACTTGACAGGCAACAAGTATCCGTTGTATAGTGAAGTTGCTCAAGAGTTAACAAGAAAGGAGTTACAGAAAATATGGACAAGAATTTGCTTGAATACGAATTCAAAAGAAAAGGTTATAACGTCGGTAAATTCTGCGAAAAGCTAGGTATTAGCGAAGCAACCTATTACCGCAAAACCTCTGGAAAATCAGAGTTTTCAAGGGCTGAAATAGAGCGCATCATGGACCTATTAGAGCTTGATTCACCAACACCAATTTTTTTTACTCGTTAAGTTGCCTAATAAGCAACATTCGGAAAGTAAAGGAGGCACAACATGATCACACCTATACCTATAGATGAGCGATTCATCTCGACTAGTGAGGCATCCGAAATACTGCAAATAGACGAGCAGGTACTCAGAAAACTAGGACAGATGGGTTGTAAGGGCATTTACAAAATCGGCAAGCAGTATCGTTTCAGACTAAAGGAATTCGAGACCGTAAGCGCTGAACTGTCGGAGAACCTAGAGAAGTTATCGCAAGAAGTAAAGAGTCTTGAAGAGGATTACAGAGAGAAGGTCGACCGATTCGGTCTTTTCGACAAGGCTACGAAACAAGCGCAGACGGAATTTTACACCATGCTAAGGGCACTGGAGATTATGAGAGGCGACGACAATGAGAGAGTTGTTTAGTTCAGTCAAAGAAGTACTACTAGAGGCATGCGAGGAGAACGGAAATACACCGATGAAAGAGGTAGTTAGTGCGATAGGAGTTACGGCACTGATACCGATGTTGTGGATAGCCCTATACATGCTAGGGGCGAGGTAAGGAGGTAACTAATGGCATTCAACAGTTTTCCAGAATGGAACAAATTAGTTTTTACAAAATCATCTGCTGAAGACCGCGCTCCTAATCTGGTTGCGAATCTGCCACCTTATAAGGAAACCGTACTAGTCACAGACGGAAGAAGAGTGTGGCTAGATATCTTCGATGAGGATGCATGGTTATATCTGATGATTTCTAACAAAAGAGTTACAGAGGTTATTGCGTGGATGTATCTTCCACAGCCATATAAGGAGGCAACCCATGATATTTAGATCATTTGTAATTGGAATGGTGCTAGTCGGCATCACAGTGATACTCACAGAGTTGCACCACTACATGGTGTACAGCGAAGAGTTAGAAAAGGAGCAGTCAAGCGATGGAAGATAAGAAAAAGATATGCGAAATGCTCTTGCCAGTATTACAAGAAACTAGAGGGTTCAAAGATTTAATCTCATTGGATTACAGGCAAGAAGGAGCACATGAAATTGTAACTGCAACATTTTGTAGCGGCTATCAGAAGACAGCCAACGTTACCGCCGATTCAGAGGCAGCAATGATTATAGATGTTATCAAACAATGCATGTAAGAGGGAGGAAGAGAATGACACTAGATAAAGTAAGAATATACGGTTACGCAAAGGCATACCTAGAGTCGGTTACGGATTTATTGAAGGATAAAGCTGAAGAGGCTGAAAGCGACTTCTATATAGGTGATAAAAACCTGCTGAGGTCGGCACTTAATCAGTACGAGGATGATTTAAGCGAGCTAAGGCAGATTATGGAGGGAGGCGAACAATGAATAATTTAGGACTCGAACCTAAACATGAAAAGCACGGAAGACTATACCACTTCTTCAAGGACATTCTAGGCGAAGACAAAACTCGTCCTAGAGCAGAATGCAATTGGATAGACCCGAGGATTCCGAGCGACGAAGAACTAGACAAGGTCGTTGACGAGTACCTAGCAATCAAGCTCGTATCTGTTCCAGAAAACGACCTAGCATTTATGGACTAAAAAAGAGCGCAGACCGAAGTCACGCGCTCCCTAAAAAACTCAAACACATTATACAGGAGGACAACAAAAATGGCAAAACTACAAGGCGATTTTAGAAAATTCATGAATAAAAACTACCTCGGTTCATGGGACATCCCGGACGGCGATGACTTAATCGCGACAATTGATCACGTCGAGCAAGAACAGGTCGAGAATGCTAAGGGTAAAGAACTGAAGTTGACTATCCACTTCACCGATAGAGGGCTCAAACCTATGATACTCAACTCTACTAACTCACAGCGAATCAGTAAGGTTGCTGGAACAACAAGAGTTGAGAAGTGGAGCGGAATCAGAATCGCAATCTATACCGAGAAGGTTAACGCGTTCGGAACAACTACCGACGCGCTCCGTATCAGAGACTATGCACCTAAGAGCAAGGAACTATTCTGCAACGAGTGCGGTGCGGAGATTATCGGCTCGGGCAAGTACACAGCCAAGGCGATTGCGGAAAGAGCCAAGGTGAAGTATGGCGAATACCTCTGCATGGATTGCGCAATGGCCAGAGCGGAGAAGAACACCGAGCCAGAGCAGACCGAACCTATACAGGAAGAGCAGACTGAGGAGGCATAGGCATGGAGCTAGCAAGAGAACAGTTTACAGAAGGATATGAGCAGGGCATGGCAGATGCGATGACGATTGCTAAAAATCACCCAGAGGCATTCGGCTCGATGTTCGCAGCCTCTACATGGAGACACGTATCAGAGCGGAATCCTAACCTTACAGGATACTACCTAGTTCAGACCGAACGAGAAGGAACACGCAACATCAGAATTGCAATGTATAGCGCAGAGGCAAAGAGATGGCTAGCACAAGATGTAATGCATTGGGCATACATGCACCTATATAACGGAGATTATTAAAAGGAGTTAAAGATGAAAACAACAAAAATAAAGATTAGAAATCTATTCGGTATCACTGAAACGGAACTTGACGGAAAGAACGTTGAAGTTACAGGAAAAAATGGAGTCGGCAAGACCTCTATCATAGATGCGATTAAGTACGCACTAACGAATGACAGCGAACGAGACTACATTCTAAAAAAAGGAGAAACTGAGGGCGAAATCCTTATCGAAACTGATACAGGTCTTTACATCGACCGTAAAAAAAGAGCAAACCAAGCTGATTACAAGTCGATTAAAGACGGAGGCAAAACGGTTAGTTCCCCAGAGGCAATGTTAAAGACAATCTTCACGCCTTTACAGTTAGATCCAGTTAAGTTTATTCAACTGTCAAAAAAAGAGCAGAACAGAGCGATTCTTGATCTAATCGAATTCGACTGGGATTTAAATTGGATTAAAGAACAGTTCGGAGAAATCCCACCAGATGTCAATTATGAGCAGAATATTTTGCAAGTATTAAACGACATACAGGCTGAGAATGGCTATTATTTTCAGACGCGTCAAGATATCAATAGAGAGCTGAGAAACAAAAAAGCATTTGTAGAGGAAATTGCTGAAACAATTCCAGCGAACTATGAGGCTGTAAAATGGGAACAGTACGATCTCGGAGAAACCTATAAAAGAATCGAAAAGGCAAAAGAAATCAATTCCAGGATTGAGAGAGCAAAGATTTTCAAGGACTCATATGACAACAAAGTGAGAGGCTATGAGGCAGAGAAAGAGATTCAAGTGTCTTCCGAGCGGGAAAAAATCGCAAACGAAAGAGAGGAGCTATCTTCGTCCATTGAACGAATGAAAGCGGAAATAAAAGCAGCGGAAGATAAATTGACAACTCTTGACGGTAAGCTAACAGACAAAATCGAGCTTGCAGAGAGTGCCTATAGAGAGAAGGTGGCAAAACTCGACTCTGACATGCAGGTAGCTGATGAATATATCAATAAAGAAAAGGTTGATACCTCCGCAGACGAAGAAGAGGTAAAAACTGCGGAAGAAATGAAAAAGCACCTTAACGAATTTTACAGGATGAAGAGGCTGCAGGCAGAATGCGAAAAACTTGCAGACGAGTCTAATGGTTATACAGAAAAAATAGAGCTTGCAAGAGAACTCCCTGGCAAGATTCTTGAAACCGCGACAATCCCTGTAGAAGGTCTAACTGTGGAGGATGGAGTGCCTCTAATCAATGGGTTGCCTATTTCGAACCTATCTGAAGGCGAAAAACTTAACTTATGTGTAGATGTCGCTTTGAGCAAACCAAACAATCTACAAATAATCTTGATTGATGGAGCAGAAAAGCTATCTGATGAAAACAGAGCGAAATTGTATGAGAAGTGCAAGGCTAGCGGATTACAGTTTATTGCAACTAGAACGACTAACGGCGAAGACATGGAGGTTAATTATCTATGATTTTAACAGCAGAAAATTATTTCAGCCAAGAGGCGCAAATGCAGTACTTCGGAGTTTCGCAATTTAAATCTTTTGAAAAATGCGAAAACTGTGCACTTGCAGAGCTTACAGGAAATTACGAGAGGGCGAAAACAACCGCCCTACTCGTAGGCTCATATGTAGATGCTCACTTCGAAGGAACGCTCGACATTTTCAAAGCACAACACCCCGAGCTACTAAAGAGGGATGGAACACTTAAGTCAGACTATATAAGAGCTGAGGCGATTATCAACCGAATTGAAAGCGATCCGCTCATGATGAAGTATCTACAGGGAGAAAAGCAAGTTATAAAGACAGCGAATCTGTTCGGATACGATTGGAAAATTAAGATAGACGCATATGTTCCAGGAGAGCGAATTGTCGACCTCAAAATCGTTAAGGACTTCGAGCCTATATATGACCCTCGGCTTGGAATGAAAGTGCCATGGATACAGTACTGGGGATATGACCTACAGGGAGCAATCTATCAGAGAGTTGAGCAGATTGCGACAGGGCGAACCGAACCGCTACCGTTTTACATCGTAGCGGCAACGAAAGAGCCTACACCAGATATCGCAGTAATTCACATACCGCAACACATGTTAGATGCAGCATTAAAGGCTCATGGAGTTGACGCGAAGATAGACCGATACGCACTAATTAAGTACGGCGATATCGAGCCAGATAGATGCGAGAGTTGTGATTACTGCAAGGTGACAAAAGTGCTAACAGCACCTACAGAGTACGAAATATATGAGGAGGACAACTAAATGAATGTAAGTGTAATAAAGGGCAGATTGACGAGAGATCCAGAGCTCGCGTTTTTTAAAAATAGCAATGGAGAAGACAGGTCGGTATGCCGCTTTTCGGTATCGGTAGACAGAGAATACGGAGACGGCACGGACTTCTTCCCATGCTCGATATTTGGCAAAAGGGCTGAGGTAATAAATAAGTACTTTTCTAAAGGCTCTGAAATTGCGTGTCATGGACGAATGGAACAGAACAAATATAAGGACAAGGATGGTAACGACCGCACAGTTTGGAATTTCGTCGTAAAAGACTTCGATTTCTGCGGAAAGAAATCAGATAACAACAGCGAACCGAAGGCGGACGGGTTTGAACAGATAGAGGAAGACGTTCCATTTTAGAGGAGAACAATAAAATGAGAGAGATAAAATTCAGAGCGTGGGACAAAGCTCTTAAGAGCTGGACGAATTATTCGATAGACGATGATCTACTTATGTTCTACGACAAGCACGCGGAATGTTGGGAAACTGACCAAGAAGGTGAGCGATTTATTTTATGCCAGTATACAGGGCTAAAAAATTTTAATGGAAAAGAAATATACGAGGGTGACATCGTAAGAGCGGTAGGCTTTTCAAAATGGATAGGCGTCGCAAAATATTCCGACAAAAATCAAGCGTTTGTATTTGAAAGCACAGATAAGAATTATAGAGGAAACATAGTATTTATGAGTCAATTTGACCAAGGCTTAAAAATACTTGGCAACATTTACGAAAACCCAGGGATACTAGAGGAGGTGCGCTAGATGTACCTACTAATTGATAGTCGCGAGAAACCAAAGGCAATCAACGGCATACTACGCCACCTAGCCTCTAATGGCATTAAGTATGATGTAACAAAGCTCTACTTCGGCGATTATATGGACTACGCAAGGCCGAGTAGGGTTGTTGACAGAAAGCAGAATATAGCGGAACTAGCCATGAACTGTACACGCGATCATAAAAGGTTCAAGAGAGAGCTAGAGCGAGTTAAGGCGACGGGTAGCGAATTAATCCTACTCGTCGAACAGAACAGCTATAAGGACGGAGAGAAGACAATCAGAGTCGAGACGATAGAGGACTTAATGCTCTGGACAGCGCCTAGAGGAGTAGTCAGAGGCGAACAAGTGTACAGGGTTCTCGTATCGTGGTGTCACAAGTACCCGTTGCGAGTCGAATTTTGTCACAAAAAGAGTACAGGGCAGAGGATTTTAGAACTATTGGAGGAAAAAGATGAGTAGGCAAAACCTAGCGGAGCTAATTAAAAACAGAATAGACCTACAGTCCGTCATGGAGTGCTACGGAACACAATTTGACCGAATGGGTAAAGCACTCTGTCCGTTCCATTCCGATAATCATCCGTCTTTATCAATAAAAAACGAGCGATACAAGTGTTGGGCGTGCGGAGCGAGTGGTGATATGTTCGATTTTGTTCAAAATCTCTACGGTGACAGCTTTATGGAGTCTATAGAGCGAATCAATAAGGATTTAGGGCTGGGAATTAACACTAATCTTAAATCACCGAAGAACAACAAAGCCATAACCACCGCACAGCGCCAGAAATTAGCCCGAGAGGAACTAAAACAGGCTCGTAGGGCGAAAATATTAGAACTAACCGAAAAGCACCGTATCGCCTTTAAAAACGGTGATTATGAAGAGGCAAGCCGACTCGAGGAAATCCTTGACGACATGGTCGCATACGAGGACGAACTAGCTCGGAGCAGAAGACAACACAAGGAGGCGCGCAATGAAATTTAATGAAATAGCGACAGCCTTCTCGCTGTCTGACTTTGCGGACGGAACCGTATTTGAAGAGCTTGGATTGCGCGATAGAACAGTCAGCGAGAGGGAGGTGCTACTAGTTCAGCTCAAACAAGAGGCGAAAGAGCTTGGACTCGGAGCGAAAGCCTTTAACGCAATAGTTTCAGATTACTTGCGAGGCGAGGCGGTATCGAGTGTAGGCTCAATCGGTGGATTTGATATGCCGACTAGGTGGGTTTTAACCAGTACAGGAGAGGTACAGAAGACCACTATGGAGCTTGCATGCAGTCACCCGATATATATATCAAAACGATTTATTGATTGTCTTACAGGCGAAATAAAGCTCGAAATAACGTATTCCAGAGATTCAGAACTAGAGCGACTACAATCGTTCATTGTACCGAAATCAAGGATAACATCGTCGCAGAGCATTGTTGCATTAGCGAATAAGGGTGTGTCTGTATCGAGTACTAATGCGGCTCTACTAGTTAATTATCTACAGGACTTCGAAGACACGAATTTTGACAGAATTCCTGAGATTAAGAGCATCAATCGTTTCGGCTGGATAGGTAACGACTTCTCACCCTATGTAGACGGAATCGAGTTCGATGCAGATGACAACTACCCCGAGTTAGAGCAATGCGTGACGAAACCGAACGGAACTATAGAGGATTGGAAGGAAGTCGTCAAGGCTGTCAGAAAGGCCCATAAGATAGCACCAAAGGTCGCACTAGCTGCATCGTTCGCATCAGTACTAATTGAGCCACTCGACGCGCTACCGTTCTTCGTCCACTTCTGGGGAGCGTCTGGAGGAGGTAAAACCGTATCGCTAATGATAGCTGCATCCGTATGGGGCAAGCCCGACATCGGATCATACGTCAAGACGTTTAATTCGACCAAAGTCGCACAGGAGATACTTGCATCTACCCTATACAGCATGCCCGTTGTATGCGACGAGCTGCAAATTAAAGCTGGAGCGAGTGACAACTTCGACAGTTTGATTTACGAACTATGCGAAGGTTCTGGCAAAAGCCGTTCCAACAAGCAACTAGGCATTCAAGCCTCCAGGAATTGGCGAAACTGCTTTATATCAAGCGGAGAGCAACCAATTACAGGTGAACTGAGTGGAGGCGGAGCGAAAAACCGTGTATTTGAAATCGAGTGCCAAGACGACCTCTTCAGCGATCCAATGAAGATAGTTGAGTCGGTTAAGGCGAATTATGGTCATGCAGGGCGAGAATTCGTAGAGGCATTAGACAGCAAAACACGCAAGAAGATTAAGACCGCACAGCAGTCTGTTTTTGCCGAATATAGCGAAAAGGGATTCACTGACAAACAAGCCCTTGCCGCATCTATTATCGTTGTGGCTGAGGCGTTCTACAGTTCAATAATTCTAAACGAATCGCCTAGCTTTACAGCAGAAGACCTAGAGCCTTACATCGCAACGCATGACGACGTATCACAAGACTTGAGGGCGGTAGAGTGGCTAAAAGGCTGGATAGTTAAAAATTGGAACAAATTTGATGAAGATGCGCCAGAGATTTATGGAGTAGCGAATACATTCGATACGGTTGATATAGTTGCATCTGTATTAAGAGAACACTGCCAGAAAGCGAGCATTAACTACAAGAAATTGGTGTCGTACCTAGATAGGCTTAAGGTTCTTGAAACAAATAAGGGTAGAAAAGACCGCCGAGTAAGGATAGGAGCAACATCACCGTGCTGTATATCAGTTAAAAAGAGTTTTTTAGGTGATGAAAAAGATTAACTTGTTCGCAATGTTCACAAAATGTTTCCAAAAATAAAAAGCCACTTGCGAACGGTAAAAACATTGATATTTCAATAGTTATAAGTAATTAATATATACTTGTTCGCAATGTTCACAAAAATATTTACACACTTATAGGCTGTATAAAAAAACATAAAAAAAAC
>ERZ773246.1173-NODE-1173-length-10020-cov-6.92544_pt1 | contig 10020 bp, 5 predicted proteins | sample MGYA00580519_ERZ773246 | MGnify/ENA primary metagenome ERZ773246 (study PRJEB29015, sample SAMEA2738153) | human oral metagenome | biome: human oral; feature: human-associated habitat; material: saliva | place: China | collected 2246 ...
TACCTTCATCAATTTCATTAATCACATCAGAAATACGGTATGTTTTCCAATTTGCCATATTAATTACCTCAAAAATAAAATAAATTCAGTTATTCTCTAACTCAAACAACCCCGCCACATACCCCACACTCCTATCCCGTTTCCCCAACAACTCCGGCTGGCAAATCTCCACCAGTGAGCAGGCTTTGCAACGTTTGCCGTAGTTGGGCGGCGGGGTTTTGCCGCTGTTTAGGAGTTCTCGAACGGCGGCAATGGTGGCGAGTGTTTGGGCGCGCAGGTCGTCTGAAAACACGATGGGGACGCGGTGGCGGGTTTGCATATACCACAGTGCGCCCTCAGAGACGATTTGCCCCGTCATTTCTTCCAAGCACAAGCCTTGGGCGCAAAGCTGGATTTCGTCCATCGGGTCGGGTTTGGGCTTGCCGCGTTTGTATTCCACAGGTTTCAGACGGCCTGTTTTCGTGTCCACTTCCACCAAATCCAACACGCCGCTGATGCCCAGTTTCTCCGCCGACACATGCACCGTCCGCTCAAAACGTACGCCCTTGCGCGTTTCCGGCTCGCCCGAATCCACTCGCTCATGTAGTGCCTTGCCCTGCGCGGTCAAATAGTTCTCTGCCCACGCCTGCTCGTTGTGAATCAACGCACATTGGCGCGGACAGAAGGCGTAGTGTTGCAGGGCGGAAAGGGAAATCAGGCGTGTGTCCTGATTTTCCCTTTGGCTTTCGGTTGAAAGTGCGGTCATTTTTTCAAATGTTTTTTAAAGCAATTCTTCCACACTCACGCCATTGAGGCCGTCTGAAACCACGCTGATTTTGTAATCGCCAAAACCGCTTGCCGGCGTACCTGATTCGCCGTTTACGCGTTCGACGTTCACGGCATCAAACAGTTTATGTGCAGGCTGGCTGCCGAGTGCGCTGTCGTGTTTGAAAACAATCAGTTTGCGTGCTGCCATTTCGCCACGGGCGGCGGAGCGGTCGTGTTCAAACATCAGCGTCAGGGCTTGCCAGAGTTTGGCTAAGTCGTCATCTGAAAAACCGGTTTTGGCAGCAAGGTTGGCGGAAATAAAGCCGTGCACGCGGTAGAGCGCGTAAGGGACGATGTATTTGCGCCCCATGGTGCGTTCTTTTTCCAAGTCTTTTTCGTTGGTGACCGCCATGCGGGTGATGGAAACTTCCAGCGGCACAATCGGGTCGATAGATTGGGCAAACGCCAGTTGCACCGGGCCGCGCACTTGTCCGCTGTTCACTTCGGTAGTCATCACGGCACCAAAAGTGCGGATATCGAAGAAGTTTTTACACATCCAGGCGGTAATGTCGCGGGCTTTTGCTTCGTCTTTTGGCAGTTTTTTGGCTTCAGATTCAATACCAAGCGCTTCATAAGCGCGTTTGTTTTGCAGGTTTAACACGCTTTTTTCTTTGACGTAGATTTCGTAACCGGCTTCGTTTTCGCTGCTGATTTCTACAAAATTACGGATTTTGCGTTTCAGACAGACATCGGTTACCAAGCCTTTGCTGGATTCGGGGTCAAGACGCGGCATATTGCCCGCATCGGGATCGCCATTGGGGTTGCCGTTGGTTACATCAAAAAAGTAAACAAATTCATAGCGGTTTTGAATAGCAGACATTTTCTGGCTCCTTAGTTTTCAATAGTTTCAGCGGTTTCTTTTTTAGCAAAATAGCTTTGTTTTTGATGGTAATAGCCGATGGCGAAGCGGCCTTGCTCGTCAATGCTCAAATGGCGCGGAAAGGTTTCGGGCAGTTTGGCAATGATTTCGCCCAAATCTTTATCCAAATTCACCGCCATGCCGGCTTTGTCTTTACGCAAGCGCGACAAATGGTGTTTTGCACCCGACAAAAGACGCGGAAAAACGGAAAACGGCACGGCGGATGCAGAGCCATAATAGCGGTCGGCAATGCCGGCGTTTAATTCGCCCAACGCCTGATATTGAATGCGCTCCAACACGGCAAACAGCCGCCCTAAAAGATAGGCGCGATTCGGGCTTTCATTGTTCAAACTCATAGGAACTCCTTCTTCGATAAAACCTTTTCTAAAACGCCGCTCTAATACGGCTTTCATCATTGCCACGCGCAGACCGTTCACGTCGCCGTCTGCACGAATTCGGGTAATCAGTTGCGACAGCAAACTTAAGGGATACGGCGTGCCGCAAATCACAGCGCGGGTCATTTCGCCAGCCAATACGGGCGAGATATTTTCGCTTTTGCCCAATACGGCAGTTTGCAATAAGAGTCGCCAAATAGACGGCGGGGTTTTCCATGCGCAAGGCTCAAGGGCTAAATCTTGCCAATGCTTCGCCAAATTTTCCGCCAACTGCCCAAACGTGGTATCCAGCCAAAACCGAACAGAAATCCGCGCGGCATTGGGGGCAAGCCCTAAGATATAAAAACGGGTATTGGGAGATAACTCGGGCGCAATTTCTTGTAGCGGGCGACCTTTGCTCATTTGTTCCAACACATTGAAGACTTTGGCGCTTTCTTGTTCGTCATCCGGCGGCGTGAACACTTGCGCGAAAAAGCCTTCGGCAGCCTGCGCCGTGGCGTTATCGTCCGCTTCCGCCCAAAAGACCGTGCTGGCGTCGCCAATAGTCAAGCAGTGATTGTTTTCGCGACGCAACAGATAGTTCAGCGCAGTGGTGTAGGCAAACGCGGATTGTTCAGAGACGGGTGCATTTGCGCCTTGCTCCTTGCCAAAAGAGGCAAAGGCTTCTTTGTTGAACGAAATAATCGAACCGCCGGAGCTTTGCCCGCCAAATACGCCTTTAATCGCGGGATGCAGCCGCGCAATCGGAGCGGTGTCGCCGCTAATCAGGCACAAACCCTCGAGCGCTTCGTCGCTTTTCAGGCAGCCTGCCCACAAAGTTTGCGCGGCTTCGCGTTTATGGATAAGTGCGGTCGGTTTTTCAAGAGAAAATGCGATGTTGGCATCGAGCATTTCGGCAGGCAGATTCTCGGCAACGAAATGTGCAGGCTGCCAGTTTTGCAGAAAACGGCATAAGGCTTGCAGGCCTTCATCGTCGCTGTTTCGCAGTAAATCGAGATGATATTGCTTAAAGGCGTCAAAAGTTTTTTCAGACGACGTAAACGGTTTTACTTTCGCTTCGGCTTTGTTTTTATTGGCTTCCACGCCAAGCGCGTATGCGGTTTTATCCCACAAAAAATTCGGTTTGATACCCGACGTGCGTTTTTCAGGGCGTGGCACGCTCATCAGCTTCGGCTGCGGCTTTTTATCGGCAGTCAGATTCGGCACAACGGTTTTCAGACGGCCTTCTTTATCCAACACCAAAATCCAGCCGATTTTTTCCTCGCTAAAACCATAAGGCGGCACTTTCGGGTTGCCCATGTCATCGGTTTCCGCTGCCAAACGGCGGTAATAGCGGGCAAGGGACGCAAGAATCATGCTTTCACCTCCTCGGCGTAAAACGGCGGCACATCAATCACGCCGTCTTTCATTTGTGCGCGGAAAAAATGCGGCGTGTTGCCATGATCAAAATCAATGTCGTGCAACATCCAGCCTAAATCGCGGTTTGCCTCACTTTCCAATAATGCTGACGGCGGCAGCGGTTCGCCTTCGTCAATTAACGCAAAATCGGCAGGAAATTCACGCACGCCCAAACAAGGCTGCTGAAAACATTGCCCCTTTTTCGCACGGCGTTTGAACATCTCGATATGCTTGGTAACGGTCTCATCCGCCCCCACTTTTGCCGTCAGCACCGCATGAGCAATCACATAAGCCACGTCTTTAAGCACCGTCGCCGCGCGCTGCTGGCGGTCGTCTTCAATCATCGTATATAAATCGGCAACGCTCTTACGCTTCATCGCGCCGCTGACCTTGCCCGCCGAAATCTTGCCGCCCAACTCATTGCGCCGCACCGACTCAAACCGAATCGGCATCAACACATAAATCCGGTCAATCACCCACCGAATCGCCGGCTTCCAATGCACCGCCGCCAAAATCCCGCGCGCCGCCGACGGCGTGATGACATCATAAGACACCCGCTCCACCTTCATCTCCGGACGGGTAAAACAGGCATAATCGCCCCAAACGTGTAGGCGGATTTGGTTCATTTGGTTCTCCTTTTGGTTGGAAAGTGCGGTTTCAGACGACGTTTTGAAAACGTTGGGAGAATTGACCGCACTTTTGAATGATATTTTTATATATCTGTAATTTCTGCAAATCTTACTTCTGGAAGTGGGTCATTCTTTGCCATTTCCAATATTCTTTTTAACTCCATATCATTATTTTGTTCTTTATTTAAAATATCTCTAGCCAATCTAACGCAAGCAGCACGAACAAGTGAAATACTTACAGATTCTTGATTATATGGTGGAATTCTCTCGTAACTTGTACTATCAAAAATAACTGGAAGAATTTCACTAAGTGATTCAATATCTTCACCTGAAAGATATTCTTTTTTATACATCTGATTAGCCGTCCAAAGGAGTGGGGCTAACCCTTGTTTTTGATTTGAACTAATCATATAAATCAGTCGCTTAATTAATTTATTTATCACAGGTAAATCTTGAAGTTCTCTCCAAGTTAACAGAGCATAAGAGGCATACGCTAATTTATGACCTTCTATAGATTGAAACCCCTTCTTAATCAATCCCGCCGTGCGACAAATAAAACTTTCATCTGATACAGCAAAATATGGATACGCCATCAGAATTTCCGGTTTATCAAGTACTATATGCATATCACACAACTTCTGAAAATTTTCTTCAGTTAATGCTTCTTTTGACAATGCTGGCACAATGGAACGCGCTAATACTTCACTAATTAATTCAGCCGTTTCAGAATTTATATTTTTAGAAAACCCTATTTCACTATCATCTTTTTCGGGTAATCTCCAAGAGGTTAGTTTTTCGAAATAATTCACAGCCTGTTCTTGACTTGGCAATTCCTTAACATTTTTTCCAAGTGCTGCATTAACTACATCCATTAAAAAATCCAATTCAAACAAGTTTTCTTCTTTCTGTTCAAATAAATATTCTCTAACTAATGCTTTTACGGACAAAGAATCCATGTTTGGTAATTCAAGTAGAACGTAATTAAGCAATCCTGTTTTAGGTATATTTTTATAATCAGGATTATCTCCCCATATATTTAATGCAATTTGTCTGCATTCTTTTTCGGTAAGGAACTTACTCTTTATTAAAGGTAATAGTCTTAACAATGCTGGAGCATTTTTAGAAGAATTTTTTTCTATACTATCTATAATTTCACCAATGCGTTTATCAATAAAAATATTTTGCTTACGCTCACCCGGATTATCTATGACAGGATTAGCCCACTTACCATATTCATTTTTTTGAATTTCTGTTTCAAGTGGATAAGATAATGCATCAAGTAACACCTCATGTTGCTCAGCGTCAGGAATACTTTTAAGAGAAAATTTAATTAAGTCCTTAATTGAATCAAATAGCCATAAGTGTTGTAGTTTATTATTCTGCCCTAAAGAAACTGCTAAGCGAAAAATTTGCTTAGCTTGTTCAGATGTTGCTCTTACAGAAATTCTAGCTAATACTTCAATAAAAACACGTAAGCGGTCAATTGCATGGCGTGTAATACCGCTTATGCTCGATTGAGCCTCTCGCTTTTCAGACCAATATTCAATTGAAGATATAGTTTTTTCTATTAAAAAATTAGCCTCGTCCTGAGATAAACACGCAATTTTAATTCTAGAAAATACTCTTTTTAAGACATTAGATGTCTCACTACTGGCGACTCTAATAGCAAGAGAGAAACGTTGGGTATTATCAATTTCAGTTAATTCGGCAATTTTTGCAGCTGAATCGACAAGAAAATTTGTATGCTGCCAACGTAATGGTAGTCCAACAGTATTAGATATACCTTCTAGTAGAAGTAGCGGGTGTAATTCATTACTCCAAGTTACAGTATTGGAGTTATCTTTGTAATGCCCTGGTTCAAATAAAGGCTCAATCTCTTGTTCTTGTTGCTTTGCTAATTTTTTGGTAATTTTTTCCTGCATGTGTTCTATGTAATCCCAAGGATCACATTTAGATTCTTTATAATCAAAAGAGAAAATTCTAATTTTCTCTTCCAGTTCACTCAAGTTAACACCTCTAGCTAACCAGTATGCCCAAGCTAGACGAGAGAGCAAATAAATAGAATCATGATTGTTTCTATACTGCTTAAGTAGAGCACTATATGCTTCACTTATTAAGTGTTTACCTTCTTCAAAATTTCCAAGCTCTGCAAATAAAGAAGCCTTTTTTAACTTCCAAATAGGATCATTAGTGGTAATTTCTTCTGCATATTTCTCTAAAGCAGGATAATCAAACGAGTCACGAGCTAAAATAGCGGAATAATAGGACAATTCATTATCAATTTCTTCCCAATATTTCTTCCCTTTTTCCAATATATGTTTTGTGGTCAGAATAATATTTTCACCTTCAGACTTATCCATCCAACGTGTATTTTTTAATAAAATAAGCGCAATCTCTAACTGTTGTTTCTTTGTTAAACAACAAGGTTTATCAAGATCACATACGGTTAGCAATTCATTTACCAACCAATTTGGAATAATTTCAAAAGTTACTTTATGGTGCCAAGCTATTTCATATAACAGCTTAGCTCTTGAATCTTTGTTCATTTTTGACAAATTATTAGAATTAGGCCAAGGATCTGTTAATTGCATATGCAAGGTGAATCTCAATCGATTTGGACATATCAACCACTCTGGGTAAGACAATCTATCTTTTTCTAAAGAAACTAATTGTCCTTCAAGAAGATGAGCTGCATGCTCATGATCTTGATAACGCCTATTTAGCTCTTCTTCTGTCATTTCTGTTCGATGTAGCTGACTTGGCTCCCATTCCCATGTATTCTTAGGTTTTAGTTCCTGCAAGGTCTGAAAAAATATTTCTGTGGCCTTAAAATGACGCATATCTGCGTCATCATAATCTTTAACCAAACTATATAAATCTATGGGTGCGATATTGAGCGACTCTAAATATTTCCGTTTTGAAGAATTTAATCCTAAAGCTCCAACGAGGTAAATCCGTCTAGAATGGCTAGTTAAATGATCTCTAACCCAACCAGCCCACTGTAAGAAATTTGGGTCATCTCCAGAGAACCCAATTAGACATAGTTCATTTTCAATAAATACTTGCCGAGCAAAGTTCACAAATGCTGCATATTGTTGCGGATATTTACGGTAATCTTCCTGAGTAAAAATCAAATCTTTACTTACATCGATAGTGCCATGCAATTTCACGATACGAGGTGATCTTGCACTTGAAAGATCTTCCTGTTTTGAAACAATACTATATACAGGCTGATGAATTTCTTCTGAAGCACGTTCAAGCAAAGTATCCCAGTTTGTAGTCAAAACCTCTGACCATGGTAATTCTAGTAAGGATTTATGTAGTTCCCCCGGTATCCAGGCTGAATCATTAATTTCCTTCTTGATTAAATCATGTAACGCTTGTTTACCGAAATATGCATTGTATTCTTCAGCTAGTCGTAATGGATCTAAGCTATTTGAACTCAATTCTTTAGTTAATAGTTCAGAAAAATTAAACCAAAGCGGAAGCTTTTTATTGCTATCTCCTGTTGTCGCAGCGCTTCTACTAAAACCTGCACCTATCATAATAGCTGCACCATGATAAGAGTTATTTTGTTGCCAGAGAGCAGAAGCAAGTTTTTTTAATTTTGTATAGTCACCAAGTTGTGTAATGTCTTTAGCCATTCTGAATTCCTATGTAATTATCTTCTCAATTAATCAAAATAATTTTCCTTAAAACACCAAACTCTCTCCCTTCAAAAATTCCACATCCTCCCAACTCACCCCCGCCATGTCATCATACAAATCCAGCCCAATCAGCGTATAAAACTGTTTGCCAAAGTTTTTCTCGTTAATCGGTTCGATACGCCCTGCTTTATACAAAGCGGCGAGGGCTTTTTCGGGGATTTGGATGGTGTAGGGTTGCAGTTTGCGTAAGAGTCCGCCGATGTGGTCGGCGTGGTGCAGGCTGCTGATGAGGTTTTCGGCCTCAACATCGAACGGAATAATCAGCGGCTGCATATGGCTTTCGATCATGCGGAATTTGTCGGCGATGGTTTGGAATGGGAAATCAAGGCTTTGCCCTGTATCGTTGTGCATTTTCAGGATTTTTTTATTATCCAGTTCACTGTCTTTTAATTGATAAAGCTCGGCGAAGTAGGCGGCGACGGCTTGGGTAGATAAGAGGTCGTCTGAAAAGCTGTCGGCGGTCAGGCGCATAACGGCGGCTTGGGCGGCAAGTTCAGGCGGGGCTTTCCATTGTTCTTCGGGTGTGAATATCCATACAAAGCTGTTTTCAGACGGCCTTTTGCCTTCGCGGTTACAGCGTCCGGCTGCTTGGGCAACGCTGTCCAGCCCTGCTTCGGCGCGCATCACCAGCGGAAAATCGACATCAACGCCGGCTTCGATTAAGGAGGTAGCGATAACGCGGCAGGGTTCGCCCTTTTTCAGACGACCTCGGATTTCATCGAGCTTTTGGCTGCGGTGTTTGGCGCACATTAAGGTGGTCAGGTGGAACATGCCGTCAAGGTGTTTGGCTTGGTCGTACAGGCTGCAGGCGTGGCGGCGATTGTTGACGATGACGAGCATTTGCGGGTGTTCGGCAAGTTTGGCGAGCAGGTCGGCGTCGGTTTGTGTGCCGATGTGTTGCACGGTGGTGCGGCGTAGTTTGTCAAAAAGTGCGGTCGGTTTTGGGGCGATTTCGCGCACGTTTTCAAAGCCGCGATAGAAGCCGTTTTCGGCTTGCACGGCTGGCTGGGTGGCGGTGCACATGACGACAGAGCAATGATAGTTTTGTGCCAATTCTTTGATGGCTTGCATGATGGGCAGCAACAGATTGAGCGGCAGCATTTGCGCTTCGTCGAGGATGATGACGGAGCCTGCGATGTTGTGCAGCTTGCGGCAGCGCGAGGAGCGGTCGGCAAAGAGGGATTCGAAGAATTGCACGGCGGTGGTTACGACAATCGGCGCATCCCAGTTTTCCGAGGCAAGGCGCAATTTGTCTTTGGTGGCCTCATTTTGCAGTTTGCCGTCGTCGAAAGTGCTGTGGTGTTCCAACACGGCTTGTTCGCCCAATTCGCCAAAGGCTTTGCGAAACTCGGCGGCGTTTTGCTCGATGATGCTGGTGAACGGAATGACGTAAATCACGCGTTGCATGTCGTGTCGTTTGGCGTGTTCCAGCGCGAATGCCATGGAAGTGAAGGTTTTGCCGCCGCCGGTCGGCACGGTGAGCGTGAACAGCCCTTGCGGTTGCGCCGCTTGTTCTACGGCACGATCGAGAATTTCGCTGCGCAGGCGGTTTAAGGCAGCATTGCGTTTTTCGGCTTCGGTTTGCTCTGAAGCTTGGGCGATACGTCGTCTGAAATCGTTGATAAATTGATTGAAATTGCGTTGTAAGGCGTTTAAATCGGGATAACCGCCGCGCTCGACGACGTTGTTTTCTAGGTTTGAATAAAAGGCTTCGGTGTCGAGATAATCGGCATCCACCAAGCAAGAATAAAGCATTCGGGTGAAGAAGGCGTAGGAGAAAAAAGGATGATGCGCGTCGGCTTTGAGTGGCGGTGCGGAAAGGTTTTGAGGGAGCTTGATTTCTTGTTGCCACTGGTTATCAAGAGCGGGAATATCTTCGCCGAATTGCAAAGCCAAACGCTGTTTTAATGTGCGGCGGTTATCGCCTTCACCGTTTCCATTTGCCAATCCGGCATGATGCCCCGCAATGCAAAACGCCATCAGCTTGCCGATAACATTTCCCCAGCGTTCTACCGCAATCTTTGCTCCGGCAGTAGCATGATCGACTGATGGGCCACCATGCAATCGGTGATTAAAGGGTTCCGAATATTTCCCTAAATCGTGAAGCTGTCCGGTATGGCAAGCAATTTCCTGCGCACCAAATACCCGAGCAAACTCCGCCGCCATTTCACCAACATTTACCGAATGGCTTTGTAAGGTTTGCCAATGTTCGTAAGGTAAGAGAT
>ERZ773246.1175-NODE-1175-length-10011-cov-76.9238_pt1 | contig 10011 bp, 9 predicted proteins | sample MGYA00580519_ERZ773246 | MGnify/ENA primary metagenome ERZ773246 (study PRJEB29015, sample SAMEA2738153) | human oral metagenome | biome: human oral; feature: human-associated habitat; material: saliva | place: China | collected 2246 ...
CGGGCGGGACACATCCGTCCCGCCCGCGCGCTGTCAAACGTACGTCACACTTATCACGAGTGGCGTCATACCAGGGAAAACCCCAGATCAGGCGCCCGTCACATCATCGGGGTGAGCGTCCGCGTAGCGGGCAAGCTCCTCCTCGACGATGGACTCGTCCAGCTTCACGAACACCGGCGTAGGCTTGGCGATCGGGGTACCAACCGTGATCGGATGGCGCTCCCAGGTCGGCACGTTCGTGTAGTCACCCGTGATGATCGGGTAGCCGTCACGGCCCTCGAAGTCGGCCGGCAGGACCTGCGGGTCGAGCTCGGCGACCTCCTCGATGTAGGGCATCGGCGCAATCTCGCCGGTGCCGCCCATGACGCGGTCGATGTCGTTGGCCGCATGGGGAAGGAACGGGGAGAGCATAAGGTTGAGGTCCGTGACCGCCTGGGCCAGGGTCCACAGGACGGTCGCAAGACGCTCCTGCTGCTCCGGGGCCTTCAGCTTGAAGGGCTCGGTGTCGGTCACGTACTTGTTGGCCTCGCCGACCAGACGCATGGCCTCGGACAGCGCCGCCTTCTGACGGTGGTGGCGAATCAGGTTGCCGACGGTCTCAAAACCGGCCTCGACGGCGTCCAGGAGCGCGCGGTCAATGTCCTCGAGCTCACCCGGGGCAGGGATCTCGCCGAACTTCTTCGCGATCATGGAGGCCGTGCGGTTGACCAGGTTGCCCCAGCCGGCGACGAGCTCACCGTTGGTGCGGCGCACGAACTCGGCCCAGGTGAAGTCGGAGTCCGAGGTCTCGGGGCCGGCCGCGCTGATGAAGTAGCGCAGGGCGTCGGCCTGGTAGCGCGAGAGGAAGTCGCGCACGTAGATGACGATGCCGTGCGAGGAGGAGAACTTCTTACCCTCCATCGTGAGGAACTCAGACGAGACGACCTCGGTGGGCAGGTTCAGGACGCCCAGGTCACCGGGAGCGCCCCCCTTCGCGCCCTGGCCGTTGTAGCCGAGCAGCTCGGCGGGCCAGATCTGGGAGTGGAAGACGATGTTGTCCTTGCCCATGAAGTAGTAGGACAGGGCCTCGGGGTCGTTCCACCACTTGCGCCACGCCTCGGGGTCGCCGGTGCGGCGCGCCCACTCGATGGAGGCACTCAGGTAGCCGATGACGGCGTCGAACCACACGTACAGGCGCTTGGTGGGCTGGTCCTCCCAGCCGGGGACCGGGATACCCCAGTCGATGTCGCGCGTCATGGCGCGGGGACGGATGTCCTCAAGGAAGTTCTGGGAGAACTTGATGACGTTGGGACGCCAGGTGCCGGACTTCTCGCGCTCGTCGAGCCAGGCGGACAGGGCATCGGCCAGGGCGGGCAGGTCGAGGAAGTAGTGGACGGACTCCACGAAGTTAGGGGTCTCACCGTTGATGCGCGAGTGCGGGTTGATGAGCTCGGTCGGGTCCATCTGGTTGCCGCAGTTGTCGCACTGGTCGCCGCGCGCCCCCTCGGCACCACAGATCGGGCAGGTGCCCTCAATGTAGCGGTCGGGCAGAGTGCGACCGGTGGACGGGGAGATGGCAGCTCGCGTGACCTGCTCGATCATGTAGCCGTTGTCGCGCACGGTGGCGAACATGTCCTGGACGACGCGGTAGTGGTTGCCGGCGGTCGTGCGGGTGAAGAGGTCGTAGGACAGGCCCAGGGCCACGAGGTCCTCGACGATGAGGCGGTTGTTCTGGTCTGCGAGTTCGCGGGCGCTCACACCGGCGCCGTCGGCAGCCACCAGGATGGGGGTACCGTGTTCATCGGTGCCGGACACCATGAGAACGTCGTGGCCGGCCATTCGCATGTACCGGGAGAAAACGTCGGAGGGGACACCGAATCCCGCAACGTGGCCAATATGACGGGGGCCGTTGGCGTAGGGCCATGCGACGGCGGACAGAATACGACTCATAGCCCCTAACAATACTGCGTAGCTGTCGCAAACGGGGAACCGGCCGCATGTCGAGGAATCGAAACACCTCTTGGGCGACTGTGACCCGGGTGATACTCTTAAGAAAACTACTGAATTGTCAGGGAGGTCCCATGCCCCGCGCACTCATTATCGTCGACGTTCAGCCCACGTTCTGCGAAGGTGGTGCTCTCCCGGTGACGGGCGGTAACGCCGTCGCCGAGGCCGTGGCCGCCTACGTGGACGCGCACCGCGACGAGTACCAGCTGATCGTCACCACGCAGGATTGGCACATCGATCCGGGCGCTCACTTCTCCGAGACGCCGGATTTCGTGGACACCTGGCCCCCGCACGGCGTCGCGGGCACGGCCGAGGCCGAGCTGCACCCGGCGCTCGCACACGTGAACGCGGACGTGACGATTAAGAAGGGCCAGTACAAGGCCGCCTACTCGGGCTTCGAGGGCACGACCGAGGATGGGAAGACGCTGGAGCAGGCACTACGCGACGCCGGCATCACGGACGTCGACGTCGTGGGCCTGGCAGAGTCGCACTGCGTCGCGTGCACGGCTGTGGACGCGGCTCGCGCAGACTTCAAGACGCGTGTCCTGCGCGAGCTGACCGCGCCCGTGACCGAGGAGCTGGGCGCGTCGGCCCGCCAGTGGATGACGTCGGAGCACGTCGAGATCGTCTGAGGCTCCCCGGCCTCGTTCTTAACGCGCGGCGAGAGCGGCCTTGTAGAGGTCGTTCCTGCGCGCGCCCGTCGCCGCAGCCACTTCGGCTGCGGCGTCCTTGAGGCGCATGCCTTCCGCCGCGAGCGCGAGGACAGCACCGACGTGATCTTCGGCGCGTGCGCTTCGCGCGTATCCGGCGACAACGATCGTCACCTCTCCGAGGACGTCGTCGGCACCCTCCGCGAGTTGCCCGAGCGTGCCGCGGCGCACCTCCTCGTAGTCTTTCGTAAGCTCGCGGCACAGCGCGGCCGCGCGGTCGGCGCCAAACACCTCGGCCATGCGCGTCAGCGTGGCGGCCGCGCGCCGGGGTGATTCGAAGAAGATGAGCGTGTGCGGGTCGGTTGCGAGGTCCTGCAGGTAGCGCGTGGCGTCCCCGTCCTTGCGCGGGAGGAATCCCTCGAAGGCGAAGCGGTCCGACGGCAGGCCGGACAGGGCCAGGGCCACGAGCGGCGCGGAAGGGCCGGGCAGAACGGACAACGGAACACCCGCGTCGATGGCGGCACGAGCCAGCCGGAAGCCGGGGTCGGAGACCGTGGGCATACCCGCATCGGACACGAAGACGACGCGCGCCCCTCCCCTGGCGGCCTCGACGATGCCCGCGGCCTTCTCGGCCTCGTTGTGGTCGTGCAGGGCGACGAGGCGGCCACCCAGCTTGATGCCTAGGCGCGAGGCCAGGGCGAGCGCGCGGCGCGTGTCCTCGGCGGCGACGATGTCCGCTCCTTGAAGCGCGGCAACAACGCGGGGCGAGGCGTCACGCACGTCCCCGATCGGGGTGGCTGCGAGCAGGATGGTCCCCGCCTCCTGGTGGTAGGCCTCCTGCGCGCGAGCGTCCTTGGACGTCGAGGCAGCCTCGGGGGCGTTGGTCGTATCGGTCGCTGCTTCCATGCCCGTATCGTCTCACTGGTTTCCTGCGTGCGCACGGCGCGTCCGCGTCGTACCCGCCCGCCATTGGGGGACGCGCGAGGCGAGGACGCACGCAGCGCACAGGAGCGCGATGGTTCCGCCTGCGCTGAGCCGCGCGGGGACGGCGATCGCGAGGCCGACGATTCCGAGAAGCGCCCCCAGCAGAGGGCAGCCGACGAGGAAGGCGCGCGAGCTGCGCACGAGGGGCGCGAGCGCGGCGGCTGGCGCGGCGATGAGCGCGATCGACAGGATCGTGCCGACTGCGGGGATTGCCACGGTGACCGACGCGAGGATGAGGCCGAGGATGACGAGCTCGTGACGCCCGGCGCGCGAGGCGGCGGCGGGGTTGGCGGGGTCGAAGCAGTGGGCGATCAGGTGGCGTCCGCCCATCGTCACGACCAGCAGCGCGGCCACGAGCACGCCACCCGCCCAGGCGACGTCGGCGGGCGAGACCGTCATGACGGAGCCGGTCAGGAAGGAATTCACGGCAAGGGGCAGGGGCTTGAACCAGGTCGCCAGGAAATACCCGGAGGCAAAACCGGCGGTCAGCACGATGCCGGCCGCTCCTTGGCTGGAGATGCCGGGGATCGTGGCGAGCCAGCGCATGAGGGCGACGAGCGGGATGGTCCCGAGGAACGCGCCGACGTAGAGCGCCGCCGACATGCCGGAGTGCCCAAAGCCAAGGGCGGCGGCAATGACGACGCCGAGAACCGCGCCCGGGAACGTGCCGTGCGTGACGGATTCGGCGAAGAAGATGCGTCGGTCCAGGTAGGCGAAGGCACCGACGAGGCCGCCCAGGGCACCGATGATCGTCACGTGAAGCGCGGGGTACAGGAGGAGGCTGGCAATCACGAGGCCTCCCCTCCCCCGGCGGTCACGGTCGTTTCACGCGACGTTTCACGCGCGGCTCCGACCGCGTGGGCGCGCCGGGCGCGGATCTCGCGGATGGCGCACGCGGCAGCGAAGCAGACGAGGACCCCCATGGCGACGCACGCCTGCGGGGAGAGCGGGCGCGGCGCACGCAGGAGGGAAACGCCAAATCCGGCCCATCCCCCGATGAGCGCGCAGGCGCCGGCCAGGAACATCATCGAGCGTGGTCCCGCCGCGAGGAGGCGACCGAAGGCTCCGGGCACCACAAGATATCCGACGACGAGGAGGACCCCGACCGCCGTCGACGCCGCGACCACGATGGCTCCGAGCGCCGCGTTGAACGCGATGTCAATCCAGGTGACCGGGATGCCGCTGACGTGCGCGGCCTCGCGGTCGAAGGCCACCGCGACCTGCGCGCGCCAGGTGAGGGCAAGCAGGGCGCCCGCAACCACGAGGACCAGAGCACTCACCGACATTCGAGAGGGCGTGATATCCAGGAGGCGGCCGAACATGAGGGATTCGAGCTGCCCTGACATGTCCCCGATGCGCAGGGAGATCACGATGCCGAGGGAGAAGAAGGCGGTGAGCAGGACCGCGGTCGTCGCCTCGGAGTGGCGCTGTTTGCGAGAGGCCGTCGTCAGTGCTGCCGCGATGAGTGCGGCGCACACGGCGCCGCCCGGGATGATCGCGTCGCGCCCGCCGACCGCCATGCCAACGACGATGCCAGGAAAGACGCCGTGGACCATCGTTTCGGCGCTGAATTCGGCGCGGCGCAGGTTGACCAGCGTCGAGGCTGGTCCCACCGCGAGCGCGAGCAGGCCGAGGACGATGAGAGGGCGCAGCAGGTAGGGGGCGATCATGACAGGGCCGCAATCGCCTCGTCGGCGCTCGATCCGTAGGCGCGCGCCAAGACCGCGGGCGCGAGGGCCTCGTCGGTGGGCCCCAGGGCGACGAGGCGGGAGGCGAGCACGCACGCCTGGGAGCACACGTCGCGCGCAAGCGACAGGTCGTGCGTGGACACGATGACGCCGACACCGTCAGCGGTCAGGTCGGCGATGAGGCCCGTGATGATGTCGCGGCTGGGAGCGTCCAGGCCGTTGAAGGGTTCGTCCATCATGACCAGCTCGGGGCGCGCGACCAGGGCACGCGCGACGAGGACGCGCTGGCGCTGCCCGCCGCTGAGCGTCCCGAAGCGGTGGGTGGCCCGGTCGGAGAGGTTCACGCGCTCGAGGGCGGCACTCACGCGCGCGCGCATGTCCGCGGTGATGCGCCTGCCCCAGCCGGCCTCGGCGATGAGCCCCATGGTGACGACCTCGGCAGCGCTCACGGGGAACGTGAGGTCCAGGTCGGCGCTCTGCGGCACGAGGCCGATGCGCGTGGCGTCCACCTCGACGGTCCCGGAGAGGACCTGGCAGCCGCCGACGATACCGCGCATGAGGGTCGTCTTGCCGCCGCCGTTGGGGCCGACAAGGGCGAGGGCCTGGCCCCCGAACACGTCGAGGGTCAGGCCGGTCAGCGCCGGGGTATTCCCATACCCCAGCGCCGCGTCGTGAAAGGAGACGAGTCTGCCCATCACTGATCCTTCAGGCGCTCGGGCAGTTGCGGGACGGCGCCGCCCCACGCCTGCGTCACGGCACGCACGTTGTGGATAATCGAGCCAACGTAGGTGGCCCCCTCTGATCCATCGGGACCCAACGAGTCGCCGTACATGGCGTCCTCGCCCACGATGGGGGTCACGCCGGCCGCGCGAGCAATCGCCTCGATGGACTTGGAGTTGTTGGAGTTTTCGGCGAAGAGCGCGACCGCGCCGGATTCCTTGACGGCCTCGACGGCCTTGGCGATGTGGTCGGCGGTGGCGTCCTGCTGCTCGTTGAAGTCGGACAGGGCGGCGCCGATGAAGCGGATGCCGTAGTCCCTCGAGAAGTAGCCGAAGGCGTCGTGGGAGGTAAAGAGCACGCGCTGGCCTTCCGGCACGGTCTTGATGGCCTCGGCGGTCCACTGATCGAGGGCGTCGATGTCCTCCAGGTACGAGGCAGTGGCCGCGTTGATCGATGAGGCAGCGTCGGGCGCTGCGGCTGCGAGGCCCGCGCCGAGGTTAGCGACCTGGACGCGGGTGCCCTTCGGCGAGGTCCACACGTGCGGGTCGAAGCGGAATTCGGGCTCCTCCCCCGCTTCCTCCGGAGGGAACGGCCACGGGGCGACGTCCACGCGCTCACTTCCGCGATCAATCGTGTAGGGGCCCTCGGGGTCCGGGGTACCCGGGTTGTCGATGTCGGCAGCTGTCAGGACGCCCGAGGTGACAACCATGCGTCCCTTGAAGCCGGAGGAGACGACAGCGTCGTCGAGGAAGTGCTCGAGGTCCACGCCGGAGACCGCCATGACGTCGGCTTGTGCGAGTGCCGAGGTCTGCGCGGGGGTCATCTCGTGCTCGTGCGCGGATGCGTTGGGGGCGAGCAGGCAGGTGAGGCTCATGGAGAGGGCGGCGCCATCTTTCTGCGCGCCGACGTGGCTGCTCTTTCCGGCGGCGTCGGTCTTGTCGAGGGAAATGTCGGCGGATTTCGCGGCGATCTGGGTGACGTAGTCGCAGATCTGCGTGGTCGTGGCAACGACCGCGAGGCCGTGGGCCGAGGAGGAGGGCGAGCAGGCGGCCAGCGAGGCGGTTGCCAGGGCCAGCCCAGCGGCGGCTGCTACGCCGCGCGTCGTCGAGGAAAACATTATTGCTCCTGTGCAATTTTCGGGTACACGAAATTATAGCCACAAGCGAGAACAATTCTCAAGAGGCTCAAGCTGAACATTCTCTCCAAGTGCAAGAGCGAATGTGCGCCGCACTCCTTTCAGCGCGATAGGGCCGCTAGACTCGGATGCGATGGATACTGCGAACGCACACAACGACACGATCGACGAGACCGCGGACCCCCTCGAGCAGGAGGCGGCAGGCGACGAGATCGCCAGCGACCTCCCCGAGCGCGAGCCGGCGACCAACGACGAGGTCCCCGCACAGCCAGCCAAGGCCTCGGCCACTCCCCCGACCGATGGATGGGCGCCGCGCCTGTCGACGCCCACAGCGGGGTGGGTAGCGACAGCGATTGCGACGCTCGTCGCCGCTCTCATCCGACTGCCAGGACTGGGTAACGTCCGCACGCTCATCTTCGACGAGACCTACTACGTGAAGGACGCCTGGTCACTCCTCGCCCTCGGATACGAGGGAACGTGGGCCAAAGACGTCGACACCGCGTTCGCGAACGGCGACACCTCCGGCTTGTCCGCGGTGGGCGGCTATCCCGTTCACCCGCCGACGGGCAAGTGGCTGATCGCGATGGGCATGAAGTTCTTCGGCCAGGCAGATCCGGTGGGGTGGCGCATCGCGGCGGCGATCTGCGGCGTCATCACCGTATTCCTGCTGTGCCGCCTCGCGCAGAACCTGTTCCGCTCCCCCGCCATCACCCTCCTCGCAGGCCTGTTCCTCGCGACGGACGGCATGGCGATTGTCATGAGCCGCACATCCATCCTCGACGGATTCCTCGCGATGTTTGCGCTGGCCGCATTCCTGTGCGTCGTGAAGGATCAGCACATGGCACAGCCCGCACTCATCGCCAAGCTGGCGACTTGGGATGGACTGGGCGAGCCGAGGCAGGGGTGGCGCTCCGCTTGGGCGCACCTGACACTGCGCGATCGCCGCCCCTTTGCGATCGGCCCCAATGCAGGAAACCGCCCGTGGCTTTTCGCGGCTGGCATCTGCGCGGGTCTCGCCTGCTCCGTCAAGTGGTCCGGTATTTACGTGCTTGCCTTCCTCGGGCTGTTCGTCGCACTGCGCGAGGTGACGTGCCGCTGGCGCGCGGGACATCCTACGCCGATCCGCGGAGCACTCCTCGCAGACGTGTGGTGGGCGTTCGTCCTCATGGTTCCGACCGCGATTCTGACGTACGTGGCCTCCTGGTTCGGCTGGTTCACACACTCCGCCGCACACGGACACGGCCGTTCCGGCATTACAGGATTCGCCGGACAGCTGGCCGACCTATGGCTCTACCACAAGGAGATGTGGGCGTTCCACAACGGACTGAACACGCCCCACAAGTACCAGTCCAGCCCGTTCACGTGGCTCGCACAGGTGCGCGCGACATCCTTTTACTGGAACAACGGCGAGGCCGTGATGGGCTGTCGATCAGGCAAGTGCGCGAGTGACGTCGTCGCCCTCGGCAATCCCCTCCTGTGGTGGGTGGGCATCGGAGCACTGTTACTCGTTCTTGTCGCCACGTTCTACTACCGCAATTGGCGTGTGGGCATCATTGCCCTCGGCTACATCGCCCTGTACGTTCCGTGGCTCGCTTATGCGCATCGCACGATCTTTATTTTCTACACCGTCGCATTTGCGCCTTTCGTCGCCCTGGCGGTTGCATGGATGGTTGGACTCCTCGCGGGGTGGGCGACGATGGACGGATCGGCCGAACCCGCGCCAGCCAGTCGCCGGACTCAGATCACGGGGTGGGCGTTTGCCGCGCTCGTGACGGCTGCGATCCTCGGGTGCGCCATCTACTTCATGCCGCTGTGGCGCGGGGACGTCATCGACTACGACTTCTGGCGTGCCCACATGTGGCTGCAAAGCTGGATCTGACAATCCGCATAGACCCCAACAGGTAAGGGTGTGGCCCGGCAGTTTCATGCCGGGCCACACCCTTACTCTGAACGGCTGCTTCGACGAGCCCCCAAGCGTTCAACCACGGTCGCACGAAGACTCACGCCACACACACTCGCGCGCCGGCGCCACAATCACTCGAAAACCACTCAGAAGCCTTTCTCACGCCAGCGACGCGAGCAGCTCACGGATCTGCGCACCGAGCTCCTCGGAGGGCGTGAAAACGCCATCCTGGAAGTCAGAACCCAGGTTGATGCCAACCTGCTGATCACGCACGTCAGAACCGAAGGTCGAGACGATCTCGCGCAGATGCTCGAGCGGCTTGACCGCGCCGTACCAGGAGTAGCCCACCAGACCAACGGCCTTGTCCTTGAGCGTAGCCGGAGGCAGGTAGTCGATCGCGTTCTTCAGGGCTGCGGACACGGAGTGGTTGTACTCAGGCGTCACGAACAGGACAGCATCGTTTGCCTCGAGATTAGCGCGAAGGCGAACAGCCTCGGCCAGCTCGGGAGCCTTCATCGACGGGGGCATCTCCTCCGCGAAGAGAGGGAGGTTATAGTCGCGCAGATCGAAGAACACGGTCTGCACGCCCTCAACCTGACGAGCCTGATCCTCGATCCAGCGAACGACCTGCTCGCCGGCGCGGCCGGGACGAACGGAACCAAGGACGATTGCAACGGAAGCCATGACGTTTCCTTTCGAAGTCTTATTGAAACGTCAACTACTATAGTTCGCCACGAAGCCTGACACAAGGACGATCACTATCGTTTAGGACACAAGTCCCATAGTGCAGTAGCGCTGCGATTCCGCAGATGAGGGCGCGCAAGCCTCAAGCAATAAACACTGCGGAAGATACGCGAAGGGCCTCATCCGTTTGGATGAGGCCCTTCGACTTGAGGTGTGTTGTGGCGGTGTCCTACTCTCCCACAACCTGGCGGTTGCAGTACC
>ERZ773246.1176-NODE-1176-length-9995-cov-65.2236_pt1 | contig 9995 bp, 10 predicted proteins | sample MGYA00580519_ERZ773246 | MGnify/ENA primary metagenome ERZ773246 (study PRJEB29015, sample SAMEA2738153) | human oral metagenome | biome: human oral; feature: human-associated habitat; material: saliva | place: China | collected 2246 ...
GAAACAAAAGAAGTGGCACCAATTGACGAAGTGAAAGCTGCTATTGCAGAATTCCCAGGTGCAGTCCTTGAAGACGATGTTGCTCACCAAATCTACCCTCAAGCAGTCAATGCTGTAGGTTCACGTGATACCTTCGTTGGACGGATTCGTAAAGACTTGGATGCTGAAAAAGGAATCCATATGTGGGTGGTTTCAGATAACCTCCTTAAAGGAGCTGCTTGGAACTCAGTCCAAATCGCAGAAACCCTTCACGAACGTGGGCTCGTACGTCCAACAGCTGAATTGAAATTTGAGTTGAAATAGGGAGAAAAACAGAAATCAGTAACTCGAAGAGTTTGATTTCGTAGTTTTTCCCCCGCACAGTTGATTAGGAAGTACGAATGTTGCAAACATGAGTAGTTCCAATCAACCACTGCGTCACGATTCAGAAATCTGCAACTCGAAGAGTTTGATTTCTTCCGTAGCTAACTAACAAATCAACTTGTTTTATGAACAGATCATGAGGCAAAGGCAAGCAAGCCCCAGCCTCTTTCTTATATAGAGAAAGGTTTTTCTATGTCTTATCAAGATTTAAAAGATTGTAAAATCATCACTGCATTTATCACCCCCTTTCATGAAGATGGGAGCATTAATTTTGACGCTCTTCCTGACTTGATTGAGCACCTCTTGGCACATCATACAGACGGGATTCTCTTAGCTGGAACGACTGCAGAAAGTCCAACTCTGACCCACGATGAGGAATTGCAACTCTTTGCGGCCGTTCAAAAGATTGTCAATGGCCGAGTTCCTTTGATCGCTGGTGTCGGAACCAATGAAACCCGCGACTCAATTGAGTTCGTGAAAGAAGTGGATGCTTTTGGTGGCTTTGCGGCAGGATTGGCTATCGTCCCTTACTACAACAAACCATCTCAAGAAGGCATGTATCAACACTTTAAAGCTATTGCGGATGCATCCAATCTTCCGATCATTATCTACAATATTCCTGGACGCGTGGTTGTGGAAATGACGCCTGAAACCATGCTTCGTTTGGCAGAACACCCAAATATCATTGGGGTAAAAGAGTGCACAACCCTTGCTAATATGGCCTATTTGATTGAACACAAGCCAGAAGAATTTCTGGTCTATACAGGGGAAGATGGAGATGCTTTCCATGCGATGAACCTTGGGGCTGATGGAGTGATCTCAGTGGCTTCTCATACAAATGGAGATGAAATGCATGATATGTTCCAAGCCATTGAACACAACGATATTAAAAAGGCTGCGGCTATCCAACGTCAATTTATCCCTAAAGTCAATGCTCTCTTCTCATATCCGAGTCCAGCTCCTGTCAAAGCTGTCTTAAACTATATGGGCTTTGAAGCAGGGCCAACTCGTTTACCATTGGTGCCAGCACCGGCAGAAGAAGCGAAGCGCATCATCAAGGTCGTAGTAGATGGGGATTACCATGCAACCAAAGAGATCATTACGGGAGTTCTTCGTCCGGATTATTAATAAAATTGTCATGAGGAATGTATGTCAGAGATAGAGAAAACAGAGTTAGAAAAAACGGATTCGGAGAAATCAGAACTAGAAAAATTTAAAGAACGTCATAGCCTTGAAAAGTTAAATGGTGTGATAGTCCATGATAAACCGACCATTAAAACAGGTGAAAAAGCTGGATGCATCGGCGCTCTCTTACTTTTAATTGGATTTGGAACAGGAATTATTTTGTTCCTAGTTCATTTCATATTTGATTTCGATTCCAAGCTACTCAATCTTCTTTGGGAAACGATAGCAGCTTTAGGATTCATTTTTAGTTTAGTAGGGGCTTTTCAAATCGGTCCTCTTACAATACACCGCTACTCAAGAGAAGCCGATAAGGATAAACATTTTGAAATTGATAGAGCCTATAATCTCTATAATGTTCTCTATAAACCGACTAAAACAGTCCTTCTCCAATATGATAGTGACGAAGATCAACTGATTGCTGTCAATGCTGGTGGTGAACTATTAGTGGAACTCCTTAGAAAAATAGAGATGGAGAAGTTACCTCTGAAGAAGATTTTGAAGACCTTCCGTTTGGACCATGTCTCTGACCATCTTTGGAGATTAGCCTACAGCTATAAAAAAGAAGATGTGGTCATGGAAAAAAGTGATCGTTAGATTTTTTCATCCAATCAACTACACTAAGTCCTGAAAAGAGCTTTGATTCTTGGCAAAAAAATTATATAATAAAGTAGTAGGTCTTCATTTCTTTCTAAGGGAAATGGAGTATTCATGAAAATTTAAACATAAAGGAGACTCCGATGGAAGTCATTAAACGTAGTGGAGAAGTGGTTGAATTCAACCCAGATAAAATTTACCAAGCTATTTTGAAAGCTGCGCAAGTGGTCTATGTTTTGACAGATGATTTGCGACAAAACCTAGCTCAAGTGACCAAGAAAGTTGCTATGGATTTGGATGAAGCACAAGTAGAACGCGCAACCATCAGCATGATCCAATCAATGGTTGAGCACCGTTTACTTGGTGCTGGTTATATTACCATTGCAGAACACTACATTTCTTATCGCTTGCAACGCGATTTGGAACGGAGCGGCTATGGTGATCATATCGCCGTGCATTTGCATTTTGAGCAAATTCGCTAGAATATAAAAATGAAGTTACCTAGCTAGCTTCATTTTTTGTATTCTCGTTTAAGGCTGAGAATTCAAGAAAACATGGTATAATAGAAGAGATTGAACTGGAAAGGAATGGAGAACATGGCAACTATACAATGGTTTCCTGGACACATGTCCAAAGCTAGAAGACAAGTACAAGAAAATTTAAAATTTGTGGATTTTGTGACGGTTCTGGTAGATGCTCGTTTGCCACTATCAAGCCAAAATCCTATGTTAACCAAAATTGTTGGTGATAAGCCTAAATTAATGATTTTGAACAAGGTAGACTTGGCAGATCCTGTGGCAACAAAAGAATGGCAGGACTATTTTGAGTCTCAAGGCATTAAAACCTTGGCGATCAACTCCAAAGAGCAATCTACGGTTAAGAAGGTCACAGATGCTGCTAAGTCTTTGATGGCCGATAAAATTGCTCGTCAGAAGGAACGAGGGATTCAGATTGAAACCCTTCGGACCATGATTATCGGGATTCCTAATGCCGGGAAATCAACTCTTATGAACCGCTTAGCGGGGAAAAAGATTGCTGTTGTTGGAAATAAACCAGGGGTGACCAAGGGGCAACAATGGTTGAAAACCAATAAAGACCTTGAAATCTTGGATACCCCAGGGATTCTCTGGCCAAAGTTTGAAGATGAAGAAGTGGCTTTAAAGCTCGCCTTAACAGGAGCGATAAAGGATCAGTTGCTTCCAATGGATGAAGTGACCATCTTTGGCCTTAACTATTTTAAAGAGCATTATCCAGCTGTTTTGCAGGAACGTTTTAAACAAATGGATCTGGAACAAGAAGCTCCTGAAATCATTATGGAAATGACCCAGAAATTAGGATTTCGTGAAGATTACGACCGTTTTTACCAACTCTTTGTCAAAGATGTTCGCGATGGGAAATTGGGACGGTATACCCTTGATCGTGTAGGTGAAATAGATGCCAACGATTAAAGAAGTTAAAGAGCGTTTAGCAATGATTGACGAGCTAGATCATCCCTTATTTGAAGAGTTGATCCTTGATGGTCGAGCAGGCGTTCAAGCGGCTATCAGCAAACGAAAACGCGAACTCCAAAAACAAGTGGATGAAGACTTGCGTTTGGAAAAAATGCTAGCCTATGAGAAAGAACTTTATGCTCAAGGGATTGATCTTATTGCAGGTGTGGATGAAGTGGGACGCGGCCCATTAGCGGGTCCAGTTGTTGCAGCTGCCGTGATCTTGCCGAAAGCTTGTAAGATTCCAGGACTCAACGATAGTAAAAAGATTCCAAAATCCAAACACAAGGAAATCTATGAGGCTGTGCTCCAAAATGCCATTGCGATCGGAATCGGCGTCAAGGCCAATCAAGTGATTGATCAGGTTAATATCTATGAAGCTACAAAGCTAGCCATGATGGAAGCTATTGGTCAGCTAGAGCCTCAACCCCAGCATCTTTTGATTGATGCTATGAAGTTAGATCTTCCAATTTCCCAAACTAGTATCATTAAAGGGGATGCTAACTCCTTATCTATTGCTGCAGCATCCATCGTAGCTAAGGTGACTCGGGATCATATGATGGAAGAGTTTGATAAAGAATATCCGGGGTATGATTTTGCGCAGAATGCTGGCTATGGGACAGCTAAGCATCTGGCTGGCCTCGACAAGCTGGGAGTGACTCCTATCCATCGGCGTTCATTTGAACCCGTCAAATCAATGTGTGAGGATTAGGCTATGCTATTTACCATCGATATCGGAGGGACCTTTATAAAGTACGGTCTGATGGACGCAGACTATCAATTGGTTCATACAGACAAGATCCCAACACCACCTACGATTGAGGAGTTTTGGCAAGGATTAGAAGAAATCATTGCTCCTGTACGGGAAGAAATCGAGGGGATCGCCATTTCATGCCCTGGTGAGATCCAAAAGAGTCTTGGCTTTGTCTTTCGAGGTGGTCTCATTCCATATTTGCGAGGCATTCCTCTAGCAAGTAGACTAGAACAAACATTTCAAGTACCCGTCACCGTTCTTAATGATGGAGAAGCTGCTGGTCTAGCGGAAGCAAGGCTTGGCAATCTAAAAGATTGTCCATGTGGTGCAACCTTGGTCCTAGGGACAGGAGTTGGCCTTGCTCTTCTTTCTAATGGTGACCTATTGAGAGGATGGCAACTGACAGAATACATTCGCTCTATTGATAAGGCAGAAAGAACACCAGAAAATCGCCGCTTTCATCGCGGACTCTTTTTGCAAGGCATTTCCAATCTTTTGGAAAACACCGGTTCAGCTGTTCAATTTGTTGAGAAGGCTAGTCACATTTTGAAACTAGAAAAGACAGACGGTATAGCTGTTTTCAAAGCTCTTGATCAAGGAGGCTATGAGGAGCTGACATCCTTGTTTCAGGAGTATTGTCATGATATTGCTATTCTGATTTTTAATCTTCAATCTTTGCTCTTGCTTGAGAAGGTGACGATTGGAGGGGGTATTAGTAGTCAACCACTACTGATCGATGAGATCAGTCGACAATACCATGACCTGCTCTCTCAAAAAGGGCATAAACAATTTGAGGCCTTGCCCATCCAAGCGGCTCGCTTCCATAATGAAAGCAACTTGATTGGTGCCGCATCTTACTTTTATTCTTCGACATATCAAAAAAAGTTCTAGAAATAGAGCTTTTTTCTTTTCTTTTTCGAATAAATAAGTGAGAGGAAGTAGAAGGTGACCATGGAGAAATTTGAAATCTTTAAATTAAAAGAAGCCGGTTTATCAAATGAGCAAGTCTTGAGAGTCTTGGACTACTGTAGGAAAGACCAAGTCTTACCAAGCTTAGAAGAGATAGCAAGGATCGCTCGCTGTCGCAGTATCCTTCATTTTGTAGACAAATACCGACAACTAGATGAAGACCATTTACACGAGGAGTTTGAACGGTTCCCATCTCTATCCATTTTTGATCCTGAATACCCTGAGGAATTGCTACAGATTTACAATCCTCCTGTACTCCTTTTTTACCAGGGAGATTTGGAATTGTTAACCAGACCGAAGATTGCAGTTGTTGGAGCTCGCGATACCACGCGAGAAGGGGTTCGTTCTGTAGAGAAGATTATTAAGGAACTTGGGAATGAGTTGGTTATCGTTAGTGGACTTGCTAAGGGAATTGATGCGACAGCTCATTATGCCAGTATACGAAATGGTGGCAAGACCATCGGAGTGATAGGAACGGGACTGGATGTCTTTTATCCTAAAAGCAATCAAAGACTGCAGGCACATATGGGGGAAAACCATCTGATCTTGAGCGAGTATGGTCCAGGGCAGGCACCACTTAAGTTTCATTTTCCTGAGAGAAATCGCATCATTGCAGGTCTCTGTCAGGCAGTGATTGTGGCAGAGGCTCGACTCCGTTCAGGCAGTTTGATTACTTGTGAGCGTGCTATGGAAGAAGGACGAGACGTTTTTGCTATTCCGGGAAATATTTTAGATGGAAAATCTGCAGGCTGTCATCACCTGATTCAAGAAGGCGCAAAGCTTGTCACCTCAGGCCAGGACATTCTTGATGAATTGAAATACGAATTGTGATTTTCCTATAGGAGAAGTTCCTAGTTGACATCTTTCTTAAAATGTATTAAACTCAATGAGATTTATACAATACAGAGGGATAAAACGTGGTAACAAAAAAGAAAAGCAGTACAACCAAGAAAAATTTGGTGATTGTGGAGTCTCCTGCGAAGGCGAAAACAATCGAAAAATACCTTGGTCGTAACTACAAAGTCATGGCTAGTGTTGGCCATATTCGGGACCTGAAAAAATCAACCATGTCGATCGACTTCGACAATAACTATGAACCGGAGTATATCAATATTCGCGGAAAAGGTCCCTTGATCAATGATTTGAAAAAAGAAGCTAAAAAAGCCAAACAAGTCTTTCTTGCAAGTGACCCGGACCGAGAAGGAGAAGCTATTTCTTGGCATTTAGCGCATATTTTGAACTTGGATGCCAAAGAAAAGAACCGTGTGGTCTTTAACGAAATCACCAAGGATGCCGTTAAAAATGCCTTTAAAGAACCGCGTCAAATCGATATGGACTTGGTCAATGCCCAACAAGCCCGTCGTGTCTTGGACCGGATTGTAGGGTACTCTATCTCGCCTATTCTTTGGAAAAAGGTTAAAAAAGGACTTTCTGCAGGGCGCGTGCAATCAGTTGCCCTCAAATTAATCATTGATCGTGAAAATGAAATTAATGATTTTAAGCCGGAAGAATACTGGACCATTGATGGTGTCTTCAAAAAAGGGACCAAGCAATTCCAAGCCAGCTTCTATGGGATTGATGGCAAGAAGATGAAGCTCAACACCAATGAAGAGGTGAAAGCAGTTCTTGAACGCTTAGATGGCAAAGATTTTACCGTTGAAAAGGTGGAAAAGAAAGAACGTCGTCGGAATGCGCCACTTCCATACACCACCTCTTCCATGCAGATGGATGCTGCCAATAAGATCAACTTCCGTACACGCAAGACCATGATGGTTGCTCAGCAATTGTATGAAGGAATCAATATTGGCTCGGGTGTTCAAGGTTTGATTACCTATATGCGTACCGATTCTACACGGATCAGTCCAGTTGCGCAAAATGAGGCAGCGAACTTTATCGTGGATCGCTTTGGTGAGAAGTATTCCAAGCATGGAAGTCGCGTGAAGAATGCTTCTGGTGCCCAAGATGCCCACGAAGCCATTCGTCCATCCAGCGTCTTCAATACACCTGAGAGCATTGCTAAATACTTGGACAAAGACCAATTAAAACTCTATACCTTAATTTGGAACCGCTTTGTAGCTAGTCAAATGACAGCTGCTGTCTTTGATACCATGAATGTCCGTTTAGGTCAAAATGGGGTTCAGTATACGGCAAATGGAAGCCAGGTGAAATTTGATGGTTATTTAGCTATTTATAACGACTCAGATAAGAACAAGATGTTGCCGGATATGGTAGAAGGCGATATCGTTAAGCAAGTCAATAGCAAGCCTGAGCAACACTTTACCCAACCACCTGCTCGATATTCTGAAGCGACTTTGATTAAGACCTTGGAAGAGAACGGTGTTGGTCGTCCTTCAACCTATGCTCCGACGATTGAGACCATTCAAAAACGCTATTATGTGAAGCTGGTAGCCAAACGCTTTGAACCAACAGAGTTAGGGGAAATCGTTAATAAACTGATCGTTGAATTCTTCCCAGATATTGTCAATGTGACCTTCACAGCGGAGATGGAAGGGAAACTCGATGATGTCGAACTTGGAAAAGAAGAGTGGCAAAAAGTCATTGATGCCTTCTACAAACCATTCTCTAAAGAAGTCGCAAAGGCTGAAGAAGAGATGGAAAAAATCCAAATTAAAGACGAACCAGCTGGTTTTGATTGTGAAGTTTGTGGAAGCCCGATGGTGATTAAATTAGGACGTTTTGGAAAGTTCTATGCTTGTAGCAATTTCCCTGATTGTCGTCATACTCAAGCCATTGTTAAAGAAATCGGCGTGGAGTGTCCTGACTGTCATCAGGGACAAATCATTGAACGCAAAACCAAGCGCAACCGTATCTTCTATGGATGCAATCGCTATCCAGAGTGTGAATTTACCTCTTGGGATAAGCCGATTGGCCGGGATTGTCCAAAATGTGGCCACTACTTAGTTGAGAAAAAAGTTCGTGGTGGCGGCAAACAAGTCGTATGTAGCAATGGCGACTACGAAGAAGAAAAAGTGAAATAAACTTTCAAATGATTCAATGTCTGTTATAACGGCAATTTTTATAAATGTCTGTTATAATAGACATTTTTTGTTATTTTCGTTATAATAGACATAAGGAGGTGGGCTTATGTATCTTGCTTTGATTGCAGATGTGATTGATTCCAAAATCGTACAAGAACGTTTTGACCTGCAAAAGCAGTTAGAAAAAACGCTTCAAAAGATCAATGAGCTTTTTAAAGACTGCCTAACATCGGCTTTTACCTTAACTTTGGGCGATGAGTTTCAGGCGCTTTTGAAAGTAGAGGCTCCGGTTTTTCAAATTATCGATACCCTGCGTTCAGAACTAAAGCCAACTCAACTTCGTTTCGGCATTGGCCTTGGAGAAATTGTAACGGATATCGATCCCCTGCAAAGTATCGGTGCAGATGGACCAGCCTATTGGAATGCACGCGCAGCTATTAATCTGGTCCATCAGAAAAATGATTATGGCAACACCCAGATCTATTTTTTGAGCGGTCATGACAGCCAGGATTTAGTGGTGAATGCGCTCATCGCTTCCGGAGAAGCCATACGTTCGGGTTGGCGAGAGAGTCAGGAAGAGATCCTGCTCGATCTACTAAAGAGATCTGTCTATAGTGAAAGCTTTAGCCAGCAGGATTTGGCCCAATCGCTAGGGCTTAACCCAAGTGCCCTGTCCAAGCGCTTAAAGAGTAGCAGTATTCGTGTTTATTTACGTGGACGAGCAGCAGCACTAGCTTGTATTCAAAGCTTAGAGAAAGGAGAAGTCCATGAGCGGATTGTCTAATATCGTAACGAATCCATACTTGATCCTTTTGTTGATTTGTCATTTGTTATCGGATTATTATTTTCAAAGTCAGAAGATGGCGGATCGCAAGGATCAGGATAAGAAGGTGCTCGGGCTTCACATTCTATATGTAGCTCTGCCTCTGATCGTGGTTTCCCTCTGTCATCTGGACTTGTGGTGGATTTGCTTGGTCATTTTACTGACTCATGCTGGAATAGATTTCTTAAAACCGATCGTGCAGAAGCAATTGAAATTACCAAAAGCATGGACTTTTGCCTTGGATCAAGTCTTGCATATCGGCATCTTGACGTGTCTGGTCCTTATGGGAGCGAAGAATGGGACGACCTATCTACCCTTGGACACTTTAAATCTGATCTTTTATGTCCTCCTAGTTGGGAAACCGAGCAATATTGCCTTTAAAATTCTGTTTGCCAAGTATCAACCCACCAGCAAGAAGAAAATGGATACGATCACTGGGGCTGGTTCTATGATTGGCTTTTTAGAGCGTTTGGTGATTGGCGCCTGTCTTATCTATGGTCAATTCGCTTCGATCGGTCTGGTTTTTACCGCCAAGTCCATCGCCCGCTACAATAAAATTTCGGAGAATCCAGCCTTTGCAGAGTATTACTTGATCGGGTCCTTATTCAGTATCCTATCTGCCCTCTTAGCTGCCTGGTTGTGTCAATAAATAAATAGTAAAAAGACAGGAAGAAAAGGCTTCCCTGTCTTTTTACTTGGCTTTTTGGTATAATGGACCAAGTAGAAAATTAGAAAGATTTGTGGGTGTCAAACAGTCCAGCAGGGTGTTTTGATACCCAAAGAGGTATTAGTGTCATGTCTCAATCTTATATCAATGT
>ERZ773246.1178-NODE-1178-length-9988-cov-3.96577_pt1 | contig 9988 bp, 9 predicted proteins | sample MGYA00580519_ERZ773246 | MGnify/ENA primary metagenome ERZ773246 (study PRJEB29015, sample SAMEA2738153) | human oral metagenome | biome: human oral; feature: human-associated habitat; material: saliva | place: China | collected 2246 ...
ACTTTTATCAGGTCAATCAGGAGTTGGCCGTTAGGATTAGAGAGGCCTTGAAAAGCAGTGAGACCATAGAAGAGCTAGTTGAGCAGGTGGCGACCAAGCGCTATACCAAGGCTCGAATCCGGCGTCTGCTGACCTATATCCTGGTCGGAGCTAGACAGGAAGAACTTCCGTCTGGAATCCATATTTTAGGCTTTTCTGAACAGGGGCGTCAACATTTGTCCAAGCTTAAAGGAAAAGTTGAACGGGTCAGCCGTATCGGCAAGGAGCCATGGGATAGTCTAACCCAGCAGGCTGATAAGGTCTATCAGCTAGGAAATCCTGCACTTAAGGAACAGAACTTTGGACGGGTTCCGGTGATTTTGTTGTAAAGAAAACTTCTATCTAAATTAGAAAGATAGAAGTCAAAGAATATAAAAATAGAAAAAGGAGTCTTCTTTTATGAGAATGAAAAAATCAATCTTACTTTCCCTCTTGGCTATCATTGCCCTTGGCCTAGGTGCCTGCTCAAACTCAAGCAATAATAAGCAGGCCAATGGTCAAGAGAATGGTGCTCAGAAAAAAACTAGTCAAAGTTCTAGTAAAACAAAAGACATAGATAGTCTATTGGAAGAAATCCAGACGGCCAACGAAAAAATGAGCAGTGTTCGTCAAAAAGGAGATATAAGCGGTTCATTAAAAACGAAAGACGGAACCATTCAAAAAAATCAAGAAATGACTTCGCAAGTTATCTATAAGACTGAAAAGCAAGAAGTAGAGATGGCAAGCATTACTGTTAAGACTGTGGAGAATGGAGAAGAGAATTTTAAAGAACTCTTGATGCCGGGTGGTGAAAATACTCCATTATATACCCGTTATAATAAAACTGGAGAATGGGATAAAGAGCTTTATGGAAAAGGTGGAAAGTATATTGTTAATCCAGACTATTTCCAGCTCTTAAACGGCTTAAATGAACTAACGGGAGATTTAGCTCTAGAAGAAACGGACGACGCCTATGTCCTTACTTTGAAGAATAAGGGCGCCGACGTTATAGGCATTTATGAAAAAGAGTTTCAGTTTAATTTATCACAATTCCCTAAATCAAAATACAAGAATGAATTGACTGTAAAGATTGACAAAAAAAGTAAATTCCTCAAAGAATTCAAGATGGCTGTATCTACTTCAGGAAATAAAGGAACACTTACTATCAAGAGTGAGATAAGCTACTCAGACTGGAATTTGGTTAAAAAGGAAGATATTCCAACTATCTCTGATGAGAAAAAAGAGCAATAAGCCAGTGAGTTGAGCTTTGTTATTCTATTTCAGTTTTCCAAGGCTAAGTTCAGAAAGAGCAAGTCAATGGGGAATTTTAAGTTTAAGGTTAACAGGTAATGATCTTCTTTTCTGTGAAAGAAAAGATATAAAAGAGAGCAAATTAGACTATTTTTCTTAGTGATTTTTCCTTATTCCTGTGTTATAATAAGGAAGATTAAAATGTAAACTATTAAAAGGAGAACCTCCAATGGGACGTAAATGGGCCAATATTGTGGCAAAGAAAACGGCCAAAGATGGCGCAAACTCAAAAGTATATGCTAAATTCGGTGTTGAAATCTATGTAGCGGCGAAAAAAGGTGATCCAGATCCAGAAACAAATACAGCTCTGAAATTTGTTATCGACCGAGCTAAGCAAGCACAAGTACCGAAGCACGTTATCGATAAAGCTATCGATAAAGCAAAAGGAAATACAGATGAAACCTTTACAGAAGGTCGTTACGAAGGTTTCGGGCCTAATGGTTCAATGTTAATCGTGGATACTTTGACTTCAAATGTGAACCGCACTGCGGCGAATGTTCGTGCTGCTTTTGGTAAAAACGGTGGGAACATGGGAGCAAGTGGTTCTGTTTCTTACCTTTTTGATAATAAAGGTGTTGTTGTGTTTGCGGGAGATGATGCAGATAGTATCTTTGAATTGCTCTTGGAAGCAGATGTCGATGTAGATGATGTTGAAGCAGAAGAAGGAACAATTACGGTTTATACTGCACCAACGGATCTTCACAAGGCTATCGTAGCTCTACGTGAGTCTGGTATCGAAGAATTTCAAGTAACAGAGTTAGAAATGATTCCTCAGTCAGAAGTGGAACTCTCTGGTGACGATCTTGCAACTTTTGAAAAATTAGTAGATGTGCTTGAAGACGATGAAGACGTTCAAAAGGTCTACACAAACGTCGAAGGATTTTAATCTACTGGACCTGCAGTTAGGCTGCAGGTTTTTTATTATAATGAAAAACTTCAAATGACGTTTACCAGTTAAGGCGATTATGATAAAATAAAGGGAACATATTATTTCAAGGAGATAAGGATGAAAAAAATCTTTCGATATGTAGCCATACTTGTAGCTGGATTTAGCTTGATGGCCTGTGACCTACTTCCTGGCCAAAGTAAGGGTGGGGGCACTCCAGCAGAGCAGAAAGAGGCGAAATCAGGTGCCCTATCAGCAAGCAACAAAGAGATAGAAATGAAAGTAAAGGGCGGTCAGTATATTCTGCCAAGTGATGGAAAAGAAAATTCAAAATATTTAGCCTTGGAATTGGAAATTAAGAATAAATCAGACGAAACAGTTAGAATTTCTCCTTCTGATATTGATATCTATAGTCCTAATGGTGAAAAAGTTAAGTTAAGCAGAGTCAGTGATTATAAGCATGGTTTTGAGACAATACAATTCGATAATCTCTCAGCAGGAAAATCTCTTTCTGGTTATTTAGTCTTTGAGGTTGAAACCAGCGGTAAGTATGAACTTGAGTATGAGAAAAAGATTTATAACCCAAAACAGAAAATCAAAGGATTTAAATTGACTATTGATCCAGCTAAGTATCCTAATCAGGTGGCAGAAAGTAAGAAACTTGCTTTTGATTATCTGAATACTGTTTTCTTGGGCGGAAAAGCTAAAAGTAAGGATGAGGATAAATCATCTGGTGGTAAGGAAGATTTTGTTTTGGGAGGCGACCTGTCCCAAAATGAAAGTGACTTCAGGGCGGCGTTTACAGAGGATTTTAAACGTAAATTACATGATTATCCGTTTACTGATGACGAAGTTAATGCTTTTATCGATTCTTATGTAGAAATGAATGCCAAAAGGGCTGAGATTTCTTATAGGGTAACTCAGTACCTACCAAATGCGGTTGTGATCAAGATTAGACCAAAAACGATCAGTCTAAGTAGAACGATTTTAAACCATCGTAAAGCGTTTTATGAAAAACACCGTTCAGAATATGCCAATCTGACCGAAATTAATAAGGCAATTGACAAGAATTATGCTGACGTGATGACGGCTGGTTTAGATTCTCATCCTCTTCTTACAACTGAATCTGAATACCAGTTAACATTTGTTAAGACAGATGGGAAATGGGTTGTAGAACCAGACTATACCTATGACTCCATTGTTGTCGCTTTTGAAGGTGATATATCATAAAAAGTAAAATAGAGAGCCAGATTTATTCATCAGGCCTCTCTTTTTTGTTTCTTCCTTAAGCTTTGTGCTATACTGGAGGATAGATAAGTTAGAAGAAAAGGAGCCTGCTATGAAGAAATTTTATGACAAACTAATACAAACCCGCCACTATCTTCATCGTCATCCAGAACTGTCTGGTCAGGAATATCAAACAACGGATTTTTTAAAAAAATATCTGGAAGACCTTGAGATTAGAATATTAGATTCTAATCTGAAAACAGGTCTAATTGCTGAAATCGGCTCCGGACAGCCTATAATTGCCCTGAGAGCTGATATAGATGCACTACCGATTTTTGAACAGACTAATTTGCCTTATGCCAGTCAAAATCCAGGTGTCATGCACGCCTGTGGGCATGATTTTCATCAGACAAGTCTCTTGGGGGCAGCTGAACTGCTCAAGTCTATGGAGGAAGATTTGCAAGGAACAATCCGTCTTATTTTTCAACCTGCTGAGGAGACTTCTTGCGGAGCTTTGGAAGTTATAGAAACAGGCTATTTGACTGATGTAAAAGCTATTGTTGGTTTTCACAATATGCCTCAGCTAAAAGCAAATCAGTTAGCCCTAAAGCCAGGGGCTATGATGGCTGGAGTAGAGAAATTCAAGGTAGAAGTGGAAGGGATTAGTAGCCATGCTGCACGGCCGGATCTGGGTGTTGATACAGTCATAACCTTGACTAGTATGGTCCAAGCCTTGCAAGTTTTGGTGGCCAGAACGGTCTCCCCTTTTGAAGCCAATGTTCTTTCCGTTACCCATATCAAGGCAGGGACTACTTGGAATGTTCTGCCCCAAAATGGTTTTTTCGAAGGTACCATTCGATCCTTTAGCCCAAGCTCTCAAAAAAAATTAAAAGAAGACTTTATTAAAATTGTTGAAAATACAGCAGAAAACTTTGGTGCACGAGTTTCTATTACTTGGGATCAAACACCACCTGTGACCTATAATGATCCGGATTTGACCGAACTCTTGTTTGAAAACTCTAAAACATTTGCTGAGGTGGTGGAGGCTAGACCTTCCACAGCTGGAGAAGACTTTGCTTTTTATCAGGAGAAGATTCCAGGAGTTTTTGCCTTTATTGGGTCAAATGGAGCAGATGATGCACCAGATCTCCACCATGACACTATGACTATCGATGACCAAGCTTTTAAAGTATCTGTTCCATATTATGTCGAAAGTGCTCTCTGCTTATTAAGATGCTATAAATAACAACTATATCCCTATATAAAAAAATGGAACTAGGCAAATCTCCTTCCTTTTGTTAAGATAGAACAGTGGCAAGGAGATTTTATTGTGCCTTTATTATGAGCCTGCAATAAATAAAATTTATACCCTTGATAAAAAATATATACTAGGCAAGCTTAGGGATATTTGTTATTATAGGACATAGTTTATAAATGAATAGGAGAATATCTGTGAAAAAATTAGTAAAATATTCTGCCCTTCTTGCTCTTACTTTTGCAGCAGTCGGAACCTTAGCTGCTTGTTCAGCTTCAAATAGCAAGTCTGAATCAGGTAAATCAGATGAGAAGAAGGTAACAGTTGAAATTGCAACCGTTGGAACAACCCGACCTTTCTCATATGATGATGAAGATGGAAAATTAACGGGTTATGAAATTGAAGTGCTTAGAGAGGTCTTTAAGGGATCAGACAAGTATGAAATCAATTTCAATAAAACTAAATGGACTTCTGTCTTTGCTGGTTTGGATAGCGATCGCTTCCAAATTGGTGCCAACAATATTAGTTATTCAAAAGAACGTGCTGGTAAATATCTTTATGGAAATCCATATGCTAAAAACCCAACTGTTTTAGTAGTTCGTAAGGGAACAGATATTAAATCTTTAGATGATATTGGTGGTAAATCGACGGAAGTAGTACAAGGAACTTCAACAGCGAAACAGCTGGAAGACTACAACAAAGAGCATCCTAAAAAGGAGACGAAAATTAACTACACGGATGGAACGATTCAGCAAATCCTTGTGAATCTGAATGAGGGACGTGCAGATTACAAGATTTTTGAACGTATTTCTGTTGATACCATTATCAAAGAACAAAATTTGGAAAATCTAGAAGTTATTGAACTTCCTAGCGATCAACAGCCATATGTTTATCCTTTATTTGCTCAGGGGCAAGAAGAATTAAAAACTTTTGTAGACAAACGTATTAAGAAGCTATACGAAGACGGTACTCTTGAAGAACTTTCTCAAAAATACTTCGGTGGCAGTTACCTTCCGGAAGCAAAAGATATTAAATAATCAATAAGACTTTAACTATAAGGAGAGAAGAATATGAAATTAGCAAAATGGTTTGGAGCAGCTGCTGTTGCGGTTGCAGTCCTTGGTTTGGCAGCTTGTGGAGCTTCTAATAAAGAAGCAGGAAATGGCAAAGATAAAACAGTAACCATTAAAATTGGTACAATGACCATTGACAACGATGAGCAACAACGTTGGGATCTCATTCAGAAGAAACTTGAAAAAGAAAATGTGAAACTTGAATTTACTCCATTTACAGAATACCCACAAGTAAATAAAGCCGTGGCAGATGGTGAGCTTGATGTCAATGCTTTCCAACACTACTACTACCTTAACAACTGGAATAAGGAAAATAATCAAGATTTAGTTGCGATTGCGGATACTTACATCGCACCAATCCGTCTCTACTCAGGTACAAAAGACGGTAAAAACAAGTATAAAAAAGTTAACGAACTTCCAGACGGAGCAGAAATCGCTGTACCAAATGATGCGACTAACGAAAGCCGCGCATTGAACTTGCTTCAAGCTGCTGGCTTAATTAAATTGGACAAATCTGGTAACGAGCTTGCAACAGTTGCAAACATTAAAGAAAATCCAAAGAAATTGAAAATTACTGAATTGGATGCTAGTCAAACCGCTCGCTCACTGACTTCTGTAGACGCTGCTGTTGTAAACAACACTTTTGTAAACGAAGCAAAATTAGACTATAAAAAAGCTTTGTTTATCGAACCAAAAGATAAAAATTCTAAACAATGGTACAACATCATTGCAGCTAAGAAAGATTGGGAAAAATCTGACAAGGCTGATGCAATTAAGAAGTTGATTGCAGCCTACCATTCTGACGATGTTAAAGAGTTAACAGAAAAAACTTCAGATGGCTTGCTTGAGCCAGTTTGGTAAGAAGTAAAAGACAGTAGGCACCAGTCTTAATGGATTTATCAAGCATGCAAGACTGAACGTGTTTAATAAAACTCAGTTGGGATGACCAGCTGAGTTTTATCGCCTTATTTATGGGGAGGAATTATGGCTTTTTTCAGTGAGAAAGAGCAGTTACAAAAATTTGAAGAGGATGACCTCGCGCAGGCTTATTTTGAGATTTTACGGGAATTGATTGCTAAAAAATCTATTTTTGCTCAGCAGATAGGCTTGAAAGAAGTAGCAGATTATTTGAGAGAAGTTTTTGAAGAGGCTGGCGCGGAAGTGACCGTTGATGCAAGTTACAGAGCTCCTTTTGTCATTGCTCGTTTTAAGAGTTCAGATCCTAATGCTAAAAGTATCATTTTTTACAACCATTATGATACAGTGCCTGCAGATAGTGATCAACCTTGGACAGAAGATCCTTTCACCTTGTCTGTCAGAGATGGGGTCATGTATGGCCGAGGTGTTGACGATGACAAGGGGCATATCGTGGCTCGCCTGACAGCCTTGCAGAAGTATCGAGAAGGCAAGCAAGATTTACCTGTGAATGTTACTTTTATTATAGAGGGAGCTGAAGAGTCTGCTTCGACTGACTTAGATCGCTATTTGAAAAAGCACAAGGAGGAATTGTCCGGCGCCGATCTCCTCATCTGGGAACAGGGTAGCCGGAATGCACTAGGTCAGTTAGAAATCACGGGTGGAAATAAGGGTATTGTAACCTTTGATGCCAAGGTGAAAAGCGCTGATGTAGATATACATTCGAGTTTTGGCGGCGTAATTGATTCAAGTAGCTGGTATCTTTTAAATGCACTAGCTAGCTTGCGAGGAGCTGACGGTCGCATCTTGGTAGAAGGCATCTATGAACAAATTGTCGAGCCAAACGAACGAGAACTAGCTCTGGTTGAGGAGTTTGCGCGACGCAACCCAGAAGAACTAAAACAAATTTATGGTTTAGAATTGCCCCTGCTTGAGGAGGAAGGGCATAAGTTTCTACGGCGCTATTTTTTTGAACCAGCTATCAATATTGAGGGATTATCCTCAGGTTATCAAGGTCAGGGAGTCAAGACAATCTTGCCTTCAGAAGCTAAGGCCAAGCTTGAGGTGAGACTTGTACCTGGTTTAGAACCACAAGATGTGCTTGATAAGATTCGACAACAACTGGTCCAGAACGGTTATCCTAAGGTCGAGCTTATTTATACTTTGGGAGAAATGAGCTACCGCAGTGACATGAGTGCTCCGTCTGTTCTTAGTGTTATTGAGTTGGCCAAGAAATATTACAGCGAAGGAGTAGCAGTGCTGCCTACTTCTGCTGGGACTGGACCCATGTTTACTGTTTATGATGCTTTAAAGGTACCAATGATGGCCTTTGGCTTGGGACATGCTAACAGTCGGGACCATGGTGGAGATGAGAATGTTCGCCTAGCAGATTACTACACCCATATAGAATTAGTAAAGGAGTTGATTGCAAGCTATGAGTAAAGAGATTATTACACTAGATCGGATTGATGTGACCTTCCAACAGAAGAAACGTCAAATCCAAGCTGTAAAAGATGTGAGTATCCGCATTAACCAAGGAGATATCTATGGAATTGTTGGCTATTCTGGAGCTGGAAAATCTACTCTGGTTCGGGTGATTAACCTATTACAGGTGCCGACTGGAGGGACTATTACCGTTGACAATGATGTCATTTTCAAGGACAAGAAGGTTCAGTTGTCTGCGGCTCAGTTACGTCAAAAGCGTCAGGATATTGGGATGATCTTCCAACACTTCAATCTAATGAGTCAGTTGACAGCTGAAGAAAATGTTGCTTTCGCCTTAAAGCATTCAGGCCTGTCTAAGGAAGAGAAAAAAGAGAAGGTGAAGAAGCTACTAGACTTGGTTGGTTTGGCGGATCGAGCTGAGAACTATCCTTCACAGCTGTCAGGTGGACAAAAGCAACGGGTAGCCATTGCTCGTGCCTTAGCTAATGATCCAAAAATCTTGATTTCAGATGAAGCAACATCAGCTCTAGATCCTAAGACGACCAAGCAAATCTTGGCTCTTTTGCAAGACTTGAACCAAAAATTAGGTTTAACGATTGTGCTTATTACTCACGAGATGCAAATCATTAAGGACATTGCTAATCGAGTAGCAGTAATGCAGGATGGACAATTGATTGAAGAGGGTTCTGTTCTCGATATTTTCTCTAATCCTAATCAGGATTTGACGAAAGACTTCATTACAACAGCAACAGGAATTAATGAAGCTATGGTTAAAATCGAAAAGCAAGAAATTGTGCAGAATCTGGCTCCAAATAGTATTTTGGTGCAGTTGGAGTACGCGGGTACAGCAACTGATGAGCCTTTGTTGAATCAAATCTATAAAAAATATCAAGTTACTGCCAATATCTTATATGGGAATATTGAAATTTTGGACCATACACCTGTTGGTGCTTTGGTAGTTGTCTTGTCTGGCGAATCAGAAAATCTTACTGCGGCTAAGACGGCTATTAGTGAAGCAGGCGTTCGTTTGACTGTTCTAAAGGGAGGTGCATAAGATGCTGAAATTAATCGAAACTTATTTGCCAAATGTATATAGGATGGGCTGGACTGGTCAAGCAGGCTGGGGAACAGCAATTTATACGACCCTTTATATGACAGTAATCTCTTTCTTGATTGGTGGTTTCTTTGGGCTTATAACAGGACTTTTTCTTGTTTTAACCAAGCCAGGTGGAGTTCTGGAAAATAAGGTGGCTTTCTGGATCTTAGATAAAGTGACATCAGTCTTCCGTGCGATTCCTTTTATCATTTTGTTGGCTGTCCTATCACCTTTTTCTCACTTGATTGTTGGGACAGGAATTGGACCAAACGCTGCTATTGTGCCACTTTCATTTGCCGTTTATGCCTTTTTTGCCCGTCAAGTTCAGGTTGTTTTATCTGAGTTGGACGGTGGAGTGATTGAAGCAGCCCAGGCTAGTGGTGCAACTTTATGGGATATTATTGGTGTCTATCTTATTGAAGGTCTGCCAGATTTAATCCGTGTAACAACAGTCACCTTGATTTCTTTGATTGGTGAAACTGCTATGGCGGGTGCAGTCGGTGCAGGTGGTATCGGTAATGTAGCGATTGCTTATGGTTTTAACCGGTATAATAATGACGTTACCATTCTTGCAACGGTTGTCATTGTAGCTATTATCTTTACAATTCAATTTGCAGGAGACTTTTTAACTAAAAAATTAAGTCATAAATAGAAGTTAATTTGCTAGCCATTTTGGCTAGCTTGTTTTTTAATTAAATATTCTGAAAATTTAATTTACATTCAACTTTGTGAATGTTATAATAAGGAGGAAAAACTGAAGG